>Ga0136614_10000261_pt1 | contig 23959 bp, 28 predicted proteins | sample AntDrymUQ2792106_2_FD_106643 | JGI IMG/M metagenome (GOLD analysis project Ga0136614, IMG submission 106643) | Polar desert sand microbial communities from Dry Valleys, Antarctica - metaG UQ279 (21.06) | ecosystem: Environmental > Terrestrial > Soil > Desert | place: Antarctica: Dry Valley... | reverse complement strand
GTAGATCGTGCCGTCGTCCTCGATGGTGATGTCCGCGCCGGTCTCGTCCTGGATCGCGTTGATCATCTGACCCTTGGGCCCGATCACCGCGCCGATCTTGTCGACCGGGATCTTGACGCTCGTGACGCGCGGGGCGTACGGGCTCATCTCGTCCGGACCGTCGATCGCCTCGTTCATGACGTCGAGGATGTGCAGCCGGGCCGCCTTAGCCTGGGTGAGTGCTGCGGCCAGCACGTCCGACGGGATTCCGTCGAGCTTGGTGTCCAGCTGGAGCGCGGTCACGAAGTCCTTGGTGCCGGCGACCTTGAAGTCCATGTCGCCGAAGGCGTCCTCGGCGCCGAGGATGTCGGTCAACGCGACGTACTCGGTCTTCCCGTCGACCTCATCTGAGACCAGGCCCATCGCGATACCAGCCACCGGTGCGCGCAGTGGCACGCCGGCGTTGAGCAGCGCCATAGTCGAGGCACAGACCGAGCCCATCGAGGTGGAGCCGTTGGAGCCCAACGCCTCGGAGACCTGACGGATGGCGTACGGGAACTCCTCACGCGTCGGCAAGACCGGCAGCAGTGCCCGTTCGGCCAACGCGCCGTGCCCGATTTCGCGGCGCTTGGGCGAGCCCACACGGCCGGTCTCGCCGGTGGAGTACGGCGGGAAGTTGTAGTTGTGCATGTAGCGCTTGCGGTTCTCCGGGTTCAACGTGTCGACCATCTGCTCCATGCGGAGCATGTTCAGCGTGGTGACACCCAGGATCTGGGTCTCGCCGCGCTCGAACAGCGCCGAGCCGTGCACCCTCGGAATGACCTCGACCTCGGCGCTCAGTGGCCGGATGTCGGACAGCCCGCGGCCGTCGATCCGGATCTTGTCGCGCAGGATCCGCTGGCGGACCACCTTCTTGGTGTAGGCCCGGACTGCGGCCGAGATCTCCTTCTCCCGTCCCTCGAACTGATCGCCGAGCGCGGCCTTGGTCTCGTCCTTGATCCGGTCGCCCTCGGCTTCGCGGTCGCCCTTGGCGGCCATGCTCTGGGCGGCTGTCAGAGCCTGTCCGGCATGGGACTCGACAGCGGCATAGACGTCGTCGGTGTAGTCCAGGAAGCGGGGGAAGTCGACGGTCGGCTTCGCGGCCTTCGCGGCCAGCGCTGACTGGGCCTCGCACAGTGACTTGATGAACGGCTGGGCGGCCTCGAGGCCGGCCGACACGACATCCTCGGTCGGCGCGGTGGCTCCACCGGCGACGAGTTCGATCGTCCTGGTGGTGGCTTCGGCCTCGACCATCATGATCGCCACGTCACCGTCCTCGCGTACCCGACCGGCGACGACCATGTCGAAGACCGCGGTCTCCAACTCGGTGTGCGTCGGGAAGGCGACCCACTGCCCCTCGATGAGCGCCACCCGGGTGGCCCCGACCGGACCGGAGAAGGGCAGGCCGGACAGCTGGGTGGACATCGAGGCAGCGTTGATGGCCAGGACGTCGTAGAGGTGGTCGGGGTCCAGCGACATCACGGTGATGACGACCTGGACCTCGTTGCGAAGGCCCTTGGCGAAGGTCGGACGCAGCGGGCGGTCGATCAGCCGGCAGGTGAGGATCGCGTCCTCGCTGGGGCGGCCCTCACGGCGGAAGAAGGAACCGGGGATGCGGCCCGCGGCATACATCCGCTCCTCTACGTCGACGGTGAGCGGGAAGAAGTCGAGGTGCTCCTTGGGTGATTTGCTGGCTGTGGTGGCCGACAGGAGCAGGGTGTCGCCGATGGTGGCCACGGCCGAGCCGGCAGCCTGACGGGCCAGCCGGCCGGTCTCGAAACCGACCTCACGAGTGCCGAAGCGCCCGTTGTCGATCGTTGCGGTGGCGGTGTGCACGCCCTCGTCGGGCGAATCTTGCGAAAGTGCGGACATGTGGTCCTCTCGTACGTCACACCGAGGTGGCGCAGGAACGAGATCAGGACACTGGTTCGCGATCCGGTCTTCGATCGAAGCGCTCGGGGGAGGAGATTCACTCTCCCGGGCGCCACTACCGAGGACCGGTCCGATCCGGTCCCCTCGTCCGCCACGCCGTTCCCGGCATGGAAGACCGTACGGCGGATGCCGTACGGGGGTGGTGCTAGCGGCGAAGGCCGAGACGCTCGATGAGCGACCGATAACGGTCGATGTCGATCTTCGCCAGGTAGTTGAGCAGCCGGCGGCGGCGCCCGACGAGCAGGAGCAGGCCGCGGCGGCTGTGGTGATCGTGCTTGTGGAACTTGAGGTGTTCGGTCAGGTCCCGGATGCGCTGGGTGAGCATCGCGACCTGCACTTCTGGTGAGCCGGTGTCGTTCTGAACGGTCCCGTACTCGGTGCTGATGTCTTTCTTTACTGTTGTGGACAGACCCATCTCTTGTTCTCCTTCACAGGTCGCGCGTCGCCCTCGGTCTGATTCACGAGAGGCTGAAGTGAACACGCTTACGCACGCCGAAGATCGGCGTGACCAACCCAGGGTATCAGTTGTCGGCCCGAGCCAAGATCTCTCGGGTGCGGGTCACGTCACCAGCCATCGCGGCGGTCAAATCCTCCACCCTGTTGAAGCGCTCCATTCCGCGCAGCCGGGTGAGGAACTCCACGCCCACATGCTCGCCGTAGAGGTCGTCGGAGAAGTCCAGCACGAACGCTTCCACTCGGCGCTGCTCCCCGGAAAAGGTCGGATTGGTGCCCACCGAGATTGCTGCCGGCAGCGGCTTGCCGTCGCGGATGAGCCGGCCGGCATAGACGCCGTCGGTCGGAACGGCCGTGTGCAGTGCGGCCTCGACATTGGCGGTCGGATAGCCCAGTGCCCGTCCCCGCCGGTCGCCACGAACGACAATTCCCTCGACGCGATGCGGGCGACCCAGCGCCGCTGCGGCCGTGGCCATGTCGCCGGCCGCGACGCAGGCGCGGATGTAGGTCGAGGACAGCGGCACGTCGCCGGCTCGCTGGATGCCGACGCTGTCAACCTGGAAGCCGAAGCGCTCGCCCAGTTCCCGGAGAGTCTCGACCGAACCCTGGGCCCGGTGGCCGAACCGAAAGTTCTCTCCGACGACCACCGCAGCGGCGTGCAGATGCGCCACGAGTGCCGAATGCACGAACTCGTCGGGTTGGAGCCTGCTGAACTCCGCCGTGAACGGGATCACGCAGAGCGCGTCAAGGCCGAGCCCAGTGAGCAGCTCCGCCTTGCGGTTGACCGAGGTGAGGATCGGTGGATGCGAACCAGGCCGGACGACCTCGCTGGGATGCGGGTCGAAGGTGACTGCCACCGAGGACAGGCCGGCGGCGTGCGCCCGGGCAACGGTGGCCTCGAGGAGGTACTGGTGGCCGCGGTGCACACCGTCGTACATGCCGATGGTGACCACCGAGCGGCCCCACCCGCTCGGGGTTCGCTCGGCACCGCGCCAGCTCCTCATCAGGAGTGCGTCCTCAGCGGGCGAGCAGGCTCAGCCGTACCGGGTTTCTGGTGCATGTCACCCCACCTAGCCGATCCGGTGGATCCAGCCGTGCCGGTCGTCGACAGTGCCGTGCTGGATGTCGAGCAGTTCCTCGCGCAGCGCCGTCGTGATCGGACCGGGCTCGCCGTCTGCCATCGTGAACTCCCCACCGTTGCTACGGGCCCTTCCGATCGGGGTGATGACCGCAGCGGTCCCGCAGGCGAACACTTCGGTCAGCGAACCGTCGGCGGCCCGCTCGCGCCATTCCGCGACGGTGATCCGGCGTTCGGAGACGCCGTACCCGTGTTCACCGGCCAGCGTGATCACCGATTCCCGGGTGATGCCGGCCAGCAGCGTCCCGGTGAGTTCGGGCGTGGCGAATTCGACCTTGTCCCCGTCCTTGAAGACGAAGAAGAGATTCATTCCGCCCATCTCTTCGACCGCGCTGCGCTCGACCGCGTCCAGCCACACGACCTGATCGCAGCCTTGCGCAGCGGCTTGTTCCTGGGCGAGCAGGCTGGCGGCGTAGTTGCCGCCGGTCTTCGCCGCGCCGGTACCGCCTGGTGCCGCGCGGACGAAGTCCTCGGACAGCCACACGGTCACCGGCTTGACACCCTGTGGGAAATAGGCGCCCGACGGCGAGGCGATGAACAGGCACAGGTACTCGTGCGCCGGTCGGACCCCCAGATAGGCCTCGGTGGCGAACATGAACGGGCGCAGGTACAGGCTCCGGTCGCCGCCCGAGGGGACCCAGGCCCGGTCGATGCTGACAAGCGCTTCGACCGCGGCGACGAAAGCGTCCTCCGGCAATCCAGGCATCGCCAGCCGGGCCGCGGAGCGCTGGAAACGTGCCGCATTGGCGTCGGGCCGGAACACCGCCAGGCCGCCATCATCGAGATTGAATGCCTTGAGTCCTTCGAAGATGGTCTGCGAGTAGTGCAGCACGGCCGTGCTCGGATGCAGCTGCAGCGGCGCGAAGGGGCCGAGCAGCGCGTCGTGCCAACCCACGCCACGGGTCCAGGTGATCGACAGCATGTGATCGGTGAAGTGCTGCCCGAACCCGGGCTCGGCCAGGATCTCGGACCGCCGTACCGCATCGACCGGACTGGCCGACGGCACGACCTGCAGCGGCAGGTCGGCACAGAGCTGAGTCGGGCGGGTCAGGATGTCGGTCACGGGGTGCCTTCTCGGTTGGGTGGCGGGTACGTGATGGGGCGCTTAAAGGAGTGTCGGAGTCGAGGTTAACGACCGTTCGCCGTTCGGTCATGTCCTCGTTAGGGCCGATGTCGGAGAGCCGGGGGCTCAGCCGAAGCCGACGACCGTCCGGGTCTGCCCGTCGAGGTCTTCGACGAGGGCGACGGCAGCGCCTTGTGGGTCGAAGACACCATAGATGCCGGGCAGGCCCAACGCAGCGACTCGTTGGCCGTGGCGCAGTGCGCGCGCGGTCCCGACGTCCACCGAAAGCCCGGCCAAGCTGTGGCGGACCGCAGCCGCGAGGTCATGGGTGACCGGCGCAGCCGCCAACTCCTCCAGCGTGCGCGCCTGCTCGATCGAGAATCCCCCGACCCGCGTCCGCCGTAGCGCGGTGAGATGCCCGCCGACCGCGAGCGCATCGCCGAGATCCCGGGCCAGGGCTCGGACATAGGTACCGGTCGTGCACTCCACGGTGACGTCGAGGTCGATCAGCTCCGAGGTCGGCCGCCGTACGGCGAGCAGGTCCAAAGCCGAGACGGTGACCGGTCGGGGCGGAAGGGTGAACTCCTCACCCGCGCGTACGCGGGAGTACGCCCGGCGGCCGTCCACCTTGATCGCGCTGACTGAGGACGGCACTTGCTCGATGTCGCCGGTCAGGGATGACAGGCCGGACCGAATTGCCTCCGCACCGACATCTACGGTGCTGCATGTCTCGGTGACCTCGCCCTCGGCGTCGTCGGTCACCGTTCGGACGCCCAGCCGGATCGTGGCCGTGTACGCCTTGTCCTGGCCGGATATGTATCCGAGCAGCCGGGTGGCGCGGCCCAGCCCAATGACCAGAACGCCGGTGGCCATCGGGTCCAGCGTCCCGGCATGCCCGACCTTGCGGGTGCCGGCCAGCCGCCGCATCCGAGCGACGACGTCATGCGAGGTGAGGCCTTGGGGTTTGTCGACGATGGTGAATCCGTCTGGTCCGGTGGTGGCCACAACACAGATCATTCCCGACCGGGCACCATGGCAGCCGTGACTGACGAGGTGCGACCCGCCGGCTCGGTGCTGGATCTCGGCTTCGCCCGGCTGGATGTCGACCGAGCCGAACGAACCGGGATCCCCGAAGTTGTCTACGCCCAGGGCAAGACACCGGAGCAGGTCGTGGGCTGCCTGGCCGGACTGCGCGAGACCGGCCAGATCGCCGTTGCGACCCGGGTCGATGAGAAGGTCGCCGAGGCTATTCAGCTGCGCTGGCCGGATGCGGATCTCGATCCGGTGGCCCGGTGCGCCCGAATCGGTTGCCCGCCAAGCGGAATTGGTGACGTCGTCGTTGTCTCGGCCGGTACGTCCGACGCACCGGTCGCGGCCGAGGCGGCCTTCGTCGCCGAGTCACTCGGTGCTGAGGTGACCAGGATCGATGACGTGGGTGTCGCCGGCCTGCACCGCCTGCTCTCCGTGCGCGGCAATCTCGAGGCAGCCGATGTGGTGATCGTGGTGGCCGGAATGGACGGTGCGCTGGCCAGCGCGGTCGGCGGACTGGTCTCGAGTCCGGTCGTCGCTGTACCGACCAGCGTCGGCTACGGCGCGGCGTTCGACGGCCTGGCCGCACTGCTGACCATGCTCAACTCCTGCGCTCCCGGCGTCGTGGTCACGAACATCGACAACGGCTTCGGCGCTGCGGCCTTCGCCGCCAAGTTGCTCAACCGGTGGTCGCACCGTCCGACCCGACCCGGCAGATATCCAGAGGCGTGACCCAGGTCGCTGACCTTCGGGTGCTGCGCCGGTCGCGATCGCTGGGCTCCGCAACGATCCCTGGGCGGCGGTCGATGTCAGTGGCCTGCGAGAGGATCGCCGCATCTTGGATCGTCCAGGGTGGGAGAGGAGAACCCGGTGAGTGTGCGGTGGTATTCGGTGGTGGTCGACTGCGTCGACGTCGGAGCGCAGGCACGATGGTGGGCCGAGGCTCTCGGGTGGCAGACCGTCTACGAAGCCCCGGACGAAGTCGTGCTCGTGCCGCCACATGCACTGGCGAAGGCCGACAGCATCCCGGTCGAGGAACGCGGTCCGGGTCTGGTCTTCGTGCCGGTGCCGGAAGGCAAGCAGGTCAAGAACCGACTCCACATCGACCTGGCGCCCCGGGCAGCTGACGACCAAGCCGCTGAGGTCGCTCGATTGGAGACGCTCGGGGCCACCCGCATCGACGTCGGACAATCCGACGATGCCGGGTGGATCGTGCTGGTCGACCCGGAGGGCAACGAGTTCTGCGTTCTCAGCTCCCGGGACTGAACGCATCCGCCCCTCAGCGGAAGCGAGCCGGATCAGGCAGCATCTCGTTCATCGCACCGGAGCGGAACCCGGTCGGATCCAGCTCGACCCGGTCGAAGCCGGTCACGGCCGCCAGCAGGTCGGGTCGCGAGGCCAGCGCCGGGATCAGCGTGGCGTCGACCTCCACGCGCGCTGTGTCGCCCAGGTCGCGGACCCGGAGGTTGCGGCCGTGCAAACCCACGGCGCGCAGGGCCGATCGAAGATCGCGCTCGGCCTGCTCGACCCTGGCCAGCCGATGCGGGTTGATCTGAATGCCGAAAGCGATCCGACTCGACAGACAGGCCGCAGCGGGCTTGTCCCACAACGGCAATGACCACTCGCGGGCGATTCTACGCACGTCGTCCTTGGTCAGCTCGGCATCGGCCAGGGGGCGGATCGCACCTCGCTCCAGCGCTGCCCGGATGCCCGGCCGGAAGCCCGCTCGCAGGTCATCCGCATTGGTCCCGGTCGCCACGTACGGCAGGCCGTAGTCAGCGGCAATGGGCAGCAGTACGTCGAGGAGTTCGGCCTTGCAGAAATAGCAGCGGTCTCCGCCGTTGGCACGATATCCAGGCCTGGCGAGCTCGTTGGTGGACGGGGTCAGGTGCGCGACGCCCAGCTCTCCGGCAAATACCGCCGCCGCCTCCAGTTCCTCGACGGGAAGGCTGCCTGACACCGCGGTGGCCGCGATCACCCGGCCCGGCCCGAGCGCGCGTACCGCACCGGCCAGGACGACCCCGGAGTCCACGCCACCCGAAAACGCCACGACGACCCCGTCCAGCCCGCGCAGCCGGGCAAGCAGTTGTTCGGCGGTACTGGCGGAGGACGGAGCGGGCGGCGGCACGCCGTCACTGTGGCACAGGGCGGCCGCCTGGATTCGCCCAGGCACGGCTCGCGGAGTCATCCCGCGGAGCGCACTCCGCTACCGCCAACCGCCCAACGGCCTCCGCGTACCCGCAGGCAGCCGCCGACCAGGCGGATGAGGATCAACGCCGTCAACCCCGCCCAGATCCCGTTCAATCCCAACCCGAGCGGGATCGAGAGCAGGGTCAGCGGCAGGAACCCGACAAGGCCCGCTGTGAGGGTCAGGGTGCGCAGGAACGCAACGTCACCTGAGCCCATGAGCACACCGTCCAAGGCGAAGACCAGACCGGCGAAGGGCTGCATGAGCGCAAACCACCACCAGATCGTTGCCGCCCCGGCAAGCACGTCGCGATCAGAGGAGAACAGTTGCGGGATGGCGTCGCGGCCGAGCAGCAGCAGGACCGCCACGACGAACCCGGTCACAGTGCCGTAGCGCGCGACCCGCCACGCGGTCGCGCGGGCTTCGTCCAGTCGCCTCGCCCCGAGGCTCTCACCGACCAGGGACTGCGCGGCGATGGCGAAACTGTCCAATACCAGGGCCAGGAACAGCCACAGCTGCAAGGCGATCTGGTGCGCTCCGACCTGCGCAGTGCCGATCCGGGCGGCGACTCCGGCGGCAACCAGGAAGGACCCCTGCAGCACGAGGGTCCGAATCGCCAGGTCCCTGCCCATCACGATCTGTGACCGCAGGACATTCCGGTCGGGGCGCCTTCGATCGGTGTCGCGCCAGAGCGCGGTGACGAACAGCGCCGCACCAAGGGACTGGCCGACGACGTTGGCCATGGCCGATCCGGCAAGGCCCAACCCGGCTGGATAGACCAGCACAGGACACAGCAGCGCACTGACGGCATTCGCGACCAGTGCGTACCGCAGTGGCCGTTTGGTGTCCTGCACGCCGCGCATCCAGCCGTTGCCGGCCAGCGTCAGAAGCACCATGGGGGCGCCGAGACTGGCTATCCGCAGCCAGAGTTCGGCCTCGGCCTGCACAGACCCGGCGCCACCGGCCAGCGCCCGGGTGATCGGGTCGGCCAGAAGTTGGAAGAACACGATCATTGCCAGCCCGATGCCGACGGCGAGGTAGGAGGCCTGCACCCCTTGCCCCCGGGCGCCTTCGACGTCGGCGGCCCCGAACCGGCGCGCGGCTGCACTGGTCGTTCCGTAGGCCAGGAAGTTGAACTGGAATGCGGTGAAGGCGAAAGCCGCACCGGCCAGGGCCAGTGCAGCCAGCGGAATCGAACCGAGATGGCCGACGACTGCCGTGTCGACGAGCAGGTAGAGCGGCTCGGCGGCAAGGACGACCAGGGCCGGGGCGGCCAGGGTCAGGACCCCGCGCTGGGAGGTCATCGAGGGTTCAGCCTCCGGCGCCGAACCGAGTGAAGGACGCCTTGTGCCAATAGGTTCGATAGCGGGCGCCCTTCATCCGGCATTGTCGCTGACGCGGTCCGCCTCATCCGGGTTGTCGGGGTCACCGGCACGCGGCTGGCGGTACGGATCCGCGTCGCCGGCGAAGCTCGCACCCTGCCGCTTGGCAGCGACCTCGGCATCGATCTCCCGCGCGCGGGCCAACGCGTCCTCGATGTCCTGGGCAGTCTTGGGTACCGCGTCGCTGACAAAGGTGAGAGTCGGGACGAACTTGATTCCGGTCTGTTTGCCGACCGCGCTGCGCAGGACCCCACGGGCGCTTTCCAGGGCGATGGCCGAACCGGTGACTTCGGCGTCGTCCCCGTACACGGTGTAGTAGACGCTTGCCTCGCGCAGGTCACCGGTCACCTTGGCGTCGGTGATCGTGACCATCCCGAGTCGGGGGTCCTTGACCTGATGCTCGAGGGTGGAGGCGACGATCTCGCGGATACGTACGGCCAGTCGGCGGGCTCGGGCCGCATCAACCATCGGAGCTGTCCTCTCGTGGCGCATCGATTGTCATACCGGGTACGTCGTCGGTGTGCGCGAGGAGCTGTCGCCGAACCGAGAGCAGCACGATGTCGGGGCGTCCGGCGACGAACCGTTCGCAGGCATCGAGCACATCGCCGGCCTGTCCTGCGGTGGCGGCCACAGCGGCCACCCCGATCTCGGTACGGCGGTACAGCTCGTGGGCACCGACCTCGGCTACGGCAACGTCGTATCGGCGCCGTAGCTCGGCCAGGATCGGCCGTACGACCGACCGCTTGGCCTTAAGCGAGCTGAGCGGGTTGACCGAGCCGACATCGCCGAGTCGGATGTCGCACCACATCGTCGCGGTGAACACCGCCTCGAACCCTCCCTCTAGGAACCCGAGTTGATCATTGGCAAGCGAGGGATTTCTCTACGGGAAAACCCTCCGTTTGCCGATGATCAAGTCCGTCTTGGCGTCAGTCCCGCGGCTTCTCGCGGAGTTCGAAGGTCTGGATGACGTCCTCTGGCTTGATGTCGTTGAACGACCCCAGCCCGATTCCGCACTCGAAACCTTCGCGGACCTCGGTCGCATCATCCTTGAACCGGCGCAGCGAGTCGACGGTCAGGTTGTCAGCGACCACCGCACCGTCGCGGATCAGCCGTGCCTTGCTGTTGCGCACGATCGTCCCGGAGCGGACCAACGAGCCGGCGATGTTGCCGATGCGCGGCACCCGGAAGACCTCGCGGACCTCCGCCGTACCCAGCTGCACCTCCTCGAACTCCGGCTTGAGCATGCCCTTGAGGGCGGCCTCGATCTCGTCGATCGCCGCATAGATCACCGAGTAGTACCGGATGTCGATGCCCTCGCGGGTGGCCAGCTCCGTGGCCTTGCCCTCCGCCCGGACGTTGAACCCGAGCACGATGACGTTGTCGGCGATCGCGAGGTTGATGTCGCCCTCGGTGATGGCCCCGACACCACGGTGGATGACCCGCAGCGAGATGTCCTCACCGACCGGGATCTTCAGCAGCGCGTCCTCCAGAGCCTCGACGGTTCCGGAGTTGTCACCCTTGATGATCAGGTTCAACTCGCTGGTCTCGCGCAACGCCGAGTCCAGGTCTTCGAGACTGACCCGCTTGCGCGACGCCGCGTTCTGGGCGTTGCGGATCCGGGTCTGGCGACGCTCGGCGATCTGCCGGGCGACTCGGTCCTCGTCGACGACGAGGAACGTGTCGCCGGCGCGTGGCACCGAGGTCAGGCCGAGCACCTGGACCGGACGCGAGGGGAGCGCCTCGGTCAGCTTCTCGCCGTGTTCGTCGAGCATCGACCGGACCCGTCCGTACGCGTCACCAGCGACGATGGAGTCCCCGATCCGGAGAGTTCCGCGCTGCACCAGAACCGTGGCCACGGGTCCGCGACCGCGGTCGAGGTGCGCCTCGATGGCCACACCCTGGGCGTCCTGCTCGCGGTTGGCCTGCAGATCCAGGGACGCATCCGCGGTCAGCAGAATTGCCTCGAGCAGTTCGGTCAGCCCCAGCCGCTTGGTCGCGGACACGTCGACGAACAGGGTGTCGCCGCCGTACTCCTCGGCAACCAGGCCGTACTCGGTCAGCTGCTGGCGGATCTTGCCCGGGTTGGCGCCTTCCTTGTCCACCTTGTTGACTGCGACCACGATCGGTACGTCCGCGGCCTGGGCGTGGTTGAGCGCCTCCACCGTCTGCGGCATGACGCCATCGTCGGCGGCAACCACCAGGACCACGATGTCGGTGACCTTCGCACCACGGGCACGCATCGCCGTGAACGACTCGTGACCGGGGGTGTCGATGAAGGTGATCAGCCGTTCGGCACCATCGAGCTCGGCCGGCACCTGGTAGGCACCGATGTGCTGGGTGATGCCGCCTGCCTCGTCGGCGACCACGTCGGTACGTCGGATCGCATCCAGGAGCTTGGTCTTTCCGTGGTCGACGTGACCCATCACCGTGACGACCGGCGGCCGGGCCATCAGGTCCTCCTCGGCCAACTCCTGGTCACCGAAGGTCAGGTCGAAGGAGTCCAACAGCTCGCGGTCTTCGTCCTCGGGACTGACGACCTGGACCTCGTAGCCGATCTCGCCGCCCAGCAGGGCCAGCGTCTCGTCGTTGACCGACGCGGTCGCGGTGACCATCTCGCCCAGGTGGAACAGGGCGGCCACCAAAGCCGCCGGGTCCGCGCCGATCTTCTCGGCGAAGTCGGTCAGCGAGGCTCCACGGGGCAGGCGGACTACTGCGCCGTTTCCGCGCGGTAGGGAAACCCCGCCCATCGACGGAGCCTGCATGTTGTCGAACTCTTGACGGCGCTGCTTCTTGGACTTGCGCCCGCGGACCGGGCCGCGACCACCGGGGCGACCGAACGCGCCCGCCGTACCGCTGCCACGGCCACCACGGCCGCCGCGTCCACCAGGACCGCCACGGAACCCGCCACCACCTCCGGCTGGACCGCTGGGAGCGCCGGGAGCGCCACCCCCGCCGCGGTAGTTGCCACTACCGCTGGGGGCACCACCGGCACCTGGGCCTGCGCTGGGACCACCCGGTCGACTTCGGCCGCCGGCCGGAGTCGGGCGGCTGGGACGAGCCGGGACCATGCCCGGGTTCGGTCGTGCTGCACCTGGACCACCCGTACCACCCGGGCGGGGTGGCGAACCCGGGCGCGGAGCACCTGGACGCGGAGCAGTGGAACTGCCGACACCAAAGGGGTTGTTACCCGGGCGCGGGCCCCCCGGCCTGGCGCCCGGACGCGGAATCGGCCGTGGAATGTCACCTGGTGAGGCGCTTGCGGCGGCATCGGGCGGTACGGGAGGGGCGACCGGCGCGGCCGCAGGCGGAGCAGCGGGCGCCGGAGCTTGCGCAGCCATCGGCCTGGGAGCAGGAGCAGCCGCAGTGGGCACCGCGGCCGGACGCGCCGGTGCAGGCGCTGGTGCCTCGACGAATGCAGCCGGAGCAGCAGCGGGGGCGGGGTCGCCCGGACCCGGAGTCGCTGCCGGGGTCGGGTCCAGCTCTGGAGCAGAAGTGGACTTGGCGGCCTTTGCGGCCTTCGTGGCGGCCTTGACGGGCTTGGCCGTCGGGGCCGGGAACGCCTCGTGCAGGCGCCGGACGACCGGTGCTTCGACCGTGGAGGACGGGCTCTTGACGTACTCACCGAGTTCGGTCAGCTTGGCGAGGACGTCCTTGCTGGGTACGCCGAGTTCTTTCGCGATGGCGCTGACGCGGGCTTTGCCTGGCAACGTGACTCCTCATAGGTGAGGGCGGCGGCTGCCCGCGCGACCTCGTGGTTACGGGTGGAACATGATCACGGGTGGTTCTTCACTGGGTGCTCATCCGAGAAAGACCTGCTCTCGACGGGCGCACGGACCCTGATGTCCGGGCGCGCTTGGCGGCGCGACGGTGCGGGAACTCATGGCGCATAACCATCCTGTTCGTGGTGCTGGCCGAGACGGTCGGCGACAAAGCTGTGCATCGCCTCGGTCGACAAGTCTCCGGTGACCCGTAGGGCTCGTCGGAAGGCTCCTCGTCGTTCGGCGCGTGCCAGGCACTCGGGTCGAGGATGCAGCGAAGCTCCTCGGCCTGCGTACCTGCGCTGCGGGTCCGGGACAACCTGCCCGGACACCGCCACGACTCGCAACAGTTCGCTGATCGATGAACGCTGCCGGCAGCCCACACATGTGCGCACCGGAACCACTCGATCGGCCACCGCCCAGTCTAGCGCGAGGTCAGCCCTTCGTTTCCCGGGCTCGTCACCGGCTGGCAACCGGGGGTGCAGCGGCTGGCGCGACCTCGACCGGAGACTCCTCCTGGGCGTCGCTGCGGATGTCGATCCGCCACCCGGTCAGCCGCGCGGCCAAGCGCGCGTTCTGCCCCTCCTTGCCGATGGCCAACGAGAGCTGGAAGTCCGGTACGACGACGCGGGCCGCCTTGGCCACCGGGTCGACGACGTGCACTTCGAGTACGCGGGCCGGGGACAGCGCATGCCCGACGAACTCGGCCGGGTCCTCGGAATAGTCGACGATGTCGATCTTCTCGCCATGTAGCTCGCTCATGACGTTGCGTACCCGCTGACCGACGGGGCCGATGCAGGCGCCCTTGGCGTTCAACCCCTCGACCGTGGTGTGCACCGCGATCTTGGTCCGATGCCCGGCCTCGCGGGCCACCGCGGGAATCTGCACGCTGCCGTCGGCGATCTCGGGAACCTCGAGGGCGAAAAGCTTGCGAATCAGGTTCGGGTGCCTACGGCTGACCATCACCTGGGGTCCGCGCGGGGTTCTGGTCACCGACACGACGTAGCACTTCAATCGCGAACCATGGCTGTAGTCCTCCCCCGGTACCTGCTCGGCGGCCGGCAGGATGGCTTCGAACTTGCCGATGTCGACGACCACGATGCCGCGCTCGTTGCGACCTCGATGCACCTGTACGACTCCTCCGACCAAGTCTCCTTCTCGACCGGAGAACTCCCCGAAGTTGTTCTCGTCCTCGGCATCGCGCAGACGCTGCAAGATCACCTGACGCGCCGTACTCGCCGCGATCCGCCCGAAGCCGCTCGGCGTGTCGTCGTACTCCCGGAGCACCGTGCCGTCCGGACCCAGTTCCTGGGCGAACACCGACACCTCCCCGGTCTTGCGGTCGACGACGACCCGCGCGTGGGCGTCGGTGCCCTCTTTGTGCCGGTAAGCGGTGAGCAAGGCCGTCTCGATGGCCTCGACCACAGTCGCGAACGAGATCCCCTTCTCGCGTTCGATCCCTCGCAGAGCACTGATGTCGATATTCATTTCTCCTCCGCGGAGGGAACTGCGCTGGTGGGGGCGGATTTCAAGCCGCCCTTTCCCTTCTTCGCCTTGTGTTGCCGCTGTGCTCGCTCGTGCTTGGCGCCCTCGTCGGGACGGTTGAATTCCAGCTCGACTCTCCCGGCTCCCAGGACGGCCAGCGGCAGCAGATGCTCGACGCCGTCGACGCTCAGGGTCACCGCCACCCCGTCAAAGCCGGCAACCCGACCGCGCAGCGTTGAACCTGGCGAGTCCGCGGACCCCTCCTCCACGGCCAGCGAACCGTTGCTCGCCACGTGGACCGCGACCAACCGCCCGATCGCCCGGCGCCAGTGACGGGGCTCGGTCAGCGGCCGATCCACGCCCGGCGAGGTGACCTCCAGAACGTAGGGCGCCTTGCCGATGACTCCCTCGTCCTCGTCCAGGACGGCGGCCACCGCGTGGGACATCTCGGCGATGTCATCGAGGGAGACCCCAGCGTCTCGATCGATGACCACTCTGAGCAGGCTGCGCCGCCCCATCGGGGTCAGGATCAGGTCTTCCAGGTCATAACCGGCTCCCCGGATCACCGGGGAGACCAGCGCTGCCAGCCGGTCCAGAGTCGCGGCCGATCCCGCGCTGTTGGCGCTCACCTGTCGGCCTCCTTGTCGTGTGCAGTTGTCGGTACGGCGCGCATCACCGGTACCGCTTCGAGGTTACCGGTGCCGGGCGAGTCGGGCCGACTGTCAGACTCCTGCGGTGAGCGATTCGCGTGTCTCGCGACGTACCGTGCTGCTCGCCGGAGCGAGCCTGGGCGCGGTCGGACTCGGTCCCGCGTTGGGCGCTTGCGAGGCGACCTCGGGGCAACCATCCACGCCGACCGCCGCGGCGATCGATCCGTTGACACCGGTTCTGATCGGTCAACAGGAACTTCTGGCCACCTACAAGCACACGCTCGCCGCCTTTCCGGACCTCACGGCTTCAGTGTCGGACCTGCAAGCCCAGACCAGCGCACATACCGAGGCGCTGCGAGCCGCCGCGCCGGCCGCTGCTGGGCAGGTCGCCGCGGCGTCCCCCTCCCCATTTCCCGCACAGTCCGGCTCCGGGCCGGACCAGCCGGGCGACGTGGTGACGGCCCGCTCCGACCTGCGGCGCGCTGTGCAGGTGGCCGCTGGCACGCTGCGAGCCGCCGCGCTGCGCGCCGACGGTGATCTCGCTGCCCTGCTCGGCAGCTGCGCGGCCAGTACCGCGTGCCATGTCCGGCTGCTCGGGTGAGAGTCCACCACGCTCACTTCTCCGCGGAGGAGCCATGAGCCCCGCCGAGATCGAAGGTCTGCAGGCTGCCCTGCGTTCCGAGCACGTCGCGATCTGGGGGTACGGCATCGTGGGTGCCTCGGTCGTCCTCGAGAGCCGGCAGGCCGTACGGGATGTCGATGCTGCCCATCGGTCCCGCCGAGACGAACTCGCCGACCTCATCCGGCTGCGCGGGGCCGACCCGGAGCCCACCGAAGCCAGCTATGAACTGCCGTTCCCGGTTGCCGACCCGACCAGCGCCCTGAAACTTGCAGCGTCGTTGGAGGCCGGCGTCGCGTCAGGCTATGCCTTCGCCGTCTCCCGAAGTGACAGCCAGCGGGCCAAGGCGTTCTCACTCACCGCGCTGACCGACGCGGCACTGCACCAGACCAGCTGGCACCAGCTATCCGGCGTTACTCCACTCAGCCCTGAGTTTCCCGGACTCTGAGTGCCTCGATGCCGACATGACCAAGAGCGGTGCTCGTACGGTGCTCGTGGCACCCGAGCGCCTGGCCGGCTGGTTGGAGCGGTTCGCTGCCAGCCACGGGGACGTGCAGGTGAGCGCTAGCAACGACGTCGTCGCGCTGCATGCCGCTGACGGGTCAGCCGCTCGCTGCGAGGTGCCCTTCCCGCCACTGCATCCCGATCCACGCGCTCCATGGCAGGCGCTGGTCGACCACGCTCTGCACGGTCGCCGGGTGGCCGTGCTGCTGATTCGCCGGGGCGGTTATGCCGCAGGGGTCTTCGAGGCAGCAACGCTGGTGGCCTCGAAGGTGGGCAATCGGTATGTCCAGGGCCGGACCGCAGCGGGCGGTACGAGTCAGCAGCGCTTTTCGCGTCGGCGGGACAATCAGGCGGCCGCCCTGGTCGGCTCTGCAGTGGAGGTGGCGCTGCGGATCATCGCGCCCGAAACCCCAACCCTGACCGCCCTGTTCACCGGTGGAGATCGACCGTTGATCGCCTCGGCGCTGGCCGATCCCAGGCTGGCCAAGGTGGCCGCCCTGCCCAGAGGTCCATGGCTGGTGGTCGGTGATCCGCGGCTGAAAGTCCTTCGGGAGGCCGGCCAGAGGGCCCGGGCCGTTCGGATCACGATTCTCGACGGCTGACGTGCCGGGCGCGGCCTGCCGCCGCGGGAGGGTGTAGGTGGTGGCCGTGGTCAGCGGATCGGCATTCCTGCCTCACGAAGGACGCGCTTGACCGCTTCGATGCGCAATCGCCCGAAGTGGAAGACGCTTGCCGCCAGGACCGCGTCGGCTCCCGCGACGACGGCCGGCGCGAAGTCGGCGAGGCTTCCCGCCCCGCCACTGGCAACAAGCGGGACGCTGGAGACGGCGCGCGCGGAGGCGATCATCTGCAGGTCGTAACCGGCCTGGGTGCCATCGGCATCCATCGAGTTGAGCAGGATCTCCCCGACCCCGCGCCCAATGGCCTCGGAGATCCAGCCCACCGCATCCCTCGCGGTGCCGGTCCGGCCTCCGTGGGTGGTCACCTCGAACCCGGACCGCGTTGCGGCACCGAGGGCTCGGCGGGCATCGACGGAAAGCACCAGGACCTGCGAGCCGAACTCGGCCGCGATCTCGTCGATCAGCTCCGGACGGGCGACAGCGGCGGTATTCACCCCGACCTTATCCGCGCCCGCCCGCAACAAGCGGTCCACATCCTGGACGGACCGAATTCCGCCACCGACGGTCAACGGGATGAACACCGTTTCAGCGGTGCGCCGGACGACGTCCCAGGTGGTCTCTCGCTCGTCGGAGGAGGCGGTGATGTCGAGAAAGGTGAGTTCGTCGGCACCCTCGGCGTCATAAGTCCGTGCCATCTCGACCGGGTCCCCCGCGTCGCGCAGGTCGACGAAGTTGACTCCCTTGACCACCCGCCCGGCCGCGACGTCAAGACACGGGATCACGCGGACCGCGACGCTCATGCTCGGTGCTCTGCTCCACCCGGCGGGGGATCTGTCCCGCGGTAGGCATCGACCTCGACCTCCACCAGAAGGTCGGGATGTACCAATCCGCTGATCTCGACCATGGTCGCGGCCGGCCTGACGTCCCCGAACAGTTCCTGATGCGCGCGGCCGACCGCACCCTGCTGGTTGATGTCGCGGACGTACATCCGGGTGCGCACGACATCCACCACGTCCAGGCCGGCCTCCCGTACGGCGGTCAGGGCGATTTCGAAGGCGACCAGCGTCTGGCGGTGGGCGTCACCGACACCGACCACCTCACCGTCCACGGTCGCCGTGGAGCCGGCGACGAGTACCCACGGGCCGGCGACGACCGCGCGCGAATAGCCAACCAGCTCCTCGTACGGACCGCCCGAGGAGATTCGTCGCAGCGTCATCCCGGTCCTGCCCGCATACGCGGGACGAGGTGCCTCACCAGGCCACCTGCAGCGCCTCGGGAAGGGTGAAAGCGCCTGCGTACAGGGCCTTACCGACGATGGCGCCTTCGATGCCGTCAGGAACCAAGGCGGCAAGCACCCGGAGATCGTCCAAAGTGGACACTCCGCCGCTGGCAATCACCGGCCGGTTCGTGGCCTTGCAAACCTTCCGGAGCAGCTCGACGTTCGGCCCGGTCAGGGTGCCGTCGCGGAGCACGTCGGTCACCACGTAGCGTGCGCAGCCCTGCGCGTCCAGCCGGGCGAGCACCTCCCACAGATCCCCGCCCTCGCGGGTCCAGCCGCGGGCTGACAAGGTCTCGCCGCGCACGTCGAGTCCGACCGCGATCTGCTCCCCGAACTCGCCGATGGCTGACCCGGTCCACTCCGGGTCCTCCAGGGCCGCCGTACCGAGGTTGACCCGGGCGCAGCCAGTGGCCAGCGCAGCGACCAGGGAGTCGTCGTCGCGGATACCTCCGGACAGTTCCACGTGCACGTCCAGCCGGCCGACGACGTCGGCGATCAGCTCCCGGTTGTCCCCCCGCCCGAACGCCGCGTCGAGATCGACGAGGTGGATCCACTCCGCACCGTCGCGCTGCCAGGTCAGTGCCGCCTCGAGCGGCGAACCGTAGGAGGTCAGGTTCGCGGCGACCCCCTGCACCAGGCGGACGGCCTGGCCGCCTGCCACGTCCACGGCGGGCAGCAGGATCAGGCTCACCGAGGCAGCCTACGAGTCTCGCGCCGGGCCACCGGGCAGGGGCATGCTGGCGGCCATGGAGTTCTCCGAGGTCGTGCGGCGTCGTCGGATGGTGCGCGCCTATGACCCGGCGCGTGCCGTCCCGTCCGAGATCCGAGACCGCATCCTGGGTAACGCCCTGCATGCTCCGTCGGCCGGCTTCAGTCAGGGCTGGGGCTTCTTGGTGCTGGAAGCTGCCGCCGATCGGGAGCTGTTCTGGTCGGTGACCACCGAGGCAGACGAGGCCGATTCGTGGCTGACGGAGATGAGCACTGCCCCACTGCTAATCGTATGTTTCTCGCACAAGGACGCCTATCTGGACCGGTACGCCGAACCGGACAAGGGCTGGGCGGATCGCGAGGAGAGCCGCTGGCCGGTGCCGTACTGGGACATCGACACCGGGATGGCCGCGTTGCTGATGTTGCAGACGGCGGTCGACGAAGAACTGGGCGGCTGCTTCTTCGGGGTACCGCCGGAACACATCCAGGCGCTGCGCGCGGCCTTTGGCGTCCCCGACGGTTTCTCGCCGATCGGTGTGGTCTCGATCGGGTACCGGATGCCGGATCAGAAGTCGCCATCGCTGCGCCGTGGCCGCCGCGGCGTCGACGAGGTCGTGCACCACGGTCGCTGGCAGCCAAGGAGCACACCTCGATCAAGCAGCCATTCTTGACCGAAATCCTGCCCATCTCGCGTGCGCGTCCGGTGGTCGGCTGAATGCCGCATAGCGTCGGTCCGATGAACATTGTGCCTGACACGAAGGACTGGACCTGGGTACTCGAGCGGCCCTGCCCGGACTGCGGATTCGCTCCGGACGCGATCTCCGGACGAGACGTCGCGACGATTCTCCGAGACGCTGGGCCGACCTGGCAGGTCCAACTGCGACGTGTGGACGCACGGGCCCGGCCGAACTCCTCGACCTGGTCGCCGCTGGAATATGCGTGTCATCTACGCGATGTGTGCCGCCGCTTCGATAACCGGTTGCATCTGATGCTCACCCAGGTTGACCCGGAATTCGAGAACTGGGACCAGGATGCCACCGCCGTCGAGGACCGGTATAGCGAGGATGACCCAACCGAGGTCGCGGCCGAACTATCCACGGCTGCAGAGACTCTGGCGGCTCACTTCGACGCGGTCAGGGGCGACCAGTGGCAGCGGACCGGCCGGCGTAGTGACGGTGCGCGGTTCACCGTCGACTCGTTCGCCCGGTACTTCCTGCACGACGTCCTTCATCACCTGCACGATGTCGGCGCCGAGGAACGCAAGACCGTCCGCGGTCCCTGATCCGGTCAAGCGGCGCTAGCCCGTCGGCGTGACCCTCAGGATGACGTCTGCGCCGCCGCCGTTGGATGTGGTGAGGTACAACGAGCCGTCCGTACCGAGTTGGGCGGTCCGGAGTCGCCCGTAGGTGCCGGAGAACTCAGGAATGAGTTCGTGGCTGGTCACGCGTCCACCGCGACCGAAGGTCAACCGGAGCAGCGATTCGCCCTGCAGATGGGCAACGACCATGGACCCGTTCCAGGCCTTCCACTGTGGACCGTCCAGGAAGGTCGCACCGCAGGTGGCATCCGTCGGTCCCGAGCTGTAGGAGGCTGGTTTTGCGTTCGGGAACTGCTGCAGGTCGGTCATCGGCACCGACTCGTCATAGCTGCCGCCGACGCCGTTGGGATCCCAGCCGTAGTTACGGTTGCGCAGGACCAGGTTGACCTCGTCCTCGATCGAGGGCCCGTGCTCGACGTTGAACATCTGCCCGTTGGACCGCAGCGCCAGACCCTGCGGATTTCGATGCCCGTAGTTCCACAACAACCGGGTATTCGGGTTCGATGAGTTGATCCTCGGGTTGTCGGCCGCCGGAGCGCCAGTAATCGGATTGATCCGCAGGATCTTTCCGGCCAGCGAGGTCAGAGCTTGCGGGAAACGTCCTACCGCGTTGTCGCCAGTGCTCACCATCAGAGAACCGGTGGAGTCGAAGCGCAGCCGGCATCCGCCGTGCCGGCCGGTGCTCGCGTTGACCGGGATGTCGCCGAGCAACGGATCGGCCACCCGGGTAGCCGCCGTGTAGCCGGCGTCGACCGTCCACGCGATGACCTGGATCTCTTTGTCGGCTCCGGCCTGGTGGCCCTGACAGGTGTAGAAGCGCCCGCTGCTGGCGAACCCGGGATCCAGGACGAGGCCCATCAGCCCGGTCTCCCCCAGGACGAAGAGGTCACTGAAGTCAGCGCTCAAGGCGGCCACAGTGCCGTTCGTACGTCGAACCGACAGTCCGCCGAAGCGCTCATCGAAGATCAGCGTTCCGTCCGGTGTCTGTGCGACGTCCCAGGGCAGGTTCAGGCCCGAGGCGACTTCGGTGATGGTGAAGGTTGGCCGCGGCGCGGGTGCTGCGGCAGCGGGCACTGCTTGGATGACGCCGGCCAGCATGCCGATCGTCGCGACGCTGACCAGCGCCGTGTGCATCTTGCGCCGGATCGATCGCATCGGGGTCCTCGCTGTTCTGACGCTGTGTAGACAGATGGTTACCCAAAGACGTTAGCGCGCCGCGGCGCTGTTGCGGGGACTTCTCTCCATCTCGCCAGATCCGGGTCTTCCCGTTGACCATGACCTTTTGGCTCGAAGGCAAACCGAGTACGGCTGACCCGGCCGGGCCTGAGCGTCCGGATCCGCGTTCACTGCGAAGTCCTCCGGCTCGACCGTCGACTTTCGCTCACCGGGCCACGGTCGCGGTGGCCTCGCGCATCTAGGTCGAAGGCATTCACGATGCCGAGCCCGTGGAAGGACGGCGTCTGTGCCCGGTTGGGCGGGGGACCTGACACCGGTGCCGGATGGAAGCAGATCCTCGGCCGGGTCAACAGCTATGCCGACCTGGATCCCGCGCTGCTCGGACGGGTCGAGGAACTCATCGACTTCGTCGCCGCGCCAGGCTGACTCGATGGTCAGCCCTGCTCACCTTGTCAGTGGGTCCTTCTAGTCTCGGCGGCATGAGAGCTCATTCCACGGAGCCGGTCGGTGACCGGCCAGTTTTCCCGGACGGCTATGGCATCCCGATTACTTCACAGGGTCTGCTTGCCTGGGCGCAGGTCGAAGAGCGGCTGATCGCTGCTGCCCATTACTGGCTGGCAACAGTGCGACCGGACGGCACACCGCATGCCGTCCCCCGCTGGGGCGTGTGGTTGGAGGGCCGGTTCTTCTACGACGGCGCGCCCACCACGCGGCATGCCCGCAATCTCGCGGTCAACCCGGCGTGTTCGCTCAATCTGGAGAGCGGGACGCAGACAGTGATCGTCGAGGGCCGGTCCGAGCCGATCAGGGCGCCGGCGGACGGGCTCGGGGCTCAGCTGTCGACGGCCTTCGAGAAGTATCACGGCCTCGGCTACGCACCCGGTCCGGAGTCCTGGGTCGACGGCGGTGGACTGATGGTGCTGACGCCCAAGCGAGCGCTGGCCTGGTTCGACTTTCCCAAGGACTGCACGCGATTCCGGTTCACTGACTGAGCCGCGTCAGGCTCACACCGAGCTGAGCGTCGACAACCAGTTCGCAAGCAGGATGGCGCCGGCTCGCCCGGACTTCTCTGGGTGGAATTGGGTGCCCGACAAGGCACCGTTCTCGACAGCGGCGACGAACGGCTCGCCGTGTTCAGCCCACGTGACAACGGGCGGCACAAAGGGCGCGGCGGTATCGGCGTCGAAGGTGCGTGCCGCGTAGCTGTGCACGAAATAGAACCGTTCGGTCTGCACACCGGCGAACAACCGTGAGTCTTTCGGAACGGCAACGGTGTTCCAGCCCATGTGCGGGATGACCGGAGCCGTGAGCCGATCCACGACTCCGACCCACTGCTGGCACCCCGTGGTCTGTGCCGGACCCTCGACGCCTCGGTCGAACAGGACCTGCATTCCGACGCAGATGCCGAGTACCGGCCGTCCACCGGCCAACCGGCGGTCGATGACCCGGGGGCCGTCGACAGCGTGCAGGCCGCGCATGCACGAGGCAAAGGCGCCGACCCCCGGGACGACCAGACCGTCGCAACTGAGTGCGGCATCGCGGTCGGCGGTCACCGACACGTCAGCCCCGGCCCGCTCGAATGCACGCTGGGCAGAGCGCAGGTTGCCACTGCCGTAGTCCAGGATCACGACCCGAGGTCGCCGGCTGGTCACCGTGATCACTCGCCCATGGCCTCGAGGACGCCGGCAATGACGAGGTAGAGCGCGAGCAGGACCAGAACCGATGCGAGAGCCAGTTGCGCACGCCGGTTTCGGGCACCGCCGCTCTCGAGTGTGGCGACCGAGTACGCCCCGCCGAGCAGAAATCCGCCGACTGCGATCAGCACGACACCAAAACTCACAGGCTGCCCTTGGTGCTGGGCACGCCGCCAATCCGCGGGTCCAGGGCCAGGGCCGCGCGCAACGCCCGGGCCAGCGCCTTGAACTGGGCTTCGACGATGTGGTGGGCATCACGTCCGGCGTGGAGCACTCGAATGTGCAGGGTGATCCGAGCTGAATGGGCGAAGGACTGGAACACATGCCCGGTCAGGCTGGTCGGATAGTCCGGCCCGATCATCGGAGTGATCGTGTCGGGCTCGTCATGGGCGAAGTAGGGCCGGCCGGACAGATCCACCACGGCTTGGACCAGCACCTCGTCCATCGGCACCAGCGCATCGCCGTACCGGGAGATTCCCGCCTTGTCGCCAAGCGCCTCGGCAAAAGCCTGCCCAAGTGCGATCGCCACGTCCTCGACGGTGTGGTGGGCGTCGATGTGCAGGTCACCGTCGGCATGCACAGTCAGGTCGACGCCGCTGTGCTTGGCCAGAGCGGTGAGCATGTGGTCGAAGAAGCCGACACCGGTGGCGACCTCGGCCCGGCCGGTCCCGTCGAGGTCAACCTCGACGACCAGCTTGGTCTCCGACGTCGAGCGTTCGATCCGTGCGGTGCGGCTCATGGGTTTATTGTCCTCCATCCGCAACGGCCTGAGGTACGGGCGCGGGCTATCGACCCAGGACCTGCCAGCAGTGGGTCGGTTCGACGGCTAGCGGCGGAGGGACTGCAGCTGGATGCCCTCCTCGTTCTCGTCCTCGGATGCGGGCTCCACCGCACTGCGTCCAATGCCGTCGTACACCTCTGGCCGGGTACCGCGCAGCACGAGCC
>Ga0136614_10000260_pt1 | contig 23984 bp, 27 predicted proteins | sample AntDrymUQ2792106_2_FD_106643 | JGI IMG/M metagenome (GOLD analysis project Ga0136614, IMG submission 106643) | Polar desert sand microbial communities from Dry Valleys, Antarctica - metaG UQ279 (21.06) | ecosystem: Environmental > Terrestrial > Soil > Desert | place: Antarctica: Dry Valley... | reverse complement strand
GGTTTGGACTGTGCTCTTGGACACGCCGAGAGTTTCCGCGACTTCGCTTAGACGCCAGTCATAGCCATACACAAGTAGCACCACTATCCGCTGCTTCTCTGGTAAGCCGGCACAATCCTCCTTCGGTTATGGGGAAACGAGACCTTCGCCTGCGCTATTCCACGGTAGGCGCCGAGGGCTTGCGCCAGAGGAGCGCCAACTGGGCGACCCCCGCCGCCACTCCGGCCAGGGCGATCAGGAAGCCGGTCCAGCTACGAAGATCGAGACCAATGACCGCGTCGAGCGAGATCCGCCCCGGACCCAACGTCGCGAGGACGAGCGCCGCCACCGCCAATGTCGCAACGTATTCCCAACCCTCGTCGGGCCGTTTGAAAACGAAGAAGCCGGCAAAGCGATGCACCGAGCCGTACGCCACGGTCATGGTCGTGATCAGCCCGGCAGCGGCAACGGGCGTCAAAAGGCCAAGGACGAGGCCGATCCCGATCGCGATCTCGCCGTAGGTCGACGCTGGGGCGAGCAGATCCGAGCGGCTAAAGCCCTTCGACTCGAAGTAAGAAGCGGTGCCTTTGAGATTGCGGCCATGGTTGAAACCGTGGGCAAACATCACCCCTCCGATCCAGGCTCGGAGAATCAACACTGCGATGTCGGCACTATCCATAGGTTCCTTGGTATGGAGATCTGATGCCTTGCTCGAGCACCCGACTAGCGGCGAAGCTGCATCATCAGCAAGCCGAGCCCGACTCCGATCACGGCGCCGATCCAGATCCCGTTGCCGAGGTTTCCGACGATGGCGCCAACTCCCGCTCCGATCCCCACGCCGAGAACCGAGCCACCAACCCAATTGCTTCCGTCCTTCTTGTCATCGTTTCGCGGATCCGTCAAGGCTTCCTCCAAGTTTGAACCTCGCCACATTACGAGCGTTCGTCCGGTCCCTGCTGTCCTCGTGGCACATCGACCGTTTCGGTGCCACCGAAGCGGGGTATCTGGGATCTCAGACCAGCGTCGCAACACAGCGTTGTCGCTCAGGTCAAGAAAGGAAGGGGCCTATGTCAACTGACGAACAGGTTCGTAAGAACCTCATTGAGGTGCTCGAGGATGGGAAGAAAGGTTTCGCCGAGGCCGCGGACAAGCTCGCCGAGTCAAACCGCATGGATCTCGTAGCGAAGTTCCGCGATTACTCGGAGCAGCGAGGTGAGTTCGCATCCGAGCTCAGAAATATGGCGGGGTCTGACGACGACTCCCTGACCGAGTCCGGTTCGGCAGGTGCCGCCCTCCATCGCGGATGGATGGCGATCAAAGATGCGCTGACCGGGTCCGATGCCGAAGGTGTGCTCGACGTTGCCGAGCAAGGTGAAGACCATGCCGTTTCGGAGTACGAAAAGGCTCTAGACGAGACTGACATCTCGATCGATCTGCGCAACGTGATCGAGCGCCAGTTCGCGGTCGTGCAAGCTGCGCATGATGACGTCCGAGCGTTGCGGGACGCCGCCACCTAGGCAGGGCGGCCTTTAACACAAAGGATCGGGGGACCGTTGGCGCCGAAGTGATACGTGTATCGCGTACCGTCGGCCTCAACGGTCACCTTCATCCCATCGACGAGGGCCTGGGTATAGGCAACCCCGGGCTGGGGACAACCCAATGCGCCGTCGTTCCAGGTGACCTCGAGCGCTTCGATCAACGCAACGCCATTCGTCGCGACCTCGCGCGAGGAGAGGTCGGCGAGGATTGCCTCCCAGTGGCTTGCGGGCAGGTCCCCGGGAACACCCCCGAGTGTCGTGAGGGGCGGCATCGTCTCAAAGGCCGACCTGGTCCCCGAGGTGGTGCTCGCCGGCTCCGACGGCTCGGTTGCATCGGTCAAAACCGGGTCTCCACAGGAGATCAAGATAAGCCCTACCGCCATCAACTTGGCAACCACTCTCATGACTATTGGGACGCCGTGAGATGGCTATCTGGTTCCAGCGCTGGCAGCTACGCCCGAAAAACCCCTTGAAGGTCTCGCGGCTGCGTACTCTCATGAAAAATGGCTCGGATTTTGGTTGCCGACGATGCAGCTCCGGTCCGCGTGTTGCTCGTCCGGCATCTGCAAGCGGCCGGGCATGAGGTCGTCGATGTCGGCGACGGGCCAGCGGCCTTCGAAGCGGGCTTGAACCGCGAGATTGACCTTGCCGTCCTTCGATCAACTTATGCCGGGGATGCTTGGCACCGAGGTGATTGCTGCCTGGCAAAGACAGGGGATCGAGTTCCCGGTTTTCCTCCTCACCGCCATCGACGACGTCGACACGGTGGTGCATTCGTTCGAAATGGGCGCCGCCGACTATGTGCGCAAGCCGGTCAATATGGCTGAATTGACGGCACGAATCAACGGCCGTCTGCGGTTCAAATAGGAGTTAATCGGCGCGTTTTCAGCGCCGATTCTTCTTTGGTGGACGGGCTTCTCCCTGTAATCACCTTGCTAATGGCCACGGCGACCTTAATTGCGGCGCTGACGTTGGTCGCGGTGAAGCTCGCCCATCGCATCATCCTGGTTGGCCGCGGAGTGCGGAGCGCCATCTATATCGCCGCTTTGGGCGAGATGATTGCCACCAAGCTCCTCCCCAGTCACATGCCGCGGCAATGGGCTCGCGACCGCCTTTTCCACCAGGCGATCATCGACTACAGGCGGTTGTTGAGCGGCGAAGATGGCGAATTCGTCGACGAGTTGATCAAACGATCGAAGGTCCTACCGAGCCTCCGGAGATGTATTCAACCGCCATGGCTGCACGCCATCCGCTTGCGGGCGATCGGCTCCTATGTCGAGCTCGCTTCGCAGCAAGAGATTCCACACCTGCGGAGCTTGCTTACGGATCGGAACGAATTCGTCCGGTTCCACGCGGCACATGGATTGGGCCGTTTGGGCGACGTGGCCTCGGTTCCCTTGATCCTCGACCTCTGTGTGCGGGTCCGTGCTTGGGAGGTGGCGAAGCTGGCCGATTCGCTTCCCCTGTTTGGTCGGGAAGCGGTGTATCCGATCTGTCGGTGGATCGATCTCGCCTGGCAGTCCCCGAATTCAACTGAACAGGCGGTGGCCGAGGCGGCCCGCACTCTGGGACTCATAGGTGATCTCGACGCGGAGATGACATTGCTCGAGCTCCTCGAGAGCGATCGCAGGGAATGGCGGATTGCCGCTGCTTCGGCGCTAGGGCGGATTGGCTCGGATTCGTCTCGGTTTGCATTGCTGAGAGCCCTTCGGAACGAGTCGTGGGAAGTGCGAGCGCGATCCGTTCGTGCGCTCGCCTATCTCGCAGATGGTTCAGTGGCCCCGATCGTGTCCGGTCTCCTGTCAGACTCGCAATGGTGGGTGCGACAGAACGCGGCCGAGACTCTGGGCGAGCTCCCCGGCGGGGTGGTCGAGCTTACCAAGGCTCTGGAGTCTGAGGACCACTTCGCGGCCGACGCCGCCCGCAACCAGTTGGCCGAGCTTCGGCTCTTGCCCGCAGGAGTGAGTCCGCGGCTTTCAGTGGAAACTCAATGATCCACCGCATCATCGCGGTCGCCTCGGTTGGGGTGCTCGGCTATTTCGTCCTGATGCAGCTCTACCTCCTGACCCTCGCGTTGATTTCTGCCTTTGCGCTTGACAAGGAGCGGATGCTGGAACGATTTGGCCGCATCGACGACATGCTGGTGAGCGATGTGAGCCCGCCAGTCTCGATCGTGCTACCCGCCTACAACGAAGAGGTGGGCGTGGTCGAGTCGGTCCGCTCGGTTGCGATGATCAGCTATCCCCGGTTCGAGATCGTGGTTGTCAACGACGGATCGAATGATGGCACGCTGCAGAAGCTGATCGACACTTTCAACCTGGTGCCGGTGCCGCTCCCGTTTCGAGCCAACATCCCGACCGCCCAAGTCGGCCAGGTCTATCACTCCACCCGTCCGGTGTCGATCACGGTGGTCGACAAGCTGAATGGCGGTCGCGCCGATGCCCTCAACGCGGGAATCAACGTCGCCCGCTTTCCGTATGTGATGTTGACCGACGCCGACGTGTTGATCGACGGCAAGGCCCTCGTCAATGCGATGCGCCACGTCGTCGAGGATCGCGACCGGACTGTGGCGGTGGGAGGAAATATTCGCCCGCTCAACGGCTGCGTCGTCAAGTTCGGGCACATCGTCGAAGCCAACGTTCCCGAATCGTTCATCGAGCGCTGGCAGCTGCTCGAGTATGTGCGTTCCTTCGTCGCCGCCCGGCCGGCTTGGGCGAGCTTCAATGGCCTTCCCCTGGTGTCGGGAGCCTTCGGGATCTATCTTCGCGAAGCCGTGGTCAATGTTGGCGGTCTCACCTCAGGCCACATGGGCGAGGACATGGATCTCACGATGCGGATCCACCGCTACTACCGCTCCCGCGGCGAGCCCTATCGGATGGTGTATGCGCCGTCCGCTGTGGTGTGGACCGAAGTTCCCTCGACGCGCCAAGTCCTTCGCCGACAGCGCATCCGCTGGCACCGAGGGTTGATGACCGCGGTGCATGACTTCCGCAGCTCGTTCTTCAACCCCCACCACGGCGCGGTGGGCATGATCAGCTGGCCGGCGATGGTGCTTTTCGAGTACTTGGCGCCAATCATTGAGATGGCGGGCTATCTCATCGTCCCGATCGCGATCATTCTCGGCGCGGTCGCTTGGGAGAATGCGCTGTTGATGTTGGCGCTCGCCTTCTTGGCAGGTGCGTTCACCTCGCTGATCGCGTTGTTGCTCGACGAGCGGTACGGGTATTTCAATCGGCCCTTGGCCGCGCTCCGTCTGGTGCTGATTGTCTTTGTGGAGAACTTCGGTCTGCGTCAACAGACCGTTTGGTGGCGGGTCAGAGCACTCATCGGGGGTGGCTCGACGCACGGCTGGGGCGACATGCAGAGAAGGGGAGTCGCCAACCTCGGCAAGGCGTCGTGACCTAACGAGTGGTCGGGCCGTACCATGGAGGGTTCATACCGTTGAAAGTACCTTTGATCGCTTATGGCCCGGACGGGAGCCCGCAGACCAAGTGAACGTGCCGCTGAGGAGGCCGCTGCCCGCCGGGTGGCGGCGGAGCGCCGGCTGCGCAATCGCCGAATCATCACTGGATTGGTCATCGCCGCTGTCCTGATCGGCGCGATTGTCTTCTTTGCAACCCGCCCCCCGCCGCCGGCGCTCGCCAACGTTCAAACCTTCCCCGATCTGGGCCAGGCACACCTTGTAGCCAACGAACCAGCCCCGGAGTACAACTCCAACCCGCCCACGAGTGGACCACATTCGCCAACCCCAGCCCCGTGCGGGATTTACCGCTCGCCGGTATCTGACATCGTCCAGGTTCACGACCTCGAACATGGGGTGGTGGTAGTCCAATACGACCCGGCGATCGGCGACGAACAACGAGATCAGCTCGAGGAGTTCGGCCGCGATGCCCCATCGCACGTGATCGTCGCTCCCCGCGAGGGAATGGACTCAATGATCGCGGTCACTGCCTGGACGAAGCTGATGACCATGGACACGGTCGACCTGGCTGCCATCGAGGGTTTCTACGGCCAGTTCGCCCAAGCCGGCCCCGAAGCTGGGGTCCAGTGTCCTTTTTCGGTGGACGACGGCGCGTAACCCGCGAACCCAGGGTTCGCGGGTTTCTCTAGTTCGTTGTCGCCGTGCTGACGTTGACGTCGATCTCGCTTGGGATCGAGTCGCCGGCGCCGCTGTTGTTGAAATACCAAATCGCGAAGATCACACCGAGCACCAAAATGATGGCGGCCAGGATCATCCCCGCGCTGCTGCCACCACCGCCGCTGTTGGTGACGATGACCTCTCGTTCTCTGTGGACTTCGGGCTCCCTTTGGACTCCGGGGTCTCTCGGGTCGGTCATGTCTGTTTCTCCTTCTGATGCCCATCCAGGCTTCCATAAACCTAGCTTCTACGATGGGGTAGGTGGCACCTAACGACATTTCCGGCGAGCTCGAACCGTCCGATCAGCAATGGTTCTATTGCTTGGATCACCAAACTGTCGAACCGGTCGACGGCTGCCGAAGCGAGGTGAGGCTCGGGCCTTATCCCACTCGCGAAGAGGCAGCCAATGCCCTCGAAACGGTGGAAAAGCGCAACCAGGCATGGGAGGAAGACCCCGCCTGGAACGACGACAAGTGAGCCGGCTCCGCGACCTGGGGATCAACCTCGGCCGGCTCCCTCCGGGCCCGCTGAATGCCATCACCGACGTCGCCGACATCGGCGTCGGGCACAGCACTCTCATCACTGACGAGCCGCGAGTGGTCCGCACCGGAGTGACGACGGTGGTCCCACGCCGTGACGACATCTGGACCGACTACGCCGCCTGCAGTTGGTTTTCCTTTAGCGGCAACGGTGAGATGACGGGACTTCCTTGGATCGAGGAGTCGGGGCTGCTCGGCTCCTCGATCGGGATCACCAACACCCACCAGGTCGGTCTGGTCAGGGACACGATGGTCAAGTACGCCGTCGATCGCGGAGTGATCGACGGCTTCTTGCTGCCGGTGGTGGCTGAGACCTACGACGGATGGCTGTCGGACATCGATGCCTTCGCCCTCGAACGCGCGCACGTGTTGGCGGCCCTAACCGAGATCTCCTACGACCAAGTTTCAGAAGGCGCCGTCGGCGGCGGGACGGGGATGATCTGTCACGAGTTCAAGGGCGGCATCGGCACGTCATCACGGGTGGTTGATCTGGCCATGCACACCTATACCGTCGGCGTTCTCGTCCAGGCCAACTACGGGTCGCGCCACGACCTGCGTCTGGACGGGATTCCGGTCGGTCGGATGCTGCCCTATGACGAGGTTCCCGCGCCCTGGCCGGACACGCGCAGCGACGGTTCGATCATCATCGTCATCGCCACCGATGCTCCTCTCCTTTCCGACCAGTGCCATCGGTTGGCGAAGCGCGCAACAGTCGGGCTGGGACGGGTCGGCGGGAACGGTCACAACGGCTCCGGCGACATCTTCTTGGCCTTTGCCACCGGGAATCATTTCCCCGCCGGTCACAAAGGCCCGTACGCGATCCACGCGCTTCCTCCCGATCACATGGATCGGTTGTTCGAGGCGACGATCGAAGCAACCGAGGAGGCGATTTGGAACGCCCTCTGCGCGGCCGAGACCATGACCGGTTACAAGGGTCGGACCGCTAATGCGTTGCCGCTTGACCGGTTGGTCGATATCTGGCAACGTCAGGAACTCAGGTAAATCGGTCGGGACTGAGCCCGGCAACATCCACACCTTGCTCGGCGAGCTCGGAGCTCACCTGGCCGGTGGTGATGAGGTCGGCCGTCAGGCGCCCGGCTGCGGGGGCGGTCTGGATTCCGGTACCCCCCTGCCCAACGAGCCAGAAGAAACCTGCGACTTTCGGATCCCAACCGATGACCATCGCCCGATCGGGCGCGAAGGTGCGGAGCCCGGTCCAAGAGGAACGGACGGCGCGGATCCCGAGCGTGGTGGCGATGTTGATGCGATCGATGGCGAGGGCAATGTCCAACTCGTCGGGCCGCGCATCCTCAGGTTCGGAAACCTTCTCCTCGGCGAGCGAGCAGAGCACCTGCGATCCATCGGGCCGGAAGTAGAAGTCATTGTCGGTGTCGCCAACCAGCGGCCAGCTGCGGTAGGCGAGATTGCCCGGGACCATGAACGCGGTCCGGCGCATCGGCTCGAGCCCAATCTGAGTGGAGCCGGCCATCACCGCAACCACGTCTCCCCAGGCCCCGGCCGCATTGACAATGACGTCCGCCGCCAGCTCGTCAGCTCCGGCGGTGATCGACCAGGTGTTGTCGCTCCGCTCGAGGTGATCAACTCGTGTCGAGTTTCGAATCTCACCGCCGGCCGCCCGCAGCCCACGCACGAAAGCCTGGTGCAAGCCGGCCACGTCGAGGTCCAGCGCCTCCGGTTCCAGAACCGCTCCGAGCAGATATTCGGGACGCAGCACCGGCACCATCGCGGCCGCCTGGAGCGGGCCAAGCCAGCGTCCCGGGTGCTTGGTCATCTCCGAGTCGGCCAGATGGGAACGGAGGCTGGCTTCCTTCGCGGGCGTGCCGATCCACAACGCGCCTCGACCTTCGAGTAGCGGATGATCGATCAACCCCGCTGGGGGCTCGTCAAAAAAAGAGCGGCTAGCGGTGGTGAGACCGCGGATGGCCGCTGCCCCGTAGTTCTCGAAATAGATCGCAGCCGAGCGACCGGTGGTGTGATAGGCCAGCGACGATTCCGCCTCGACCAGAGTCACCGGGCAACCGGCATTGGCGAGGGCGTACGCTGCTCCCACTCCGGCGATCCCGCCGCCGATCACCACCACCGTCGGTTTTCTCATGCCGGGATCGCTCGCTCCACGATCGAAGCAAGGGCAGTGCTGTAGGGGAGCGTCCCGTAAAGGCGATTGCCTCTGACGTCGAGTATCCGAGTCGATATGAAGATCGTTGCCACTTCGTCGGATGCGAACTCGGACAAGAGTCCGGCCTGGAGGTGGATCGCGAGCTGGTCAGTGACCTGTCGAGCTTCTCCATCCGTGGCGGCGACGAGCCTGTCTACTTCTCGAACGCCACTGCTCGGGCCGCGTGCCAACTCGGATCGGAGCGCCTCGACCGACTCGGGATGGCTGCGCGCGGCCCGCAGCACGTCGAGAGCGATGACGTTGCCAGAACCTTCCCAAATCGCGTTCAACGGCGATTCGCGCAGGAGCCGTGGCAAGATCGACTCCTCGACGAACCCGTTCCCACCCAGGCATTCGAGGGACTCGTGGACTACTTCGGTGCAGCGTTTGGTCACGAGAAACTTGGCAATTGGGGTGAGGATCCTTCGCAGCGACTGCTCGTGAGGATCATCGGCGCGGTCGAAGCTCATTGCTAGCCGAGCCATCAGCACGACCGCAGCTTCCGTTTCGATCTCGAGGTCGGCCAGCACATTGATCATGGCGGGCTTGTCGATCAGCGCCGATCCGAAAGCTTTTCGGTGGCGGCAATGGTGGATGGCCTGGCTGACCGCCTGTCGCATCAGGGCGGCCGAGCCGCTGACGCAGTCGAGCCGGGTCCCGTTGACCATCTCGATGATGGTGGCCACCCCTCGTCCCTCCTCTCCGATTCGCTCCGCCCAGGCATCTTCGAACTCCAGCTCGGCCGAGGCGTTGGAGCGGTTGCCGAGCTTGTCTTTGAGCCGCATGATCCGAATCTGGTTGACCGAGCCGTCGGGGACATGGCGGGGAAGCAGGAAACAGGTAAGGCCGTTTGGTGCCTGGGCGAGGATCAGGAAAGCGTCGTTCATCGGCGCCGACGTGAACCACTTATGGCCGGTCACCCGGTAGCCATCGCCGTCGGGCTGGGCAGTCGTGGTCGCGGCTCGCACATCGGAGCCGCCCTGTTTCTCGGTCATCCCCATCCCCAGCAACACACCTTCTTTCTCGGGCGGGGGGGCGAATTCCGGTTCGTAGACCCGGCTCACGATTTTCGGCTCCCAGGCCGCAGCGAGGTCAGGCTGTTCGCGCAGCGCCGGGACGACGGCGTAGGTCATCGAGATCGGACAGAAATGACCGGCCTCGACTTGGCTGGCGAGAAAGCCGAGCGCGGTCCGGGCGAGATGGCTTCCGGGTTGCGCGGTCGGTTCCCAGGGAAGCGAGTGAAGACCGGCCTCCACCGCCCGTTTCAGCAGGTGGTGCCAGGCGGGATGGAATTCGACCTGGTCGACGCGATGTCCGCGCTGGTCATGGGTGCGGAGCCGGGGCGGGTTCTCATTGGCGGCGAACCCGAGCTCATAGCCCTCGGTGCTCGCCACTTCGCGACCGAAGCGAACCGTGTCCTTCACCGCCCAAGCGGCCTCAGCTTCGAGGAGACGTAACAAGAGCGGATCGGCCGCCGCCAGGTCGTAGTCGACCAGTGGCGGAACCTGATTGAGCACGTCATGGGTCGTCATCGCTTCGCATCCGAGGGTATACCGTGGCTAATGCCGATTGAGCCCGAGCGGTCCCGCTGGGAATTCCCCCACCCGGACAACTATGGCGACGGCGACCTAGTCGCGGTCGGCGGGGATCTGTCGCCGGGATCGATCATCGCCGGGTATCGCCAAGGTCTATTCCCGATGCATCTCGAAGATGGGCGCTTGGGCTGGTGGTCCCCGGTGGAACGGGGGATCATCCCCCTTGAGAGCCTCGTGATCTCGAAGTCGCTGCGTAAATCGCTTCGCCGTTTTCGAGTCACATTCGATCAAGAACTCGCGGGGGTGATCGACGGCTGCGCCGATCCCAATCGCCCCGACGGTTGGATTACCCAAGACCTGAGGAGTGCCTACCTGGAGCTGGGCCGGCTTGGTTGGGTCCATTCAATCGAGGCTTGGAACTCTGAGGGGGCGCTTGCCGGCGGGTTGTATGGGGTAAAGATCGAAGGCTTGTTTGCCGGTGAGTCGATGTTCAGCCGCGAACGCGACGCGTCCAAGGTGGTATTGGTGGCTCTGGTGGGCGTTCTCAGCGCGATTCCCTCGGGGTTGCTCGATGTTCAATGGGCCACGCCGCATCTGAAATCCTTGGGCGCCCTCGGCGTCGATCGGTCGGAGTATTTCCGACGTCTTGCCCGCGCACTGCGCGCTCCTAGAGTCGAAGGGCCTTGGAGGGAGCTGCCTTGACCAATCGTGTGGTGGCAGGCATCGACTTGTCGCCGATTGGTCGTCGCGTCGCCGAACGTGCCCGTCTGCTCGCCGACCTGCACGAGTTGCCGTTGCATCTGGTCTCGGTGAACGAGTCGTCGAGCGACGCTTTTCTCGACGATGGCTTGGGAAGGATCCTCGCCGAGCATTACCAGCGGAATTTGGTTGATGTGGCCAAGTGGATTGGAGCGCGGGCGACGGTGCCCATCACCTATCAGGCGATCCGGGGGTCGATTGGTTGGGAGCTAGTGAGAGAGGCCAAGAAGGCGGCCATCGTGGTGGTCGGGACCTCAGCGGTTGATGTCGAACGGTGTGGGCCCATCGCGCGGCGGGTCGCGATCATGTCGAGCGGCGACGTCCTAGTGGTGAGGCGCCAGCCCCGCAACACCTATCGAAAGGTTCTGGCTGCAGTCGACTTCTCGGTCCACTCCGAGACCGCGGTGGAAGCCGCACTGCGCTGGTGCCCTCAGGCCGAGCTGTCCGCGATCTTCTCCTTGCCCGACCGGTGGGACACTGCGCTGGTCGAAAGCGGCCTGTTCGAGGTCGAAGTCGAAGCGGCGCGGAGTCAGCGCCTGCGGAAAGCCGTGGAACGGATGGAGGAGTATGTCGCGCGCTGGCCGGGCAAGGTGAAGCCACTAGTCGTTGACGGCTCGCCAGCCACGTCTATCGACGAGGTTGTCCGACGACGGGGGGTCGACCTGGTCGTCGTCGCCAACCGGGGGGCGGGGGCGACGAAGATGATCCTCCTCGGCACGGTTGCCGATGGAGTGCTCGAAACGATGCCCTGCGACGTGCTTGTCGCCCGGGTCCCGGGCGACTTCCGCCGCCCCTAGTCGGCCTCACGAACCCAGGGCTGCAACCCACGTAGAACATGGGTTGCGGCCCCGGAGCTCGAAAAGAGTTACGCGCTCAGGTGGGGCGCAACTTGTCCTTGGCCTTCTTCTCTTTCTTTTCCTGACGCTTCTGCTTGGGATCTTTGGTCGCGACCTTCTTCTGGTTCCGGCCGCCCTTGTCCTTACTCGCCACTAGAAACCTCCGTGCTTCTCGAGTGTCGTTGCCAAGTTTGTCACAGCCCCGGGTCCTTCTGCGTGGATTTCTCCGTGTAGAGCACTGACGAATCCGCACAGAAGCACTCGCCCATCCGTTCTGCGCGGATTTGCCCGCCTTGTAGGCGGTAGATCCGCGCCGAGTTGTTCAAAGCACGAGGCGGTAGAAGCGCCATAGGTCGTTCTCTATGGGAAGGACTTCGATTCCTGAGAAACCTGCTTCCTTAGCGTAAGACTTAAGAGTCTTCGGACGCATTACTGTCCCGGTCGCGGCCGACGGCTGCCGAGACATCCCGTCGGGGAGACAGGTGAACAAGGAAAAGCCGTACATGACCCGTTCGACGTCGCCCGCCTCGGACCCAAGGAACTCTTCGTTCACCTTCTCATCCATCACCACGACATCGCCATCGGGTTTGGCCAACCGCTTCATTGCCGCTAGCACCGCAACTGGCTGGGAGAGGTCGTGGATGCACTCGAAAGCGGTGACCAGGTCGTAAGTCCCGGCGCGATCCACAGTCGCGACATCAACGCATTCGAATCGCACCCTCTCCGACAAGCCCGTCTCCGCAGCATGCTTCGTGGCCTCGTTGATCGAAGCTTGGTCGAGGTCGTATCCGTCTACGGTGACTTTCGGATATCCCTGCGCAAAGCCGATCGATGACCATCCTTCGCCGCACCCGATGTCGGCGATGCGGGCGCCAGCCTCGAGGCGAGCCTGAATCTCGGGCACGGCCGGGAACCATTCCTTGGCTAACACAGATAGAAACCACGGCCGATTCATCCCCGCCTGTCCCGTGCGCATGTCCTCGCCGAATTGCTCCCAGCCGACCCCACCGCCGCTGCGATAGGCCGCAAGCAACTCGGGGAGTTGAATACCTGCACTCGTGACCAGGCGGACGAATGGTGCGAGGAAGTTGAGGCTCCGATCGTCGGTGAACACCTCGGCGCCGGCCGGTTCGAGGCGATATGTCCGGGCCTCTGTGGGATCACCAGGGTTGTCACAAAGCAGCAAGCCCGTCACGGCCTGTTGCTCCAACCACTCCCGGACATAGCGCGGGTCGACGTCAGACGATTTTGCCAGTTCGGCTGCGGCGTAAGGCTTACCATCACGCATAGTCCGATAGAAGCCCAGCTTGTCCCCAACATATATCGACCAGGTGTCGAACGTGCCCAGGACCCCTTCGAAAACGCGCCCTGCTAGATCCGTCACTGAGCCCACTCACATCCTCCTATTGGTTGGCTTCGAAATCTTCCCAGAAAGATTCGTAAGCTTCCAACGAGGGGCCCGTAGCTCAATCTGGTCAGAGCGCCGGACTCATAATCCGTCGGTTGCAGGTTCGAAGCCTGCCGGGCCCACAGTTTCCCGACCGGGGAAATGTCAAGAAATCCAATTGATATATGGCTTTTCTCCATTCTCGCTCGTCTTGCGGTGTCTCTCAGGAGTTCTCATGAAATTGCCTCATCTCGCCTCGGATGCGGCACAAACGCGGCACAACATCCTTCGCGGATCTCATAGCCGGGCCGCGGATGGACGGCTTTAGGGTCTCCGTCGTTTCTCCAATTGGGCCCGCCGGTGCTCTGATTTAGTCAGAGAAGGGTTTCTTCTGAACCCAGAACCCCATGCGACTCAATCCGCGTGACCGAGAATCGGGCCCGGATCCAAGAGAAGCGCGTCGTATTCATCCTGTGACATCGGGGTCAATTCCATACTGTCCTTATGTATTTCAATCAGTAAGGGGGTCGCCGGCTCAAGAGTTTTCCACTCGATCGTCCCGACATCGACCAACGTTTCGACTTCGCCCTCGCCTTTTGGACTCACGTAGAGGGCGACCCGGATGTCCAAGCCTTGGACGGTGAACTCGCTTAGCGGTTGGACGGCATAGTTCAACGGCAGGATATGAGTGAGAACGAAACCCTCGTTGGTGATGAAACGCACGCCGTCGAACTCGCTGGCTAGCTCGGGGTCGGCAATTAGCGCAAAATGCATTGGCGAGAAGGTCAGCCCATGACCCTCCGGAACTCCAGTTCCGGGCATGAGCGATCGCACCTCGGGGGGAATCGATCGCCAAGCCGCCAGCTTCTCCTCGTCGGTGGGAGGGACGATTTCCTCGATGAACTCGCTGGCGATCGGTCTCTCAGATAGCGGGTCCCCGAGGTTCCGCGAGTCCGACCACAGCCGTTGTTCTTGGACCAAGGCGATCAGGGTCTGCAGCGGATCTTCGTTTCGCGCCGCCGCAACCACTTCCAGCTTCTCCAGATCGACCGCGAGGTTCACCGACCCCGGATTTTTCTCCGGTGAGTCTGCGGCCGGCAAGGCCAGACCTTCGCCGGTCAGGGCGAAGGTGACTCTCCACTGCCCGTAGGGGTGGTCCTCGGAGAAGCTCAGACACAGGGTCAACTGGTCACCGGTCTCGTATTGATCGATGTTCTGGAAGAACCCCCAGGCTTCGAGTGGCTCCGGCACCGCTGGCACCTCATAGGTGAGGCCATCACCCAAGACCATGCTCGTCGTTGACCACAACACTTCGAGGCCGGAAAACTGGGCGGCGGCATTGTCGCCTGCCGCCGGGTTGTCGACCGCTTTTACCCACGTGGCGTCGGCGAGCACGTGACACAAAGGTGTCAGTCCGGCGAGAGACGGAGGCACCCCCTCCAAAGCTGCCGGTCCGCAGGCCAGGACCAGGGTTAGGACAAGCCCCAACGCTCGTGGATGCTTGCGGTCATCCACTGAGATCATCGATGTCATATACGGTCACTCTTGACCAGTCGGCCAGGGCCCAGGTTGATCCGCCGCCGGCGGCATTCATGTTGTTCCGAAGCTGAAGCTGAACGTCGTATGCGTCATAACCATCCGTTGGCGCAACTGTGGATGTTCCACAGCGTTGCCAAGTTGTTGAGGTCGGCGTGCAATTCATGGCCGACATTTGCCATGGAAAGACGATCGAGGCAACATCATTAAGGTTTTCGTAGTTATCTTCATGATAATTTCGGGGGAAAGGGTTTCCGCACGGATTGTTGACATTGTCATAGCCAACCGGCCTCCACATAAGCGTCATCCTGATAAAGCCGGTATCGGTGGCGGCGTTCTTGCGAATGCGGCCATCGGGGAGAAAGGTCGGATACTGGTCGCTAAGAGTCTGGTCGAGGGGTATATATCTCGTCGTGTTATACATCGTGACGTCGGCACCCAGCCAAGCCAGATACTGTGGCCCGACCGCACCGCCAGTGGTTCTCAAGGAAGATTGCCCACCTCCTGACCGACGCCAATGGGTGAGCCCGTTCTCGAAGCTGGAATTGGCGGTCACTCCTTTCCAAAGTACGCCACCCAGAGATTCTTGGTCCACCGTGTACATGACCGCAGCCTCGTCATCCTGGCTCAACACGGCCAAGTTGGCAGTCTCGGACGCCGATAGACACGTTCCCATGCTCGGCCGAAAGAGCCAATCGCCTGAGGCGGTCTTCCCGGTGATGTCTTGAAGGTCATACTGGGAATGGCTGATCCCAAATGCATGGCCGAACTCATGCGTGGCGACAGCGCGAATACTCAAGTCGTCGTTCTGATACTCCAACAGGAAGTCGGTGTTGAACTCGACGGTATGAATCCCAGCACATATAGTGCGCGCGTAAGTGCCGCCCGACAAATTAAGCCATTTAGCCGTATAGACAGTAGACCCGCCTCTGCTGAAGGCCGCCACACCATCCGGCCGTTTGGGAACGAGCCAATCATTGAAGCCGACTGCGACCCGATCCTTGAGCACCTGAGTCCAACCTGCATCATTCGAAAAGACGTAATCCGCTTGTGTCAGATCGCCGCAGTGAAATGGCCCCCACGATATATCGTGCCAGAACGCGATCGCAGGCTGAGCGCTAGCAAATAGGCACAGGGTGGCGATTAGCAGGGTATACCGAAACCGCCGGCGGGCTATCACGCCGTCGATTTAACCACTGCGCAGGCGTGGGGCAAGAAGATTTTGCGTCGGCCAGGCAGGTCGTCGCGTGGCGCTGTCAGAACTGCCTTCCCCCAAATCGCGGCTGGCATCTGGTCCGGGTTCGCGGACTGAGTTGAGTGGTCCCACGATTTCGAACCGCGGCAGGGAGATGATCGGCGACGTGGGTAGTCAAATCACCCGCGACATCGCTAGCACTTCAACTCGTGACGTTGTCAGGACGTTGGGACATGACGGGGCGGGGGGGTCGAAGTCCACGTCAGCCGTATCTGTTCAAAGCTAAGTCGTAACGTTCCGAACGTCCGTTTCGGAGCATGGTCCATGACGTTGGATCGGCCAGGTTCGAGCGGGCCTCCCCTAGAGTTGTAGTCCCGGAATCCGTCGAAGGTGTTGCGCGCGATAATCGCAGGTCCTTCGGTATGAGAGTTGCCGATTCGGTCCGAACATCGACCTCGCGCGACAGCCTTCGGGTTCTGTGCCGGAGGCGTGCGGCGATCGAGTCGCGTTACGGCCACGGCCACTTGGTTGGAGAGCCGAGTCCGCCGGCACTCGTCGTGGGTCGGGTCGGCTATTGAGGCCTTTGGTCGTTTGCACCAAGGGCTCGTCCTCAGCTTCAAGCGATCTCGGGCCATCAATTTTGGTCGAGCGGTAGCCGGATCTTCACCCGGGTTCTGGGAAATCGCTTGAGTACCGCCAGCGCAGCAGCGACCTAGTAGGACGAACAACGTGTTCAAAAGCGACTTCTAGCAGGACGCGGCTCTTGGTCCGCTTGTAATCCGCCGCACTCGGCGACCGCGACGACCGCGAAGACGAAGCGCATTGGGTTTGCGAACTCTGAGTCGTGTCGTCGACGCATTTCGCCGGCAGCGTCGCGTCCGTCTGAAGCGAACGAAGTTTCGCTCCGGCCGACGCGCAAAACGCTGTTCGTGGGGTCGTACATCCATTTGAGGGTGTCGATCGAGCCGAAGAGCAAGACCACGATCGACGACTACGAGTTCGCGATCCCGTCCGGGCTCGCCGGCGGCGTCGTGTCAGTCGCGCGTGAGCTTAAGCACACGCCGCACGAGCCGAGCGTGATCTTGCTCGCTGGGTACGAGCCGGGCACTCACGTGCTGCAGGTGATCGAGAAGGCGACCAGCATAATCGTCATTGAGGTGAAGTATCGCCTCACGACCGTGTGGAAGGACGAGAAGCGAGGGCCCTCGCGGTGGTTCAGCGGGGCACCGCGGGCACGGCTGGCCGGGTCCGCATGGGGTGGTGGACCTCCCGGTCCGCAGAACGTGGGAACGGCGCCGGCCACAGGTTCGCGACGGATCGCACTGCTCTTGGTCGACACCACGTCGGAGCGCTACACGGCCGATGCACCGACGATGCAGGCACACCGCGACCGCTGGATCGACGAAGTCATCAACGGGGTGGCTGCGAGCGGTCAAACGCGGAGCACCCGTGCTCTTTATGGAGAGATGTCGTACAACAACTTCGACATTGGTGCCGAGGTGTTCGGTCCCGTCTCGCTATCCACCGACTGGGACACCAACTTCAACGCCGACGGCACACCCAAAGGCGCGTTCTTCCAGGCCGCCATCACCGCTGGTGACTCGCTGATCGACTACAACAACTTCGACACCGTCGCATGCATCACGCAGAGCGTCCCAGCTGCCGGCATGACGCCCGCGAAATCGGCCTGGCCCTACGCCAGCATCGGTTCGTGGGGCCCATACACGACGAGCGAGGGCAACAAGAACCTCGGCGTGATATCGATGCCGAACGAATGGGGTGTGTCGGACAACCGCGAGATCCACGAAACGTTCGCCCATGAACTAGGGCACAACCTCGGCCTCGGTGACCAGTACACGCCGGCGGTGGCCGGCCGCAATCCCGGCGGCTGGGAGCTGATGGACGCCGACAATCCGTTCCCACACATGTCGGTCGTGCATCGGATGATGCTCGGTTGGGTTCCAGCGGCATGGCTGCGCACCTTCAACTTTGCCGCAAGTGGTGCACCGGTGGACCAGAACGTGGTCCTCCACGCGATCGAGCGCGGCGCGCCACCGGCCGGGCGCTCGGCGGCCGTGGAGGTCCGCATCGGCAACGGCCTCAACTACTACTGGGAGTACCGCAACGGGGAGAACCCGCAGATTGGTGACCGGGCGTTGCCCACCGACGAACGGGTGCTTGGTACCGACGTCGCGTCTGCGCCGTTCGTGCCGCCGTTCACTCGTCCCGGCATCTTGTTGCTACCGAGTGATGGCGACGATGATGGTGCTGTACTTGGCGCAGGACAGTTCTACAAAGAGATTGACTCCTCGCCGTTTCCCGTCGAATTCCGAACTGACGTCTCGGCCATCAACGGTGATCGCGCCGACCTCCGCATCCGATACGGGGCGAACGGTCGCCCCGACCCGTCGATCCGGCCATGGCCGGCGTCGGCCAGCCGCCAGTGGCAGTCGCCTGACATCGAGGTCCGCAACGCAAAGAACCTCACCGATGCCACGTGGGCAAACGTGCCATGGGTGGGCAACAACAACACAATCGTTGCCAAAGTGAAGAACGCTGGGACGATCCTTGCGCCCCAGGTGCGGGTGAACTTCCACATCAAGAACTTCAACATCGGTGGCGCGCCGGAAGTGTTCCTCGGCGCCGACGTCCGCGACATCGCAGCCGGCGCCACTGTGGAATTCACCACGACGTGGGTGCCCCCGTCGACAGGCCACTACTGCGTCATTGCCCGAATCCCGCTGTACGTCGTGCCGACCGCACCGACCATCGTCGAAATGACGGAGCTGAACAATATCGCCCAGTCGAACTACGACCGTTTCAACACAGCCACGAGCTCGCCATCGACGCGAGAGGAGACGGCGGTCGAGGTGGGCAACCCGTACGACGAGGCGACCCGGGTATGGATTATCGGCGAGCAGACGAACCCGCTGTTCCGCACCTACGTCGAGACCACCTGGCTTTGGCTCGAACCCGGTGAGACCCGCAGCGTCGGCGTGATGATGGAGTACGCACTCGACCCGAAGAGCGATCGCGTGCCCGACGACGTTCGCCACGTTGATCGACGCCGCATCGAGAAGCTGTCACTGACACCGAACAACCTAGGCCTGCATGCGTCCGCGGAGGATCCGCACGACAGCCCGCGGCATGCCTTGGAGTTGCTCGGCGGAGCAGGCATCCAAGTGACCACCGGTCGAGCCACCGAGTTCGAGAGCTTCGGCAACGACGACAACGTGGTGACCGGCACGATCGTCACCGTCGACGATCAGGCACCGGTACCAGGCGGCCAGGTCGTGGTCACCGTCACCGACGATGCAGATGCCTACGAGAGGCACAGCTCGCTGTCGGGGCAGCTCGATAACGGCTCGTTCTTCGTGCCTTTCCGCAAGGACGACTTCAAGATCATGCGCTCCGAGTACCTGCCGATCCCTGGCTTTGCGCCGTGTGCCACTGACTGGACCGAGCGTCGCTGACGGTCGGCAACGCCCTCGGGCGCAAGATCGAACCGGCGGCAGCGTCGTCTCGGATATGCGTTGCAACGAGTAGTGACGTCGGCTGCGCGCCATCGTCTCGGACAAAGACGGCGCCTGACGCCGTGGACTTGATCCGGGTGATCGGGTCGAGGATCCGCCCTTGAGGGGCGAGCAGCCCGGGTGAACAGACCGGTGACGTCCTCGACGAGTCCACCTTCAATGGCCGAACGCGTGAGCTCGTCCTTGAATCAATGTCTGACGAGGGCTTCTATGTTCCGATTGGCGACGGGAACCATCTGCTGAATTGGGGTGGGCACGACCTGAGTCTGGTGAACACTTTGGAGCCAACCGGCGAAATAGCCTTGGCCACCGGGTGCAGCAACCTTCTTACCGAACAGTCGACCGTCACTTTCAGCGTTCCTCCTTCGCCCTGACCCCGCCGTGCGCCGCCGTGCCGCTGTGTGGTGTCTTCGGCCGCCAACCGCGTGCGTCGACTGGTTGTAACTAGTTCTTCAGACGCGGCACAGACGCGGCACAGACCTCGAAAAGGCCCAGTTTTTGCAGGCGGTATCGACGTCTGGATACGGACTCATAATCCGTCGGTTGCAGGTTCGAAGCCTGCCGGGCCCACAAATAGTCCCTCATCGATTACCGCCCAAGCCGTACCGCCGCGTAGAAACATAGGTCACGGAGTGGTAGCCTGAGTGCAGCCGCCCGGGTAGAGGCCAGCGATAACTCGCTTCTCCGGGTTTGACACGGCTAGCGACTCATCCGGCAGGACCGCCTCTTCGGCCGAATCTCGATCCCAAATGGTCGAGCGAGATTTTGTCCCTCACTTCAAGCGTCCCGCGCGGGACAGGGAGCCACCCAATGACCACGTTCGCCCAACTCGGGCTTCCCTACCCCCTAGTCCACACACTTTCCGGAGCCGGAGTGACGGAGCCATTTCCAATCCAAGCCGCGGTGATACCCGACGCCCTCGCGGGAAGGGATATCTCCGGCAGGGCCCCCACCGGGTCGGGTAAGACCCTCGCCTTCGGCCTCCCCCTACTGGTTCGCGTCAGCCGGGCCAAACCGGGCCGCCCCCGGGCGCTGATCCTCGCTCCCACCCGGGAACTGGCGGAACAGATAAGTGCAGAGCTCGCCCCGCTGGCGACCCCGATGGCGCGCCAGGTGACCGCGATTTACGGGGGCGTCGCATACGGCCCCCAGAAGGACGCCCTGCGCCGCGGAGTGGACGTGCTCGTCGCCACACCCGGCCGTCTCGAGGACCTGATAGCTCAGGGCACCCTCGCCCTCGATGAGGTCGAGATCGTGGTGATCGACGAGGCCGATCGCATGGCCGACATGGGCTTTCTCCCGGCGGTACGCCGGATCGTCGGAGCCACGTGCCAGCAACGGCAGACGATGATGTTCTCGGCCACTCTTGACAGCGAAGCTGCCGCGCTGAGCCATCAATACCAGCGCAATGCGGTCCTTCACGAGGTGGTAGCGATCGGGGCTCAGACCGGACAGGTCCAACACGTGTTCTGGCGGGTCGATGAGCACGACCGGGTCGAACACGTCGCCGGCCTCATCGAGCGCAATGGTCGCGCCATCGCCTTCACCCGCACTCGCCGGCGAGCTGATCGCCTTGCTAAGCAGCTCGGCCTGCTCGGAATTTCCAGCGTCGCCCTCCACGGTGGCCGCACACAGGCCCAAAGAACCAAGGCGCTCGCCGCGTTTGCTTCCGGCCGGGTTCAGGCGATGGTCGCTACCGACGTGGCCGCCCGCGGAATCCACATCGAAGCCGTAGCCATGGTGATCCAGGTCGATCTCGCCGCCGATGCCAAGAGCTACCTGCATCGGGCCGGCCGGACTGCTCGCGCCGGAGCGGATGGAACCGTCGTGTCTCTAATCGCCGGGAGCGAAGAACGCGAAGTCCTCCGAATGCAGAAGCAATTGCAGATGCGGACTCCGATTGTGGCGCCCACTCGGGAACTTCCGGTCCGCAAGGGATCGTCTTCGTCCGTGCGCACGGAGGTCGAGACAAAAGGGGTTGCTCCCCAGCCGCAAACTGCTGAGGAGCAGTCTCTCTACGTTTCCAACCTTCCCTGGGAGGTGACAGCCCACGAACTCGGCGAGCTCTTCAGCCAATACGGCAAGGTCAACCAAACCACGATCGTCACGCATCGCAACGGTCGATCCAGAGGCTTCGGGTTCGTCAACATGCATGCACTGGCTGCCCCCAAGGCGATTGATGGGCTGCACGGCGCGCATCTCAATGGTCGCCCGCTGACGGTTCGCCCCGCCCGTCAGGTGGCTTAGCGGACGAGCCCGAGATGATGGCGCTCAATCGAACGCTTAGTGATCCTTGCTCCGCCCCCAGGGCGAATGACCGTCAACCTCGGTGACACCGTCCTCATAAAGGTGACTTCCGGCGTGGCCGACGAGGTCCATCTTCATGGATATGACATATCGTCTGGCGTGGACGCAGGTCATGACGCCGAGATCCTTTTTGAAGCGTCCGTCCCAGGCATCTTCGAGGTCGAGCGAAGGTGCGCAGTTGCAACTAATGGAGCTGACAGTGCGGTGAGATCTATTCCCACCAGACGAAGGAACTCAAGGTAGGGATAGTCAAACTCTGAGATTCGAATGCCCGTTTTGACAACTGAATGAATGATCGTTCATTATGAATGAGCATTCATTCATAATTCGAGGCAGGAGGGGTTTTATGAGTTGGACGGCAGCAGACATTCCCGATCAAACCGGACGGGTAGCCGTCGTCACCGGTGGCAATGGCGGTCTTGGCCTGGAGACGGCACGTGCGCTCGTCGCCCACGGTGCCCAGGTGATCATGGCAGCTCGCGACCAAGATAAGGCCGCCGCCGCAGTGACCGACATCCGGACCGGGGTCCCCCTTGCTTCGGTGGAGGTCCGCCCGCTCGACCTCTCCTCGCTAGCTTCGATCCGTCTATTCGCCGAGCAACTGGTCCAGCAACACCCTCGGATCGACCTACTGATCAACAACGCCGGTGTCATGGGGATCCCCGAGCGTCAAACGGTCGATGGCTTCGAGATGCAGTTCGGCGTCAACCATCTGGGGCACTTCGCCCTGACTGCTTTGTTGCTCCCCTCCTTGTTGCGGGTGGACGCAGCCAGGATCGTCAACGTGACCAGCACCGGAAGGCACACCGGGCGACCGCTCGATCCGGCCAACCCGCACCTTCGCGGCAGGTACACCCCTTGGGGTGCCTACGGGCAGTCCAAGCTTGCCAACGTCCACTTCACCCTCGGGCTCCAGCAACGGTTTGAGGCAGCTGGCTCCGGGGCGAGCAGTCTGGTGGCCCATCCGGGGATGGCCCATACCGACCTGCAGCCGAACAGCGTGCGAGAAACCGGTGGCGGGAGAAGCCAGCGTTTCTTCGCATGGCAAGCGGCTCGGACCGGGATGTCACCCTCCCGAGGCGCCCTTCCCCAGCTTCGGGCCGCCACCGACCCTCGGGCTCGGGGAGGTGAGCTCTACACCCCTCGCTTCATCAACTTTGGGACGCCGGTACGTCGCCCGCTGCTGACCCGAACCCGCAATCAGGAGGCGATCAATACCCTCTGGGAGGTCTCAGAGCAAGAGACTGGTTTCTCTCTGGACGTGGCGTCGACTCAGTCGACCGTCCGACCGTGAGCATTGCCCGTGTCGACCGCGCCGCACGGGTCCGACGGGCACTGGTCGAGCTGGTAGCCGAGCATGGGCTGCACGGTGCGGGGATGAACGCGGTAGCGAGACGTGCGGGCGTTGCCACTGGAACCGCCTACGTCCACTACCAATCGAAAGAGGAGTTGCTGCTCGACGCCTATCGAGAGGTGAAGCGGGACCTCAGCCAGGCTTCCGTCTCAGCAACCGGGCTGCCGGGGGCGCCCGCCTCCCGGTTCGCCGCCATATGGAAGGCTCTCTACCTTCATCTCGCCGAGGACGCAGCCAAGGCACGGTTTCTGGTCCAGTTGGAGGTTTCGCCCCTTGTCAAACAGGCACACTCATCGGCTGGAGACGGGGACGAAGATCCGCTGCTAACCGCCGCCGCCTCAACCGACATCGCTCCCTTGCTCGCCGACCTGCCACTAGAAGTCCTCTTCGACCTCGGATTCGGACCCGCCATCCGGTTGGCGGCGGGCGGTTCCCGACCCTCCGAAAAGGCACTCGATCGAATCGCCGCAGCCTGCTGGCGGGCCATCACCAGGCCCTAAGCGCGGGACCGAGGACCTGCTTCGACGGCCTCCGACCCGATCCAACGGCTACGCGCATCGCCGCTGTGCTACACATCTGATCGTGACCGACGTCAGGTGGCCAGCCCCCAACAGATTTATGAGATCTCGACATCGCCCGCCTGACCGGACCTGCCTTCTTGCTGACGGCTGAAGCCGACGGAAGGGGCCACGGTTTGATCGAAGGTGTGGCTGTGCCGATCACAGGAACCTATCCGGTCGGGAACGTGTCATTACTGCTCAGACCGGATTGGGTCGAATCCGTCGCCGATGAAGGGTTGGCAGGAACAATCACGGCTCTTTGGTACCGGGGTCCTCACACCGACTATCGGGTGGCGACCGCTATCTCAATCCTCGACGTCCGTCTTCCGGGTACGCCGCGATTCGGAGTAGGAGAATTTTCGAGATGGCGGGTTCGCCGAGCCCACGCCTTAGGTTGAACAGGAAGATTCTCATTTGACGAGGCCTTCCCGGAGCGCCAAAGAAATCACTTCCGGCCGATCGCGGACGTTGCGCTTGCGGTAGATGGCCTTGATGTGGGTCTTGCGTGTCCTCTCCAACAACGGTCTGCTCGGCGATCTCACGATTGGAAAATCCTTGGCATCCCAACTGGAGCACCTCGGCTTCTCGCTTGGTCAGGCCGTAGTGCATTCC
>Ga0136614_10000258_pt1 | contig 24023 bp, 19 predicted proteins | sample AntDrymUQ2792106_2_FD_106643 | JGI IMG/M metagenome (GOLD analysis project Ga0136614, IMG submission 106643) | Polar desert sand microbial communities from Dry Valleys, Antarctica - metaG UQ279 (21.06) | ecosystem: Environmental > Terrestrial > Soil > Desert | place: Antarctica: Dry Valley... | reverse complement strand
GCCGACGCGCTGTTCCTGGAGATCGACGTGGTCGACCCCTCGGACTTCAGCGAGGTGCTCTGCGTGCGCGGCGTCGACGTCGAGGGATACCGCATCCTCCGCGCCGAGAGTCCAGCCGTTCCGAACGCGATCGCCGCGATCCTGCTCGCGCTTCGCGATGCGACCGGGGTGCGTCCGCACTGCTACTTCGAGTGGGCCGAGGGCAACCCGATCGGGTACCTGCTGCGCTACCTCATCCTCGGACGGGGTGACACCGCCCCGTCGTCCGCGAGATCCTGCGCCAGATCGACAGCGACCCCGCCCGTCGCCCCGGTATCCACGTCGGCGGCTGACCCGGGTCCACGGTGCTTCGGTGCGAGGCTGTGACAGGCTTTTTATCGGTTGTCAGTTGCGCAGGAAGGTCGGGCATGAGTCGTCTCACCGGGTGGAGCCGCCGTCTGGCACGCGGGACTTTCTCGCGCCGGAGCTGCGCCGTCGTGAGCGCGCCTTCGCGACCGTCCGGGACGTCTTCGAGCGCTACGGCTTCGGCCCGCTGCAGACCCCCGCCTTCGAGCGGATCGAGGTGCTCACGGGCAAGTACGGCGACGAGGGCGACAAGCTCATCTTCAAGATCCTCCGCCGTGGCGAGCACGAGGCGACCACTACACCGGCGTCATCTGGGAGGTGGTCGCTCCGGGATGCCGGGATCGATCGCGTCCGGCGGCCGCTACGACCGCCTGGTGGGATCGCTCGGCGGTCTGGACCTGCCCGCCTGCGGGGGATCGCTCGGGATCGAGCGCATCCTCGCGCTGATCGCCGAGGACCAGCCGATGTCCGACGGCCTGGACGTCGCGATCACGGTGATCGACCAGGCGCGGCCCGAGGTGATCGCGATCGCGAGCGCGAGCGCGCTGCGCGACGCGGGGTGGCGGACCGGCACCTACCTGGGGGCCAGTCGCAAGCTGTCGAAGCAACTCAAGTGGGCTGCGGACCGGGGCGCTCGCTACAGCCTGATCTACGGAGCGGACGAGCGCGCCGCGGGCCAGGTCACCCTCCGCGACATGGTGACGGGCGAGCAGACCCGAGCACCGATCGCCGATGTCGCGCTGGTCCTCGGGCAGCGTGAAACACGCCTGAATTCTGCCGCCCGCACCACCCCGGCAGCGCCGGGGTGGTGCGCGGGCATCGTGGTCCGCCCGAACTCGGTCTGGTCTCACAGCACGTCGTTCACCGTCCGCCGGGAAGCCCGCCGACGGTCCTCGATGTCGCGCCACCGGTCCCCGTAGACGACCTCGGTGATCTGCGGGGTGCGCACGAAGTTGTGGGGAAATGTCCCCCGGGGCTCGCTGACCTTGTCCAGCCTGCGCACCTGGTCGTTGTCCAGCCGCAGCTCGAGACTGGCCAGGTTGTCCGCGAGCTGGGAACGGCGGGTGACCCCGACGATCGGGATAACGCCGGGTCCGCGGTCGCGCAGCCAGGCCAGAGCCACCTGGGCAGGCGAGCGGCCCACCTCCTGGGCGACGGCCACGACCTCGGCCACCACCCGCTTGGCGGTCTCCTCGTCTCCCTCGCCGCCCCAGTCGTAGACGTCCAGCCTACCGCCCTCGCCGCTGAGGTACTTGCCGGTCAGCCGTCCCTCGGCCAGCGGTCCCCAGGCGAGCACCCCGATGTCGAACGTGCCCGCCATCGGCAGCAGGTCCAGCTCCGGGGAGCGCTCCAGCAGGTTGTAGCGCAGCTGCAGGCCGGCGAATGGGGTCCAGCCGCGCAGCTCGGCCAGTGTGTTTGCCTGGGCGATCTCCCACGCCGGCCAGTCCGACACGCCCACGTAGCGCACCTTTCCCGCACGGACCTGGTCATCGAGCGCGCGCATTACCTCGGCCACCGGGGTGAAGGTGTCCCGAGCGTGCACCCAGTAGACGTCCACGTAGTCGGTGCGAAGCCGAGTGAGGCTCTCCTCCAGCGAAGACACCAGGTTCTTGCGGTGGTTACCCGCCGCGTTGACATCGCCAGCTCTGCGCGGCGCGTTGAACTTCGTCGACAGCACGACCTCGTCGCGCCTGCCCTGCAACGCCGCGCCGAGGATGCGCTCGGCGCTGCCTCCAGTGTAGACGTTCGCGGTGTCCACGAAGTTGCCGCCCGCGTCGAGGTAGGCGTTCAGCACGGCGGTGGACTCCTCAGCGGAGGCGCCCCAGCCCCAGTCGTCGCCGAAGGTCATCGTGCCCAGGCTCAGCTGGGAGACGCGCAGACCGGTGCGGCCCAGCGGGTGGTATTTCATGACGGCTCCTCTCTTGTCCAGCTCGTGGGCGTCCTCAGCCCAGACCCGGGCCGCCGAGAAACGACTTCTCGATGGCCTCCATGTCGTCCGCGGACAGGCTGACCGTCGCCGACGCGCAGTTCTCCTCCAGGTGCGCCAGCGAGCCCGTGCCCGGGATGGGCAGCACGGCCGGGGACCGCTGCAGCAGCCAGGCCAGGGCGAGCTGGGAGGCGGTGACGCCCAGCCGCTCGGCGATCGGCTCCAGCAGCCCGCCCGGCTCGGCGAGCCTGCCTGTGGCCAGCGGGAACCATGGGATGAATCCGATGCCCGCCCGTTCGCAGTAGGTGACCAGTGGCTCGTGCTGGCGGTCGGCCACGCTGTAGCAGTTCTGGATGGTCGCGATCGGGGCGACCTGGTTGGCCCGCTGCAGCTCGGCCAGGGACACCTCGGACAGGCCGATCTTGTCGACCTTGCCGTCGGCGCGCAGCTCGGTCAGCGCGCCGACCGACTCCTCTACCGGTACCGTCGGGTCGATCCGGTGCAGCTGCCACACGTCGATTCGCTCCACGCCCAGCCTGCGCAGGCTGCCTTCGACGCCGGCGCGGAGGAACTCCGGGTGGCCGTTGGGGGTCATCTCCCGCTCGCTGGGCCGGTGGATGCCGCCCTTGGTGGCGATTACCAGGTCGTCGGGGTAGGGGTGCAGTGCTTCTCTGATCAGCTCCTCGGACACGTGGGGGCCGTACACCTCGGCGGTGTCGATGAGCGTGACGCCCAGCTCCACCGCGCGGCGCAGCACCCGCAGCGAGTTCTCCCGGTCGGCGGGCGGGCCCCAGACGCCCGGTCCGACAATGCGCATCGCGCCGAAGCCTAGCCTGCACACGGGCAGATCGCCGCCGATCTGGAAGATCCCGCTACCCAGCACGGGCCGATCGTGGGGCGTCACGGGGGTTGTCGATGACATGGTCAATGTTCTCCTTGCTGCATCGTGCTCTGTGAGATGGTCGCGGTCGGGCCCGCGCACGGCGATCAGACGGTCTCCTGCGCCGCGCGCTCTGGTCCTGCCGGGAGGTCTGGGGCGAGCACCGTGGGTCCGGCGGCCGGATCGCTGTCGCGGCGCTTGAGTTGCGGCACCAGCAGCAGCGCGGCCAGGGCCAGGATCGGCTGGGCGATGAGCGCGGCGGTGAACGCCGAGCTGTAGCCCTCCGGCGATGGCTGACCGGAGCCCAGCACGGTGAAGAAGATCAGCCCGATGACCGTGACGCCGAAGGACACACCTATCTGCATCAGGGTCTGAATCACGCCGGAGGCCGCGCCCACGTCGCCCTCAGGAACGTCCACCAGGGCGGCGCTGACCAACGGGCTCATCCCCATACCCTGGCCTAGGCCGACAACCGCCAGCGACGGCGCGAGCGCGAGCCCGGTGATGTCCGCGCCCATCCCGATGACGGTGATCAGCAGGACGACGTTGCCCACGAAGTTGATCGCGTAACCCACGGTCAGCACGTGGTTGCCACCCAGCCTGGCCTGCACACGCGGGGCGATCAGGGAGCCGATGGTGAAGAACACCGCCAGTGGTGTGAAGGTCAAGCCAGCGTACAGCGCGGTGTGTCCCAATCCGGCTTGCAGTTGCAGCGGCAGCAGGAAGAACAACCCGCTGTTGCCCGCGAAGAACAGCAGGGCGATGGCGTTGCCCGCACTGAAGGTGCGGATCTTGTACAGGGCGGGCGGCACCAGGGGCGCCCCGCCGCGGTCGGCCATCCGTTGCTCCCAGCGCAGGAACGCGGCCAGTGCGGGCACCGTGAGCACGAGGAGGACGATCAGCCAGACCGGCCAGCCCAGCTCGCGGCCCTGGATCAGCGGAATGGTCAGCAGCGCCAACGTCGCGGTCAGTAACGCGATACCGCCGCCGTCCAGCCGGGTGCGGACCAGGTCCTTGGACTTGGGCAGGGTGGCCACGGCGACCAGGATTATTGCCACGGCGATCGGGACGTTGATCAGGAAGATCGGGCGCCAAGACAGCCCGAACAGGTTGGCGCTGACCAGCACGCCGCCGACCAGCTGCCCGGCCACCGCAGCCAACCCGATGGTCGCGCCGAAGGCGGCGAACGCCTTGCCCCGCAACGCGCCCGGGAAGTTGATCTGCAGCAGCGACAACACCTGCGGGTAGAACAGCGCCGCGCCCACGGCCTGCACAACCCGGAACACGATCAGCGTCACCGGGTCGGGGGCGACCCCGCAGGCCAGCGACGCCACGGCGAACAGTCCGGTACCGTACAGGAACATCCTGCGGTGGCCGAACATGTCGCCCAGCCTGCCGCCGGTCACCAGCACCAGGCCGTAGACCAGGATGTAGCCACCAATGATGAACTGAACCTCGGAGAAACTGGCCGAGAGCTCGTCGCGGATGGCTGGTGTGGCCACGTTGACGATGAAGTCGTTGAGCATGGCCAGGAATGTCCCGGTCAGCACGGCTAGCAGCATCAGCCACTGCTTGCCGGTCAGCCGGACGTCCCCTGCGGCGCCGCCGGTCACGCTCTGGGCGGACTTCTCGGGTGACATGGGCATACCTCTCATCACTGTGAGTGTCACGGCGAACGATCGATCCACAGTCGATAGTGCTGGTGCGCTCGGGTTTGAACAATGCGGGCTTTCGCAGCGGTCGGTAAGCTGGGCTAAACGATGGAGAGGATCGGGACGTGGACCTCCGCGAGATTGAGACGTTCGTCGCACTATGCGAGGAACTGCACTTCGGCCGCACGGCGCAGCGACTGCACCTGACCACGGCACGGGTCAGCCAGACCATCCGCGCGTTCGAACGCCGGGTGGGCGCGCCGCTGTTCGAACGCACCAGTCGGTCGGTGCGGATGACACCGCTGGGCGAGGAGCTGCACCGGGCCACCGCGCCCGCCTACCGGCAGATCAGCGACGCCGTGGCGGCGGCGACCACCCAGGCCCGCTCGATGGACGGCGCTCTGCGCGTCGGGTTCCTTGGCACCGGTGCCAACGAATCCACCGCCGACATCTTCGGCGAGTTCCGCACCCGGCACCCGGCCTGCAATCTGGAGCTGGTCGAGGTCCACTGCGCCGATCCGCTCACTCGGCTGCGCGCCGGTGAGATCGACGTGCTGATCACCCGGCTGCCGGTCGCCGAGCCCGACCTGGTGGTGGGTCCGGTGCTGGTCTCGGAGCCGCGGATGCTCGCCGTGCCCGCGCGACACCCGTTCGCCGCCCTGGCGTCGGTCTCGGTGGAGGACCTGGCCCGTGACACCGTGATCGACATCGCCGGGGCCGCGCCGGATTACTGGTGGGAGGCGCACGTCCCGCAGTTCACCCCGACCGGGCGGCGAATCCCCCGTGGCGCGGCGGTGGCAACCTTCTTGGAGCTGCTCACCCAGATCGCGGCCGGGCAGGGGATCTCGCCGGTGGTCGAGTCGGTCTCCCGCTACTTCCCGCGACCCGACATCGCCTTGGTGCCCATCCGGGACATGTCCAACTCCGAGGTGGCGCTGGTGTGGCGCAGCGCGGGGGAGACAGCGCGGGTGCGCGCGTTCGCCGAGGTGGCGTCCCGGTTCGTGGCCCCCTCCCCGCCGGTGCTGGCCAGCGCCTGAGCCGGTGGTCACGGTCACCCCACCGGCGCGAGCCAGAGCACGCCCGAAGCGGGCAGGCGGACTACCATGGAGGCCGGGCAGCCCTGCCACGGCTCGTCGGCCGCCAGCACCCGGCCACCGTTGCCGACCCCGCGCCCGCCGTAGTCGAGGGCATCGGTGTTGACCAGTTCTTCCCAGACCCCCGCGTGCGGCAGGCCGAGCTGGAATCCCTCATGGTCTATCCCGGCGAAATTGGCCACGCACACCACCGTCGAGCCCTTCGGCCCGACCCGCTGGAAGCTGAGCACGTTGTGCAGCGCGTCGTCGGCGCTCAGCCAGACGAACCCGGCTGGGTGGTGGTCGCGCGAGTACAGCGCCGGCCGGTCCCGGTACACCCGGTTGAGCTCGGCCACCAGCCTGCGCACCCCGGCGTGCGCGGGTTCCTCCAGCAGCTCCCAGTCCAGCGACCGTGCGTCCGACCATTCCCTGCGCTGGCCCAGTTCGGTGCCCATGAACACCAGCTGCTTGCCCGGGTGGGCCCACTGGTAGGCCAGCATCGCGCGCAGGGCCGAGCACCGCTGCCGGTCGTCCTGCCCAGCCATCTTCGTCCACAGTGAACCCTTGCCGTGCACGACCTCGTCGTGCGACAGAGGCAACAGGAACCGTTCGCTGCCCGCGTAGCTGCTGGCGAAGGTCAGCGACGTGTGCCGGGATGCCCGCTGCAGCGGGTCGACCGCCAGGTAGCCCAGTGTGTCGTGCATCCACCCCATGTCCCACTTGAGACCGAAACCCAACCCCTCGGCCGACGCCTGGGCGGTGACCCCGGGCCAGGCGGTGGACTCCTCGGCGATCAGCACCGCCTGCGGATGGCACCGGCCGACGGTCGTGGTCAGCTCCCGCAGGAAAGCGACGGCCTCCAGGTTCTCCCGCCCGCCCAGTGCGTTGGGCGCCCACTCACCCGAGTCCCGGGAGTAGTCCAGATAGAGCATCGAGGCGACCGCGTCCACCCGGAGTCCGTCCATATGGAACTCGTCGAGCCAGTACAGCGCGTTGGCCACCAGGAAGTTGCGCACCTCGGGACGACCGAAGTCGAACACCAGAGTGCCCCAGTCGGGATGTTCGCCGCGGCGGGGATCGGGGTGCTCGTAGAGCGGCGACCCGTCGAACCGGGCCAGCGCCCAGTCGTCCCGAGGAAAGTGCGCGGGCACCCAGTCCAGGAATACGCCGATCCCGTTGCGGTGCAACGTGTCTACGAGGAAGCGCAACTCGTCGGGTGTGCCGAACCGGGAGGTCGGTGCGTAGTACGAACTCACCTGGTAGCCCCACGAACCGCCGTAGGGGTGCTCGGCGAGGGGGAGCAGCTCCACGTGTGTGAAACCCGTCTCCAGCACGTACTCGGTCAGCTCGGCCGCCAGTTCCCGGTAGCCCAGACCCTGCCGCCACGAGCCCAGATGGACCTCATACACCGACATCGCAGCGCCAGACCAATCGGTTCCGGCTCGCCGGGTGCGCCACAGCTCGTCGGACCACCGGTACTCGGATCCGGTCACCACACAGGTAGGACCTGAGGGCTCCGCTGTGGCGAGGGCAAGTGGGTCAGCCTTGACCCGGCGCTGCCCGCCGTCGCTGGTGACGGCGAACGCGTAGTGGTCGCCGAGTCCGACGCCGGGCAGGAACAGCTCCCACACCCCCGAGGAGCCCAAGCGTCGCATGGGATTGTCGCCGGACCACGGCCCGTCGGATAGATGCGCCGCGACCGCCCGCGCGGCTGGCGCCCACACCGCGAACGCGGTTCCCGCCACCTCGCGATCCCCGGTGCGCAGGACACGCGGATGCGCCCCCAGCACTTCCCACAACCGCTCGTGCCGACCCTCACCGATCAGATACAGATCGAGCTCACCCGGCTGGGGCAGCCAGCGGTAGGGGTCGTCGGTGACCACGACGCGGTCGAGGTACTCGATCCGCAGCCGGTAGTCGGCGCGCCTGCCGGGCAGGGCGCAGACAAACAGCCCGCCCGGGTGACGCACAGCCGACAGCTCCATGTCCTCGGTCATCACGATCACGGCCGTCGCGTCGGGGCGAAGCGTGCGCTGCTCGACGCCCTCGCCCGCAGGGTGGACACCCAGCACAGTATGCGGGTCGTAGTGCAGGCCGCCGACGACGGTGGCCAGCTGCGCAGGTGTCTCCCGCGCGGTGCTCACCGGTCCTCGCCCCCAGCCAGCAGCGACGAAATCGAGCCCAGCGGGATGGACAGCCAGTCCTGCCGGTTGGCGTGCTCGTAGCCGACCTCGTAGACGGCTTTGTCCAGCTGCAGGGCCAGTAGCAGCGCCTGGTGGTCCCGGGGGTCGGGCCCGACCGCGGCGTACCCCTCGCAGAACGCCGCGGTGTTGCGCTGCACCCACTCCGCCGCGCGGTCGCGCGCCTGCTTGCCGGGCGGCCCGTGGTCGATGAGGATGTGCCGAGCCGCGTAGTCGAACGAGCGCAGCATGCCGGCCACGTCGCGCAGCGGCGAGCGCATGGAGTTGCGGACCGACACTGGTTCCACCGGCTCGCCCTCGAAGTCGATTAGCAGCCATGTCCGTGCCGTACGCAGCACCTGGCCCAGGTGTAGGTCGCCGTGGATGTACTGGATCGGCACAGCGTCAGTCGCAGCGGCGGCTCGCTGGTAGACCTCACGCACGTCCGCGGCGTAGGGCCGCAGCCCGGACACGTCGGCCATCACCGTGTCCAGCCGGGCGTGCATCTCGCGGAACGTCGCGTCCACCAGCGCCGGGTCCTCGTCCTCGCCACCCAGGGTACGCCGCAGGTCGGCGTGCACCTGGGCCACCGCCCGCCCCATCCGGTCGGCCTCTGCAGCGAAGTCGCCGCCAGCCTGGTTGGCGCCCGCGTCCGGGTCGGCCAGCAGGTCCCGGACGCTGGTGCCTGCCATCGCCCAACCCTCCGCCACGGCGGGCAGGAACTCCTGGAGCATGGCGAGGGTGCTCTGCTCACCGTCGACTAGCCCGGTGATCGCACCCAGCGGGCGGGCGACATGCCGGCAGCCCGCGGCGTAGAGCACCCGGTGCAGCCACAGGTCCGGGTTGCGCCCCGGCGCGGGTTTGCGGAACAGCTTGAGGATGTAACGGTGCCCGAACACCAGCGAGCTGTTGGACTGCTCCGCGGTCATCAGCCTGCCGCGCAGGCCGGTGCGCAGCTGCGTGCCCGCCTCGGCGGTGAAGGTGAGCCCGTCCAGCCGCGTCCCGGACGCGATCAGGTCCAGCAGCGTGGTGGCCAGCGCGCCGTTCTGGGTGGCGTCGTAGACGGCCAGCTCGCCCACCGCGCCGACCCACGCTTCTCCCAGGTGCTCGGGCACGCACGCGCTGGTGCCCAGCACCAGCTGGCAGATCGTCTCCTGCTGGTCGAGGCGCACCGACACCAGCGCGTGCAGCAGGCCGGGATCCCCCTCGCGCAGCACCGTGGCGCTCAGCGGCTGGACCGAGTCGGGCTCGCGGCCTGCGCTGCCCAGCCACCGCTGCCGGACCAGGTGCCGGGCCAGCGGTTCGGCCAGCCCGGACAGTAGCTCCATCGGATCGGGACTGCTCACGAGGTCTCACCACCTTCGTAGTTGCGGACGATCTCGAACCAGTAGAAGCTGTGTCCGGGCAGATCAAGCACGTAGGGCAGCTCGCCGATGTTCGGGAATCGGACCCCGCCGGTGAGCTCGACGGGCACCGCGCCCGCGTAGTCGGACAAGTCGACCTCGACCGGTTGCGGGAATCGCGACAGGTTGTTGATGCAGATCACCACGTCCGACCGCCGCCCGTCATCGTGGTGATGCTCGTGGGCGTAGGCGAGGATCGTCGGGTTGGACGACCCGAGCTCGATGAAGTCGCCGAGCCCGAACGCGGGATGCTGCTTGCGGACCTCGATCATCCGCCGAGTCCAGTTGAGCAGCGAGGTCGCGTTCGCCATCTGCGCCTCGACGTTCAGGCCCTGATAGCCGTACACCGGATCCATGATTACCGGCAGGTAGAGGCGGCCGGGATCGCACCGGGAGAATCCCGCATTGCGGTCGGGGGTCCACTGCATCGGCGTGCGGACCCCGTCGCGGTCGCCGAGCCAGATATTGTCGCCCATGCCGATCTCGTCGCCGTAATAAAGCACCGGCGACCCTGGCAGGCTCAGCAGCATCGCGGTGAACAGCTCCTGCTGGTTGTGGTCGTTGTCCAGCAGCGGCGCCAGTCTGCGGCGGATGCCGATGTTGGCCTTCATCTGCGGATCCCTGGCGTACTCGTCGTACATGTAGTCCCGCTCCTCGTCGGTGACCATCTCCAGGGTCAGTTCGTCGTGATTGCGCAGGAAAATGCCCCACTGGCAGCCGTCGGGAATCGCCGGGGTCTGCGCCAGGATCTCCGAGATCGGAAACCGCGACTCCCGGCGCACCGCCATGAACAGCCGGGGCATCAGCGGGAAGTGGAAGGCCATGTGGCACTCGTCGCCGCCGGTGGCCGGATCGCCGAAGTACTCCACCACGTCGGTGGGCCACTGATTGGCCTCGGCCAGCAGGATCCGGCCGGGATACTCTCGGTCGACGACGTTCCGGCACCGTTTGAGGAAATCGTGAGTGCGCGGCAGGTTCTCGCAGTTGGTGCCCTCCTCCTCGAACAGGTAGGGCACCGCGTCCAGCCGGAAGCCGTCGATGCCCAGATCCAGCCAGAACCGCAGGACATCCAGCATCGCCTCGACCAATTCGGGATTGGCGTAGTTGAGGTCGGGCTGGTGGGAAAAGAACCGGTGCCAGTAGAATTGTCCGCGCACCGTGTCGTAGGTCCAGTTGGAGCTCTCCGTGTCGACGAAGATGATCCTGGCCTCGGGATAGCCGCTGTCGTCGTCGCTCCAGACGTAGAAGTCGCCGTAGGGACCGGTGGGGTCGTGCCGGGACTCCTCGAACCACGGGTGGGCGTCGGAGGTGTGATTGAGCACCAGGTCGGTGATGACCCTGATGCCGCGTAGATGCGCCTCGTCGAGCAGATGCACGAAGTCAGTCACGTCGCCGAACTCCGGCAGCACCGCCCGGAAGTCGCTGATGTCGTAGCCGCCGTCGCGCAGCGGGGAGGCGTAGAACGGCGGCAGCCACAGGCAGTCCGCGCCCAGCCATCTGACGTAGTCCAGGCGGTCGGCCAACCCACGCAGGTCGCCGATGCCGTCGTCGTTGGAGTCGGCGAAGGCCCGGGCCAGCACTTCGTAGAATACGGCTGTTTTGAACCAGTCCGGTTCGGCCGGCATCAGCACGGCGGAACGGAACTGCTCGGCCTGAGGCTCGGTCAGTTCGCCGGCGGGGGTGAGGGACCCGCCCGTGTGGGGCACGCCGGACAGATCCGGCGCCGAATCCTGGGTAAAGGGATTGGACACTGCGGGACACCTCGTCTGTCTCTGCCCGTGGGTTGAACGGGCTGGGTCAGGGACACCTGCTGCGGTGGGCCAGCGACCCTGGGTGGCGCAGAGCCATTGCTCGCCGGGCTCTCCCGGGCTGACGCTCACGATGTGAGCTACGGCCCCGGCCGGGTCAGCCGCACGTCGTCGATCCTTGGCCTGCCGGTGGGTGGTCGGTCCGCCGGACGTCATCTCGCACCTGCTTTCGTCGAGCCGAGCCTGGCGACCTCGACGAGGTAGAGCACTAACAGGAAGCCGAACAGCACCAGGCTGGCCACTGCGCTGACCAGCCCGGCCACGGCGGCCACCAGGTAGAGCACCGGGCCGAGTGCGAAGCTGCGCCGCATGGCGCGGGCGTGCTGCGGGGTGATGCGGTCGTTGAGGTGGCGGTGGCCGGTGGAGGCGTAGATCCAGATGGCGTTGAAGAACACCCCACCGACCGCTAGCGTGCCGCCGTAGAACACTGCGGCCGGCCCCTCGCCCTTGCCCGCGCTGATGGCCTCGGCGAGCACCGAGGTCGAGAACGGCAGGAACGCGACGTCCAGCAGTAACAACAGGTTGAACAGCAGCAGCAACCGGTCTACCCGCCAAATGAAGGTGAACATGATGTGGTGGTTGAGCCAGACCTGCCCGATCAGCAGGAAGCTGATCAGGTAGGCGATGTAGGACGGCCACAGCCCGAGCAGGTCTGCCGCGAGGTGCTCGGAGGGCTCCGGAGTCTTGATCTCCAGGATCAGCAGGGTGATGGAGATGGCGAACACCGCGTCGGAGAACGCCTCCAACCGGTTCGTGCTGATCACCGCGGCAGAGGGATCGGGCCCGTCGCCCGCGTTGTCACGGGTCTCGCCCGCGTCGGGATTCATGCTCGTTCCTCCCAGGAGAGGGGCGGCGTCCGGCTGAGGGGTGGCTTGCCGGATGCCGCCGGGAACCCGCCGGCCGCTCAGCGCGTGCCGGGCGGGATGATCCAGTGCTCGCGCACCGCCATGGTGTGCAGGTAGCGGTGCTCGGTGAAGGTGCGCAGGTCCTGCATGGCCGCCGTGTACTCGGAGGTGCGGGCGGCATCGGTCAGCGCCTCGGGGCCGTCGAAGGTCAGCAGGTGCGCGACGTCCAGTGGCGCCTCACTGACTGCGTACATCCCGTCGCGAGCGTGGCACTGCAGATAGCGGCGCAGCCCCGGTACCGCGGCGGTCTTCTGGCCGAAGGACTCCAGGCTGCGCTTGCGGAAGTAGCTCAGGTCGGTGCCGCTGCGCCGCTTGGCCAGCACCACGAGCTTGATCGTGTCTGGCTCGTCCACTGTGTATTCCTGTCCCTCGAGCAGGACGTGCGGCTCGGTGTCGAGCACCAGCGTCCGCCAGAACGCCGCCCAGTTGGGCTCGTCGGGGCGCGCGCCCTCGATGTACTCCTTGGACTGCAGGGAGGCGAGCTGGTCCTCGTCGTTGTCCACCCAGATCTCGGCGATGCCGCTCCACAGCGGATCGTCGGGCTCGGGGCCGAAGGGCACCCGGGTGTCCACAGTGTACTGCCGGATCTGCGGGATCTTGCCCGCGTAACGGACCGCGTGCAGGTTCACCCAGTAGTCCTGGAAGTCCTGCTCGCTCATCCCGGGCTTGGGGTGGGCGAAGATGAGCTGGTGGATCATGGGGACTCCTTGTGGTAGGGAGAGGACACACGCTCAGCACGACGCGAGCGTGTCGATGACCGTGCGGGCCAGCAGGGCGCAGTGGGCGCCGGTGCGAGCGGTGATCAGGTCGCCGTCCACCACCACATCGCGGTCGGTGTAGACGCCGCCCATGTTGCGCAGGTCGCCGACGAGGTTGTTGTGCACGACCATGGGCCTGCCGCGCACCACCTCGGGGATCGAGGACAGCAACCATGCCCCATGGCAGATCACGCCCTTGACCAGGTCCGGGTCGGCGAATGCCCGGCGCATCAGGTCGGTCGCCGGGGCGAGCCGGCCGATATCCTCGGTGTAGCGCAGCCGGTCGGCCACCATGCCCGAGGGCACGATCACCGCGGAGTACTCCGCCAGTGCGTCGCCGTCGAGCTCGGCCAGGTCGCGGGCGCACACCAGCGGCGCCCGGTACTCATGGCCCAGGAACGTCAGTTCCGGCCGTCCCCAGAGCCTGCTGACCAGGTGTAGTTCGACGCCCTCCTCCGGGAACCGGTGCTGGTAGTAGAAGATCTCGGGTTCGTAGTAGTCGCTCTCGACGAGCACGGCGATCTTGCGACCGGCCAGCTGCATCGCCGGACCCCCTTTCCGTCTGATGGAGACGATCAGATACGGCCGCGGATTGCGTGGATCATCGGCGTGGGGTCGACGTAAATCCGCCAGTTTGTGATCAGGCCGTCGGAGACCTTCAGCCACTCGGCGTACTGGGTCTCGAAGGACCGGCCGCTGGCGGTGAAGCGCGCGCGCTCGTGCAGCGTGGCGAACGCCTGGTCATCCTGGACCACCAGGTCGGTCAGGTCGGAGAACTCGATCTCGGCCAGGCCGTGGAAGATCTCGAATGAGCGCTCGATCTCCTCCTTACCGTGAAAGGTGCCGATCCAGGGCAGGGTCTGCGCCACGCCCGGCACGTCGTTGTGGTTGACCCACTCGATGTCATCGGCCATCAGGTCGAACGCGCCGGGCAGGTCGCCCGCGCCGACGGCGGCGAACCAGGCGCGCACGACGCCCTCGGTCTGCTCTGTGGTGCTGCTCATGGCTTTCCTCCTGCTGCGGTTAGGGTGCCGCCGGGACGGCTACCGGGTGGTGGTGTGGTCGGCGATCACCAGGTCGATCAGGTACGGGCCCGGGTGGGCCAGGGCGCGCTCGATGGCCGGGCGGATCTCCTCGGCCGTGGCGACCCGCTCGCCGGACACACCGAACGAGGCGGCCAGCCCGACGAAGTCGATGGCGGGCTCGGACAGGTCGAACGAAGCGGGGAACTCATGGTGGGGCACCTCGCGCTCGCGCCAGTACTGCTCGATGTTGAGCCTGAGCAGCTCGTAACTGCCGTTGTTGCATATGACGAACTTGGCAGGCACCCGGTAGCGCGCGGCCGACCAGAGGGATTCGGCGGTGTAGAGACTGCCGCCGTCGCCGACCAGGCCGATGACGGTGCGGCCCGGGTTGGCCAGCTGCACACCGATCGTGCCGGGCATCCCGACCCCCAGCGATCCACCCCTGGTCTGGAACAGCTGCCCCGGCCGCGCCGGGGTGAGGTACCGGAAGATCTCCGGGGAGCTGGTCAGGCTCTCGTCGAAGAAGATCGCGTCCTCGGGGACCAGCTCGGCCAGCTCGGTGGCGAACCGGGAGGCCCGCAGCGGCAGCAGGTCCCGCACGTCGGCGTCGGCGCGGGCAGCCGCGTCCTGCGCCCGCTGTTTGTCCTCGACGCTGCGGCGTACCCGTTCCTGCGCCTCGGCCTGCTGCCCCGGCCCCCGCAGCTGCTCGACGGCGTCGGCCAGCAGACCCAGGGTGAGCTTGGGATCGGCGGCGATCGCCTGGGCCACCGGGAAGTTCTTGGCGATCTCCCAGGTGTCCAGGTCAATGTGCACGACCTGGGTGTCCTCGCCGAACACACTCTCCAGCAGGGGGAAGACCTCGGGGAAGAGGTAGGTGCCGCAGATCAGCACCGCGTCGGCCCGCTGGATGACCTCCCGACTCTGCTCACCGAACATGTGGCCCAGTTGCCCGCTGTAGAGCGGATGCCCCGGATCGAGGTTAACCTCGGACCAGTCCGCGCCCCACACCTGCGCGCCGAGCACCTCGGCGAGCCTGCCCAACTCGTCATGGGCGCCGGACGCGGCCACCCCGTCCCCGGCGATGATCAGGGGCTCGTGCCCGGCCAGCAGCCGCTGCGCCGCGGTGCGGACGGCCTGGTCGGTCGGCGCCACCCGTGTGTCCACGACGGTGGTGGGTGCGGCGGGTTCGGTGGTGAGCGCGTCGAGCACGTCCATGGGCAGCGAGACGAACACCGGCCCCGCGGGAGCGGTCGAGGCGACCTTGATCGCACGGCGCAGCACCCGCAGCACCGACGAGGGGTCCACCACCCTGGTCGCCCACTTGGTCACCGGCCGGGCCATCCCGACCAAGTCGGCGGCCATCTGGGAGTCCATCGCGTCGTAGCGCAGGCCGGCCTCGCCAGCCAGCACCACCAGCGGGCTGTGGCCGCGCTTGGCCTGGTAGAGCATGCCGATCCCATTGCCCAGCCCGACCCCGGTGTGCAGCTGCACGACCGTGGGCCTGCGGGTGGCCCGGGCGTAGCCGTCGGCCATGCCCACCGCGGCGGTCTCGTGCAGGGCCAGGACGTAGTCGAGATCGGGGTGCCGTTCGATGGAGTCGAGCAGGCCCTGCTCAACGGTGCCCGGATTGCCGAACACGTAACGGATGCCGTCGGCGCACAGCTGCTCGACGATGGCGTCCTTGGCGGTTCGTTGCTGCATCGGTTGGCCTTTCGGTCGGCCCCCGTTGCTGCCAGGATTGCCCGGCAGCAACGGGAAGCGGGCTAGCTAGCTGGCGAAACCCCATTGCCGCAGGCCGTCGTCCAGCACCTCGACCAGCTTCTGGCCGGTGAGGTAGGAGTCCGGGGTGGTGCGGCCGGTCACGAACGGATAGTCGACGACGACCGACCGCTCCTTGCCGAAGTTGCCGTGGAACACCCCGTCGGGCGCGGTCGCGTCGCGCAGGATGTACTCCAGTGGGTACGGCGGCGGGCCGATGACGAAGTCGGTCCGCATGAAACCGGTGTAGTCCTTGTAGTCGTACTCGATGCAGTGGCCGGTGATGTGCTTGCCGCGGATGATGCTGGCCCGCTCGTTGATGTCGCGGGCGAACGCCAGGCACGCCACTCCGTAGCACTCGGCGGCGATCGGCTTGTCCAGGTAGTAGAAGGCCAGGATCAGGTCGTGGACCCGGAAGTTGTTGGCCATGTCCACCAGCGGCCCGCTGCCGCCGACCAGCAGCAGCGCGTCGTAATTCTCGGCGATCCGCTCCCGTGCCGCTACCAGGTCGCGGTTGTATGCCTCCAGTTCACGTAGGAAGTTCGCGGAGCTGTGGTAGGGCCGGTCGGGCAGCCAGTCTGCCAGGTTCAGCGGGTTCTCTAGCCGCGATGACGAGTCGAGCGCGCGCACCTTCTCGGCCATCTCCGGCGTGGTGACAGTCCGACCCAGCGGCGGGTCGACCAGCGTGGGGTCCATGCTCACGGTGACCGCCAGGGGCCTGCGGCCGGTCGGGGTGGCGATGTCCACGTCGTACCCGGGCTCGTCGAAGACCTCCAGGGGGCCGACTAGCTCCTCGCCCCAATAGCCGTATTCGGAGACGACGACCAGTACCTTCTTGCTCATCAGTTGTGTTCCTCTCGATTCAGACGTGGTAATGGGCCTTGACGTCCTCGCCGAAGCCCACGTAGTCCCGCAGCGGCCAGACCACCTCGAACTCGAGGTACTCGCGCATCGGCAGCCTGCCTAGCGCGGTGCGGTCCAGTTCCTCGATAGAGGGGACGTCCACCACGGCGATGATCCGTTTCTGCGCGGCCACCTTCCATATCCCGACGGTCATGCCGGATTCCACTGTGGACTGTGCCATCTCATTCTCCGCGGCCTGGATGTCCCAGACCTCGTCGAGGGAAATGCGCCCCTCGTGGTTCCACTTCATCTGGACGTAGAACAACATCGAAACTCTCCTTGTCTTCTCGGTGCCTCCTGCGGCGTCCGGTGGGATTTAGTCGCCCTCGGCCGCCTGCCGGGCGATGCGCGCGGCCAGAGGGTGCTCGGCACCGCAGACCTCGGCGGCGATCACGTGCGGCGTCTTGCCGTCGTGACCCTGCAGATCGACCCGCGCCCCGGCGTCCAGCAGCGCGCTCGCGCACTGCTCATAGCCGTGCCATAGGGCATCGTGCAGTGGCGTGTAGCCGTTGGTGGTGCCCTGGAAGTCCAGATCTACGCCCGCGACGGCGACCAGCATGCGGGTGATATCGGTGCGTCCGTTGTAGACGGACTTGTGCAGCGGGACCGCACCGAAGACCGGTTCCACCGCATTGACGTCGGCACCCGCCGACAGCAGCGCCCGCACGATTTCGGTGTGCCCGTCGCGCGCCGCGACCAGCAGCGGGGTGTGCTGGTCGTTGAACGAGCTCAGCCGCGGATAGCGCACCTCGACATCGGCGCCCTGCGCGATCAGCTCCTTGGCTCGCTGGACATCCCCGTCGGCGACGGCGGCCAGCAGCGGATGGTCCGCCCGCGTCCGCTCGGTGCCCGCCCGCCACTGCTTGATCAGCTCGTCGGCGCGCACCAGGCAGTCCTTGCCGGTGATGTTGACCTCGATTTCGTAGCCGAGGTGCTCGGCCATCGAGAAGCCGTAGTGCGTGGCGAGGTCGACCGCCGCGCCCTGGTCGAGTAGGTATCCAACGATGTCGGGTTCCTTGAACCACAGCGCCTCCATCAGCGGGGTGTGGCCGGTGGTCGGGACCACCGAGTCCAGGTGTGCGCCCGCCGCGACCAGGACCCTGACCACGTCCAGTGAGCCGCCCTGGCACGCCTTGTGCAGCGCGGTGGCCCCCGCAGCGGCGTCCGCGGCATGCACGTCGGCGCCCGCGGCCAGCAGCGCCCGCACGGCCGCGCGGTAGCCGCGCCCGGCCGCCAGCGCGAGCACCGGCAGACCGCTGGCCTCGTCCCGTTGGTTGGCGTCCGCCCCGCCGGCCAGCAGGGTGATCACCGCGTCCTCGTCGCCGTCGTGCAGCGCGCGGACCAGCTGCCTGCCGGCGAACTCGCGGAACGCCGCGCCCTGCCCGGCGGGGTCGAAGTAGACCCGCCACTGGTCCACCTGTCCTTCGGTGACGTGCACCCGATGCAGCGCCTCGACCTCGAATGACCGGCCGCTGACCTGGTGGGTGGCCCGCTGCACGATGTGCGCGTAGCCGACGTCGTCCTGGGCGTGCACCTCGAGCACCGTGAACTCGTGAATGGTGATCAGCTCCTCGGCGCGCGACAGCGCGTCCAGCACCGCCTCGCGGCCGACATGCCTGCCCAGGAACGGGATCGCGGCGTTCCACTGGTTGCGCGGCAGCTCCAGGGTGACGTCCTCGCCGAGGGTTGCGGTGACACGGTCAGGGTCGGCGGTGCTGAGCGCGGCGAACAGGGTCTCGGTCGTCTGCTGGGTGAGCGTGGTCGTCATGTGCTGGCTCCTCGGGTCGTGCCTGTGGTGCAGGCGGACCATGGACTGGTCACGGGAGTGGTCCGCGGTCCGGCACGGGGACGCAGTCCTGGTCGCGCAGCGAGGGAGGCAGGTCGTTGGGTCCGCCGTGGACGGTCAGCCGGGTGCGCAGCCCGAGACGGTGCCGCAGCAGGATCAGCTCCCTGATGGCCGCGCCGTCGAGCTGGGTCACTTCAGCGAGGTTGAGTTCCACGGTGCGGCCCTCCCGGTCGCACCGGTCGTCCGCGGAGATCAGCTCGTCGAGTGTGGTGCGTACGAGCTCGGCGGCGTCGGCGGTCCACCGGCCGCGGCAGACGATTCGGGGACCTGCGGTGCCGTTCTCGCCGATCACGTCGAAGGCCAGGTCGGTGGGCGCTAACCGGACCCGCACCCGCACCAGCCGGGTCCGCACGGGCAGCGACACCGTCATCGCCTCCGCGTCGAAGTCCGGCCAGCGCGCGTCGTCGATCCACACGTCGGTGAGCCGGATGCGGCCCGCAGGCAGCAGGTCGGGCGCCACCCGCAGCCCGCCGTCGGGGAATCCGTCCGGTCGGGGGCGGAAGTGCAGTTCCAGCGGCCTGCCGGTGACCAGCAGTGCGGTGTAGACCGCAGCGAGGTAGCACAGTTCCATGGCGTGGTATCCGCCCATGGAATGACTGCCCTTGAGCAGTTCGGTGCCCACTCCGTAGGGCAGGCCGTCGGCCAGGACGGTGAAGTGCACGCCGCCGCCGTCGTGGTCGAGGAAGAAGGCGTTGTAGAACGCTGCGGACTCGCGGGCCAGACGCAGGTGCTCGGGTGCGCCGCCGACCCCAGCCAGCACGAGGTAAGCCAGGATCGCCTGCTCCTGCTGCCACCACGCCTTGCGGTCATGCCAGACGAACCGGTGCCGGTCGGTGACCGGGTCCGCGGTCCGCTCGACCACGTCGTACCAGCCGCCCCGGCGCAGATCGCTGCCCACCTCGGGCATGGTCGCGGCGATCTTCTCGGCGAGGGCGCGGTAGCCGGGGTCATCGTGCAGGGCGCCGATCCGCGTCAGGTTCCAAGCGATCTTGAGGTTGTGCCCCACGACGGCGCGGTCCTGCTGCCAGCCCCAGGTGCGGTCGGCCGACCAGTCCTCGTGGAACCGCTCCTGCACGAACGGGCTGTGCTCGTCGTCGGGGAACCGAGCGGTGATCGTGTCGGCAGTCTCCACGATCAGCTCGCGCAGGTCCGCCCGACCCGTCGCGAGGTAGGCGTTGATCAGGTAGGCGGGGGCGTGGTCGCCCACGGAGTTCCAGTTCTTGCGGGCCCGGTTGCCGCCCAGCCGCGGCGAGCGTGGGTCCAGCGTCGCGGGGTCGACGTGGGAGAAGAACCCACCGCCCGCCTGGTCGCGGAAGTGCCGCTCGAAGACGGCCAGTGTGCCGTCGAGGTCGGCGAGCACCGCGGGGTCGCCAGTGATCCGGTAGGTCTGCACCGGCCCGGCGAGCGCGTAGATCTGCTCGTAGAGCGGGATCGCGTCGTAGTCGTCGCCGAACTCCGAGGCGAGCACCGGCCTGCTGCCCTGCGCCGAGACATCTCGGCCGTGCTGCCATAGCACGGTCCCGTCCTGCTCGTCGCGCAGCCGCATCGCCGATCGCAGATACTCGACCCCACTCTCCGCGGCGTCGAGGAAGTGCTCGCGCCCTGTGAGCAGGTACGCGGTGGACAGTCCGTACACCAGCCGGGAAATCGTGTCGGTCTCCTGGCGGTGGTCGGCGGTGGTGTGGTCGACGGTCTTCGTGCCTGCTGCGGTGAGCCGGGTGCGGTAGCGGGTCCAGTCCGGCACGCCGTCGGGGAACTCGCCGCGCAGATAGAACTCGGCGATCTCGGCGGCCTGGGCAGACCACCACCTAGCGTCCTCGAACACGAACCCGCCCGGTTCGGTTTCCGGCAGGATGACGGTCGTGGCGCTGAAGCGGGCCATCCCATCGCCAACGGGGTAGAAGATGCCGTGGCAGAACAGGAAGCGGCTTTCGATCAGCATCGAGTCCAGGTCCGCGGTGCAGTCCTGCACGGGTTCGCCGAGATTGCGCAGCCGCTGTGCTGAGACTGCCGCCGCGAGCTCGACGTCGATCTCGCGCCCGTCTGCGGTCCGTACGGCGAACCGTCCACCGTCGCGGGGTGTGGTCACGTACCCCGCGATCGAGTCCGAGACGGGAAAGTCCAGTGCCTGAGTGCTCATCGACCGGTGCCTCCGGAAATTAGGACGACGCAGCTGTGGTCGGCCACGAGGTGGGTGGTGCCGGGTGTCCGGGGAACTCCATTGCGGGAGATGTCCTCCGGGCTCGCCCGCGCGGTCTCCACCAGCAGGACGGGGTTGCGACCGACCGCCTCGGGCAGCTCGAACTCCAGTGCCTCGTCGAACATGTTGAGCATCACGTGGATGACCGCCCGGTCCGTGGCGTCCTCCACGGTGAACGCCAGCGCGCGGGCCTGCGGGTCTGTCCAATCGGGAGTGTCCAGCCGGGTGCCGTGCCAGGTGATCGACTCGCCGAGCACACCGCTGTCGGGCCCGCGGTAGAACCTTGGCCTGCGCAGCACGGGGAAGCGGGCGCGCAGGGCGAGCATCTCCTGGAAGAACCGGTGGCGGTCGGCGTGCCGCTCCAGCAGCGACCAGTCGAACCAGGTCGTCTCGTCGTCGTGGCAGTAGGCGTTGTTGTTCCCGCGCTGGGTGCGACCGAACTCGTCGCCGCCCAGCAGCATCGGCACGCCGCGGGAGAGCAGCAGGATGGTGGCGAAGTTGCGCACCTGCCGGTCGCGCAGGCGCAACACGTCCCGCTCGGCCGTGGGGCCCTCCACCCCACAGTTCCAGCTGCGGTTGTCCGCCGTGCCGTCGAGGTTGTCTGCGCCGTTGGCCTCGTTGTGCCTGCGGTCGTGGCTCACCATGTCGGCGAGGGTGAACCCGTCGTGGCTGGTGATGTAGTTGACCGACGTGGTCGGCAGCTCGCCGGGCGCGTCGTAGAGGTCCGCGCTGCCGGCAATGCGCGCGGCCACCGCGCCCACCACGCCCGGTCTGCCGCGCACGAAGTCCCGCACTTCGTCGCGGTAGCGACCATTCCACTCGCTCCAGCGTTTGCCCGGGAACCGGCCGAGCTGATAGATCCCGTCTGCGTCCCAGGGCTCGGCGATGATCTTGACGTGGTCGAGCACCGAGGACAGCTCGATGCCCCATAGCACCGGGGGGTCGGCCAGCTCTGCGCCGTCCGGGCCGCGGGAGAGTTCACTGGCCAGGTCAAACCGGAAACCGTCCACATGGCACTCGGTGACCCAGTACTCAAGGGCCTCGATGATCAGCTTGGCGACCACGGGGTGGTTGGCGTTGATCGCGTTGCCGCAGCCGGTGTAGTTCATGTAGTACCGGCGATCTGAGTGGGCTAGGTGGTAGTACGACTCGTTCGCTAGCCCGCGCAGGCCAATGGTCGGCCCCTGCTCGTTGCGCTCGCTGGTGTGGTTGAAAACCACGTCGAGTACGACTTCGATGCTCGCCCGGTGCAGCGCCTTGACCATGTCGCGGAACTCGGTTAGCTGGTCGGGAGCCGTGGTGGCGTGGCAGTAGCGCGGGTGCAGCGCGAAGAATGTCAGCGGGTCGTAGCCCCAGTAGTTGTGCAGCGGTCGCCCCGTAGGGTCGGTCCCGAGCACCTCGGTGTCGTCGAAGTCGAACACCGGCATCAGTTCGACTGCGGTCACGCCCAGGTCCGCCAGGTAGGGGATCTTCTCCACCACTCCGGCGAAGGTCCCCGGCGCCAGCACACCGGCACTGGAGTGGCGGGTGAACCCCCGCACGTGTAGCTCGTAGAGGACCGAGTCGTGCAGCGGGATGTCGGGCGGCGTGTCGTCCTCCCAGTCGTAGCCGCCGGTGTCGAATACGATCGCGCGCAGGGAGGTCTCGACGTTGTCGCCGGGCGTGACGGCGGCCCCGCGGTCCCACACGGCGTGACTGACGGCCCGTGTGTACGGGTCGAGCAGGACCTTGTCGTGGTCAAAGCGGAACCCGTTGTCGGCCGTGGCGTCGGGACCGTCGACGCGATAGGCGTATACCTGTCCCGGGCGCAGGCCGGCCACGTGGCAGTGCCAGAAGTGAAAACTGCGATGTGTCTGGGGGTCCAATCGCACGGTGCGGTAGGGCTGCCCGCTGAGCTCCGACTCGAACAGCAGCAGTGAGACCGCCTCGGCGTTCTCCGCGTAGACGGAGAAGTTCACCCCGGCCACGCCTGGGGTGGCGCCCAGTGGCTGCGCGCGCCCTGCACCCACGTCGGTGTCCTGGCCCAGCGTGGAAGATCGCATGACCGCCTCGGAAATGATGGGAACCGGATCGACTCCGCCGACCGGATCGCTGTCGGATTCGTTGTCGTTCTTGATGGCCTCAACGATGGCAGTGTCCCGGCGCGTGCAGCAATGTAAATAGGAATGAATTATTGTGGTCCTTAGGTACGATGTAAATCGTACCTTTTATCGTCGCCGGCATCCCACGAGGTTGCTAGGGTTTATTGCTTCATCTTCTACTGATCAGAAGATCGCAATCGGCATTCGGGAGGTGATTAGGGGGTGAGTGCACCACCGGCTTGACGCTTGACCTGGGACCCTCGCGAGGGCTCACATCGGCCTGGTAGTGGGCAGGCCAGGGGCTGCGCGCGAACCAGCTTACGAGCCCTCGCTCCCTCGCTCCAGGTCAAGCCGGTGGTGTTGTACTCACTTTTTAACACCAAGGGAGTAAGCAGTCGTGACGACCGTAGGAGATTGCCGCGTGAGGACTACTCCGTAAATGAGCTAGAATCCGTATTCAGGAGGAGATAGTGCGCATTATCGTGGTCGCCAGCAACTATTTCTCAAAAGTGGGCATCGAGCAGTTAATTGACACCATTCCCGCCATGACCGTGGTGGCCACGGTGGAGTCGATCCTGCAGGCCAGACAGTACTGTGAGCGCGGAAAGGCCGATCTGGTGATTTCCGACGCGGTCGTGGTGGGAGATCTGCAGTTGATTCCGCCCGATCCGATGGAGATCTTGGGTGAGAAAATTCGCATCCCCTTACCCCGGGCGGGGAACTTACCCGGCGGTGTTTCCTCGTCCGGCACCGGTTACGCGTCGCCGTCGTGGGTGGCGGGGGTGCGTCGGGTTGGCGCGCTGAGCCTGCGGGAGCGGGAAGTGTTCGATCAGCTGGGCATGGGCTCGTCCAACCGAGAAATTTCCCGGGCACTGTCGGTGTCGGAGCGGACGGTGAAGTCGCACGTCGCCCATATCCTCGACAAACTCGGCGTCAACTCCCGACTGCAGGCCGGGCTGGCGGCGCTGACCGCGTCGATGTTCGCCGCGAGCGTCGCGGAAGTCGACTCCGCGTCGACGCGGTGATCGGGTCGAGGCGTGAGCCAGGCCACCGTGGAGGCGTTGGTGGGGGAGTTTGTGACGCAGACAGTTGGGTCGGACACGGGCGTGGTGTCCGGCCCGGACCAGGCTCAGACCTCCGGAAGTTGAGCAGCGGAAGGCTCTGCGAAAATCGTTTAAACTCGGTCAGCTTCCTACTCGCAGGTCAGTTCAACATGTAGGTCCTTCTTCTCGCCTTCAGGCAACATACTGGGTTTACCACCGCGTCCCCTGCCTTGACG
>Ga0136614_10000256_pt1 | contig 24064 bp, 30 predicted proteins | sample AntDrymUQ2792106_2_FD_106643 | JGI IMG/M metagenome (GOLD analysis project Ga0136614, IMG submission 106643) | Polar desert sand microbial communities from Dry Valleys, Antarctica - metaG UQ279 (21.06) | ecosystem: Environmental > Terrestrial > Soil > Desert | place: Antarctica: Dry Valley... | reverse complement strand
GCGTGCTGCGGATCCTCGACGACGCCGGGCTGCTGCTCAAGGCCGACTACCAGCGCGAACGACGTCAGCTCGCCCAGGCGCGCCGGCCGGTGACCGGCCGGTGTCGTTCCCGGCCCGCCGCAAGCTCGGCCACGGTTTTGAGGTCGTCGGCGCAGGCGTCGTCCCCTGGTCGGCCCAGCGGCCCGACGGGTGGACGATCGTCTCGTCGCTGGTGCCGCAGGTCGAGGAGCTCCCGACCTGGCTGCTCGCCGCCCTCGGCGGCCGGTCCGGCCGACGTCGCACCGCCTAACCCAATCCCCCGCGGCCGGCGGCGTCTCTCCCGCCGGCCGCGGGTCCAGGCGGGTGCGGGCGTGAACCTCGCGTGCGTGCGTGCTCGACGACCCTCCTCCGCACGCGCGAAGGAAGGACCAGGGAGTGGCCGCCCGGTTCCGGCCGCGATCGACCGGTCCTGCGCCCGCACCCGCCGCACACTTCGGCCTTCGCGACGGCGCTGACGAATGAGTGCGGGCGATCGCCTGCCAACCTTTGTCGCCGCTCGATGCGTCTACTTGGTGGAGGATCGCCGCAGGCCGGCGTACCTCCCATCGCAAGAGGGACGGGTGATGTCAGTGCGACGCTCCCAGGACGTCTCGGCGTACTCCGAGTTCGTTTCGCTGCGTTCGGCTGCCCTGTTCCGCACCGCGTACCTGGTGGTGGGTGACCACCAGCTGGCCCAGGACCTGCTGCAGGAGGCGCTGATCAAGACGTATGTTGCCTGGCCTCGGGTCCGCGACGTGACCAAGGCGGAGGCGTACACCAGGCGCACCATCGTCACGACCGCGATCTCCTGGCGTCGCCGGCGCTCCTTCCATGAGCGGCCAGCGGGTTGGCTGCCCGAGCCCGTGGCGACGGACCAGGCCGACGCGCTGGCCACGCAGGACGCGTTGTGGACCGAGCTCCACTCGCTACCGGCGAGGCAACGCGCGGCGATCGTGCTGCGCTACTACCAGGACCTCTCCGAGGCGCAGACCGCCGAGCTCATGGGTTGCTCGGTCGGGACGGTCAAGAGCCAGGTCTCGGCCGGCCTCAGGCGGCTCCGCGCCGGGATCGGCCCGGACCTCAAGGTGCCGTCTCTCGACGACGAGGCGGTGACCTCATGACGCGAACTCTTGGTGACCTCCTGCGCCAGCGCGCCGACAGTGTGTGGGTCCCTCCGATGCCCCTCGACGACCTCGTTGCCCAGGGCGACCGTCGGGTGCGGCGCAGGAGAATCGGTGCGGCTGCTGCGGCGGTCGCCGCAGCGGCAGTGGTCGCGGGCACGGCCCTGGCGATAGCTCCGGGCAAGCCCGGTGCTGCTCCGGCTCACGACCCCGGGCTCGACACGCCTCCGGCCAGGCCCCTGACCTACGCCGTCGAAGGCACGATCCACTACGGCGACCAGATCATCGAGACCGGACTCAACCTCGACGAGCTCGACGTCACCGACGACGGCGTGGTGTTCCGGGGCCTCGACGACGAGCACATCATGTTCACCGACGGCTCCGACCCTGTCGAGATCGGCATCAGCGTCCCGAACCACGGGGACGCGGTCGCCTCCGGGAGCGTGGGGTCCCTGCTTGCCTGGTTCACGTCCACGAACAATAGGAAGTGGGACGGAATCGTGGTCTACGACACCCACGAGCAGGCGGTCGTCGCCCAACTTCCGGTGGTCGAAGATGAACACGCTGGCAACTTCAAGCGACTGTTCCCGCCCGTCGGAGACGCGGTGTACTGGACGGAGGGCACCGGCACCGGCCTCTCCCCCGCCGTCACGACCCGCTACGACGTGTCCGCTCAAACGCAGACCACCGTCTCCCGCGCGGACTACCTGGCCGAGCTCGAGAGCAGTCCGCGAACCCTGGTTGGTGGCAATCCGTTCATCAGCGGCTACGGAGCGTCCGTTGCACCGTCGCGCCTCATTGGCAGCGGCTCCCGGCTCGACACCATCGAATCCGTCCACGGTCTCAATGGCAGGAGGCTGAGCCCGTACTTCGACTCGCGCACTGGTGAGCGCCTTCGTCTCGATGTGCCTACGAGATACGACGGTACGTGGATGTGGCCCTTCCAGTGGCTCGACGACGATCGGTTCGCAATCGCCGCCACCAGAGGTGACAGCCAGGCACCTACCGGGGAGCTACTCGTATGTCGCATCTCTGCGGGCGACTGCAGGGTCGCCGTCGACGATTCCGCGCACTGGCTGCTACCCGTCGGGGGCATAGGCACGCAGGACTGACGCTCGAACCGCCGGCACCGACGCGAGGGCGATCACAAACCCCGGGACCCGACCTTCCCAGCACCGGCGGCCGTGCTCTCGGCGGGTGGCGTCTGGGAGCGGAGAGCCATCGAGGAATGGGCTGAGCGCAACGGTCGGGCGCTGCGGGGCAACGGTCGTTAGGCCGCCACGGCTACTGACTCGCGGGTCAGCGCTCAGTCCGCAGATAGTCCGCAAGAAGTCCGCAAACGGCCAACGGCTGCCAACGATGCCCAACGGCATAACCGCAGGTCAGCCCGCAGGTGCCGTCAACAGTCAACGATGGTCAATTAGGCGGACCTACAAGGACACCAAGAAGGGCTGACCGGGCGAATCGCCCCACTCGCCCGGCTGAGTAGTCTGCCGGTCGTGTTCGAGGGCCAGACCAGCGCGTTCCGCACGGCCGAACGCGGTGAGGTGGTTCTCTCCGTCCCGGCCGACAGCCTTTACCTCTCGGTCGTCCGGACGGCGGCGGCAGGACTGGCCGCCCGGCTGCAGTTCACCCTCGACGACATCGAGGACCTTCGGATCGCTGTCGACGAGGCGTGCGCGCTGCTACTGAAGCAGGCGCGGGCCGACTCCTTGGTGCGGGTTTCCTTCAGCCTCGGACCGAACGAGCTGCAGGTGCGGGCTTCGGCGACGTGTGACCGGCCGTCGGTCCCTTCCGCTGACGGCTTCTCGTGGACCGTCCTGGCGGCGCTGACCACCAGCCTCGACATCGAGGTGGCCGGGTCCGACCTCGTGATCACGCTGGCCCGCGTACGCGGGGGTATCGCCGACTGAAGCGCATGGTTCCCCTGCGCACCGATCAGGACGAGCTCAGCCAGCGCTGGCTCGAGGCGCTGGAGTCGACCAACGCGCTCGACGCTCTCCCTGGACGCCCGCGAGTCGGTCCAGATCGAGGGTGGGGCCTAGGGGTGCTTCGGGCCGAGCTCGACCCGGAGCCCGCGGATCGGCGTCAGGTGAGCGCCCGGGTGGTGGCCGGCAGCACTAGCAGCACCAGCGCCACGACCGCGACCCCGGCGACCAAGGCCGCCACCAGCGGGTAGGGACGGTGATAGGACCAGGCCACCGCGAGCAGCAACAGCTGCGCGACGAGCAGCGGACCGCGGCTCCAGGACTCGTGTCGGGCCAGTCCGCGGGCCGACCAGCCCAGGCCGAGGCCGCAGGCGGCGAAGAACAGCCCGCTCGCCCCCAGGACGACCGCGGCCAGCACCAGGAACCCCAGCGCCTCCAGGCCCCCGATCCCCGCCGCCGCCAGTGCCGGCCACGCCGCGCCGGCGTCTGGACGTCGGCTCGCGAGCACCGGGCAAGCCTGACACGGTGCCCGGCGACGGCCGGTTGTGACCGACTCGACAGTCCATCAGGGGGCGCGGGGGGTTGTGTGCGGGCGAGTTCGTTGCCAGGCTGGTTGCTGTCCCTGGGGAGCGGATCTAGGTTTGCCGGGAACCCAGGAACCCAGTTAGTGAACGTGTTCACAAATCTGCGAGTAGGAGAAGGAGTCGCCCCGTGGACTGGCGTCATCGTGCCGCGTGCCTCGAGGAGGACCCGGAGCTGTTCTTCCCCATCGGAAGCACCGGCCCCGCGATCCTCCAGGTCGAGAACGCCAAGGCGATCTGCCGCCGCTGCGACGTGCGCGAGCAGTGCCTGTCCTGGGCGCTCGAGTCTGGCCAGGACCACGGGGTGTGGGGCGGCCTGAGCGAGGACGAGCGGCGCGCCCTCAAGCGTCGCGCCGCCCGGACCCGGATCCACACCGGCTGACGTCTCCCTCGCCCGTGTCAGGATGACCGGGTGCCCACCCAGAGCTACTGGCGGGCCGTCCTGGACAACTCCTACCGGGTACCGGGCGACCGCAGCCTGCCGGAGCTGACCACCGAGCTCGTCACCATGTTGGGCGACCCCAACCCGGCGCGCCGCGACCGCGTCGCGTACGCGGTGCTGGCTCGTTGGGTCGCCGAGGGCGTCTACGACGAGCTCCTGCATGGCCTGGGTGACGGCGTGGCGGCTGGGCTGCGCAACGGCGTCGGCGAGGACGGCACCGACACCGTGTTCCGGCGCTCGTACTCCGCACTGGTGCTCGCCGACGCCATCCACCGCGACACGGCAGGACACCTGCTCACCGACGACGCGGTGCTCCGTTGGGGTGACCTGGCGTCCACCTGGTACCTGCGCGAACGGGACCTGCGCGGGCACGTCCCGGGCAAGGGATGGGCGCACACTGTCGCCCACGGCGCCGACCTTCTGGGAGCGCTCGCGCGGTCCCGGCACTTCGGGGCGGCCGAGCTCGCCGTGCTGCTCGACGTCGTGCTCAACCGGCTCGTCACCCCGACGCCGTACGGGTGGCGGCACGGCGAGGAGGACCGGTTGGCGTACGTGGTGATGGCGGTGCTGCATCGCGGCGTTGTCGACGCCGAGACCTTGACCGAGTGGGTCCGCCGGCTGGGCGCTGCCGCCCGCCCGCCGGGCGAGCCGGGCCCGCCGACGCCTGCCGCGGCCAACATGCTGGCGTTCCTCCGCGCGCTGCACCTGCAGCTGCTGCTGGGCGTGCACGGCCGCGACGGTATCCCCGGGGACGACGCGTTGTTCGAGGGCACGGCGCCGGGTCGGGCCGACGCCGTACTGGCCCTGCAGACCGAGCTGCGGCTGGCTCAGCCGTGGCTGTTCACACCACCCGACGCGTCGCGATAGATTCCCGGCCGACCGCTTAACGCCCGCGTACGAGGCCTTCGGCCGGTATGCGGTCCCCGCGTCGTGGAGGTGCCCTCGTGTCCAATCCCCCGTCCGAGCGCCAACACGGTCGCACGCGACAGCGGCCACCGATTCCGACCGGGACGAAGCTCCTGCTCGCGGTCCTGCTCGCGGTGCCGGTCGTGCTGCCGCTGTGGATCCCGCTGTACGACCGGGAGACCCCTGAGCTCGGCGGCATCCCGTTCTTCTTCTGGTTCCAGTTCGCCCTGATCCCGGTGGCGGCGCTGCTCACCTGGACGGCGTTCGTGCTGGTCGTCCGGCACGAGAACCGGGGAGGCGAGCGATGAACAACGACATCGATGTGGTGGCGCTCATCGTCTTCCTCTTCTTCTTCGGGCTCGTCACCGTGCTCGGCTTCATCGCCGCCCGGTGGCGCAAGGCTGAGACGCTCGACAGCCTCGACGAGTGGGGGCTCGGCGGTCGCGGCTTCGGCACGTTCATCGGCTGGTTCCTCATCGGCGGCGACCTCTACACCGCGTACACGTTCATCGCGGTGCCGGCGCTGCTGTACGCCGGCAGCGCTATCGGCTTCTTCGCGGTCCCGTACACGATCATCGTCTACCCGATCATCTTCGTGTTCCTGCCGCGGCTCTGGTCGGTGTCCCACCGGCACGGCTACGTGACGCCGGCGGACTTCGTGCAGGGCAGGTACGACTCGCGCGGGCTTTCTCTCGCGGTCGCCGCAACCGGGTTCCTCGCGACCATGCCGTACATCGCGTTGCAGCTGATCGGCATCCAGGTGGTGCTCGAGGTCATGGGGATCGGCGGCGGCGAGGACGCAGGGTTCATCGAGAAGGACCTGCCGCTGTTCGTAGCGTTCGCCGTGCTGGCTGCCTATACGTACTCGTCCGGGCTGCGCGCGCCCGCGCTGATCGCGTTCGTCAAGGACGCGCTGATCTACCTGGTGATCATCGTCGCGATCATCTACCTTCCGGCGCAGCTCGGCGGCTGGGGCGACGTGTTCGACAGCGTCGGCCAGAGCTTCGACACGTTCAACACCGAGAACGAGGACGCGATCGCCGCCGGTGACGCCGCGGGCAAGGCCACCTTCCCCACCGCAGAGTCGGGGGCGCAGTGGGCGTACGCCTCGCTGGCGCTCGGGTCGGCGCTGGCCCTGTTCATGTACCCGCACTCGATCACCGCGGTGCTGTCGACCCGCAGCCGCAACGTGATCCGACGCAACGCGGCCCTGCTGCCGGCGTACTCGTTCCTGCTGGGCCTGCTGGCACTCCTGGGCTTCGTCGCGCTGGCGGCCGGGGTGGATGTGGGCGACAACCCACAACGGGCCATCCCGCTGCTGTTCGAGCAGGAGTTCCCCGGCTGGTTCGCCGGCGTCGCGTTCGCCGCGGTCGCGATCGGTGCGCTGGTGCCAGCGGCGATCATGTCGATCGCGGCCGCCAACCTCTGGACCCGCAACATCTACCGGGCGTTCATCAACCCGGACGCGACCCCGGCGCAGGAGGCGCGGCAGAGCAAGGTCATGTCGCTGATGGTGAAGTTCGGCGCGCTGCTGTTCGTCATCCTCCTACCCTTGGACTACGCCATCGACCTGCAGCTGCTCGGCGGGGTCTGGATCCTGCAGACGCTGCCGGCGATCGTGTTCGGCCTCTACACCCGCTGGTTCCACAGGTGGGCTCTGCTCGCCGGCTGGCTGGCCGGCATGGCGTACGGCACCTGGACCGCGTACGAGCAGCCGCAGGTCGGCGACCCCGACTCCCACTTCGGCAGCCCGCTGGCCCCGATCCCGTTGACCGACGAGAAGCTCGGCTACATCGGACTGACCGCCATCGTGCTCAACCTCCTCGTCGTAGTCGTCCTCACGTTCATCTTCCGGGCCGCGAAGGTGCCGGAGGGCGTCGACGGCACCCGCCAGGACGACTACCGGGCCGACGAAGGCGACGTCGGTGTCGGAGCGACCGACGAGCAGGCGACCGGATCGGTGGGGGGCACGGCCCGTCAGTAGCCAGCTCGAGGGGCACGGCGGCGACCACGCGGTCGCCGTCGCCCAGGCGCACGGCGTGACCACGATGTTCACGCTGTCGGGCGCGCACGTGTTCCCCATGTACGACGGCGCCGTGCGGGCGGACCCGGCAGTTCGGCTCGTGGACGTGCGGCACGAGCAGACCGCGGTGTTCGCCGCGGAGGCGACCGGCAAGATCACCCGCACCCCTGGGCTCGCCGTGGTCACCGCCGGTCCCGGCGTCACCAACGCGGTGAGCGGCCTGGCGCAGGCGTCGCTCGCCGGCTCCCCGCTCGTCGTCGTCGGCGGGCGCGCCCCGACCCACACCTGGGGCCGCGGCGGGCTGCAAGAGCTGGACCACCCGCCGCTCGTCGCCCAGCTCTGCCGGCTGGCGGAGACGGTCGCGTCGCTGGCCGACGTGGCTGGCCGGGTCGACGCCGCGTTCACTGCGGCCGGATCGCCGCACCGCGGACCTGCCTTCCTCGACGTGTCGATGGACCAGCTCTACAGCCGGGCGGAGGTGACGCTGCCGGAAGCGCCGACGCGCTCGCCGGTGGCTCCGGACCCCGATGCGCTGGCGAACGCGGGGCGGCTGCTCGCCCAGGCCGAGCGCCCGGTGCTGGTGGTCGGCACCGACGTGTGGGCCGACGGTGCCGAGGACGCGGCGGACAGGCTGGTCGAGCAGCTCGAGCTGCCGGTAGTGGCTAACGGGATGGGCCGCGGCATCGTGCCGGCCGGCCACCCGCAGCTGGTCACCAAGGCGCGGTCGGTCGCGTTCGGCCAGTGCGATCTCGCGGTCGTGGTGGGCACCCCGCTGGACTTTCGGCTCGGCTTCGGTTCGTTCGGAGCCAAAGATAGCGCGCCTCCCGCGGCCGTCGTCCACGTCGCCGACTCCCCCGGCCAGGTCGCCGGCCACGTCGAACTGGCGTGCAGCGTGTCCGGTGACCTCACCCTGGCGCTGGACGGCCTGCGCGCGGCGGTCGAGAACGCGCCGCGTCGCCCGGACTGGACCGAGTGGAAGGACACCCTCCGCCGCGAGGTGGCGGCCGCGACGAAACGCGACGCCGACCTGCTCGCGGCGAACGCCGACCCGGTCCACCCGGCCCGGATCTACGGCGAGCTGCTGCCGCGGCTGGCCGACGACGCGGTCGTCATCGGCGACGGCGGCGACTTCGTCTCGTTTGCGGGCAAGCTCGTCGAGCCGGCCCGACCCGGCGGCTGGCTGGACCCCGGCCCGTACGGGTGCCTCGGCGCGGGTCTGGGGGCGGCGATCGCCGCACGCATCGCCCGGCCGTCGGCGCAGGTGGTCGTTCTGCTCGGCGACGGCGCGGCCGGCCTGTCGTTGCTCGACGTCGACACGCTGGTCCGCCACCAGCTGCCGGTGGTGATGGTCGTCGGCAACAACTCCACCTGGGGCCTCGAACGGCACCCGATGCAGATGTTGTACGGCTACCACGTCGCGGCCGACCTGCGGCCGGGGACCCGGTACGACGACGTGGTCAAGGCGCTCGGCGGGGACGGCGAGACCGTCGACGACCCCGCCGGGGTCGGACCGGCCCTCGACCGCGCGTTCGCCTCGTCGGTTCCGTATCTCGTCAACGTCCTCACCGACCCGGAGGTCGCCTACCCACGGAAGACGACGGGTGTCTGAGCTCGGCTCGCTCACGGTGCGACGGGTCGAACCGGCCGAGCTGGCGGCGGTCGGGGAGCTGACCGTCGAGGCGTACATGGCCGACGGGTACGGCGCGGCGTACGGGGACTACGTGTACGAGCTCCGGGACGCGGCCGGGCGGGACCGGGACGCCGAGGTGTGGGTCGCGGTGACCCGCGCGGACGGCAAGCTCGTCGGCAACGTGACGTTTTGTCCGGTGGGGTCGCCGTACCGCGAGGTCGCTGTGGACGACACCGAGGCGGAGTTCCGGATGCTCGCGGTCGCAATCTCGGCGCGGCGGCGTGGGGTGGCCCGGCTGCTCACCCAGCACTGCTTGGACCGGGCACACGAGCTGGGGCAGCACCGGATGGTGATGTGTAGCGACTGGCGGATGGCCGCGGCGCACTCGCTCTACACCGGCATGGGGTTCCGTCGGCTGCCCGAGCGGGACTGGAGCCCGAAGCCCGATGTGAACCTGCTCGCGTTCGCCCTCGACTTGTAGTTCCCCTTCGCAATTGTCACCGCCGTACGGCGCTAGGGCGCCGTGACACGGTGACAAGTCAGGGCGAGGACTTCGAGCTCGGGCTCGACCTGATCCTCGACGGGCTGGGACAGACGCTCAGTCGAGCCGAGACATGAAGCGACCCGCGTCGACGACGACGCGGTTGATCTCTCCGCGACCGACCACGTCGCCGCTGTCGTTGGTGGCGACCACCTCGAACCGATACCGACGGTCGTCAATGTGCACCAGCCGCGCGGTGACGTGGACTGATGCGCCGACCTGGCTCGGCCGCAGGTGCTCGATGCTCACCTCGCTGCCCACGCTGGACGACCCCGGCGCGAGGTCTGCCACGACCGCTGCAACGGTCTGCTGCTCGCACCACGCCAGCAGACGGGGCGTACCGAGGACTGCCAGGTCGCCGCTCGCCAGCGAGGCGGCGGTGTCTGCGTTGGTGACCTGGTAGGTGCGCTGAGCGGAGGCCCCGGGCTCGGTCACAGCGCGCCGGACGGGCCTCGCCACGTGGTGGTCTCGGTGATCTCGACCTGGACCACCTGCCGCAGGCTCAACAGCACCCGGTCGCGCAGCGGCTCGGGCGCTCGCGCGGCGCACGAGCGGGCGACCAGCCTGCTTACGAGGATGTCCAGCTCGTGGTGCTGCAGGCAGGGCGCACAGTCGTCGATGTGCTGCTGGATCTCTGCGCATGAAGCGTCGTCGAGCTCGTTGTCGATGAACCGGTAGAGGTTGACCAGAACCTCGTTGCAGTCCTTGCCGCCGTGGTGACTGCCGCAGCTCATCGTCCGCTGCCGCCATTACCGGTAGGAACGGCCATCCCGCGCTCCTGCGCGTAGTCGGTGAGCAGCGTCCGGAGCTGGCCGCGGCCGCGGTGCAGCCGGGACATCACGGTGCCGATCGGCGTGCCCATGATCTCGGCGATCTCCTTGTAGGCGAAGCCCTCCACGTCGGCGAGGTAGACCGCGTAGCGGAAGTCGTCCGGGAGCTTTGCCAGCGCCTCCTTGACGTCGGAGTCAGGCAGGTGCTCCAGTGCTTCCATCTCGGCGGACTTCAGGCCGGCGCCGGTGTGCGCCGCTGCCGCCGCCTGCTGCCAGTCCTCGAGCTCCTCCGTCGGCTGCTGCAGAGGCTGGCGCTGCCGCTTGCGGTAGGCGTTGATGTAGGTGTTGGTGAGGATGCGGTAGAGCCAGGCCTTGAGGTTGGTGCCGACCCGGAACTGGTGGAACGAAGCGAACGCCTTGGCGAAGGTCTCCTGGACCAGGTCGTCGGCATCGGCGGGGTTGCGGGTCATCCGCAGCGCCGCGGAGTAGAGCGGGTCGAGGAACGGCAGGGCGTCCCGCTCGAAGCGGGCTGCCCGCTCCTCGGCGGACTCGTTCGCGTCCGCCCGGTCGGGGTCGTCCCCGATCTCCGGCGTCTCAACAGGTGTGTCGGTCATCGCCCGCAAGCGTACTGGCGCCCGCCGACACCCTGGCCTCGCGGAGTCTGACCCGGTCAGCAGCACCCACAGTGCAACCCCGCCGCCCGCTCAGGTGTTCCCGAACGCTTCGGGGACGTGGGTACGCAGCCAGCCGACCGCCTGGTCCAGCGCGGCGGCCAGCCTGGCGTCTCGCGCCGCCCGGCCGCCGTCGCGGGCGGGCACCGCGAAGCCGTGGTCGCCGCCGTCGATGGCGACCACCGTCAGCTCCGGTGCGTTCGACCCGACCGCGCTCCGTAAGTCTTCCGCCGAGCCGAACGCGTCCCTCGTGCCCTGCACCACGAGTACCGGCAGCCCGGCACCGAGCAGCTCGCCCAGGCGGGAGCGCTCCGGGCGGCCGGGCGGGTGCAGGGGGAACGACAATGCGAGGACGCCGACGGCGCCTAGCAGCCGACCCGTGCGGCAGCCGACCCGGGCGCCTGCGCTGCGGCCACCGACGACGTACGGGAACCGTGGCGCCACCTGCTCGACGATCGCGGTGAACGCCTCGTCCAGGCGCGGCGGAGGCGACGCGGACCGGCGCCCGGCCACCCGCCACGGCTGCTCGACCAGCAGCACCTCGACCCCGTTCGCCGGCAGCAACCGCGCCGCGAGCTGGAGGTCGGGCGCATCCACGCCGCCGGAGGCGCCGTGCGACAGCAGGCAACTCGCCCACGGCCGCTCGGCGGGGTAGGTCACCACCCGGGCGTCGCCCTGCGGCGTCGGGACCCGCTGGTCTCGGGAGGACACCCGAGACCCTCAGGCCTCAGCCGGCAACGGGTCGAGCAGCTGCGCCCCGTTGTTACGCACTGAGTTGACCTCGGTCGACACCGGGTAGGCCTCCAGCCGGTCGGGCGAGGCGGGCACGAGCAGGCCGAGCAGCTCGTCAGTCTCCCGCGGCGACGGGTCCAGCCACTCCTGCCAGCGGTCGCGCTCGACCAGCAGCGGCATCCGGTCGTGGATGCGCCCGAGCTCGTCCTCGGCGTCGGTCGTGATCACCGTGCAGGTCCAGCGGAACGCCTCGGGGTCGTCCTCGTCACGGCTGCGGTCGCGCCAGATCTCGTACAACCCGGCCATTGCCAGCGCGCCACCGTCGCGGGGCCGGATGAAGAACGGCTGCTTGACCGGCTTGCCCTTGGCGGTTCGCTGGTGGGTCTCGTACCACTCGTAGTAACCGTCGGCGGGCAGCAGGCAGCGCCGAGCCGCGAACGCCTTGCGGTAGGCGGGCTTGTCAGCGACGGTCTCCATCCGCGCGTTGATCATCCGGCTGCCGATCTTCGGGTCCTTCGCCCAGGACGGGACCAGACCCCAGCGCAGCACGACCAGCTGGCGCACCGGCGGGTCGTCACGGTGCCCACGCGGCGGCCGGGTGAGGACGGCGGGTACGGCGTCGGTGGGGGCGACGTTGTAGTCGGGCTCGATCTTCTCCCGTACGTCGACGTGCTGGACCTCGAACTCCTCCACCAGGTCGTCCGGCGACCGGCTGGCTGCGTAGCGACCGCACACGCCCGCCAGCCTAGGTCCGCACCTGGCCGCGCCGAGCCGCGGCCGAGACGGTATGAATGGCGCATGAGCCTGATCCGCACCTTCGCCCGACCGATGCTCGCGTCCATCTTCATCGCAGGCGGCGTCGACGAGATCCGCAACGCGTCCGCCATGGCGCCGACGGCCAAGCCGGTCACAGAGAGGATGGCGCCGCTGATCGCGGCCCGCGTGCCCACCGTGGTGCCGTTGCCGACGGACACGGCGGGCTGGGTGCGGGCCGAAGGGGCGGTCAAGGTGGTGGCCGGGCTGGCGCTGGCCACCGGCCGGTTCCCGCGGGTGGCAGCCCTGGCACTGGCCGCGACCATGGTCCCGACCACGCTCGCTGCGCACGCGTTCTGGAACGAGTCGGGGCCGACCGCGAGGGCCGAGGCGAAGACGCAGTTCCTCAAGAACGTCTCGCTCACCGGCGGGCTGGTGATTGCATCGGTGGACGTCGAGCCCTCGGCACGGGAGCGGGTCGAGATCGCCGCCCGCCGGGTCAAGCGCAAGTTCGAGTGGGACGACTGAGCGCCGCGTCTCCCCCGAGGGGATCGCCCCGACACCTAGGCTCCGGAGGCGATGAGCACTGACACCTCCGCCTGGTGGTCGGCGCCGCGCGCCGAGCGACCGGTGGACGCCACCGTCTCGCTGCCAGCCAGCAAGTCGCTCACCAACCGAGCGCTGGTTTTAGCCGCGATCGCGGCCGGTACGACCACCGTGCACCACCCGCTGGTGGCGCGCGACACCGAGCTCATGGCTGCCGCACTGCGCTCGCTCAGGACCTCGGTCACCCCGGTCACAGCAGGCGGCGATGGCTGGCGGATCGAGCCGTCGGCGCTGCACGGCCCGGCCGACGTCGACTGCGGCCTGGCTGGAACGGTGATGCGGTTCGTACCGCCGCTCGCTGCGCTGGCGCGTGGACCGGTTCGCCTCGACGGCGACCTCCGGGCCCGCGAACGACCCCTGGCCGAGGTCGTCGCCGCGCTGCACGCGCTTGACGTGCGCGTGGACCTCGAGGCGGGCAGACCTGGGCTGCCGCTCACCGTGCACGGCACCGGGTCGGTCCGCGGTGGGGTGGTGGAGCTGGACGCGTCGGCGTCCAGCCAGTTCGTGTCGGGGCTGCTGCTCGTCGGGGCGCGCTTCGACCAGGGAGTCGACGTCCGGCACTACGGCGGACCGCTGCCCTCGCTCCCGTACGTCCGGATGACCGTCACCGAGCTGCGCCGCCGAGGCGTCGAGGTCGACGACGAGGAACCGAACCGGTGGGTGGTCCGGCCAGGCGAAGTCGCCGCGCTGGACCACGTCGTCGAGCCGGACCTATCGAGTGCGGCCCCGCTGCTCGCCGCGGCGCTGGTGACAGGCGGCCGGGTACGAGTGCGCGACTGGCCGGAGCGGACCGACCAGGCGGGCGACCGACTGCGCGAACTACTGGCGGCGATGGGCGCGGGCGTGTCCCGGGACGGGCGGGACCTCCTCGTCAGCGGCGGCGATGCTATCGCCGGCCTCACCGTCGACCTGCACGATGTCGGTGAGCTGACTCCAGTGCTGTCAGCGCTGTGCGCGCTGGCAAGCACTCCCTCGCGGCTCAGCGGTCTCGCCCACCTTCGCGGGCACGAGTCGGACCGGTTGGCCGCCATCGCCACCGAGGTGAACGCTTTGGGTGGGGCGGTCACCGAGCTGGCCGACGGCCTGCGGATCGAACCGCGCCCGTTGCGCCCCGGTCGCTGGCACACCTACGACGATCACCGGATGGCGCACGCCGGCGCGGTGCTGAGCCTCGGCGTGCCCGGGCTGGAGATCGCGAACGTCGCGACAACGGCCAAGACCTTCCCCGGGTTCGCCGAGGTGTGGACCGAGCTGGTCCGATGAGCCGCTGGGACGAGGAGGCGAAGTACGACCGGCCGCGGCGGCGGACGCGGCCGCGGACCAAGGACCGGCCGTCGCACGCCGATGCGACGACCGCTCTCGTGACGACAGTGGACCGAGGTCGCTACACGCTGCTAGTCAGCGGCGCGAGCGGGGACCGGGTCGTGACGGCGATGAAGTCGCGTCCGCTGGGGCGCAAGGGTGTTGTCGTCGGCGACACTGTCCGGGTCGTCGGCGACCTCAGCGGCGACGAGGGGAGCCTGGCGCGCATCGTCGCCGTCGAGGATCGGCGTACGGTGCTCCGGCGCACCGCGGACGACGAGGACCCGGTGGAACGGGTTGTTGTCGCCAACGCCGACCAGCTGGTTGTCGTCACCGCGCTCGCCGACCCGCCGCCGCGGCCGCGACTCGTCGACCGCTGCATTGTCGCGGCGCTCGACGCCGGCATGGACACGTTGCTGTGCCTCACCAAGTCCGACCTGGCCTCGCCGGAGCAGCTGCTGGCGTGGTACCGGCCGCTCGGGGTGCAGGCGGTGGCCGTACGTCGCGGCGGTGACCTCGACCCACTGCTGGCCCGGCTCCGCGGCCGGGTCAACGTCCTGGTCGGGCACAGCGGGGTCGGCAAGTCCACCCTGGTCAACGCGCTGGTGCCCGGAGCGGGTCGCGACATCGGCGTGGTGAACGTGGTGACCGGACGCGGTCGGCACACCTCGACCTCCGCGATCGCGCTCCGGCTGCCAGACGGCGGCTGGATCGTTGACACCCCGGGCATCCGCTCGTTCGGGTTGGGGCACGTCCAGCCGGCGCGGCTGATCCACGCATTCCCCGACCTGGCGGCCGCGACCGCGGACTGCCCGCGCGGTTGTGAGCACACCGCCGCCGACCCGGAGTGTGCGCTGGACACCGCGGTGGACGCAGGCGTGATCCAGCCCGAGCGGGTGGACTCGTTCCGCCGGCTGCTGGAGAGCCGGGACCCGTCCGCGGGCGACTAGCAGTACGCGTCAGAGGTCGAGCCGCATCACGACCCGGCGCGGAGTCGGCCGGCTGACCGCGGCGAAGCCGGCGGCGGCGAACACCGCCTCAGTGCCGACATGCAGCTCTTCCAGCATCGCGTTCGTCGTGGTCATGGGGTAGCCCTCGATGGCGCGGGCGCCACGCTCACGGGCGAAGTCCACCGTGGCGCTCGCGAGAGCCCGGCTGACGCCACGCTTGCGGAAACCCGCGCGGGTGAAGAGGCACGTGACGGCCCAGACGCTGTCGTCGGCCCTGTCCTCCTGGCGACCCTCCCACGGGACGCGAGCGTTGCGCATCAGGCCGAGGTAGGCGACGCGTGGCTCGACCGCGCACCAACCGACCGGCTCGCCGTCGAGGTACGCGACCAAGCCGCTCGTAGTGCTCGACCCCGGGTTGCCGCTGTCGGTCTGCTGGCGCAGCCGGAAGGCGCGCTCCTCGGCGGGGAACGAGGCGAACGACTCCCGCGGTTGCAGCTTGTAGCGCTGGCACTGACACCGGGACGCTTTACCTCGGGTGCCGAGGACGGTCTGCAGGTCCGCCCAGCTCGCCTCGTTGGCGGGGACCGCGGAGATCGCGGGTTCGGTTGCGGTCACCCGCACGATTCTGCCGGTCGAGTCCCCCAGCGCCACACGCCCCGTAACGGTGCGGGTGGCGTCTCCTGGGCGACGCGTCGGGCGTGGCGCTCGGCGCGCGCTACTCCTCGGCGGAGCCGGAGTAGTCGACGCTGCCGGTCGGGTTCCAGACCGCGGTCGAGCCGACGTCGCCGACCCGGTACGTCTGCACGCCGACCGCGATGGCGCCAAGCACCAGCAGCACGCTCAACCCGGTGACGGCCAGGCCGCCGCGCTGGGCGACTCCCCCGCCCGTATCACGCTCGGCGCGGTCGCCGTCGCTGTTTGCCCTGGACCGCCGGTAGAGGACGACCGCGACCACCGCCACCAGCGCGTACCCCCACACCAGCCACTGCAGCTGCTCGGCCAGCTCCTCGTGCTGCTCGACCAGCTCGGCGACCGGCCCGCCGAGTCCGGCGCCGCCGATCCCCCCAGCCTCCTTGAGCGCCTCGCCGGACTGGACCGACGCCCATACCGACCCCGCCGACGCTAGCGCCACCAACGCCAGCGGCAGGTGCGACCACCGGCGCAGCCGCGGGACCGCGAACAGGAGGCCCAGCAATGCCGCGAGCGGCACCAGGACAACGGTGCCGTGGACGGCAAGCGCGTGCAGCGGTAGGTCGTTGACGGTGTCGGGCGGCACGGGTACCTCCTCGGTGCGGGTCAGGTCCGACCGTACGGCCCGAGCCGCCCCCGTGGGAGCGATGCCGCGTCGGCCTGCCCCAAAGGGCAGCCCGGTGCCGGAGGCTAGCCTCTCGGCCATGGCCAGCACGCACACCGACGACCTCCGGCTCGCGCACGTGCTCGCCGACGACGCCGACTCGCTGACCATGGACCGGTTCCGCTCCGTAGACCTGCACGTCTCGACCAAGCCGGACGCGACGCTGGTCTCCGACGCGGACCACTCCGTCGAGCAGGCGCTGCGACGCACACTGGGTCGCGCCCGCCCCCGGGACGCGGTGCTCGGCGAGGAAAACGGTACGACCGGCTGGGGACCGCGGCGCTGGGTCATCGACCCGATCGACGGCACCCACAGCTACCTGCGCGGCGTCCCGGTCTGGGCCACGCTGGTGGCGCTGATGGACGGCGACGACGTAATCGTCGGGTGCGTGTCCGCTCCCGCGCTTGGCCGGCGCTGGTGGGCGTCGGCCGGCGACGGCGCATGGACCGGCAAGTCGCTGCTCAACGCCCGGCCCTGCCGGGTGTCGGACGTGTCCGAGGTGGCCGACGCCTCGTTCTCGTACTCGAGCCTGGACAGCTGGGAGGAGATCGGCCGGCTCGAGGCGGTGACGGCGCTGATCCGCCGGTGCTGGCGGTCCCGGGCGTACGGGGACTTCTGGTCGCACACGCTGGTCGCCGAGGGCGCGGTCGACATCGCGGCCGAACCGGCGCTCGCCCTGCACGACATGGCCGCACTGTCGGTGGTCGTCACCGAGGCGGGCGGGCAGTTCTCGGGTCTGGACGGGCGGCCGGGCCCGCTCGGTCGCAACGCGCTGTCGACCAACGGGCGGCTGCACGATGCGGCGATGGCGTTCGTCGGTCACTTTCCGGACGACGACGGTGAGGGCGAGGAGGCGGAGGCGGGCGGTGGCAACCTGCGGGACCTGTCGTCTCGGCGCCGTGACTGACGCCCTGGCCGCCAGCGGCGCCAGCGGGCGAGGATTGGCGCGGCCGTGAGCAGCGCGAACAGGTCGAACCAGCCGTAGCCGCCAGCCGCACCGGACGGCGGGTTGCCGATGCTCACCAGCCCGAACGGGCTCTCGGGCTGCCACTCCCAGTTGCCGAGGGCGGTGCCGAGTATCTCAAGCGAGGACACCACGACGAAGGCGCCAACGTAGAGCGGGCGGGACGGTCCCCAGAACAGGAACCCCGCGAGGCAGCAGAACCAGAACAGCCCCAGCGCGTCCGGCCGGTCCGCCAGGGTCACGCCGTACGTCGCCCACGCTCCACCGGCCACCAGCACCAACGCCATGCAGACCCGCAGGTGCGCGCGCACGATCGCCGTGCGCCCGAGACCCAGCGCGGCGAGGTAGACCAGGCCGTGCCCCGGCGGCACGTACGCCGGGACGTTGTCGAAGCGGTAGGTGTAGACCTCGAGCAACGGGGAGAAGGTGTACTCGACCGCCGTAGCGAGCACCACGACGACGCCGGTCTGCACCCGAACGAGGGATGGCTCCTCCCGCAGCATCAGCGCCAGCAGCCCCCACGTCAGGACACCGAGGCCACGTTGCAGCCACAGCGAGCCGTCGGCGTCCAGCAGCAGCACGAGGCTGATCCAAGCGAGCAGCGCTAGTGCCGTGACCGGCCCGGTGGCGCCGGCGGGATGACCCCCACCAAGAGCCCTCGCCGCGGAGGCGGAGGTCGGCGCGGCCACGAACCCATGCTGCCAGCCCGGCCGAGACCGTTGGCTGGGCGCGTCCGCGGCACTAGCCTCCCGGCATGCGGATCAAGGACGTCCTGGCGGGCAAGCCGGCTGGTGCGGTCGCGACCATCTCGCCGCGGGCGACGGTGCGAGAGCTGCTGAGCATGCTGGCCGAGCGCAACTTCGGGGCGCTGATCGTCAGTGACGACGGCAAGCAGATGATCGGGATCGTCTCGGAGCGCGACGTGGTGCGCCGCCTCGCCGACGGCCCCGAGGTGCTGGACGACGCGGTGGAGTCGATCATGACCACCGACGTACACATCTGCGAGCCGAACGACAGCCTCGACGACCTGATGCGGCTGATGACGGACAAGCGGATCCGGCACGTTCCGGTCGTGGTGGACGGCCAGCTGCGCGGGTTGGTCAGCATCGGCGACGCGGTGAAGACCCGCATCGGCGAGCTGGAGTTCGAGCGGGACCAGCTCAACCGCTACGTCGCCGGCTCCGGCAAGTAGCCGCTCACTCGCCCGCTGGCCGTTCGAAGACCAGCTCGAGCCCGTCCACGTCGTCGATCTGCGACCCGACCTGTACGAAACCGGCCCGCCGCACCATCGCCAGCGACGCCGCGTTGTCCGGGGCGACGCTGGCCCGCAGCACCAGCGCGCCTTGTCGGGCCGCCCACTCCCACATGCCCGTCGCCGCCTCGGTCGCGTACCCACACCGCCGGTGCCGCGGCAGCACCTGGTAGCCGATCTCGACCATCCCCCGCTCGTCCGGCGGTGCGTGGAAGTTGACGTACCCGACCGCGCACCCGGTCGCACGCAGCACGATCGCCCGCAGCAGCCACGGCCCCTGGGTCGGGTCGTGCGCAAGCTGCTCGGTGCGTAGGTGCACCACATGCGCCCCATCCGTCAGGAAGTCGTCGGGGTCAGCGAAGCCGAGGTCGGGAAGCGGCGCGCCGTCGACGTAGGCGTTCAGCCAGGACCTGGTGAGGAGCACGAGGTCGAGCCGCTCGGTCGGGATCGACGCTGCATGCACGCGCCGCATCGTGGCACGCGCCACCTGGACACGCGGCCGTACGGTCGCCTGCTGAGAGTGACGCCGGTGTCCGATTCGTCCCGCGTGTCGTCGCAGAAACGTCACTCTCAGCGGATGGGAAACGCCGTGAGGGGGTGGTCGACCACGGCGCGTACGGACACTGCGGAGCCGACCGGCAGCGGAGCCGAGTGCGGTCGGATCCCGCGGACCGTGCTGCCGTCCGGCAGCCGGACGTGCAGCAGCACGGTTGCCCCACGAAACTCCGTGCGGGTGAGCACTGCGTCGCCGCCGTCGTCCTCGTCGACCGCCAGCTCGTGCGGGCGGAGCATCACCAGACAGGGCCCGCTGCCGCTGTCATGCACCGGCAGCACGCCGAGGGGGGTGTCGACCCGGTCGCCGGTACGCTCACCGGGCACGAAGTCCGCCTCTCCGAGGAACGTCGCCACGAACCGGTTCGCCGGACGGTGGAACACTCGCTCTGGCTCGGACACCTGCTCGAACTGGCCCGCTCGCATCACCGCGACCCGGTCACCGATCGCCAGCGCCTCGTCCTGGTCGTGGGTGACGAACACGCCGGTTGCCCGGGCTGCGCGGAGCACCTCCACCGTGTGCTCCCGCACGGTCGCCCGCAGGTTGCGGTCGAGGTGCGAGAACGGCTCGTCGAACATCACCACCGCCGGTCTCGGGGCGAGCGCCCGGGCCAGCGCGACCCGCTGCCGCTCGCCACCCGACAGCTCGTGCGGAAAGCGACCGCCGAGTCCGCCGAGCCCCACCAGATCGAGCACCTCGGCCGTACGGGTGCGCCGTTCGGGCTCGCGGTCTAGCCCGAACACGACGTTGCCGCCGACGTCGAGATGCGGGAACAGCGCGAGGTCCTGGAACACCACGCCGACCTCGCGCCGCTCCGGCGGCACGAAGGTCCGCGGCCCGGCCACCTCGTACGCACCGGCGCGGATGGTGCCGGAGTCGATCCGGGTCAGTCCGGCGATCGCACGCAGCAGCGTGGTCTTGCCGCACCCGCTAGGGCCGACCACGACGAGCAGCTCGCCCGGCCGTACGTCGAGGCTGACGCCGTCCAGCGCCGGGACCGCGCCGAAGCTCTTGCGGACGTCGCGCAGGACGAGGACGAGGTCGTCCTGGCTCACCGCTCGCTCACCTGCCGCTCGCGGACCAGGGGCTCACCCGGCGCGGGCGCGTCCGGCACCTGCAGCATCCGCCGGAACAGCACGACGACGGGGATGACCGCGACCGCGACGATGGTGAGGGCCGGCGGCCCGGCCTGTTCCCACCGGGACTCGGACGCTAGCTGGTAGACCCAGATCGCGAGCGTCTCGAAGCCGAAGGGACGCAGCAGCAGCACGATCGGCAGCTCCTTGAGCGCGTCCACCGCGACCAGCACCAGCGCGACACCGACCCCGGACCGCACCAGCGGCAGGTGCACCCGCCGCACCACGCCGCGCGGGGACGCACCGAGGGTCAGCGCAGCGTCGGTCATCGACGGCGCGACCTTCTCCAGGCTGGCGTCGACGCTGTTGTACGCGAGCGCGAGGAACCGCACCACGTAGGCATACACCAACCCGACGAGCGTTCCGGTCACCAGCACCCCACCGATCGACGACCCGACCGCGTCGAGCGCTGCGTCCGCAGCGGCCAACATCGCCAGCACGCCCACGGCGACGACCGGCCCCGGAACGGCGTACCCGACGGTCGCCAGCCGGGCCACCCGACGGGTCGCGGCGCCGCCGCCGAGCCGGGCGCCGCTGGCGACGACGACGCTGATCGCCGCGCAGCCGACGGCGGCCAGGGCCGCAACGGTCAGGCTGTTCACCAGGTAGCTGAAGTAGCGCGGGTCCAGGGCTCCCCCGGCGTCGCGCAGCGTCGCGAGGCTCGACCACCCGATCAGCTGGACCACCGGCAGGACGAAGGTCACCGCGACGACCAGCCCGCACACACCGGTCGCCAGCCAGGCCCGCACGCCCGTCAGACGCACTGGTTCGACGGTGGGTGCGCCGCCGCCCTGGTGGAACCGCGCCCGACCGCGCGCGACCCGCTCCAGCCCGATAACCGCGACGGCGAACAGCAGCACCAGCGACGCGATCTCGGTGGCCGCGACCCGGTCGTACATGCCGGTCCAGAACTGGAAGACAGCCACCGACACGGTCTGCACGTTGAAGTACTGCACGGTGGCGAAGTCGGTGAGCGTCTCCATCGCGACGAGCGCCGCTCCGGCCGCCAGCGACGGCCGCGCCATCGGCAGCACCACCCGCCGGGCGGCCTGCAGCGGCCCCTGACCCAGCACCCGCGCGGCCTCGTACGTCGCAGCGGTCTGCTCGGTCAGCGCCGCGCGGGCCAAGAGGTAGACGTAGGGGTAGAACGCGAGCGCCAGCACGACGATTGCCATCGGCAGCGACCGCACGTCGGGGAACCAGACGTCGGCGCCAAACCAGCCGCGCAGCGCGGTCTGCACCGGGCCCGGGTGGTCCAGCAGACCGAGGTAGACGAAGCCGAGCACGTACGGCGGCACGGCGAGCGGCAGTACGAGCAGCCAGGAGAACCAGCGCTGACCAGGGAACCGGTAGCGACCCACCAGCCAGGCAAGCCCGGCGCCGAGCACCAGCGTGCCGGCGACCACCGCGACCAGCAGGACGAACGTGGTGGCCAGCATGCCGGGCAGCTCGGTGCGCCACCAGAACGACCACATGTCGGTGCTCGGCGTCAGGATGCTGACGGCCACCAGCCCGACCGGCAGCACCACCAGGCCGGCAACCACGGCGACCGCGACCCGCCAGCCGCGCCTGCCGTCACTCATACCCGGTCTCGGCCATCAGCCGGATCGCGTCGGCGTTGTAGGTGCCGAGCTCGGCCGCCTGCAGCGGGTCGGCCTCGAACTCACCGAACTCCGCGACCAGCGCAACCGGATCAACGTCGGGGTTCACCGGGTACTCGAAGTTGCCGGCGGTGAAAGCCTCCTGCCCGTCGGTCGCTAGCCACTCCAGCAGCTCGCGGGCCAGCTCGGGGTCGTCGGCTGCGGCCGTCACCCCCGCGCCGGAGACGTTGACGTGGGTGCCGCTGGTCTGCTGGTTGGCCCAGAAGATCTCGACTGGGAAGTCCGGGTCCTCGTCGATGAGCTGGGCGAGGTAGTAGTGGTTGGCGATGCCGACCTCGCAGTCGCCGCTGGCGATGTTCTCGAGCAAGTCGACGTCGTTGCCAAAGATCTCCGCGTTGGCGACCCAGCCCTCGACGACGTCCTTGGTCTGCTCGTACCCCAGCCGCGCGATCATGCTGGCGACCAGCGACTGGGTGTAGGTCTCGGTGGCACCGCGAAGGCACAGCCGCCCCTCCCACTTGGGGTCGGCGAGGTCCTCGTACGTCGAGAGCTCGGCCGGGTCGACGGCACGCGGGTCGTACACGATCGTGCGCGCGCGCTCGGCCAGCCCAAACCACCGGTCCTCCGGGTCGCGCAGGTTGGCCGGGACCGCGTCGTCGAGGACGCCGGACTCGAGCGGCCGAAAGACTTCCTCGTCCGCCGCCAACGCGAGGTTGCCGGCGTCGACGGTCAGGTAGACGTCGGCGAGGGTGTCCTCGCCCTCGGCCGCGATCCGCTCGCGCAGCTCGGAGTCGTCGCCGTAGAGGAACTCGACCTCAATTCCGGTGTCGGCGTTGAACTCCTCGAACGCGCGCTCGAGGTCGTAGTGGCGTGCGGAGTAGACCCGCACCACCTGGTCGTCGCCGGTCGTGCAGCCGACGCTGACACCGGCCGTCAGGGTGACGGCGGCGAGCAGGGCGAACGGGCGCACGAACCGGACCCTCACTGCGAGCCCGAGCCCTCGCTGGACGGGGTCGTCTTGCACTCGGCGCTGGCCGACCCGCTGGTCTCCGACCCACTCCCAGAGCCGCTGGTCTCCGAACCGCTGGCCGAACCGCTGGCTGAACCGCTGGTGGGGCAGTCGCCCTCCAGCTCGCGGACGCCGGCGCCGTCGTCACCGCCGCACCCGGCCAGCCCAGTGAGGGCGGTGACCAGCGCTGCGGCCGCGGCGAGTCGGCGGATCGTGGGTACAGGCATCAGCGCGCTCCTTGGGTCGTCACGGGGTAGTGGTCATCGAGTGATGCGGTCGACGGCTGCAAGACAACGTGGCGGCGTGCGGACAGCGCGGCTCCGACCGCGAGCCCGGCCAGCACCAGCACCCAGGCTGCGTGCAGCGACCAGCCAGCGGCGCCCAGCTCCCGGTAGTCGGGCAGCACCGAGCGCAGCGCGGCCACGACGCCCGGCCCCGCCTCGTCCGGTGCGCCCACCCAGGTCAGCGCACCGATCCAGCCGGACGCCAACACCCAGCCGTACGCGGCCACGCCGGCGCCGGCCAGCACGGCGAGCACTCCGAACACCCGGCCCCGGATCGGCGGGCGCAGCACGGCGCTGAGATGGGTGAGCCAAACGGCGACCGCGAGGACCGCGAGCGGCAGCACGAGCACGACCTGGCGGCCGGGCCACCAAAAGCCGTGCATAGTGAGCGCGACGAACGACGCGACCAGCCAGCCGGTGACGAGAGGCGCCATGAGCACCGGCCACCGGCGCGACAGCAGCCACGGCAGCGCGACCAGCGCCGGGACGATCAGCAGCCACGCCGGCTGCCACGCGACCAGCCCGAAGTCCCGGTCCACCAGCAGCCCGACCACGCGGGTGCCGCGGCCGGCGTAGTCGGGGTTGGTCCCGACCACGCCGAGCTCGCCGGCGCTCTGGAAGTGGTCGCCGCTCGCGTACGCAGTCCAACCGCCGTACACGGCCCGGTGCACGACGAGGAAGACCGCCCCGGCGAGCCCGAGGACACCGAGCGCCACACCGGCCTCGCGGCGGCGCCCGTCGCGCCACTGTGCGAGCAGCCAGCCCGCGGCAAGCACCGCCGCGACCGGCGCGTACTTCACCGACAGCCACGGCAGCGCGACCACCGCCAGCAGCAGCGCCACCGTCCCGCCGCGAGGCCGGTGTGGCGCTCGGTGTCCTCGGGCTCGCCGGGGCGGTCTTCCTCGTCGTGCACCGGGCCGTGTACGGCGGTTGGACT
>Ga0136614_10000255_pt1 | contig 24132 bp, 24 predicted proteins | sample AntDrymUQ2792106_2_FD_106643 | JGI IMG/M metagenome (GOLD analysis project Ga0136614, IMG submission 106643) | Polar desert sand microbial communities from Dry Valleys, Antarctica - metaG UQ279 (21.06) | ecosystem: Environmental > Terrestrial > Soil > Desert | place: Antarctica: Dry Valley... | reverse complement strand
CGGCTTGCCAAGCATCATTGCAGAGGTCAACGTAAATCGCGCCTTCATGCTCTGCGATGCGCGTGTGACACTCGCGTTGCGGCGAATCAAAACGCGCCGTGCCTTGCAAATCGTTGAGGGCGTCTTGTAGGGCTTGCGCGCCCGGCGTTGTGCCTTCGCGTTGCCGATGCTCACGAATCAACCAGTCACGGAACGCGCCGCTTTTCACGGACACGGTTTCGATATGAGACGCAACGGGAACGCGAGCGAATGTTTTGCCTTCCGGCGTGTGAAAAAACTCGACGGATGAAGCGAGCGCGACAAGTCGCGTAGCTTGCGATTGTTTACGTTCCGGCGCGGCGGGCGTCGTTTCGTTCGCCGCTGGCGGTTGCCACTTTGCCGCCGCTTCTGCTAATCGCAAAAACTCATCAACCGTACCGCCCGCGCTAAGCCAGTCGCTCACGTCGCCCTTCGGCGGCAAGTCCGGGAGTTGGACGATCTTCACGCTTGCCGCCGTGCCATGAAGCGCCCGCGCTACTTGCCCGGCGTGCTTCGCTCCGGCATCGTCGCTGTCCGGCAAGATGCAGACGTGCCGCCCGCGTAAAAGCTCATTGTACTGAGCGCGCCATTTGCCAGCGCCGCCGATGTTCGTCGTCGCCGTCAAGCCGAAGCTGGCGAGGCGTTCAACGTCCTTCTCGCCTTCGACGATGAAGACGGTCGCTTGCTTCTCACTGGCTAAGAGTTCGGGTAAGCGGTAGAGCACGCGCCGCACGCCCTGCAAATTCCAAACATAGCTGCCCGCGCCGTCCGGTCTGCGCTGTCGAAAATCTTTCGGTTCATAGCGCACGCTCTGGCAAAGCAAAGCGCCGCCCTCGTCCGTGTAGTCGTAAGTCGCCGCGATCCGCCGCGCGCCGTTGCCGTTTGTAGGCTGTTCAATCGTGGCGAGGATGCCGTGAAAAGTGCATCCGGCATGACAATGAAGCAACACGCGCCCGCCGTCGCCTTCGCCGACGCTGAGGCTGTTGCGCTCGTCATCGTGAGCTGGACACCGTGCCGTCCAGCCGTCGCCGGCGCGCTTGACGCCCTTAAGTTGGGAGAGAACGTCTTGTAAGTTCATTACACGGCCTGTTTGTCTTGCGGATCAGTGGCCGGACGCTCATGCGCGGCAAGAAATTGTTGGAGGTGCGCGGACGTGTACAAGATTTTTCCATTCACGCGCGCGTGTGGCAGTCGGCCCTGCGTCCGCAGTTGCCAAGCGAGCGTGCGGCTAATGTGCGCCGCTTTACAAAACTCGGCCTCTGTCATAATTACAATTGCTTCGCCCATCATTGATACCTTTCTCAAAAAGTAAATCGCCGTTCGTCTGAATCAACGAACGGCGATTAGTGTAAAACGGAAAAGCTAACAGAAAACTGGTCTTAACTTTTTATATCAACTGCCCAGTGCGTCACGAATTAACTCTTGCAGGTCGAATTGATAGAGCCGTAGCCAGTTATTCAATGCGTGCGTTCGGTTGCTTTTTGATCCTAGATTCATTCTTTCTGCGAGCTTGGCTTTATTGTTTGACCTGATGTGTTCCTTATGACAATAGCGAATTGCTTCAATGGCCTTCTTGCGTTGTGAAGCCCTCTCTTGCTTATGTTTTATTTTCGTCGTGCTTTTTTCTCTGCGTTTATTTGGTCTTCCTTGAAGAGGGATGCGCGACTTACGCGCGCGCTTCTCTCGTTTTGAGAGGCGTTCGTGTGTCTCACCCGGATTAGAAACCATTGCTTCGGGCGCACCCGGCGCATGACCGCTGGCTTCAGTCACCAAGTTTCCGAACAAAACAAGTAACTGCTCAGGAGCGCATTTAGCAATATAATCCTGCACCGCTTGCGGCCAATCTTTCACTTCGCTCTCACCCGCCAACGACGAAGCAAGAAAGTGACTAAAGCTGTACTGCTTTCCGTTAATAGTTATGCGCGCCGTTAGATCATAATGCTTTGCCTCTGTTTGAGGTATAATCACTTCATCGGGTGAGATGAAAATTATCGCGGGTGGCGGTTCATCAAGTGACACTTCAAAGTCAATAATGAACTGTAATCTTTGTGGCGCAGCATTCAGATTCTTCATTGTCATTCGCTATTCTCTGTGTGTGCCTACAGTGTGCCAACCTTGCCGAACGCCCCTAAACACACGTGAACGGGCATAGACAAAACTCACATAAGAACCGCATTATACCTGACATTTATTAACGTGTGTGGACGTGAGAAAACAACAAAAAGAGACTCTTAATCAAAAGGTCGCTTGAAGGGAAATTTCTTCAACGCGCGTAGTAGCCGGGGCGGGTGCGGGCGATGAGTTGGGGGCGGGTGACTTCGATGTTGATGGCCCGCCAGTTGCCGTCGCGCCCGCGCGAATTTGATGATTGATAGACGACGCTGTAGAGCGTCCGCATCTCGGCGGCGACTTCGGCGTAGATGCGGCCCATGTCTTCGAGGCGGTTGATGGCGTGAAGCCGACCGCCGGTGCGATTGGCGAGCGTCTCAAGCCGGGCGCGCGCCGAACTGAAGATCGCGGTTTGCTGCGGCGTCGGGAGCGGGATGCGTCTGGGATCGCCGGAGGGGAGCGCCATTGGATAGACGGTAACGCCTTGCCGGTCGACGGCGTTGAGGATGCCGTTGAGCGCGGCGCTCTGTTCGGGTTTAGTCGAGGCGACGGCCTCATCGCCGGTCTGCGCGCCCGCGGCGGCGGTGCGGTCGAGGTTCTCTAGTTCGGTGTCCCTGCCGTCGGTTAAGACGACGATGGCCTTGCGGCGCGCGTCCTCTTTGGCAAGGAGGCCGAGCGAGTAGTTGAGGGCTTTGTAGAGATTGGTTTGGCCTTGCCCTTCCGTGTTGTTTTGGATGGCGAAGGCGAGGCGTGAGCGGTCGGGCGTGAAATTCACCACCGTCTCGATCTTGTCGATGATTTTGCCTTGCCCCCGCTCGGATTTCTTCTGTGCGGAGAAGGTGACGAGGGCGACGCGGTCGCCGGGCGCAAGCGCGTCGAGGAAGCGGATGGCCGCTTGCCTGAGTTGTTGGCGGAAGTTAAGAGTCGAGCCGGACATGTCGAGCAAGAGGACGAGGCTGAAGGGCGTCTGCGTCGGCTCGAAGTTCAGGATCGTCTGCTTCACGCCGTCTTCATAGACGGCGAAATCTTGGCGCGAAAGATCGGTGATCGCGCGCCCGCGCGGATCGGACACGCCAACGTTTAAGCGCACGAGATTCGCGTCAACCGTCACCACATCGTCGCTCGGCTCTTGCGCCCGCGCCGCCGTACACAGCGAGAGCAGAAGCAACAGCGCGACAGAGAGATGTCTGCGGGAAGTGCCGGAAAAGCTGATATATCTCATTGATTCAATCGCCCAAAGCCGTCAGTATGCGGAAGCCTGTGCAGGCTTGGCAAGCGGTCTTTGAGAGGGCGACTATTTGGTTGCAGTGGGAAATAGTGGCGTTGCTTTTAAGAAGTTTTCAACACGAAGCGCGAAGAAAAATGATAAATGCGGAATGATGAATGATGAATGAAACGGCAGTTCCGCCATCATATTCATCATTCATCATTCCGCATTTATCATTTCTCCTCATTCGTTGACCGCCTTGGCGAGCCGGCGGCGTATGCGGCGCGGGGCGGGCGCGGCGTTATCGTCTTCGTTGAATGCGGCGGCGACGCTCGGCAGTGGGGTGACGTTCTTCGCCGTCACTTGGCGCGTGCGGCGTGCGGCGGCGCGTTCGGCTGCGACGGCGACAGTGCGTTTGGCTTTCTCGATGCGCTTGCGCGGTACGAGCTGAAAGCGCAGTTCCATCTCTTGCGCCACTTTGTAAATCGTCTGCGGTTTCATCCCGCGCGCGGCGCGGCGCAAGACTTCTTCCTGCTCCATCAACTCAGCGCGGCCTTCCTTGTCAATCCAAATATATGCAACTTCCGCCATCTCTCTTTTTACCTCCAAACAAATCAATTCGCGCAAGTCAACGGTCTTCGCCAAAGGTGCGAGGACAGGCAACGTGCGCTGTGGTGCGACGCGCGGCGCGGCCTCCTGTGTCTGCTGCCGCCCGGCGTAATAATCGGCGACGAGCGCATCGACTCCCTCGCGATGCTCGTCGTAGAAAAGCGCGAAATCCTGACAGCGCGTGCGGTACGGGCAATTGACCGAACAGACCAGCGCGTCTTTGAAGTGCGCGTAACGATTGCAATAGAGTTTCAAGCGCATGGCGTTGGTCCGTTGTTCACCGTCAGTTGTCCGTTGCATGTGGACGATGAGTTGAGCGTTGAAGATTGAGATTCGAGATCGGACAGCACTCAAACAACGGACAACTGACGACGGACAGTCTTTCCGGCATCTTTTCGGGAGTGAAAGCAGTTTAGCACTTTCGTTCCGCGCGTGCAACGCAGGCCAGTGCATGAAACGAAAGCGCCGACAGAAATTGATCGAAAGTCCTGCCGCCTTCGGCGTATAATCGCGGCGCAAGCTCACAGTCCAAGCTGCGGTCTCTCCTCAGAGGCTGCTTCCGGTTTTCTTCAGCGACGCGGACACACGACGCGCGTCCTCACGCGCGGGAGATGCCAGAGATGTACCAGCCTAATTTTTGCGCCGAATGTGGCGCGCAAGTAGTGCGCGAGCGTTGGCGCGTGTGGGATAGCCGGCGATTTTGCGCGGCGTGCGCCGGAAGGTTTCGGCGTGCGCGGCTGCTATGGCCGTTGTTGGCGTGCGCGGCTTTGCTCGGCATCGGTTTCGCTGCCGGTCGTGCGGGCCGTCCCGCCGCGCCGCCGCTCGTGATCGCGCGCGGCGACGCTCAAGACGCGACACGAACTTTCGTGCAGCCGTCCGCAACGGGCGGCGCAGCGGCACAACGCGCCGCCAACTTTGGCGTAGAGAATCTGAACTCACAAGAGACGTTGACTGATCCGAATGAAGTCGTCTCAATCTGCGGCGCGCGCACGAAGAAGGGAACGCCTTGCTCGCGTCGTGTGCGCGGGACGGGGCGGTGCTGGCAACACCGGGGCAAACGCGCAATGTTGCCGCCGGAGAAACTGATCGTGCCGAACGACTGACGATGGATCAGCCACGATAGCCGAGCGGTTTGTTCTATAGCTGTCAAGAAAAAGCATGTGCGCCACAAAAAGGCGCAGAACGCACAAAAGGTGAAGGCTCCAACGATGAAGATAATCTCGCCTCCCTTGTGCTTTTTGCGCCTCTTCGTGGCTAATTCTTTTCTTGAACTTTGCAGCTATCGTCCTACTTGTATTTGGACGGATCGAGGGCGAAGCAGACGATCTTGTTGGTGGAGCCTTCGAGGAGGGCCGCGCCGAAGAAGAGATCGACGCGGCTGCCATCTTTGCGGACGAATTGGCGTTTGAAGGGCGTGCAGGCTCCGTTGGCGCTCATCTCGGCGAAGGCTTTTTCGTCGAGCGAGCGGGCCTCGGAGCGTGTGACTTGCTCCCAATGAATTTTCCCGGCTGCTAAATCGGCGCGCGTGTAGCCCAGCATGTCGAGGAAAGCGTCGTTGGCTTCGGTGATGCGCCCGCGCAGGTCCCAGAACATAATGCCGATCAAGTTGGATTCCGAAAGCCGCCGGAAGCGCGACTCGCTTTCGCGGAGCGCGGCTTCGATCCGACGGCGCTCGGCGAGTTCCTGCCGCAATTGTTCGTTGGCTTTCGATAATTCGGCGGTGCGCTCTCTGACGCGCGCTTCCAATTCCTCTTTGGCTTGATAGAGCGCGTCGCCCTCGCGTTCGAGATCGGATACTTGGAACGTGAGATCGTAAGCGCGTTGCTGCATCCGTTGTCGCTTCGAGGCGTTGGCGGTGGCGTCGAGGAGCAAAACCCAAGCCGTTTCATCGCCGATCTTTCTGTCGCCGTCGCGAAAGAGATACGCGTCGGCGTACATCCCGGAGTCGGTCTTGACATCGGGGAGAAAGACGCTGTTCTCAAGCGGCAATAATCCGGCGAGGAAGAAGACTTGTTCGCCGACATCCACGCCCTTTTGCAGATTAACGAGGCCGTAAGTCTCCGCCTCGCCGCCCCAATCAGTGAGTCGTCCCGCGCCGTCCACGCGCAAGTAAGCAGGCAAGCGCGTATCGGCAGTGACGGTCAAAATAAAATCGCGGATTGCAGTGGGGAGTTCGCTCATCTTCAGACCTCCAACATTCTTTTAGCCAGCGACAGAAAGGCTTCCTCGACGCTCGTGCCGCTCTTGGCGCTTGTCTTAATCACATGCCAGCCTCGGTCGGCGAGCGCGTCGAGTTCGCGCTCTTCGAGTTGCCACTGGTCCACCAGATCAGATTTGTTGATCAGCAAAATGAACGGCGCAGCGCCAACCGTATCTTGCGCGCGGGTCTGGATGGTCAGCGCGGTGTAGAGCGTATCACGGCGCGTGCCGTCGGCGACGAGGAGATAGCCGGCGGCCCCGCGCAGATAAGACTTCCGCAAGTCTTGCGCTTTCTCTTCACCCTGAATGTCCCAGAGCAGCAGCATCACTTCTTCGTTGCCGACCTTGACCGTCTTCTTATCGATCTTGACGCCGACCGTGGTGTGATACTTATCCGAGTAAATGCTTTCGACAAAGCGCCGGACGAGGCTCGTTTTGCCGACCGCGAAAGTTCCCAACATGCAGATTTTTTTCTGGATCATAAGATTTTAGAGTCTGGAGTCTGGAGTCTGAAGTCTGGAGTCTGGAATCAAAGACAAAGGCTTTTAGTTTTGACTCCAGACTCCAGACTCCAGACTCCAGACTTTTCATCGTGCGTCGCTCAGAATGATCTTGAAAGTCACGCTGCGATTGACGGCGCGATCCGCTTCGGTCACTTCTTCGCGCAAGATGTCTCTCGTCCCGGCGGCGACGATCTGGAAGTCGTCGCGTGCAGGCAGGCGCGCGTTCAATTCGGCAGCGATGACGGCGGCGCGCTCTTGGCTGAGTGCGGCGTTGCGCTCTTCAGAGCCGGTGCGGTCGGTGCGCCCGGTGATCTCGACGCGCACGCGCTGGCCCCACGAACGCGCCTGTGCGTAAAGCCGCTCAAACTCCGCAACTAAATTTCTGAACTTTTCCTCTTGCCCCGGCACGAGTTGTAATCGATCCAGCTCGAACAGGAGAATCTGTTTCTCAATGGTGTCAGTGTCGAACAGCTTATCATCCCGAAACTGTGTGACGCCGGGGATGAAGCGAGCTGCACGGCGCGCTTCCACGATCCAATCGTGCTGGGCCGCGCCTTCGGCGGACAGCACGCCGCCTTCGTCCAGTTTCAAAGTCACCGTGTCGGGCGGTTGCAGCAATGCCTTCGCTCTCGTCCAAACGAAAGCCGGAGTCAGCGCTTGATACGGCTCCCACTGTGTAGAGACTTTGGCCGGATCGAGCTGCGCCGGCGGCAAGAGCGTCTGCGGATCGACGGCCAGCGGATCGCGCAAACCTCTGACGAAATACTTGCCGTCGCGCTCGCCCGTCTCGGTGACGACAATGCCCGGCTGGTTCTTCAGCCGCTCGACATAGGATTCCCAACGCCGCTTGTTGCGGAAGTAGAAGAAAGCCAACGCCAACGACGCTGCGATGATGACACACGCGATGACGATCAGCAGCGTCGGCTTGCGCTTTTGCGTCGCCGCGTCGTCATTGAATTGGGAGTCGAGGCAGTCTTCCAAAATCGGCCTCGCGGACTCGAACACCTCTGCGTCGCCGGAGAAATCCGAGAGTTCCCCGTGGTAGCGCAAATGAATTTTCTCGAGCGCGTTTTGAAAGACGGTTCGCAACTCTTGCGGCGCAGTCCCGCGAATCACGCCGGCCAGAATTGCCAGCGGCCCTTGCTCGACCCAGATGGTCAACTCGCCGACTTGAAAGTTTTCGAGATGTTCGCTCTGCTCGGCGTTGAACGAATCGCGCGCGAAATCTTGAATCGCGGTCAGCATCCCGGAAACCATATCGGCGTCTTGCACCGCACCGCCGCCGCTGTCGGCGACGACGTGTTGCAGCAGCAAGCCGGTCTCCCGGTGAATGAGGAACACTTGCTCGACCCGGTAGCGGAGCGTGTGGAGCAGCACTACTTCCGCGAACGACTTGCCGGTGCGGAAGGCTTCGAGCCGCCACTTTAAGCCGCGCGGCGAGAGACTGTACGCGAGAGTTTGGTTGAGCGACTGGGTCATGCCGCTCAAAGCGGCGGCGATGGCGCGGCGGATCGCCGGCCCAATCACAGGGAAGATCGCATCGACTAAAACTTGCGGGTCTTTCCTGACCGAGATGTTGATGGCCTGCTCGACGGTGGGCAGCAGCGCCTCAGTCATGTCGCCGTCCCGGCGCGAACGGGCGTGGACAGCTTCGGGCAGCACGCGGCTGACCTCTTCGATCTGCCGGAGCGGATCGAAGAGTCGCTCGTGTATCTCTGCGACCTGCGTCTCGGTGGGACCAAGCAGCAGGCTACGAAGCTCCGACATGCTCCCGTCGTCCGGCGGAGGTTGTTCAGTCGGCGGGGCTTCTTCGAGAAGGTTTTGAGCCTGTGGTCTCGTCATCGGTTGATACGGGCAGCACGCGCTAACAATTAGCAGCAGACATGTGTGTCGCGCGCCAGTTTCACCGCCGAGACGCGGAGGTCGCGCAGAGGGGACGCAGAGGGTTGACAATTATCTCTGCGGCATCTCTGCGAATCCTCCGCGCCTCTGCGGTGATCGTTCCGCAGCACACCTGCCGCCCAGTGTGTCGCATCAGTTGTCGCCGGGAATCTTGAACTCGTTGTTGAGGCGTAGCGCCACTTCGGTGAAGAGCGCGGCGAGGGCGGAACGGTCGGTCTTGTCATTCCGCAATTCCGCCGCCTCGCGTTCGAGCATCGCTGAAAGTTCTTCATACTTGCGCCTGATCTCGTCGTTCAGATTCTTCGACTGATCGAGAATTTGCTGGCGCAGGTCGCGCCCCTTCCGCGCGGTCTGCTCGTCTAACTGCGCGATCTTCTGTTCGAGATTTTGCCCCGCCGCTTGCAGTTCGCGCGTCAGTCCTTGCACGGATAGATCGCGCGCGCCCTGCTCGGCCTGCAAACGATCTGAGAGAGCCTCCATCTCATTTTTGATGAAAGTCTCCAGCGCCTCGAAGCGGCGGCGAGTGTCTTCGCGCAAATCTGCGGACTCTTTGAGCAGGCGTTCTTCGATGCGGAAGAATCTCCGCTCGTAGTCGCGCATCTGGCCGCCGAACAGAATGTCTCTGATCTTGTCGATGTTGCCGCCCTCCGCCGATAGACTGTCGTCGGCGGGCATCGCCGGGTTAGCGAGGCCGTTGCCGTCGGCCTGAGAATCAGTGGACTCTCGCTGTCTTCCGACCGCCGCCGTTTCCGCGACGTGTGCCTGTTGATTTTTTTCGACTGTACTCATGGGTTTTTTTCTCCAGTCCTGCTGTCGAATGCGTTCTCCGACTGGTGAGTATATGCCGCCGCGCCGGAGGCCAAAGTTTTTTTGTCGTCGCTTTTTCCCGGCAGGCGAGGCCGTCAAAGGTTTTACCGCGACGGTTAGAAAAGGTGAGCGAAAACTAGCACGAGGTACGCCGCAGCGTCAATCAATTGCGGATTGTGGATTGTGGATTGTGGATTGAAAAACCGCTGGCGTTCTTCAATCCGCAATCTAAAATGAAGAGTGGCGCAAATGAACTCTGTGTCAGCTCTGTGTGATTTCTGTGCCTCTGTGGTGAAGAAGCGGTGAGCCACCACAGAGGCACAGAGAACCACAGAGTTCCCCCAGAGAAAATTGCTCGCCGAACGACGCGCGCTCTTCATCTAAAATCGGCACGTCGGCGATCCATCAAGGCGATGAGAAGCTAAAGACGAAAATAGATTATACTGTGTGCCGATGGCGCGGCATTGGCGCACGAAAGCTCTCCCGGACAACGAATGGTGGAACAAAAGATGATCGATTGCCCGGCATGTGGCAAACAGAATCCGGCAGGCGCGCGGTTCTGTGTCAACTGCGGCGCGCAGTTTCAGCCGCCGCCGCAACAACCACAGCAACAGCGGATGGACACCGTCGCGCTCTCATGGACGCCGGGTGAGCCGCCGACTGCCGAAGATGAAGCGAGAGCGGCAGAGCCATCAATCTCAAGCACGCCTACGACGAGTCCCTTATCAATTGATCACGGCACGAGAGAGTTTTCGCCGGAAGATTTTCTTGTGATGGTCGTGGACGATATGACGGACAATCTCGTGATGATCAGCCTGCACTTGCAGCATTCAGGCTATCGCGTGGTAACGGCGGCAGACGGCGAAGAAGCCATCAAAGTCGCCGCCTTGAGCCAGCCCGACATGATCCTCATGGACATCGGAATGCCCGGCCTCGACGGTCTCGGCGCAACTCGCAAGCTCCGCGAAAATCAGCAGCTCAACCGCATCCCCGTCATCGCCGTCACCGCCTTCGAGACCGACGGCTTCCGCCGCGCCGCCTACGAAGCCGGCTTCGACGGTTATCTCACCAAACCCCTCGACTTCCAACGCCTCGACAATTTGATCCGCAATCTGCTGCCCGCACGGTAGAAGGCAGGAGGCAGACGGCAGGGGCAGGAGGCAGATAAGACTGGATTGTTTTTCCTGCCTCCTGCTCCTGCCGTCTGCCTCCTGTTTTTTACTTTCGGTTCTTGAACTGCTCGTACAATTCCGTGTGGCGGCTGACGAGTGGGACTTGGCGTCCGTTGATGAAGAGGTGGCGGATGTTTGTGCGCGCTTCCAAGAGATCGCCGTCGGTGACGACGAGGTTGGCGAGCTTGCCCGGCTCAATCGAGCCGAGTTTGTCGGCGACGTTCATGATCCGGGCCGGGTAGAGCGTGACGGCCTTGATCGCTTCGGCGCGCGGCAGGCCGAAAGCGGCGGACATGCCGGCATGATACGGCAGATCGCGAGCGTTCGCCCCGGTGTCGCCTGAAGCAATCGAGAACAGCACCCCGGCTCGGCTCAGTTGAGCGGCGTTCTCGTACAACAGATCGTAAGGCGCGTCTTCATTCGGCGGCAGATCGAGGACATTGTTGATCACGATGGGGACGTTCTTTTCTTTCAAGAGCGTCGACACTTTCCAAGCGTCCGTGCCGCCGAGAATGATCGGCTTTAATTTCATCTCTTCGGCGAAGCGGATGGCGGCGCGGATGTCGGCCTCGCGGTCGGCGCGAAAGACGATGGGCCGTTCGCCGCGCACGTAGGGGACCAGTGCGGCCAACATTAAATCTTGATCGGGACGCGGGATCGCGTTGTCGCGCGCGGCGGCGTCAACTGCGCGCCCGTAGGCTTCGCCGTCCTTGAGCATTTTGCGGAGTTGCTCGACCTGCCGATCCCTTTGCGTGATCGCCTCGTTGATGTTCGGCGGTTGCTGTTGTTGCAGAAAGGCAAGGAAGCCGCCCCCGCCGCCCGTCGCCACGCGCGGGAAGTTGATGACGAGCGCGGCTGCCGGCACGAGCGTCATTTCCGGCGGCGTCGCGCCGAGCAAGTTAATGAACGCTGCCTGCCCCGAAATCATCCCGCCCTGTGGCAAACTCAGAACGTTCGTCACGCCATTAACCCGCGTCACGCCGACGTGCGCGCTGTGCGGGTTGATGCCGAAGAAGGCTTTGGCGTTCGGGTTCATCTCGCCGACTTCCGCCGTGTCAACGGTCGCATTCGCGCCCTGCGGAATCTCGACGAGTCCCATCGCCGTACCCAAGTCGATCATGCCGGGATAGACCGACAACCCGCGCCCTTCAATCACGGTCGCGCCCGCCGGAGCATCCACGCTCGCCCCGACCTGCGCGATTTTCCCATCCCTGATCACGACCGAGCCGTTCTCAATATCCGCCCCCGAAACAGTCACGATCCGCGCATTACGAATCACGTAAGTTCCCGACGTCCCGCTCATAAACGGCTGGCTCATCAAACTCGAAGCCTGCTGCGCCGCGACGCTTACCGAGAGGGCGAGCAAACCACAGAGGACACAGAGGAAATGATGAATGCGGAATGATGAATGATGAATATCACGACGGAACTGCGTTGCATTCATCATTTCGCATTCATCATTCATCATTTCTTCTCTCTGTCTCTGTGGTGCAAGTTTTACTTTTGCTGTCGCGGCGTTCATCGGTTGTCCTCCTCATTGAAGTCCACATCGTCGTCATGGTAGTCGTGCGCTGGCCGCCTGCCGCGTGGCGCTCCGGGCGGCTGCGCGCCTTCGGCAGGCGGGCGGTTGGCTTCCGCCTTTTCTAATTCTGCGCGCTCGCGTTTCAGTTCCTCACGGCGCGCGAGGTCTTGCTGGCGGTCGAAGAATACTTCGCCATCAACGAAGGTGGTCTCGACGCGCGAATAGACGCTGAATGGATGTCCCGTCCAGATCGCGAGGTCTGCATCCTTGCCGACTTCGAGCGAGCCGACGCGATCTTGAATGCCGAGCTGGATCGCCGGATTGATCGTGATCAAGCGCAGCGCTTCTTCTTCGGTGAGGTCGCCATATTTCATCATCTTCGCGGCGTCGATATTGAGGCGGCGCGCGCGCTCGTCGGAGTCGGAATTGATGGAGACGTTGATGCCCGCGCGCGTCATCATCGCGGCGGCGTAAGGGATCGCATCGTAGGCTTCGATCTTGTAAGCCCAGTTGTCGGCAAACAGCGATGCGCCCGCGCCGTGCCGCGCGATTTCGGGCGCAACTTTGTAACCTTCGAGGACGTGTTGCAAAGTTTTAATTTTGAAGCCGAATTCGTCGGCCAGATTGATGAGCATTAGAATCTCGTCGGCGCGGTAACAATGCGCGTGGACGAGTCGCTTGCCTTCGAGAATTTCGACGAGCGGATCGAGTTGCAAATCGCGCTTCGGCGGAATCCGATTCTTGTCGCCGCGACTGACGGCGGCGCGGTGTTCATCCCACGTCCGTTTGTAGTCGCGCGCCCGCGTGAAGAAGCCGCGGATCACTTCCGCCTGCCCCATGCGCGTCGCCGGGTAACGGCGCTGGCCCGTGCTGAAGCCGGGGATGGGGATCGGAATGTTCGGCGAGTTGGCTCGTTTGACGTTTTCGCCGAGCGCGAATTTGATGCCGGGCAGCGCGCCCGGAAAGATGAACTCTTCGACGGGCCGGCCATACTTGATCTTGACGACGGCGTTTTGTCCGCCGATGGGATTGGCCGAGCCGTGCAGGATATTCAAAGTGGTCGTCCCGCCCGCGAGTCCGCGATACAAGTTGATCGCCGTCGGGTTCAGGATGTCGCGGATGCGAACCATCGAGGTGACGGCGAGCGAGCCTTCGTTGACGGCGTCGCTCATCGAGTGCGAGTGCGCGTCGATGATGCCGGGCATCACGAACTTGCCCGCCGCGTCGATCACGCGCGCGTCCGCGCCCGCCTTTAAGTTCGGCCCGATGGCCGCGATCTTCCCGTCGCGGAGCAAGAGATCGGAATTCTGCAAAGTGCCGCGCGTCACGGTCAGGAGCGTCGCATTGCGAATCAAAGTCTCACGCGGCACGTTGGCTGCGCGAGGCGGTTGCGACTGTGATGGTCGTCGCTGCTGTGCGTGCGCCGCGCCGCTCCACGACGTGATCAGCAGCGCGCCGAAAAAGATAGCGATCAATTTTCTCGTATTCATCATTCATCCCTCATGGTTTCGAGTTAAAGCTAACCTGAAACCTAAAACCTAAAACCTGAAACTCTGCATGGGCGGCGTGGGCGACGCGGTGGGTTGTGCCGGAGTTGCAGCCGGCGGCATGCCTTGCCGTGTGCCGGTGAACGAGCCGGTATCGCTGCCGGGGAATTGCACCGTGCCGCTCATCGTGTTGCCGCTAACCGTGCCATTGAAGGTGGCTTCGGTGGTCTGCGTGGCGATGGTGATGGGAGCGGTGAATTTGATGTCGCCCGCTGGTCCGACGGAGGCGTTGGCAATCGGAGCCGAGCCGTAGTCGCCGGCAATCGAACCCTGCAGACGGTCGCCTTGCTGTTGCAACGTGAGCGTGACGCTGGCTTCTTCGCGGCCTCCCAATCTGACGCGTAGATTCCAAGCGCCGGCGACGTTTGCGCCCGCGCCGGTCGGCGTGACGGGGCGGAGATCGACGGGCCGACCATCGATGAAGACGTGCGTGATCCGGCGGTTCTTGTCGAAAATGTCGCCGCGCGTGATGGTCAAATTAGCGATCTTGCCGTTCTCAATCGTGCCGACTTGATTATTGACGCCGAGAATCTCCGCCGCGCGGATCGTCAACGCGCGCAGGGCTTCGTCTTTCTGCAAGCCGTTCTCGACGGCCTTCGTCGCGTTGTTGAGAAAGTCGGCCATGTTCGTCATGCCGCCCGAGGTGAACGCGAACGGGACGCCCGCCGCTGCCAGTTTGCCTGCGCCTTTCGGCGCATCGACGCGGTCGCGCAAGACGCGCAGAGTTTCCGGATCGGCTTCCGGCACATTGGCCGTCGTGCGCTTCGGGAAATTGAGCGTCAGCAAGACGGGAACGTTCGCGGCCTTCAAACGATCAGCAACTTTCCAAGCCTCGCCGCCGCCCGCGATGATCGCGCGCAGATTAAATTCTTGCGCGAGATCAAGCGCGCGGTGAATCTCGCGCTCGCGATCCGCAAACAGCACGACCGGCATCTGTCTGGCGAGGGCGGGCAATAAGGCTTCGAGCGATTTATCTTGATCGGGACGACGGACGCCGCGCGGGTTCTTCTCATAAATCGCTTGCGCGTCGCGGTAGTGTTGCGCGTCGAGCAGAGTTTGACGAAGCGCGGAGAAGACGCCCAAGAGCGAGCCGGGATAGCCGCCGCCTCTGAGCGGCGTGAAGCCGACGTGCAGGGCGACGGGCGCGCGGACGATCATCTGCTGCGGCGTGTCGCCGGCGAGGTTGATGAACGCCGATTGGCCGATGAAGATGCCGTCACGCGGCGCGGTCAGCGCAGACGTGATGCCGGCATTGCGCGCCGCTTCGAGCTGATCGCCGCCGGGCCGGATCACGTCCGCAGCGAGTATCTCCGGTTGCAAGCCGACGGGCTGCGAAGAGTTCGGCGAAGAGATGGCGGGCGTCGCCTGCGCCTGCGCGAGCAAGAGCGCCGCGCCGCCCGCTCCTGCGCCCGCCGGTCTGGGCGACGGGGCGGGTGCAGGCACGCCGAGCGAAGTGTTGGCGTCGATCAATCCGGGATAGACGGTCAAGCCCGTGCCGTCGATGATGCGCGCGTCGGCGGGAACCGTGACGTTCGCGCCAGTGGCGACGATCAAGCCATCGCGGATGACGACTGTGCCACGCGCGATCTCTGGCCCGGCGACGGGGACGATGCGCGCGTTGGTGATGGCGTAAGTATCGATGGCGCTGGGACGTTGCTGCGCGAGAGCGCGCCAAGAGTCCGGGGCGAATAGCAGCGAGACAGCGGCGAAGGCGACGAGCAGGAAAGCGGCGACGAGCCGCGACTGTAAGATTCGCATAATCATTCGACTCTCGAAGTGTGTGAAATGACCCTGCGGCACGCTCCGGCGGCGAGAGTTGCAGTGGCCTAGAGCGGCGCGCGAAATTTTCTACGACGAAAAAAGAAGGGAGCGGTGTCCGGTCGCAGCAACGGGAGTAAAGCTGTGTGGTCGAAAATAAAAATGATGCTGACCGGATACCTGCCGTGTTACGGAGCGCGCTGGGGAAAGTTTCGCGCGCCGGTTGCGCCAGCAGCAGGCGGCTGAAAAGTCGAGGGATGCGGCGGGCATCTGTCCCGCTGCATCCCTCGTTCCGAAAGCTATCAGTCTAACTGTCGGTCCTAGCGATTCGCGTTACGATTGGCATTGCTGTTGTCTGTCGTCATCACGCTGCCGTCGGCTTTCACCTGCAATTGATTCCTGACGCTTGTGACGCCATCAATTCCTTTGGCGGCGCGTTCGGCGGCGGTTCTTCCGGCGGCGGTCGCGACCGAACCTCTCAACGTGACGACGTTGTTATCGACATCGACGTTGATCGTCGAATCTCGGAGATCGTCAACAGTCGCCAGTTCGGCTTTGGTCTTCACCCACAGCCATCCATCCTTCAAGCCTGAACCGATGGTGTCACCTTCTTCTCTGGCTTCGCGCCCGTAGCGATCTCTGTCTCGCTCGTACTCGGCCTCGGTGATGTTGGCGTTGTATTCACGCCGCCGGGCCGTCGTGTTCGCGTTGTTGGTGTTGACGACCCCCGTATTGGCGTTGTTGTTCACCAAGACCGCCGTGTTGGAGTTGGCATTGTTAGTATTGACCGTCTCGGTCGCGCAACCGGCGGCGAGCGCGGCGAGCGCCGTGCCGGCGACGAAAACTGCAAGTCTCTTCATGTTCTTTCTCCTCGTCTCATCCATGCAAATCGAAAAGCTCGTTTATCCACGGAGCTACGCCGCCCACGCTCAGATACTCTCCGTACCCTGAAACGGGCGATGCACAGCGCCAGACATTTGGGGAACTTGATTGCTACTTGAGGAAACTTTTACCACTTGGCCGGGAAAGGCGCAAGGGCAAGGATGAAGGATGAAGAATGAAGAATGAGCAGAATTGATACTTCCTCTTCATCCTTCATCCTTACCATTTGACCGTGCCTTCCTGCGAGGTGTCGATCTCGGCGGCTGATTGTGGCGCTTCGTTGAAGAGGTAGCCCTTCATGTTGTCGAAGAGAAAGTTTTGGGCGTCGGGGTTGGTCAGATCAAGTCCGTAGTGGTTGATGATCTGGCTCTGCTTACGGAGCCAGTCTTGCCAGCAGGGTTGGCAGATTTCCGCGCCGATCCTTTGTCCGATCTCATTCGGAAACGGCGCGAAGCCGAGCGCAGGCCGCCGTTGCCCGCAGTGCGCGCATTTGGTGTCGTTTACCATAGTGATTCTCCGAATCGAGAGTAGAGGATAGAGGGTAGAAAGAAAACGGCTTTCACTTCCTCTATTCTCTATCCTCTGCTTTCTTGATTGCCTCAATAATCTCGTCGTCTTTGGGGCGGAAGACGGAGAGCGGTTGCACTTTGTGATAGCGGATCACGCCGTCTTTGTCGATGACAACGACGGCGCGGGCGGCGCGTCCGGGCAGCCAAGATTTTGCGCCGTAGAGTTTGCTGACCTCGCCCGTCGCGTCGGCCAAGAGCCGGAGCGGGAGGCGGTGCTGTTGAATGAACTGCCGGTGCTTTTCGATGGAGTCGGTCGAGATGCCGACGATCTCCGCGCCGGTCGATTGGTACTCCGGCCAGTTGTCGCGCAGAGAACACATTTGCGTCGTACAGACCGGCGTGTTGTCGCCGGGATAAAAGAGCAAGACGACGGTCTTGCCCCGCTTCGCCGAAAGCTGCCACGGCGCGTTGTTCGTGTCGGGCAACGTAAAATCAGGCGCGCTCGAACCAACTTCGATGCCTCCGGTGGTATCACTTGTTACTTTGCTCATGCTTATCCTTCTTTGCGCCATCCCCTGTTAGTGTCAAATTTTCTCCCGCTCGAAATGGTACGACGATGGCCACGATCACAAGGAAGAACACCAAAACAGGAAGTACTATCGCCACCAGACCGATCAAGGCCAATTCATACAATGTCAAATCGCCGGGGTGCAGAAATGCGTTCATCAAAGTCCGCTCGAACATCATGGTTGAAAATCTCGAATGTCCTTAAACGGCGTCTCGCTATCCGCGAAGTCGGGGCGGTAGTAATGCGCCGCGCCATCGTACTCTTGCATCCAGCCTTCTTCCATCCCCAGCTCATCAAGCGCGGAGACGGCTTTGAGCCATTCCGTCTCAGTGATGCGACGCGAGAGCAGTATATATCTTTCGTCAGTCGCGGCGCGGTTCGTGGCGTAATACTGCGCCATCAGCGAGACGGCGACGCGCGGGCTTAAAGCGTCTTTGATCCAACGAAGCGATTCGCGGATGCCCGCCAAGTCGTTCGGCAGGACAAGCAGGCGGATGACGAGGCCGCGTTGCAACAGCCCCGCTTCGTCAAAGATCAACTCATCGCCCGTCTGCCGGTACATTTCCGCGATGGCGCGGCGCGCGTGCAGTGTGTAGTCGCGGACTTTTGAATAAATGTAGCCGTCATTTGAGTCGGCGTATTTTAGATCGGGCAGGTAAACGTCAACGACGCCTTCAAGCAAACGTAAGACTGCGACCGAGTCGTAAGCGTTGGTGTTATAGACGATGGGCAAACGCAGACCTTGTTCAGCGGCCAACATGATCGCGCGCGCCATTTGCGGGGCGAAGTGTGTGGGCGAGACGAAGTTGATGTTGTGGCAGCCGCGCGCTTGCAGTTCAAGCATCATCGCAGCGAGCCGCTCGTGCGTCACTTCGTTTTTGATCTGCTCTTTGTGCGTCTGCGAAATCTGGTAGTTCTGGCAATAGACGCATCTTAAATTGCAGTTGCCGAAAAAAACGTTGCCTGCGCCGTGCGTGCCGACTAAAGCCGGCTCTTCGCCGAAGTGCGGCGTGTAGGAAGAAACGACGGGCAGCCGCCCAGAGTAGCAGGCCGCGATCTGATTTTCTAAACGGTTGTTGAAGCAATCGCGCGGGCAGACGGTGCAGCGTTCGAGCAGCCGCTCCAATCCCGCGACGCGCCGGACGAGTTCGCCAGACTCGTAGAGGGCGAGGTATGAAGGAGCGCGGTGTTGCTGCGGCATCGTCATCGGCGTTTGAGAGTCAGGCGATTGTAGTGCGGGCTTTGCTGATCGACCAGTTCGCGCGGCGCGTAGTGCTTGCTCAGTTTCCAGAGAAAATCCATTTCACTCGTGATCGTGCTGAGAGCGAGGCGCGCTTCAAAGATCAGAATAATGCTGCCGTAAAACAGGAACGACGCGCCGAGCAGCCCGGTAATGACCGGCAGCACACCCCAGATCATGCCGGCGAAGGCGACGACGCCGATGGCGACGCTGGTAGCGACGAACAAGCCGAGCGCGATGTAGAAGACCACCATGCTGCGTTGTAGATAACGGGCGCGACTCGTCAGCTTGTCGAGTTGATAGAAGATCACCGCGCGCCGCTCCCCGACCATCTCTCCCTCCTGTTCGCCGTGCGCCAACTCTTCAAACTTCTCGGTCAAAGCGCGGACGCGATCCACGACACGCCCCAGCCGTGTCGAAGTGGACAAAATCAGCGCGCCGCACGCCGAGATCAACACGGCAGGCGTGATCATGGCCGTCAAAACGGCAAGCGCTGAAGAGAGTGGGTCCATCGTTTCGGTTAATTTCGTCTCCGTTATTTATAACTGCTGAGGTCGCGCGGAGCAAACGGCGGAAGCCCGACCGTCAGAGAGGGCGTGGTCGCGCGAACGAGACGCCCTCCCTGACGGTCGGGCTTCCGCCTGCTTGTTCTTCACTTCGATCATGAATGGGTTCACCGCGTAATTTTTTTGTCGCACATCGATGAAAGAGTGGTTCACAACACTTGAAGTTATGTTATGCTCCGCCGCAAATCGGGCAATAATTTTTTGATAGCGCTGTCGAGGAATCTTTCAGACGATCTTGCTTCCGGCGAGGTCTCATATTTCTCTAACCACAAGGAGCGAAAGAGATGCCTGAACAAGGAAACGGTGAGAACCGAGACGACATGATGAACAACCCGGCGGACAGGGACGAGACCGCTGTCGCCACCGACAACGCGGCGACAGGAGCCAGCAGCGATAGGTCTCCCGGCGCGGGCGGTTACGGGGCCGACGCGGGCGATCAGTCCGATGACATCGGCGGCGGCCACGGCGGGCAGGCCATCGGGCGCGCGACCGGCATTGGCGCAGGCACGCCCGGCGGCGGTGAAGCCAGCGGCGGAACGTCAGGCGGCGCGGCCAGAAAGAGCGGCGGTGGCGCGGGGAAAGCTACAAAGAGCGGCGGCGGCGGTCAAGGCGCGCTCAAGAGCGGTGCGGCAGGCATGACGAAAGGCGGAGCCGGCACGGGCGGCACAGTCAATGCCGCGTCGAAAGCCGTCGGCGGCGTCAAGAAGGGCGGCGCAGGCGGCGCGAAGAATCAAGGCGGCGGGACCATCGGCGGGCAAGGTGGCGGCGGCTCGACCAAAGGCACAACTAAACTCGGCACTGCGTCGAAAGGCGGCGCAGCCAAAGGCGCGGGCGGCACATCCGGCACAGGCGCGGCCAAGTCCAGAGCCGGAGCGACAACTGCCGGCGGCTTGAGCGGTGGCGCCGGCAAGGGTATGACGACGCAAGGCGGCGGGCCGCAAGCCGGCGCGACGAAAGCCGACGGCACGCGCAAGGGCGCGAAAGGCGGCGGCGCGGCAGAGAAGGGCGGCGCAGCCAAGAAGGGCGCGCCGAGAAGCGCGTCCGGCGCACCTATGAAGGGCGGCGCGGCAGCCAACGCGCGCACCGGCGGCGCGGCCAAGCCGAGCGCACAGCAACGCAAACCCTCGAAGGCCGGCGCGAAAGGCAACGTCCGAGGCGGCGCGGGCAAAGGCGGCACGGGCGGCGTCGGTCGCGGCGCGGGCAGCCCGATGGGTAGCTCCGGCGCAGCCGGCGGACGCGGCTCGGCCAAGAAGGGCAGCACGGCCAACGTCGGCGCAGGCAAGAAGGGCGGCGCGGGCAAGAAAGGCGGCCCGTCCACGAGCCGGCCCGGATCGAAAGGAGGAGCCGCCAAGAAAGGCGGCGGCAAAAGTCGCTCAAGATAGCCTCGCCGTCAAAGTCGCCGAGACTGCCGGCAGGACTCTGGCAACCATCAGCAACACTTTCGAGAGCTTAACCGGCGCTGCCAAACGCCGGAGACGCTAATCCACTTTGCAAGGTGCGGGGCGAGATGCAGACCTCTCGCCCCGCAGCCTTCTCTCCTCCTCACCTCGCTTTGCACAACAGATGATACAATCGCCGACCGTCGAGCGGAGAGCCGATCTTTGCCGCGAGTTTATTGCGCCGCGCGAAGACCTCGGACAGTCACTTCAAGAAACTCTGATTGATGATGAGCAAAGACAACCCAATTAACACCATCCATCACGGTGACTGTCTTGAAGTGCTGCCGCAACTCCCTGACGCCTGCGCTGATCTAATCGTCACGTCGCCGCCTTACGCCGATAGTCGTAAAGACACCTACGGCGGTATTCATCCAAATCAATATGTTGAGTGGTTTCTGCCCATCAGCGCAGAGTTGAAGAGAGTCCTAAAAGACGATGGTTCTTTCATCCTCAACATCAAGGAGAGAGTGGTTGACGGCGAGCGCCATACTTATGTGCTTGAATTGATCCTCGCGCTTAAGCGACAAGGCTGGCTGTGGACTGAAGAGTATCTGTGGCACAAAAAGAATTGCTCGCCGGGTAAATGGCCTAATCGTTTCCGCGACGCTTGGGAGCGGTGTTTGCAGTTCACGAAGCAGAAGAAATTCAAGATGTATCAGGAAGCCGTGATGGTTCCCACGGGCGATTGGGCAAAGACGAGGCTCAAGAAGCTAGGCGAGAACGATAAGAAACGTTTCAACTCGCAAGTCGGCAGCGGCTTTGGCAAGAACATAGCTAATTGGGTCGGGCGCGAGATGGCGTATCCGACAAATGTCCTGCATCTGGCGACCGAATGCGGCAATAAAAATCACAGCGCCGCTTTCCCGAAGGAACTACCTTCGTGGTTCATTCAGCTTTTCACTCAAGAGGACGACACTGTCCTCGACCCATTTATGGGAAGCGGTACGACCTGTGTTGCTGCCTATGAGCTAGGCAGAAACTATATTGGCATTGAACTTAAAGATGAGTATTACCAAGAAGCTCTCTCGAATATCAATTTCGCCAAGAGAGTCCCTGCTCAAAGAAAGTTGATATGACGAGTAGGAAACAGTATCGGGACTACTACAAGTTTCTCGCCGAAAATGTCGTCACGCCTTTCTATTACGAACGTTTGATGAATCTGCGCTGCCGCCTGAGTCTTGCGGACATCCTTAGTCGTAAAAACCCTTACCTGCTCAAAGCGAAAAACATAGCTTCACCGGATGAATTAGTGCGGAGCATCGTTGACGCTTTTCTCTCTTCACAAGAAGAAACGATGTTCGGCAACAAGCTCGAAAAATTCGCTATTTATGTGTCTAAGAAATTATATGGCGGCTTCAAGTCAGAGCTTCCGAGCGTAGATTTAGAATTCGAGCGCAACGACACTTATTACATCGTCGGCATTAAGTCCGGCACAAATTGGGGTAATAGCGACCAATGGAATCGGATGAAGGACAACTTCAAGGCAGCCCGCAATGTTCTGCGCGAGCGCGGAGTGACGAAAGAGATTGTCGCTGTCAACGGCTGCATCTACGGGAAAGATGCCAAGCCTTTCAAAAAGAACGCAGACGCGGAGAAGAGCTATTACAAATATGCCGGTCAAGACTTTTGGAACTTCATCTCCGGCGACGACAATCTGTACCGGGAAATCATCAAGCCGATTGACGAAGAAGCGCGGACGCGCGATGAAGAATTTAAGCGCACTTACGACGGAAAAGTGAACGGCATGGTCAAAGAGTTCAGCAACACTTTTCTTAATGATGAAGGGCTGATTGATTGGGTGAAGCTGATTGACTACGTATCTAAACGCGGAAAGACCGACATTGTATTTTCCAAAGAGAAGAGAACGGATGAGTGCGCTGAGTATCTAAAGAAAAAAGCGGAAGAGAAGACGCGACAGAAAGAAGAGAAAAAGAAGGAGGAAGAAATTAAAAGGAAGATGGGCCGCTAGCCATAGCAGCGGACTTATCGATCATTCGGCGATACCGTTAATGAAATCGGCAAAGATTACAGAGAGAGAATCTACCGTGAGTTTCTTGACATTGCGCCGCCTGCGGATGCTGAAACGAACAATGATCAGCGCGTTGTTTACTCACTTAACGTCGAGGATATTCAAACTGTCGCTATTGAGAGGCTTGGCCGTCCTTTGACGGAAGATGAAGTAGAGATAGTCGCAGACGAACTCGGCGACTACATTGCATGGTATGACGCGATTGCAAACGCGATTAGATACTTTTAGGACTTACGCAAAGAGGTTAAAAGAGGGTGTAAATTCTTTTGTGTAAATGACCGCAGCCGTCGCCCCGCTGGGCTGCCGCACCGAGAAGGGCAAGATGAAGTCCATCAAAGTTTTAGCCCTTCGCTCAAGGTTCCTGAGGCGACCGGCTGAAAAATCCATTTACACAAAATATCTGACACTCCTGTCCCGCCTGACGTCGCCGGTGATGCGCCTCTCATAATCATGCCTGTACTCCCGATGAAGCTCTGGCTTGTACCCATCGCTCCAGCAGTCTCCGCCGGTTCTCCAACTTCTTTTCGACGTTCGGCACTCTCATCACCAGTCGCTCCAAGTGCGCCAAGTAGTCTGGCTCATTGATGGCTTCCCTCACTTCGGCGATGAACGGCTGGAGTTTGGCGAACACCACCAAGTGTTCTGAGTTGGCTTCGAGGAACAACTTCTCATCAATCCCGCCGTTGTTGACGAGCGAGGCGGACGTCTCCCAGTGCGATGCGACCATGCGATAGTACGCGCTCTGCTTTTCGCCGCTCAACATGAGCGCCACAATGTCTTTGCCGCTCTGCGGGGCAAACTCTGAAAAGAACCACGCGCGGGCCTCGCGCATCAATACCTCGCTCCTGATTTCGTAAAGTTTGATGATGACCAGTGCGTCCTGTCCTCTTGTGTCCATGGGCATTTGTCCTCTCGGTCAGCTTAATTCCTGAGACTATCAATTGTTTCAACTGTCTTCAGGGACGCCAGTTGAGCTTTCCCCGGTGAGGCCAGCAGTGAGCGGCAGAGCTTGAGATTGTATGTGGCCTCAGCAAACTCACCGTCCGCCTGCCGGAGCGCGGCCTCGAATTCTCGCTTGGCTTCCGGCAAGCGTCCCATCCTTGCCAGCGCCACGCCGAGGTTATTATGGCTGGCGGGGAAACGATCCTTAGAGCGAACGATGGCTTCTCTAAAAAAAGTTGCCGCCGTCTCGTCATCACCTTCGCCCATCAAGAGCAGTCCTAACATGTAGTGAGCCGGCGCGTATTTTCCGCCCGACGTGGCGATTGACTGCTGGAAGGCTTCTTTGGCTTCAGGCCACCGCCGTAAATCTTTGAGCGCGACGCCGAGCGAGTAGAGTGCCATCGGGTAGCGCCCCTCTCGTGCTTCGATAGCTCTCCGGTAATAGACGACGGCCTCGTCGGTGCGCCAGAGTTCGTAATAACAGACGCCGATATTGTACAGAGATTGCGCGTAAGCCTCGCCCGCGCCCGGCGCGACGCGACGGTACTCTCCGATGGCGGATTCATACTCTGCCTTCGCGTGCTTTTCGTTACCGCGCCGAATG
>Ga0136614_10000253_pt1 | contig 24154 bp, 20 predicted proteins | sample AntDrymUQ2792106_2_FD_106643 | JGI IMG/M metagenome (GOLD analysis project Ga0136614, IMG submission 106643) | Polar desert sand microbial communities from Dry Valleys, Antarctica - metaG UQ279 (21.06) | ecosystem: Environmental > Terrestrial > Soil > Desert | place: Antarctica: Dry Valley... | reverse complement strand
CCGCACCCTCGGCCGCAACCTGCCCGTGGCGATCGCCGTCGGGGTCGCGCTGGCCGGGCTGTTCCTCGGGACGCTGTTCATTCATCCCGTCGCCTTCCTGATCTTCATCGCGGCCATGGTGACGCTCGGGCTGCTCGAACTGGACCGCGCATTCCGCTCGAAGGAGTTGCGGCCGTTCACGCCGGTCGCCCTCGGCGCGGGACTGCTGCTGGTCTTCGGGACCTACGCTTCCGGGCCTACTGCCCAGAGCCTCGTTCTGGCCCTGTTGGTGTTCGGCGCGGCCGCCTGGGCGGTGTTCAGACGCGGCGACGAACGCCAGCTGCGCAGCATGAGCCTCACCTGCCTCATGGTGCTGTGGGTGCCGTTTCTGGCCAGCTACATCGGGCTGCTGTTGGCCAGGCCGCAAGGCGAGTGGTTCGTCATGGCCACCGTCGCCCTCACCGTCAGCAGCGATATCGGGGCGTTCGCCTTCGGCAGCCGCTTCGGCCGTCACAAACTGGCGCCCAGCGTCAGCCCCGCCAAGTCGTGGGAGGGGTTCTTTGGGGGACTTGGTACGGCGCTGCTGCTGGCCGTCTTGGTCACCGCCCACGTTCCCGGCTTCACCTGGGGAACGGCGCTGGCATTGGCGGTGGGGGTGTGCGTGGCCGCCACCGTCGGCGACCTGGCCGAGTCCATGGTCAAGCGCGACCTGGGCGTCAAGGACCTGGGCGGCCTCCTACCAGGGCATGGTGGCATCATGGAGCGCGCCGACGCGATCATCTTCGCGCTTCCGGCCGCCCACCTGCTGCTGCTCGCGCTCGGCTCATGACCATGTCGATCCTGGATCCCTACACTCTCGGGCGTGACGGCCTGGCGGCGTTGCTGGACGATCAGCCGCGCTACCGGGCCGTCCAGGTGCATCGCTGGTTGGTGCGGGGCGTCGACGATCCTGCCGAGATGACCGATCTGCCGCGCGGCTTGCGCCAGCGGCTGGCCGAGCTCCTGCCGCCACCATCGGTGATGCTGCGCCACTCCAGCGCCGATGATGGCCTGACCCGCAAGGTGCTCCTCGGCTTCCCCGCCGCCCGATCTGCTTCCAAGACACCAGGAACCGACTCCCCTGCGCTAGGGATTGCGGGGAGGATCAAGGAAAGCTCGCTGCGAACTGATGTGGAAACAGAATCAGTGCTGATGTGCTATCCGGCGCGCGACGGCAAGGCGGGACGGGCGACGGTGTGCGTCTCCACCCAGGCCGGTTGCGCGATGGGCTGTCCGTTCTGTGCCACCGGCCAGGCCGGCCTGCGCGGGCAGCTGTCGGTCGGCCAGGTCGTCCGCCAGGTCACGGTCATGCAGCGCCTATTGGCCGAAGGCGCCGTCAACGTGCCGGGTGTCCCGGACCACGTCACCAACGTCGTGTTCATGGGCATGGGCGAGCCGTTGGCCAACCTCGACGTCACCATCGCGGCAGTGCGGTGGCTGCACGACCATGACGGGTTCGACCTGTCCGCCCGCAGCATCACGGTCTCGACCGTCGGGCTGGTGCCGGGCATCCGACGCCTCGCCGACGTGGGGCTGCCCATCACGCTGGCGGTCAGCCTGCACGCCCCGGACGACGCGCTGCGCGACGACCTCGTGCCCGTCAACCGGCAGCACCCGCTGGCCGAACTGCTGGAGGCGGCACGCCAGTACCAGGATCGCACCGGTCGTCGCCTGACCTTCGAGTACGTCCTCATCGACGGCATCAACGCCAGCGTGGATCAGGCGCGGCGGCTGGCGGCGCTACTGGGCGGCTTCGGCGCCCATGTCAACCTGATTCCGCTGAACGCCACCCCCGCGGTGCCGTGGCGTGCCCCGCCCGTGCCGGCACAACGAGCATTCCTAGCGGCACTGCACGAGGCGGGCCTGGCGGCCACGATCCGGCGCAACCGCGGCGGCGACATCGACGCGGCTTGCGGGCAGCTGTACGCCGACTACGCGATGGCCAGCGGTCGCACCCTGCCGGCTGCCGTCGGCGCGGCCGAGCGGTTGTCGGTGCCGCAGGGGGTTGAGCAACTGACCGGAGCCCCGCCCTCGTGACCACCGTCACCGTCCTGGGCAGCACCGGTTCGATCGGCACGCAGACCCTGGCGGTGGCCGCCGAGCACCCCGACCGCTTCACCGTCATTGGCCTCGCCGCGGGCAGCAACGCCGAGCTGCTGTGTGCGCAGGCACGCCGGCTCGGGATCCGGCGCGTGGCGCTGGCCGACCGCGAAGCCGCGCGGCTGGCGCGCAACCTGCTCGGCGGCGACGTCGAGGTGCTCGACGGCCCGGAGGCGGCGACCGAGCTAGCCGCCGAGACCGCCGATGTGGTGCTCAACGGCATGGTCGGATCTCGAGGTCTGCAGCCCACACTGGCGGCGCTGGCGGCGGGCAACCGGGTGGCGCTGGCCAACAAGGAGTCGCTGATCCTCGGCGGCCGGCTCGTGCTCGACGCCGTGCGACGCCCTGATCAGCTCGTCCCAGTCGACAGCGAGCACAGCGCCCTGGCGCAGTGCCTGCGTGCCGGAACCCAGCGGGAGGTGGCGCGCCTGGTCATCACCGCCAGCGGCGGACCGTTCCGGGGCCGGTCGCGCGAGGACCTGCGCCACGTGACCGTCGCCGACGCGCTGGCACATCCGACCTGGAACATGGGTTCGGTGATCACGGTCAACTCGGCGACGCTGGCCAACAAGGGCTTGGAGGTGGTGGAGGCGCATCTGCTGTTCGGCATCGGCTACGACCGCATCGTCGTCGTCGTCCATCCGGAGTCCATCGTGCACGGGATGGTCGAGTTCCACGACGGCGCGACCGTGGCGACACTGAGCCCGCCGGACATGCGGCTGCCGATCCAGCTCGCGCTGGCGTGGCCCGAGCGCCTCGGTTACGCGCCGGCGCGACTGGACTGGGGACAGGCGCGCGCACTCCAGTTCGAGCCGCTGGATGCCGAGAACTTCCCCATGGTGGCGCTCGCCGTCGCCGCAGGTCGGCGCGGCGGGACCCATCCCGGCGCGTACAACGCCGCCAACGAAGAGGCCGTCGCCGCCTTCCTGGCCGGTCGGCTGGGATTCCTCGGCATCCCCGCGACCGTCGAGGCAGTCTTGGCAGAGCACGACGGCACCCAGGCCCCGGATCTGGCGACGGTGCTGGAGACGGAGGCGTGGGCGCGAGCCCGCGCCGCCGAGCTGATCCGCGACGCGAGGACGACTGCATGTTCGTAGTGATCTTCATCCTTGGCCTGATCTTTGTGATCATGTTCCACGAGTTCGGCCACTACCTGACGGCCAAGCTGTTCGGGATGAAGGTCGAGCGGTTCTTTCTCGGTTTCGGCCCAACGCTGTGGTCGTTCCAGCGCGGTGAGACCGAGTACGGGGTCAAGGCCATCCCGGCAGGTGGCTTCGTCAAGATCGTCGGGATGAGCTCGTTCGAACAGATCGACCCCGCCGACCGGGGCAGGACCTTCTACGAGCAGGCGGCCTGGAAACGCGTGATCGTGCTGTCCACCGGATCGGCCACCCACTTCGTCGTCGCGGTCGCCCTGCTGTTCGCCGCGCTGGCCTTCGCCGGGCTGCCCAGCATCGACGAGCCCGCGACAACGGTCATCGACGTGGTGGTCGCCGACAGCCCGGCCGCCGACGCCGGTCTGCGTCCTGGCGACGTCATCACTGCGGTGTCGGGCCAGCCGACCGCTGACTTCGACGACGTGCGGGCGGCGCTGGACGGGCGCGGCGGCGAGACCGTGCCCATCGTGATCGAGCGCGACGGCGCCGAACAGGAGCTGCGGGCCACGCTGGCCAGCGAGAATCCCGAGGGCGAGCCGGGGGCGTTCCTCGGCATCGGCCCCCAGCTGGTCGTGCGCCGGCTGCCGCCCGCCGAGGCGCTGCGCGGCACCGTCAGCGGCGACTTCTCCGTCGGCCGGCTGGTGGGGCTGACCGTGTCGGGGCTGGGGCAGGTCTTCACCCCCGACGCGCTGGGGGCGTGGTTTCGTTCCGTGGACGACCCGGGGCCGCGCGACCCCAACGGGCCGGTCAGCCTCGTCGGGGTCGGCCAGACCGTCAACGCCCTTGGCGTCGGCGGCGACATCTTCGCGGTGCTGGTGATCTTCGCCCAGCTCAATATCGTCCTCGGCACGCTGAACATGCTGCCGCTGCCGCCACTGGACGGTGGGCACGTGGCCGTGCTGCTGGTCGAGGAGGGCGTCAACGCGGTACGGCGCATGCGCGGCCGCTCGGCGCGGTGGCGCCTGGACCCGGCGGTGATCACCCCCATCGCGCTGGTGGTGATCCTGTTCTTCGTGGTGCTGTCGATGACCGCCCTGTACGTCGACATCGTCAAGCCCGCCAGCGATCTGCTGCAGCAGTAGCCGCCCCGTCCGGGCGGCCGGGCGTCGACCCGATCGGTCAAGGGGTCCACCGGTAGGCTGGGCCACCCACCGCCATCGACCCCGAGGACCCTTCGTGGGCACGTCTCTTCCCGTTCTCAGCACCCAGCCGGCCGTACCGCCCGCCGCGCATCACGCCCCTCCGGCGCGCCGCGCGACGCGGCGGCTGAACGTCGGCGGCGTGCCCGTGGGGGACGGCGCAGCCGTCAGCGTGCAGTCGATGACCACGACGCCGACCCACGACGTCGACGCCACCCTGCAGCAGATCGCCGCGCTCAACGCCACCGGGGTCGACATCGTCCGCGTCGCCTGCCCCCGCCAAGAGGACGCCGACGCGCTGGCGGCCATCGCGGCCAAGTCCACCGTGCCGGTCATCGCCGACATCCACTTCCAGTGGAAGTACGCGATGGCCGCGATCGAGGCCGGCTGCGCGGGCGTCCGCATCAACCCCGGCAACATCCGCAAGCACGACAAGGTCAAGCTGATCGGCGACGCCGCCAAGGAGCGCGGCATCCCGATCCGCATCGGCGTCAACGGCGGGTCGCTGGAGGACGTGGTGCTGGCCAAGCACGGTGGCGTGACCCCCGAGGCGCTGGTGGAGTCCGCGCTGGCCGAGGTGGCGCTGCTGGAGGCGGTGGACTTCTACGACACCAAGATCTCGGTCAAGCACTCCGACCCGTGGGTGATGATCCAGACCTACCGGCTGCTGGCCGAGCGCTGCGACTACCCGCTGCATCTCGGCGTCACCGAAGCAGGCCCGCCCAAGACCGGGATCACCAAGTCCGCGGTCGGGATCGGCACGCTGCTCGCCGAGGGCATCGGCGACACCATCCGCGTGTCGCTGTCGGCCGACCCCGTCGAGGAGGTCAAGGCCGGCATCGCGATCCTTGAGGCGCTGCACCTGCGCGAGCGCGGGCTGGACATCGTCTCCTGCCCGTCATGCGGGCGCGCCGAGGTCGACGTCTACAGCCTCGCCGAGCAGGTGCAGGAGGCGCTGGAGGGCATCGACGTGCCCTTGCGCGTCGCGGTCATGGGCTGCGTCGTCAATGGTCCTGGCGAGGCTCGCGAGGCCGACGTCGGCGTCGCCGCCGGCAAAGGCAAGGGCCAGCTGCTGTACAAGGGCCAGGTCGTGGCGCAGGTCCCCGAGGACCAGATCGTGTCCAGCCTGCTCGACTTGGCCAACGAGGTCGTCGACGAGATCCGCGCCGAGCGTGGCGAGGGCTCGCCCGTCGTCGTCGCCTGACGTCGCCGCAGGGTCTCTTGGTCATGAGCGCTGTCGTGCTGGTCACCGGCGGCGCGGGTCTGCTCGGCAGCGCGCTGCTGGCCACCGCCCCCGCTGGCTCGCCGGTGCACGCCACCTGGCGTCGGTCGCCGGTCACCGGCGCGACCGGACACCGGGTGGAGCTGTCCGATCCCTCGGCCGTCGGTGATCTCATGGCCCGCGTGCGCCCCGGTCTGGTGGTGCACACCGCCTATGGCAAGGCCGACGGCGAGCGAGACATCGTCGCCGCCTCACGGTCGGTGGCCGCCGCGACCGCCGCCGTCGGTGCGGACCTGGTGCACCTGTCCAGCGATGTGGTCTTCGACGGCGAGCATGCGCCCTACGCCGAGGCCGACGCGCCGGCGCCCCTCACGCAGTACGGACGTTGGAAGCACACCGCCGAGCGTGAGGTGCTGCGGCTGGTGCCCAAGGCGGTGGTGATCCGCACCTCGCTGATCCTCGCCGCGCTGCTGCCCGATCCAATGACCGCCTGGATCACCGGAGGGATCCGCGCCGGCCGCGGCGTCGACCTGTTCGTCGACCAGCTGCGTTGCCCCATCGCCGTCGAGGACCTCGCCGCCCAAGTGTGGGAGCTGGCTGGTCTGCCGGCCGCCGAGCGCGCCGGCGTCTGGCATCTCGTTGGGCCCGAAGCGGTCAGCCGCTACACCCTCGGCGTGCTGCTGGCCACGCAACTGGGGCTGCCCACTTCCGCGATTCGCCCCGCTTCCAGCACCACGCGCTCCGGCGTGTCCGAGCCGGGGCCCCGAGATCTGCGCTTGACCACCGCTCGCGCCGACGCCGTGCTGCGGCACCGCGCCCGTCCTATCAGCGACGTCCTGTCAGATCGGGCACCCCACGCGCCCCGGTCATGACCAGTGCCCCACGAGTGGGTGCGTTAGCCGACGCTGGTGTCCGCAACGGCACCCGGCCGGGCGGGGGGTCGGCTGCTCGCGTCGAGCGGGTGCGACAGCGGACGTTGGTGTCCGGAACGGCACCCGGCTGGTAGGGAGGTTGGCGGGTGGGCCGTTATCGTCAGTCGCTACCGGACAGGAACGACAGCAGCACGAAGCGGCGGCCGTCGGTGACGTCGAGGACTTCGTGCAACAACGAGCAGGAGAAGATCAACGCGGCGCCGGCGGCCGGGCGATACCGCTGGGGACCGTACTCGGGAAAACGCAGGTGCCCGCCGGAATAGCCATGGTTCAGGTTGAGCGTGAGCGCGAACCTTCGGTGCGCGGTTGACGGGCTCAGGTTGTCGCGGTGAGCGCGGAAGAACCCGCCCGTAGTGGCGTCGTAGCAGCCGATCTTGAATCCCTCGAAGCGGCTCGCGCGGAATGCGAACGCCTTGGCGATCTCCGGCATGATTCGCCGGCCAACCTCCGAGGCGGTCCGCTGGGACAGTGCCTGATCGGTGACCGTGTGATCGCGTCTGCGCTTGTAGCCGACCGCGATGGTGTCGGCCCGGCGCCCCCCGGCCGACGACTCGACGCCCGTTTCCACCGACCCTTGCTGCTCCCAGACGTCCATCAGCTCGGCGCACATGCCGGCGCCGAGCGCGTCGGGGATCAGCAGCACCGGCGCTTGGGCGGTGATCTCCGAGGGTTCCTGCCGCGGCAGTCCGGCGATGGCGGCGCGCACCGCCTCGGCGGCGTCACCCGGCGAGGCATCGGTCCAGCCGTCGAGCACGCGCAGGTTCGGGTCCAGCACGTAGCCGGTCACGCCCGGCCCGGCGCGGTAGGCGGCGTGGACCTTGCCGTCGACGTCGGACAGCACGTCGGGATCTCCAAGGGAGGCACCGTTGTGCAACTCGTGCTGGAGGTCGGGACTTGCACCCGGGCGAGCCACCCGGTGCAGGGACACATCGAGGCCGTCGACCTGACCTAGTGCCGTGGCCAGCGCCGTGACGGCCTCCACCTGCCCCGACTCGCCGGCGTCGAACAGGCAGATCACTGCGGGTCGTCCTCCCGCGATGGCGTAGAAGCGCGTCGGCGTCTGGTCCGTGCGAGGGAGGACGAAGTCGGGCGCGCGCAGACCTCGCGCCAGCAAGGGTCCAGCAGTGTCCATGCGGCTTCCTGTCGTCGGCGGCCACCAGCCTGCGCTCCGCAGCCATTCGCCGCCACCGGTACGCTTTTGCCAACCGTCTGGAGGCGTTGCATGCCACCGTTGTCCACCGCCGAAGCCGAGTCGTTCCTGGCGCAGCGCCACTGGGGCGTCCTGGTGACGCTCAAGTCCTCCGACGGCCGGCCACAGCTGAGCAACGTGGCCTACGCGCTGCTGGACCGGCGCATCCGCGTGTCAGTGACCGACGGCCGCGCCAAGACCGCCAACGTGCGCCGGGACCCGCGTGTCAGCCTCCATGTGACCAGCGACGACTTCTGGACCTACGTCGTCGCGGAGGGCGATGCCCAGCTGTCCCCATTGGCTGCCGAAGCGGGCGACGAGACCTGCCGACGGCTGCTGCGGCTCAACGAGGCAGCCACTGGCCACCCACATTCCGACCCCGACGAGTTCTTCGAGGCCATGGTCGCCGACCGGCGGCTGGAGCTGTCGTTCGAGATCGGCAACCTGTACCCGACGGCGCGGTGAACCTCCGCTAGCAGCACCGTTGCCACCGAGGCGTTGCCGGGCGCGGCGCCCTTTGCTACTGTCGGCGTTGGACCGGTCGGACCGGGAGGTTCTGCGCGTCCGGGGTGCCCGTGGAACGCACGGGAGCGCCGCCCTGCACAACCGAGCGACCGAATGCGAAAGTGGGCTTCCTGGCCCACTTTTTGTTTCGTTCGCGTGCCGAGCGCGTGCCGAGCAGACAGGAGGTGACATGGCGCAGGACACTACGGTGATCCGGCGTTGCGCCACCACCGTCGCCACCGCTGCAGGTTTGGACCTCGTCGAGGTTGAGGTCAAGGGTGCGGGTCCCCAGACGATCGTCCGCGTGGTGGTCGATCGCAAGGGTGGGGTCGATGTCGGGACCTGCCAACAGCTGTCGCGCGATCTCTCGGGACAGCTGGATGCCTCCGATCCCATCAGCGGTCGCTATTCCCTGGAGGTCACTTCGCCGGGTACCGACCGCCCGCTGCGCACGCAGCGCGACTTCGACCGCGTCGAGGGCCGGTTGGTGCAGCTGCGACGGCAGGAGGCCGATCGCGTCGCCGAGCTTCGGGGCACGGTACGCGAGGCTCGGGACGACGCCGTCGTGCTGGTCGTGGACGGCGCCACGGTGGCGGTGCCCTATGTCGAAGTGGACTCGGCTCGACAGGCGCTGCCGTGGTGATGGCGCGGGGATCAACAGAGGCGAAGCACGGGGCGACCAAGGAGCCGAGATGATGAAGCCCGTCGACATCAACGCCCTGCGCAGCATCGAGCGCGAGAAGGGCATCGCCTTCGACACCATCATCGAGGCGTTGGAGGGGGCGCTGGCGAGTGCTTACAAGCGGTCGCAGGCCGACGCCGAGGAGGCTCGCGTCGTCATCGACCGCGGCTCTGGTGCGGTCACCGTCTTCGCGCAGGAGCTCGACGACGACGGCAACATCGTGGCGGAGTGGGAGGACGACCCGCACGACTTCGGCCGGATCGTGGCCCAGACCGCCAAGCAGGTGTTGATGCAGCGCTTGCGCGAGGCCGAGCGCGAGATGACCTACGGCGAGTACTCGGGCAAAGAGGGTGACCTGGTCACCGGCACGCTGCAGATCCACGACCGAGGGCTGACTGTGCTCGACCTGGGCAACGCCGAGGCCGTGCTGCCCTACGCAGAGCAAGTGCCGACCGAGCGCTACGAGCACGGCACCCGCCTGCGCGCCTACATCGTCGAAGTGCGCCGCTCCTTCAAGGGCCCCCAGATCATCTGCAGCCGCAGCCATCCGAATCTGGTCAAGGAGCTGTTCCGCCTGGAGGTGCCCGAGATCGCCGACGGGCTCGTGCAGATCCGAGGCATCGCCCGGGAGGCGGGCCATCGCACCAAGATCGCGGTGGAGACCACGGACGCCAATGTCGATCCCGTCGGCGCCTGCGTTGGTACGCGCGGCACTCGGGTCATGGCGGTGGTCGAGGAGCTGTCCGGCGAGAAGGTGGACATCATCCCGTTCTCCGACGAGCCAGCGCAGCTGGTTGCTAACGCCCTGTCGCCCGCGAAGGTCAGCGAGGTCTACCTGTACCCCGACGACGCGACCGCCCTGGTCGTGGTCCCCGATTACCAGCTGTCGCTGGCCATCGGGCGGGAGGGGCAGAACGCCCGCCTGGCAGCCCGGCTGACCGGCTGGCGCGTCGACATCAAGAGCGAGACCCAGTTCGCCGAGGAGCAGGCCGCATTTCAGGCCGCCTACGAGCGGGGGGAGATCGACGAGCACGGCAACCCGATCGCCGACAGCGCGCCGGTGGCGGTGGAGGCTTCCGGAGAGCCGGAGGGCTAGACTTGATGGCAACCCCCATCCGCTCCTGCCTGGCCTGCCGGCGACGCGCCGACAAAGCCACGCTGCTTCGGCTGGTGGCCGTTGACGGCACCGTGACGGTGGATCCCGCAGTGGCGAAGCCCGGACGCGGTGCCTACCTGTGTGACCGGTCCGCATGCCTGCGCCGGGCACTTGACAACAACGGTGCAGTGGTCGCCCGAGCGCTGCGACTGCCGCGCGGGACGGCCACGGTGGACACCGACGCCCTTCGGGCAGCACGACACGCTTCGGCCGGTGGTGCACGCACCACGGCAGGAGCAGGAGCACGAGCAGGCAATCTTCCAGGAGTGAGTGAGTGAGCAAGGTCCGAATCTATGAGCTGGCCAAGGAGACGGGACTTCCGAACAAGGAAGTCATCCGTCGCCTGACGGAGCTCGGCGTTGACGCCCGGTCGCATTCGTCGACCGTGGAGGCGCCTGACGCTGCGCGCTTCCGCGACAGCCTCGGCAAGCTGCGCGATGCCCGCCGCAAGCAGCAGGAGGACCACGAGCAGCGCGAGGCCGAGGAGTACGACGTGTCGGCGCTGCAGGCCCCCGCCAGCGGGGCTAAGGCCCGTCGTGTCCTGCCTCCGCACCTGCGCCGCCAGACCACCGAGCAGGCGGGAGCGGACGAGGCGCAGCCCGCTGCCCCCCGCTTCCGGCCTCCCGCGACGCCCTTCAAGCCCGGCGCGCCCACTGGCATCAGCGTCGGCGGCGCCGACGAGCCGCCCGCCGCTCCGGCGGCCCCTGCGGCGCCGGGCGAGCCCGCGGCCGTTGAGGTGCCGGCCGCAGCCCAGCAGCCTGGGGTGCAGTACCCCGGGTTCCAGCAGCCGGCAGCAGAGCGTCCCGCCACCGCGGCCGAGGCCGCCCGAGCCGGCATCGTTCGCCCACCGCGGCCACCTGCCCCGCCGCGAGCGCCCGTCCAACCCGCTGAGGACGAGGGTCCGCGTGGTGTACCGGGTGTGCCACGTCCCGGCACGCCACCCCGCCCCGGGCAGCCGACGGTGCCACCGCGCATGCCGCTGAGTCCCACGGCGCCCGGCGCCCCTGTCGAGCCGCGCCGCCGTGTCGAGCCCAACCTGCCTCGAGAGGGCAGCGGCAGGCGGTACATCCCACCGCCGTTGCGCCCCGCACCCAAGGACACTCCCCTCGGCGGCCCAGGCCGCAGCGGTGTTCCAGGTCGCCCCGGCGGCCCCGGGGGCCCCGGCGCGCCCGCTCGGCCGGCTCCAGGGGGGCGGACCCGGCCGTCCCGCCGGCGGTCCCGGCCGTCCCGGCGGCCCGGGTGCTCCCGGTGGCCCCGGCGGTGGCCCCGGTCGTCCCGGCGCGTTGCCCGGCAAGAAAGGCAAGAAGGGCAAGCGCCGCAAGGAACCGACGCTGCAGGAGCAGTTCGAGGCCGAGGCGCAGCCGCGCGCTCGCCGTGGCGGACCCGTCAAGGCGACCGTCATCGGCCCCGTCGACGTGGTGCCTGGCATCACCGTCGGCGAGTTCGCCAAGCTGGTCGGGGTCGGCCCGACCGACATCGTGCGCCTGCTGTTCGGCCTCGGCGAGATGATCACGGTCACCCAGTCCATGTCGACCGACCTCATCGAGATCGTCGCCGCCGAGCTGGAGGCGGAGGTCAACTTCGTCACGCCCGAGGACCTGGAGTTCGGAGCCGAGGAGGCCGACGACCCCCAGCAGCTGCGCGGCCGGGCCCCCGTCGTCACCGTCATGGGTCACGTCGACCACGGCAAGACCCTGCTGCTCGACGCCATCCGCGAGGCCGACGTCGTCTCCGGAGAGGCCGGAGGCATCACCCAGCACATCGGCGCCTATCAAGTCACCAAGGACGGCCGCAAGATCACCTTCATCGACACCCCCGGTCACGAGGCGTTCACGCAGATGCGAGCCCGCGGTGCCGAAGTGACTGACGTGGCGATCCTGGTGGTCGCCGCCGACGACGGCGTCAAACCGCAGACCGTCGAGGCGATCAACCACATCAAGGCGGCCGAGGTGCCGATCATCGTCGCGGTCAACAAGATCGACAAAGAGGGTGCCGACCCAACGCGGGTGCGCACCCAGCTGACCGAGTACGACCTGGTCGCCGAGGAGTTCGGCGGTCAGACGACGATGGTGAACGTCTCGGCCAAGACCAAGCAGAACCTCGACGACCTGCTCGAGATGGTGCTGCTGCAGGCGGACGTCGCCGAGCTGCAGGCTAACCCCGACCGCCGGGCCCAGGGCGCGGTGATCGAGGCCCACCTCGACCGCGGCCGCGGCGCGGTGGCCACGGTGCTGATCCAGGCAGGGACCTTGCGCACCGGCGACAACCTCGTCGCGGGAATCGCTGACTGCAAGGTCCGCGCGATGTTCGACGACGAGGGCAAGCCGTTGGACGAGGCTGGGCCGTCCACGCCCGCCCAGGTGCTCGGCTGGAACGAAGTCCCCGACGCGGGTGACGAGTTCCGCGTCGTTGACGACGAGCGCACCGCACGCGACATCGCCTCGGGCCGCCAGAACCGCCAGCGTCGCCTGGAGCTGGCAAACCGCCGGACCCTGTCACTGGAGGATCTCTCCGGTGCGATCGCCCAGGGTCGGCTGCAGACGCTGAACCTGATCGTCAAGGGCGACGTCGCCGGCTCGGTCGAGGCCGTCGCCGACGCCATGAACAAGCTGGAGCTGCCCGAAGTCAAGGTCCGCATCATCCACAAGGCCGTGGGTGCCGTGACCCAGGACGATGTGCGTCTCGCCGAGACGTCCGATGCGATCATCATCGCCTTCAACGTCAGGCCTGAGGCCAACGCCCGCCAGGCGATCGAGGAGTCCGGCGTCGACCTGCGCCAGTACTCGATCATCTACCAGGCGACCGAGGACATCGAGCAGGCGGTCAAGGGCATGCTCGCCCCGGAGTTCGAAGAGGTCGTTACCGGCCGGGCCCAGGTCCGGGAGGTCTTCCGCGTCCCGCGCGCGGGCTTCGTCTTCGGCTGCTACGTCACCGACGGAGAGCTGCGGCGCAACGCGACGGTCCGGGTGATCCGCGACGGCGTCGTCGTCGCCGACGACACCATCTCGTCGCTGCGCCGCTTCAAAGACGACGTGACCGAGGTGGCGACGGGCTTTGAGTGCGGCGCCGGCTTGGAGCGGTTCCAGGATGTGAAGGTGGAGGACGAGTTCGAGGTGTATGAGTCGCGTGAGGTGGCGCGCGCGTAAGGTGTTGCAAGGTCGTCGCCGCGTCGCCTCCAGGGCGCTGAAGGGCGGGTCGTCACTCGGTCTCCGGCTCAGCGGGGACCCCTACCCCGAGTCGCCTCCGACCGAGCAACGACCCTGGAGCTAACCGGTGTTTGCTGCGCTTGTGACGGTTGAGTTGCACATTCCGATGGCGGGGTCGTTGAAGGCGAAGCGTTCGGTGATCAAGTCGTTGGTGGCGCGGTTGCGGCAAGATTTGAACTGCTCGGTGAGTGAGGTCGGGTATCAGGATCTGTGGCAGCGGGCGGTGCTCGGGGTGGCGGTGGTCAGCGGCACCGCGTCGGGGGCGCGCAAGGTCGCCCAGCAGGTGGAGCAGGTCGTGTACCGGGAGCCGCGCGTGGAGGTGGTCAGTGTGCACGTCGAGCTGGTGACGCCGGAGGCATGACATGAGCCAGCAACCGAGTCCGCGGATACGCCGGATCAACGAAGCCGTCAAAGAGGTGCTGGCCACACAGCTGGTGGACCTGAAAGACCCGAGGCTCGGGTTCATCACGGTCACCGAGGTGCGGACCACCTCCGACCTGCGCAACGCCGACGTCTACTACACCGTCCTGCCCGACGACGACGAGTCGCGCTCGGCGACCGCGGAGGGCCTGCGCAGCGCCTCGTCGCTGTTGCGCCGGGAGCTGGGCGTGCACCTGCGGACGCGGCGAGTGCCCGACCTACACTTCGTCCGCGACCCATTGCCAGCCCAGGGCCGGCGCATCGACACGTTGCTGCGCGGCGAGCAGGCACAGGAGGGCAACGCCTGATGGGCACCCAGCAGCGTGGCCTCGACGGCGTCATCGTCGTGGACAAGCCGGCTGGCATGACCTCCCACGACGTCGTCGCCGCCGTCCGTCGGGCGGTCGGCGGTCCCCGGCGGGGTCCGGCCGCGACCAAGGTGGGGCACGCCGGCACGCTGGACCCGGACGCCACCGGTGTGCTGGTGGTCTGCCTCGGCCGTGCCACCCGGCTGGTGCCCTACGTCCAGGCCTCGGCCAAGACCTACGATGCGCGCCTGCGCCTCGGCGCCACCACCGACACCCTGGACGCCTCGGGTTCGGTGCTCGAACGACGCGATGCCTCCGTCGTGGACGAGGCCGCCCTGTGCGAGGCCTTCAAGGTCTTCGTGGGCGAGATCCGCCAGATCCCCCCGATGGTCTCGGCGATCAAGGTCGGTGGCGAGCGACTCCACGCCAAGGCCCGCCGAGGCGAGCAGGTTGCCCGCGATGCCCGCACGGTGACGATCCACGACATCGTGCTGGAGGACTTCGAGCCCGGCCCGAGCGCCGAGGCGGCCTTCTTGGTGCGCTGCTCTGCGGGCACGTACATCCGCACGCTGGCCGCCGACGTGGGAGAGCGGCTCGGCGTCGGCGCGCACCTCGCGGCGTTGCGCCGCCTGGGTTCGGGACGCTTCTCACTGGACGACGCTGTGGACCTGGACAAGGTCGCCGGCCTGGCCTCGGCCGGGCGACTGGCGGAGGCGCTCGTGACGCCGGCCGAGGCCATGGCCGACTATCCCGCCGTCGTCGTCGACGAGTCGCAGGCGAGATCGATCGCTCATGGGCGACCGCTGCCGGCCACGGGGCAACCGGGTCCGGTGGCGGTGCTCGACGGCCAACGACGACTGCTCGCGGTGGTGCACGACGACGACGGGATGGCGCGGCCGACGGTGGTGTTGGCGCCGGCCGGGGCGAGGGAGTGAGCTCGGGGCTGATCGTCGAGGGTCTGCGGGCCATCGAGCCGGCCCCGTCGGTGGTCAGCATCGGCTTTTTCGACGGTGTGCACCGCGGGCACCAGTCGATCATCCGGCGAGCCGTGCACCGCGCGAGCGCACAGGAGTTGCGCAGCGTCGTCGTCACCTTCGACCGTCACCCCATGGAGGTCGTAAACCCGGGCAGCCAGCCACAGCTGCTCATGACGCTGGCACGGCGTGCCCGGACCTTGGCCGAGCAGGACGTCGACCTCGTCGTCGTGCTGCCCTTCGACGACGACGTGCGCCACTGGTCTGCCGACGCCTTCGTCGACAACGTGCTGGTGGATGCCCTGCAGGCCCGAAACGTGGTGGTGGGCACGAACTTCCGCTTCGGGCACAAGGCCGCCGGAGACCTCACCACCCTGGGCGACCTCGGGCCAGGGTGCGGGTTCACCGCGGAGGGCGTCGCCCTGCTGGAAGTCGATGGGGCCGTGGTGTCGTCCACCGAGGTGCGGGCCGCGGTCGACGCCGGGAAGGTCGAGGTCGCGGCGCGCATGCTCGGCCGGCCTCATCTGGTCGACGGCGTGGTGGTGCGAGGCGACCAGCGGGGCGCCGGACTCGGCTACCCGACGGCCAACGTGCAGGTCAGCCGGCGTGTCGCGGTGCCGGCGAGGGGCATCTACGCCGGCGCCTGCTCCTGGCCCGACGGCCGGGAGCACCCGTGCGTCACCAGCGTGGGGGTGAATCCCACCTTCGGGGGCCAGCAGCTGCGGATCGAGGCCTACCTCTTGGATTTTTCCGGTGACCTGTACGGCGATCTCGTCGCCGTCGACTTTCGTCACCGCCTGCGCGCCGAGGAGCGCTTCGAAAGCGTCGCAGCGCTCGTCACCCAAATCGACGCCGACGTGGCCGAAGCCCGACGCCTGCTGGAAAGGTGACGCTGGCGCTGGCTACAGCAGGTCTACGGTGACGTCGACGACGCCGGCGCCGAGATCGGCAATCGCCTCGAAGGTGGTCCGGGACAGGTCGAAGCGCCGACCGGTCCACTCGGCGGGCCCCCAGTCGGTGACCACCGCCTGGACGCTGCGGCCCATTGGTCCGGTGATCAGGACCTGCGTGCCGCAATCAAGCTCGCCGCTGGCCAGGGTGAGCTGCTCCGGATCGAAGATGCCGCCGCAGGCGGTGGTCCGCCCGGCGAAACCGGGGCCGTACCAGGAGGCGCGTCCTGACAGCGACCTCCCGCTGCTTGAGGGCCCCGCCCCGTCGGAGTCGCTGGGCTGCGGCGATGGCACGGGTGACGGTGTCGCCGCCTGCGGTGCGCCCTCGCGCTCACGGTCGGCAAGCCGCGGCGTCGGTTCGGCATCCGAAGGCGGGCCAGGGGACGGCGAGGGGGTGGGCGCCGGAGTGCCCGCCGGCGAGGGTACGGGCGCCGGGCTGGCTACCGGCGAGAGCGCAGCGGTGGCAGCGGCGGTCGGCTCGGCGGCGGAAGGTGCCGGTGGTGACGGCGGGCGCCCGCGCCACACCACGACCGCGTTCCCCTCGGGCAGCGGGGCTCCGGCTTCCGGCCACTGGGCGCTCACTCGCCGCGCTCCTGGTCGCAGCGCCACGATCTGCACCTGGAGGCCACGGCGGACCAGCGCGGTCCGAGCCCGCCCCACCGGAAGGCCGGTGACGGCGGGAGTGCTGGCAGCCGCTTCGGCGGCCAGTCGGTTCAACAGCTGGATCGACGCGGGCGTCTGGACCGCCACCGCGGCGGCCGGCACGGGGGTGGCGCCCGGTGCGCAGGCCGCCGACGCCAACACCAGCAGCAACGTCGGCAGGGCACGGGAGGCGAAAGCAACGGGGACGGTCATCTGTCAACGAATCGACGGATCCAGGCGTGTCCTGAACCCGCCGCCGGACCACGCTGGTGGGGGGCCGGTTGAGCCGCCGCCTTCCACGTGGCAGACTCGGCAGTGCCGTCAAACTAAAGACGGCAGACCGTCGTGCCCGGATCCGGGTGACCTGCGGCCCACGCCGCGACAGGAGAGCCGACGAGGACCGGTCAGGCCATCTGGCCCGACCCCTCGGGTTCCCGACGCCCGCGAGAAGCGAGCGTCCATCCGCCGGGACCGATCCATTGGAGTAGCTCGTGAGCAAAGCCGTCATCCCGGACAAGGATGCGCTGATCAGTCAGTACGCCACGGCCGAGGGCGACACCGGTTCGCCAGAGGTGCAGGTGGCGCTGCTGACGGCTCGGATCAACCATCTGACCGATCATCTGCGCAGCCACGCCAAGGACCACCACTCCCGCCGGGGACTGCTGCAGCTGGTCGGCCGTCGTCGCCGACTGCTGGCCTACCTGCAGCGCACCGACGTCGAGCGCTATCGGTCGCTGATCGGGCGACTGGGTCTGCGCCGCTAGCACTCCACGACCAGAGCACAGAGAAGACAAGTAAACGCCCCACGGTGTTGGTGATCGGAGCAGACAGTTGTCAGTGGAGGCGGCCGGACGAAGCGCCCGGCCCCCTCCACTGGGAACTGCCCGCCCGCACCGACCCCCGGGGTCACACGCCGGCCGCGCCGGCAGGAGGTTCCCATCCCATGGGCAAACTCGGTACCGCCGAGGCGTCCGCCAAGATTGGCGACGCAGAAATCCGTTTCGAAACCGGCAAGCTCGCTGGCCAGGCCGGGGGCAGCGTGGTCGCGCACCTCGGGGAGACCATCTTGTTGGTCGCCTCGACCGCGTCCAGCCGTCCCAAGGAGCACCTGGACTTTTTCCCCCTGACGGTCGACTACGAGGAGCGCATGTACGCCGCCGGCAAGATCCCCGGCGGTTTCTTCAAGCGGGAGGGGCGCCCCAGCGAGAACGCCATCCTCACCTGCCGCCTCGTCGACCGGCCGATGCGCCCGACGTTCGCCGACGGGCTGCGCAACGAGATCCAGATTCTCATCACCACCCTGTCGGCTGACCAGATCCACACGCCGGACGTGCTGGCCATCAATGGCGCGTCGATGGCGACGATGCTGGCCGGCATTCCCTTCGACGGGCCGGTCGCGGGCATCCGCATGGCCATGGACAGCGACGGCAGGTGGCGTGCCTTCCCCACGTTCCCCGAGCTGGACGACGCCGTTTTCGACCTCGTCGTGGCCGGCCGGCTGAACCCCGACACCAACGACATCGACATCCTGATGGTGGAGGCCGAGGCCACCGAGGGCGCGGTCGCCAAGATCGAGATGGGCGCCACCAAGCCCACCGAGGAGGTTCTCGGCGCGGCGTTGGAGGAGGCCAAGTCCCACCTGCGCGCCCTGTGCGACTTGCAAGTGTCGTTCCTGGCTGAGGTCGGCACCCACGCCACGCGCGAGTTCCCCCGCTACCCTTCGTACGCGCCCAAGGTTTACGAGGCCGTGGAGGGCGCTGTCGGTGCTGACCTGCAGGTCGTCCTGACCGACGACAGCATCGACAAGGCGACGCGCAACCAGCGCACCGCCGATCTTCGCGAGCGGGCGCTGGACGCGGCCTTCGACCAGGCGGGCGATGTCGAGGTCAGCGACGAAGAGTTGGAGCGCCAGGCCAAGAACGCCTTCAAGTCGCTGGAGAAGAAGCTGATCCGTCGCCGCGTCGTCAACGACGGCGTGCGTATCGACGGGCGTCGGCCCACCGACATCCGCGAGCTGTCCGCCGAGGTCGGCGTGCTGCCGAGGGCCCACGGTTCGGGACTGTTCAAGCGCGGCGAGACCCAGGTGCTCAACATCACCACGCTGGGCATGTTGCGCGACGCCCAGCGCTTGGACACCGTGGATCCGGGCACCGAGAAGCGCTACATCCACCACTACAACTTCCCGCCGTTCTCCACCGGTGAGACCGGCTTCATGCGCGGTCCCAAGCGCCGCGAGATCGGCCACGGTGCCCTGGCAGAGCGGGCGCTGCTTCCAGTAGTGCCCTCGGCGGAGGACTTTCCCTACGCCCTGCGGCTGGTCAGCGAGGTCCTGTCGTCCAACGGCTCCACGTCGATGGGCTCGGTGTGCGCCTCGACACTGGCGCTGATGGACGCCGGTGTGCCGATCTCCGCGCCCGTCGGCGGCATCGCCATGGGCCTGATCGCCGAGGACGGCAAGTACACGACGCTGACCGACATCCTCGGCGCCGAGGACGCCTTCGGCGACATGGATTTCAAGGTCGCTGGAACTGCCGACTTCGTCACCGCCCTGCAGCTGGACACGAAGCTGTCGGGGATCCCCGCAGACGTGCTGGCGGCGGCCCTTGGCCAGGCGCGTGACGCCCGCACCCGGATCCTGCAGGTCATCACCGACTGCATCGCCGAGCCGCGCGTGGAGATGAACCCGCACGCCCCCCGTGTGCTGACCGAGTACATCCCCGGCGACAAGATCGGCGAGGTGATCGGGCCGAAGGGCAAGATCATCCGCGAGATCACCGAGGAGACCGGCGCCGACATCAACATCGACGACGTCGACGGTCGCGGGGTCGTGCACATCTACTCCAGCGACGGCGACAAGGCGCAGATGGCGCTGGACCGCATCCGCGCCATCGCCAACCCGGTGGTGCCCAAGGCCGGCGAGCGCTACTACGGCTCGGTGGTCAAGACCGCGGACTTCGGAGCGTTCATCTCACTGACGCCGGGCAGCGACGGGCTGTTGCACATCTCCAAGCTGCCCAAGACCGAGGGTCGCCGGCTGAACCACGCCGACGAGGCCGTGACGGTCGGCCAGAAGCTGTGGGTGGAGGTCGTCGAGGTCAAGGACGGGCGCAAGTTCAGCCTGGCCATGGTCGACGGTCCTGATGGCGGCGGTAGTTCGGCAGCGGCCCCGGCTTCTGTTGCGGCTCCGGCCGCTGCGGCTCCGACAGTTGCGGCTCCGACAGTTGCGGCTCCGACCACCGGACCTACGGCGGCCCCCGCTGCAGCCGTGCCAGCCTCGCCGGATCCCTCGACCGCCAGCACGCCTGAGCCCCCCCGCGACCGCAGTGACGTCCAGCGCACGCGTGAGCGCACCCGCACCGACGGCGGCGAGGACGACGGCAACGTGCGCCGTCGCCGTCGCCGGCGTTGACCGCTTCGCGGTCTGCCACGCTGCGCGCAGACAGCGTCACGGAGGGCGTGCGCGTCACCACGCTCGACTCGGGCCTACGGGTCATCACCGAGACCATGCCGGATGTCCGCTCCGCGGCCGTCGGATTCTGGATCGGTGTCGGCTCCCGCGATGAGCGAGGAGCCGTCACCGGTGCCAGTCACTTCCTGGAGCACCTGCTGTTCAAGGGCACCAAGCGGCGCACCGCGCAGCAGATCGCTGAGGTCATGGACGCCGTTGGCGGGGACATGAACGCTTTCACGTCCAAGGAGTACACCTGCTTCTACGCCCGCTGCCTTGACCGCGACCTGCCACTGGCCACCGACGTGCTCGCCGACATGATGACCGCCTCGGTGGTGCGCAGCGGCGACGTGGACGCCGAGCGCGACGTCGTGCTCGAAGAGATTCGCATGCATCTGGACACCCCCGACGACCTCGTGCACAGCGTGTTCAGCCAGGCCTACTACGGCGACCACCCGCTGGGCCGGGAGATCCTCGGCGACGAGGCCACGATCACCGCGATGGCCCGCGACCAGGTCCACCGCTACTACCGGCGTCACTACGTGCCCGGCAACGTCGTCGTGGCCGTCGCGGGAAACGTCGACCACGACGCCGTCGTGGCCCAGGTCGCCCAGGCTGTCCACGGGTGGTCGGGTCCAACCGAGCCGACCGTCAAGCGCAGCGCGCCGCGTTCTCCTCGGGACGCCCGTGCAGCGCTGCGGACCCGTCCCACCGAGCAGACCCACCTCGTGCTCGGCAGTCCCGGGCTGGTGCGCGGTGACGACCGGCGCTTCGCGGCGGGCGTGCTCAGCCAGGCACTGGGCGGTGGCATGGCCAGCCGGCTGTTCCAGGAGGTGCGGGAGCGCCGTGGCCTGGTCTACACCGTTTACAGCTACACGGGCATGCACGCCGACGCGGGCACCTTCGCGGTGTACGCGGGCACCGCACCTTCCAAGGTCTGCGAGGTGCTGGCCGTGACGCGCGCGGAGCTGGACAAGGCGCTGCGCGGCGGGCTGGACGAAGCGGAGCTAGCCCGCGCCAAGGGGCATCTGGCCGGGTCGACCATCCTGTCGCTGGAGGACACGGGCAGCCGGATGAGCCGCCTCGGCAAGGCCCTGACGACGGGCGGTCCGCTCCTGACCCTTGACGAGACGCTGGCCGCCATCGAGGCCGTGAGTAGCGACGACGTGCTCGAGGTCGCCAGGGCCATTCTGGGCGGCCCGTGGACGCTGGCGATGGTCGGTCCGCTCGAGGGCGCCGACCCTGCCAGCTACGACCAGTTCATCCGTCCCGCCGTCACATGAGCGCTACCGCTTCGCTACTTGAGCGCGAGGCCTGACATGCTGCGGGTGGCGGTGGTTGGTGCCTCGGGGCGCATGGGCTCGGCGGTGTGCCAGGCCGTGGCCGACGATCCCGACACCGAGCTGGTGGCCGAGGTCGGATCCGGCGATGGCCTGGACCTGGTGCTGGACGCCGGTGCCGACGTGGCGGTCGAGTTCACCTTGCCGTCCAGCGTTCGGCGCAACGCCGCCTGGCTGCTGGAGCACGGGGTCCACACCGTCGTGGGAGCCACCGGCCTGGACGACGACGATCTTGAGACCCTCCGAGGGTTGACGGGTCCGGCGAACTGCCTGGTGGCGCCCAACTTCGCGCTCGGCGCGGTGCTGCTGATGCGCTTCGCCGAGCAGGCGGCCCGCGTACTGCCCGACGCCGAGATCACCGAGCTGCACCACGACGGCAAGGTCGACGCACCCAGCGGTACCGCGCTGCGCACCGCACGCCTGGTCGCCGCCGCGCGCGGCGAGCACGGCGCCCCGCCGGGGCCTGCCGGCCACCCGGCGCGCGGCGAGGTCGTCGACGGGGTTCCAGTCCACAGCGTGCGGCTGCCAGGGCTGGTGGCGAGCCAGGAGGTCGTCTTCGGCGGTACCGGACAGACGTTGACGATCCGGCACGACTCGTTGGACCGCAGCTGTTTCATGCCTGGTGTGCTGCTCGCCGCCAAACGCGTGGCGGCCCTCCCCGGTTTGACGATCGGCCTGGAGTCCCTGCTAGCGCTCAAGTAGCGAAGCGGTAGCGCACCTATCAGCGCTGTTCGCCCAATGTTCACCGCTCCAGATTCGACCAGCACTTGTTCACAGCGGTCGGCTCGGTCTAGGGTCCCAGTCGTTTTCGGGGGTGACGGGGGATCCTTGTCGCTCGCCATGTCGTTGGCCAGTGGAGGTCCCGTGTTCCGAAGTGCACGAGCAGCGTTGCTCAGCATCGTCGTCCTGTTGTCGCTCGTACCCCCGGTCGCTGCCGCCCAGCGGCCCGGCCACGATTTCGAGCGGATCCCGCTGCGAGGACCTGAGGGCAGCGCATCGACCCGCACCTGACGCCGAAGCTGGCCGAGCCTGACCGATTGCTCACGGTCATCGTGCAGGTCGAGGGGGCGCCCGTGGCCGTCCGCCAAGCGCGTGCGGCCAAGCAGGGTGACGAGCTGTCGAACCGGCAACGAGCCACGATCCGTCGCGACCTGCGGGCGCGGCAGCGCACTGTCGCCGCCGACGTCGTCGACCTCGGCGGCGAAGTCCTGACCAAGGTCCAGGACGCCTACAACGGCGTTGCCGTCCAGATCAAGGCCAGGAACGTCCCGAGGCTCGCCGCGCTGCCCAGCGTCAAATCGGTGCGTGACGTGCAGCTGTTCCGGCCAACCAACGCTGACTCGGTGCCGTTCTTGGGTACCCCGGGAGTGTGGGAGAACTTTGGTCTGACCGGTGAGAACATCAAGGTCGGGATCATCGACACGGGTATCGACTACACGCACGCGAACTTCGGCGGCCCCGGCACCGAGGAGGCCTTCGCGGACAACGACGGGACGGTCATCGAGCCGGGCACGTTCCCGACCGACAAGGTCGTCGGCGGCTTCGACTTCGTCGGTGACGACTACGACGCCTCCAGCGAGAACCCCGACATCAACACAGCTCAGCCCGACCCCGACCCGCTGGACTGCAATGGGCATGGCAGCCACGTCGCCGGCACCGCCGGGGGCCCAGGAGTGCTCGCCGACGGCAGCACCTTCGACGGGCCGTACGACTCGACCACCCACGACAACACCTTTCGCGTCGGACCGGGCGTCGCGCCCGAGGCTGACCTGTTCGCGTTGCGCGTGTTCGGCTGCGGCGGCTCGGCGTCAACCGAGGTCATCATCCAGGCGCTGGACTTCGCCGTCGAGCACGACCTCGACGTGGTCAACATGAGCCTCGGCTCGCCATACGGTCGCCCAGACGACCCCCTGTCGGTCGCCAGCGACAACACCGTCAAGGCTGGCGTCGTGGTCGTGGCCTCCGCCGGCAACAGCGGCGAAGCCAACTACATCACCGGCGCCCCCGCAGCGGCGACCCGGGCGCTGTCCGTCGCGGCGATGGATAGCATCGCCACCATCGACGTGGCCGACTTCACGGTGAACGGCGAGACGATCACGCTGCAGAACTCCAACGGCGCAGACGTCGCCGAGCCGATCACTGGCCCCGTGTTCGTCCTGCAGGATGATCCGGAGACTGTGGAGGACGAGTCGCTGGGCTGTACGCCCGAGGACTTCGAGGGCGCGCAGGAGGGTGACATCGTCGTCACCTTCCGCGGCGTCTGCCCGCGCATCGACCGGGCCATCATCGGCCAGGAGCTCAACCTCGCTGCGGTCGTGTTCATCAACGACGCAGACGGCTCGCCACCGGTCGAGGGTCCCATCCCCGGCGTGGACATCCCGTTCCTGGGCGCAACGCCCGAGCAGGAGGAGTTCCTCGTCGCGGCCGACGGCGAGACGGCCACGATCACCGACGCCGGTACCGTCCCGAACCCGACCTTCCGCACGCTGGCCAGCTTCACGTCCAACGGCCCGCGCAACGGAGACAGCGGCGCCAAGCCCGAGATCGCCGGGCCGGGCGTCTCCATCAACTCGGCGCTGGTAGGCAGCGGCACCGAGGGCACGCGGCTGTCGGGCACGTCGATGTCCGCACCGCACGTCGCCGGCGTCGCCGCCCTGCACCGCGAGGCGCATCCGAACTGGAGCGTCGTGCACACCAAGGCGGCGCTGGTCAATACGGCCGAGCCGGACCAGATCGTCGACTATTCGGTATCCCGCGCCGGCGCGGG
>Ga0136614_10000252_pt1 | contig 24166 bp, 23 predicted proteins | sample AntDrymUQ2792106_2_FD_106643 | JGI IMG/M metagenome (GOLD analysis project Ga0136614, IMG submission 106643) | Polar desert sand microbial communities from Dry Valleys, Antarctica - metaG UQ279 (21.06) | ecosystem: Environmental > Terrestrial > Soil > Desert | place: Antarctica: Dry Valley... | reverse complement strand
GCCTTTATCTACGGACGGGCGGCAGACAAATCATTAGACCGAACGCGGAATTAGCGTGTCTCTCATCGAGACCTTGTGTGGTTTCGGCGGTGTTTCCCGCGCCGGTCAATTCCGGCGTTCGGCACTTTCTGGATTGAACGAAACTTTCACGAGCAGCGTTAAAATCTTTTATGAAAAAGGTCATTTATATTTTATTGTTTGTTTTATTAGCATTCAGCATTTCTCCGGCGCAGACCGTCGGGGACATTCAAAACGAAGCTGTCAAAATCGAAGCCCAACCGACAAAAGGTTTTACTTATCCGTATTATCTTTACGTGCCGAAAGCGATGCGCCAAATCAGGGTGCAAAAACAGACGCACACGATTCTCGTCCTTCCGAACAATGCGGGCAAAACCAGCGACGATTTCGCCGTTCACGAAGCGGATGTAAAGCGAAAAATCAAGAATAATGCTGAAGTCGCCGACCTACTCGGAGTCGCCATTTTAATGCCGGTTTTTCCGCGTCCGAAAACCGATTGGCAGATTTATACGCACGCGCTTGACCGCGATTCGATGCTGACGGATAAAAAGGAATACAGGCGTTTTGATTTACAACTTGCGGCAATGATTGACAACGCGCGCGAGAAACTCAAAGCGGAAAAACTGAAAACGAACAAGCGCGTTTTGATGCTGGGGTGGTCGGCTTCGGGAATGTTCGTTAATCGTTTTACTTTCTTGCATCCGAAGCGCGTCAAAGCTGCCGTCATCGGTTCGCCCGGCGGTTGGGCGATTGCTCCGGTCGCCGCTTACAGGGAAAAGACTTTGCGTTATCCAATCGGCGTGGGCGATTTTGAAACGGTTTCCGGCAAGGACTTAGATATAAAAAATTTGCGAAAAGTTCCGTTGTTTATGTTCTTGGGCGACAAGGACGATAACGATTCGGTCGTTTTCAGAGACAGCTATGAAAAGGAAGACGAAGATTTAATCTTCGCGCTTTTCGGCAAAACGCCGGTCGAGCGTTGGGAAGATTCAAAAAAGTTCTATCAGGATAACAAGCTGAATGCCGAATTTAGACTTTACCCGAACGCCGCGCACGGCATAACGAAAGAAATGTTGGACGATATTTTTGCATTTTTCAAAAAATATACACGGTAATTTTACTCCGGCTAATTATTTTAATAATGTCTCCTAAAGATAACGCCGTGCCGAACAATTCAATGGACGTGAGGGCGAAACAGCGACTTTGTTATCGCGTTGTCTTGTTCCTTTCGGCGGGCTTGGCGGCGGTTTCGCCCCACGTCATCTCAGCCGTTAGGCCCTTTGCTTATGGCCCGCAGTAGTAGGATCAATGATCATTCGTGCAGCAAATCGGAGCGATGTTCCTAGTCTAATGACGGTTCGGGGCGCTGTCAAAGAGAACATCCTGACGAGCGACATCCCGCAGAAGCGGATCGTGGCTGGGATTGAAGAGCGGGGCAAGGGATGGGTCGCCGAACACGAAGGGCAAGTCGTCGGGTTCAGCATGGCTGACCGCGAGGAGTCGATGATCTGGGCACTGTTCCTGCTCCCCGAGTGGGAGAGGCATGGCTTGGGCACAGTGCTTCTGGAGCGGGCCGTCGGCTGGCTGTGGCGCGAAGGGTGCGAGAGCATCTGGCTGACGACGGAGCCCGGCAGCCGGGCAGAAGGGTTCTACGCGCACTTAGGTTGGACTCCTGTAGGGATGACGGACAAGGGTGAGATTCGGTTTGAGCTTCAGCGCCCGCCGCTGGTTCCGTAGGCCGGGCCTTATACGAAAGGAGATCAAGGACATGCCTCTTTACATGGATCGCCACTACGTTGAAGGAGCGACGAAACATGCGGTGGCACACGCGCACCAACTCGATCTGGCCGTTCAAGACAAGTATGACGTCAAGTTCCTGACTTACTGGTTTGATGACGCGCGCTGTACCGCCTTCTGCCTCATCGAATCACCCGACAAAGAGACTCTGCAACGAGCGCATAACGAGGCCCATGGCTTAGTTTCCCACGAAATCCTAGAGGTCGATCCCAGCGTTGTAGAGGTCTTCTTGGGCCGGGTCAAAGACCCAACGCCCGTTGTCATATCACCTGACCAAGCGGGGGAGATTCCCATTGATGCCGCTTATCGCGCCATCATGTTCACTGATTTGAAAGATTCGACCTTGATGACCACGACCTTTGGGGATACGAAGGCGCTGCATTTGCTTCATATCCACAATGCGCTAACGCGCAATGCGCTTCGAGATTATCGGGGACAGGAAGTCAAGCATACCGGCGACGGGATCATGGCTTCTTTTGCTCAGGTCAGTGATGCCGTTGAATGTGCCATTGCCATCCAAAAAGCGTTTGCCACGCATAATAAAGATAACCCTGACGCCGCGCTGTATCTCCGGATTGGCCTCAGTGCGGGCGAACCAATTGAGGAGCATGGCGACCTGTTTGGGAATGCGGTCCAACTAGCGGCGCGCCTTTGTGCCCACGCCGAGCCAAGTCAGATACTTGTCGCTCAGGTAGTGCGGGATCAATGCCTAAACCAAGAACTGCCATTCGCCGATTCGGGCGAAATAAGGCCGAAAGGATTCGAGCAAGCCATTCGAGTGTACGAAGTCAAGTGGCTCTAATCGGATTCGTTCGGCGTCTTCTTCTAAACGTCTCGAATGTTCAGCCAAAGGAAGCCCAGCATGAAGTTCCCCTTGAATTTATGGCGCGGTATTGTGTCGTTGCTCGCAGTCTTTTCGCTCATCTCCGTTCCGCTCATCAAAGGCCAGCAACCTCAGCCCGCAACTCGGCCCGCAGCGACGAAGCCGGCACAGCCGCCGGCTAAACAGACGCCACAGATCAAACCCGCGCCGGCTGCGCCCGCGAGCCAGCAGCCAGCCGCGACGACACCAACGCAAGAGACCGGCGCTGCGACGGGCAAGGAGGTGGCGACGGAAGCGGTGACGCTCGACACGCTGCTGGCCGCTGACGCTTATGCGGTCTATGGCGAGCTGAGATCGGTAGGACAGTTTTTCAACTCGCGTGAAGTCCTCGATTTGATCGCGCCACTGCGCTTGCCGGGCGCGAGCGCGCCGCCGGAGTTGCTCGCGCTGCTCGACTTTCTTGCGACGCGCGCCGACGCGTTCGCTACCGCGCGCGTGATGTTCGGGGCCGCGCCCGTCCGCGCCAAGCTGCCTGCTGCACTCGTCGCCATTGATCTCACTTCGCCCGAACAGGCCGAGAAGCTGTTGCCGGAGTTGCGCGCATTCGCGGCGGCCAAACTACAAACCCTCGCGCAGCCCGCGCCGCAGGGGACGACTATCTCGCAAACGACGAAGGGGACCAATGCGCCGGCAACTCTGCGCCGCAACCGCCGCCGGGAACGCCCCGCGCAGAGCGCACGAACCACTCAGCCGGCGCAACCTGCCGTCCTGCCTTTTCACCTGCAACGCGCCGGCAGCATCGTCGCGATCAGCGCGCAGCCGTTTACTTTTAAGCAACTGTGGAAGACCGGCGAAAAGCTGCTGGCCGAAGAGCCGAGCTTTGGGGCCGCGCGCGCGCGCTTCGCCGGCGAGACGCTGTTCGTCTATTTCAACGTCGCGCGCATGGAGCAGGCTAACAAGCGGCAACGCGAAGAGTTCGAGCGGCAAATGGCGGCGGAGCGTGAGCGCGTCGCCAAGCTACCGTCCCGCTCTGCGGAAACGAATGTCACGGCTGAAGAAGAGAGCATTGACGAGAAGGACGAGGCCAAGAAAATCGCCGGCGAGAATGCTAACGAGAGTCGCGTTGCCGGCACAGACTCCGTAACCATAGCGACGGATGCCGCCATTCCAAGCGCCGATGTAGAAGTAATGATTGAAGGGACCAAAGGCGTGCCGACTCTCTCCGTCTCTGCCGATCCCGATGCGACGCCGGAGCCGCCACCTGCGAAGTTGACGCCCGAAGAGGAAGCCATGCAGGAAGCCCGCCGGCAGACTGAGCAGTTTGAGTCGCTGCTCATGATGAGCGTCTTCGGCGGCGGGCAGGCGGCGGGCAACAGCGCTTGGCCGGAAGCCATCGCCGCCGGCGTCGCGCTCGAAGACGACGCGCTCGCCATTCGCGCGCTCTTCATCAATGCTTCCGACGAACAGCCGCTCCGACCGATCCCATTTGTCCCAATCATACTCTCCGGCCCGCAGATCAATGCCGAGGCTGCCAATGTCTTGCCCGCCGATACGGACATCCTCGTGAGCGCGTCGCTCGACTTGCAGCAGATGTACGAATACGTCCTCTCGTCGCTCGGAATCTTGGCCGCCGTCGTGAACACGCCGGGCAAAGACTCCGGTCTTCAGCCGCAGCTTGACTCTTTCGAGAAGCAGTACAACTTCCGCATTAAAGAAGACTTACTCAGCTCGCTCGGCAACGAGATCGCCATCAGCCTGCCGGCCTACTGGCTGGGCGGTCGCAGCATTATGATTCCCTCCGCCGGCATCGTCGTGGGCAGCGGCTCTGGCAGTAGCACGGGACCAACCCAATCCGCCAAACCGAAGCAGAGCGCGCCCGTCTTTGTGATCGCGCTCAACGACAAAAAGAAACTGCAAGAGATTCTGCCGCGCGCGCTCGCCGCCGCCGGACTTGCGGGCTTGAGCGAAGGGCAGTTGTTCGAGAAGCGCGGCGCTGTCGAGTTGTTCACCTTCTCGCAAGGCACGGTCGCCTTCATCGAACAATTCCTCGTCATCGCGCCCGACGCGCAGACGATGCAATGGATCATCGAAGCCTATAACGACCGCGAGACGCTCGCCGCCGCGCCCGCTTTCCGCGAAGCGACTAAATGGCAGCCGCGCCAGACACTCGGCCAAGTTTATGTCTCTCAACAAGTATTAAAGAGCGTGTTTGAAGACCCGCAGCAAGTCGCCGAATTGCTCGAAGACGAAACGCTCCGCACTCTGCTCGCGCGCTTGCCCGCCGAACCGGGCGCGGTGACGCACATCGCCGCGAAAGACGATAACAAGCTCTTCCATGAGTTGCGCCTGCCGAAGAGTTTGCTTGCGCGCGCCGCCGCCGAGATCGTCGTCAGCCAAAAGCTCACGCCGATGCGGACGGGCGAACAGACAGCGCGCTGGAAAATGCACAGCATCGCGAGCGCGCAACAGAGCTACAAAGAAGCGACGGGCCGTTACGGATCACTGGAAGAATTGGAGGCGTCGGACGACTTGCCCGACTTTCTAAAGAACAGTCAGTTCACGGTCGAGGGTTACGAAATCAAGCTCTCTGTCTCTGGCGACAAATTCGAGGCGACGGCCACGCCCGCCGTCTATCGCAAGACGGGCCGCCTCTCATTCTATATTGATCAGACCGGCGTCATTCGCGGCGGCGACACGGGCGGCAAGCCGGCGACCGCCTCGAGCGAGCCGGTGCAGTGAGCAAAGTCGCGCCGGCCCTCTTTGAATTAAATGCGTGCGCCTTTGGCCTCGATCACTGACCTCTCGTCAATGTGCTAAACAATGGCTGCGCCTTTCAGTTTGGACGCTAAGTATCACAGTCTAAAAGACAGATCAGGCTATATGGCGACGGGCAAAAGTTTGGCGCGCTTGTTGCAGTCAATCCTGCGGCGGATCGTTACGGATATTAAATCGATACGATCACTGGAACTTCAACACCGTCGAAAGCGGTGCTTGATTGTTGGCTTTCAACTTTGAAGGAGGATGAGTAAAGATGTTAGCAATTCTGGGATGGATCGTTTTTGGTTTGCTCGCCGGCTTGATCGCGAAAGCTATTATGCCGGGACGTGATCCGGGCGGTGCGATTATCACAATCCTTTTGGGCATCGTCGGAGCAGTGATCGGCGGCTTCGTCGGGCGCGCGCTGTTCGGCTACGGTCGAACTGCGGATTCCGCCGGTGACATCAGCAGTCCGGGTTTCTTGATGAGCTTGGTTCTCGCGGTGGTCGGCGCAATCGTCGTGCTGGCCGTCTATCGACTGATCGCGGGCCGGAGCGTCCGAACTTAATCCGCGTGGAAGCACATTTGCTTGCAGGCTAACAAGCAAGCAATTCTGAGCGGTGCGCGCTGGCCGAGTTGCTCCGCTCAACACTGATCCACGAAAGCACACGAACGCGCACGAACAAGGCGGCACGAAAATACGCGCTGTCTGTTTCGTGTTGTCTCGTGTGCATTCGTGGATCGCTTTTTTCTTCTGTCCCATTCTTGTAAGGGCTGAACGGGCGATGGACGACAAACGGATTTTTGTCTATCGTCCGTGATCCAGAGCCGAGGAGAAATTTGTCGTGACAGAGATTACCACCGTACAGACGCCCAACGCGCCAGCCCCGGCGGGACATTACTCGCAGGCGACTGTTCATCGCGGCGTCGTTTACGTCGCCGGGCAACTCGCTATCGATCCGCGGACAGGCGAGAAGAAGCTCGGCTCCATCGAAGAGCAAACCGAGCAAGCGCTCAGGAATGTTGGCGAGATTCTGCACGCCGCCGGCAGCGACCTGAACCGCGTGTTGAAGATGACGATCTACATCTCAGACATCAGCCTGTGGAGCGCGGTCAATGAAGTCTATGCCAGCATCATGGGCGCGCATCGCCCGGCCCGCGCAGTCGTCCCAACTAAAGAGTTGCACTACGGATTTTTGATCGAGATCGAAGCAATTGCGGCGACGTCTGGCTGATCTAAATGACCTTTGAAAAGCTCGGACGCTCTCTTGGCGGTTGTGCTTTGCGCCTTTGCGCCTTTGCGTGAGCCACTGCGCTCCCCAAGCACCCGATCTTTTCAACCCTTATTTAAACGCACGACTGAGCCAGCGCGAGTGAAGCGCAACGTAAAGGACAGGAATTCTTGGAACTGCAAACTCTCAAAACTCCTTCGTTGATCCTCGACGTGGAGCGCGTGCGGCGCAATGCGGCGCAAATGGCCGAGCGCATCAAAAGTTTCGGGGCGAGTCTGCGGCCACATGTGAAGACTCATAAATGCGTCGAAGTCGCGCGTCTTCAAACTGCGGATCATTCGGGCGGCATCACGGTCTCGACGCTGGCCGAAGCTCGCGCCTTCGCCGCGCACGGATTCACGGACATCACCTATGCCGTCCCCGTCGAACCCGGCAAGTTCGACGGGGCCATCGAACTGGCGAGAAGCGGCGTCCGGCTAGGGCTGATCACCGATGACGCGAGCATCCCCGCGCAACTTAACGAGCAGGCACACCGCGCGGGGGTGGAGATTGATCTTTATTTGAAAGTCGATTGCGGCTATCACCGCTGCGGCGTCGAACCGGAAGCACCCGAGAGCGTAGAGATTCCCCGACAGATCGCCGACGCTTCGCATCTCCGCTTCGCCGGCATCCTGACGCACGCCGGCCATTCGTATCACGCACGCTCTCACGCGGAACTGCTCGTCGTCGCGCGGCACGAACGCGATGTGATGAATGAGTTAGCCACTCGTCTGCGCGCGTCGAGCATCGACGTGCCGGTGGTCAGCATCGGCTCGACGCCGACCGCGACGCACGTCGATCATCTCGACGGGATCGACGAAGTGCGCGTCGGCAATTACATCTTTTTCGACGCCTTTCAAGCGACGCTCGGCAGTTGTGACTTCGACGACTGCGCGCTGACCGTATTGGCGGCGGTCATCCACCGCGACCGGACGCGCCGCCGGATCGTCATCGACGCGGGCGCAATTGCCCTCTCCAAAGATCGCGGCGCGGTCGAGTTCGATCCCACGTGCGGCTACGGGCGCGTCCAAGATGTGGCGGGTCGTGATCTGGGACTGCGCCTTGAATCTCTCTCGCAGGAACACGGCGCGATGACGGTAAAGAACGAAGCGATTTTCGATTGCCTGCACGTCGGCGCGCGCGTGCGTGTGCTGGCGAACCACTCCTGCCTGACGGCGGCGCAGCACTCTTTTTATCTCGTGTTGGAAGGCGACCGCATCATGGATCGCTGGGAGATTCAACGCGGGTGGTAAGCCTGAACGCGCGATAGAAAATGTGCGAATGGCTTTCTTTCAGAAGATTGCTTCCTCATACTGAGGCGCACGTTAGCCGGCAACCGGCGGATACTATTTCGGAAGCTGTGTTCAGGGTCGCATGAAGGGCTTTAATCCTCAGTCCGTCTCTCAAATAGTGAACGTCACGTCCTCATAAACATCGCTCATCTTGAGCGCGCAGCCGATTGATGTGAGCGTCAGCACAGCGTCGAGGCCGGTCACGTCGCGCCGCTCCCAGCCGCCTCCGGGTTGCCGCGCGTAGTGGGCTACGCGCGGCGTGTCCTGCGCGACCAGCAGGTATTCACTGAAAGTCTGAATCGCTTGATAGGCTGTGAACTTGTCTTCGTAGTCGCGTGCAGCGGAGGTCGGCGATAGCACTTCGACGATCACGACGGGGTTGAGCAGCACGTCGATGCCGCGCACGTTCTCATACTTCAGTTCGCCGCACGCCACGCTCGCGTCCGGGTAGCGATAGGGCGGCAGCGTCGGCGTCTTCACCGGCTGTTCGGCAGTGAAGGTCTGACACTGCCCACCACGCAGGCCGAGATAAAGCTGACCGTGAACATTGCTTGAGATGCGGCCATGCTGCCGGCTGCCGCCGCTTATGCAGACGATCTCGCCGTCCCAATACTCGTAGCGTGCCTCGCCCGCGTGTTCGAGGGCGAAATACTCGTCCAGCGAGAAGTAATATTGTGGTAAATCTTTCGGGTTGGCTGCTATCATATTCGTCTCCCTTTCGTCGCTGCTACCTGTGAAGTGTACCTCCGCCGCACAGATTTTCAACCCTTTTGCGGACGCTAACAAAAATGGACGACAACCGCCGACCGGCCATCGTCCATCCTCAATGATCTATCGTCCGCTCGCGTCTTAGTCTAACTCGTCCACGATCCGTTCGGCGTCGAAGATTTCGCCCAAGACTTCGAGCATCCCGCGCGAGTCAACGGAGATGGTGCGATTCACCGCCTCGTCGTAATAGAAATTGCCGACGAGCGATTGAATATTGCCGTCGAAGACGAGGCCGACGAGTTCGAGGTCTTTGTTGAAGAGCGGCGAACCGGAATTGCCGCCGATGATGTCGTTGGTCGAGACGATGTTGAAGGGAGTTTTCAATTCAACCTCGTCTTTTTCCTCTATCCAGCGCGATGGCAAATTGTACGGGAATCGCTGATTGAACTTCATCGAGCGCTCGTACAATCCGCCGAGGGTCGTGAACCACGGCACTTGCTTGCCGTTTTCCATGTAGCCTTTGACCGCGCCGTAAGAGAGACGCAGCGTGAAGGTCGCGTCGGGGTAGAGATTGGTCCCCTCCTTCTCAAACAGCGCGCGCGCGATCTTGCCGTAAGCGGCGCGCTCGACGCTGATGACCTCTTCTTCGTAACGCTTGCGTGAGGCGCGGGCTTCGGCGTCGATGCTGCGCGCGAGTCCGATCAGCGGATCATTCGCGGCGGCAATTGCTTCTTTGCCGCCCGCTACGAGTTGCTTGCGAAACTCGACATCCTTCAGTTTGGTCCCGTCGATCAACTCGGCGGCGCGGGCTTCCGGCGTCTTACCCATCAAGACTTTCTTGACCAGCGGATGCTTCTCGCCATAGACCTCGCGCATGAAGCCGAGCGAATCCGCCAGCTTCAGCTTCTCGAAGTCCGTGTAGATCGGGGCGCTAGAATACAGTCCCGATTCGAGCGACGAGCGGCGGGCGTCCGTAAATTCGGGCAGGCGTTTTTCATTCGCCTTCTCGCTCTCTTCGGCCAGACGGACGAGCGTGCGCGCGTAATTGAAGAGCGGCGTATTGAACGCGGCGGCCAACTCCAACATCCGGCGGTCGCGCTCGTAAGCGGCGAGACCTTTGCGCGCGGTGGAGATCGCTTCCCAAGCATCGCCGTATTCGGCGCGGCGCTTCGGATCGGACATTACGGCTTTCTGCAAGGCCGCTTCCTCTTGCTGCTTGAGCGCGAGCAAGGATGGGTCTTTCAGACCATCAACGCGGCCCTTAACCACCTTGATGCTGTTCTCGACACTGTTCAGTTCGCTCTGCGCGCGGCGCGTCTGCTCTTCTCCGCCCGCCATGTATTTTTTCAACATGTCCCGGCGGCGCTCAAGACTGCGAAGCGTCAGCGGCAGTCCCGTGTCGCGCAAAAATTCGAGGTGCGCCACCGTGTTCAAGCGTTCGGTCGATCCCGGATGGCCGGAGACGAACACGAGGTCGCCTTCCTTCGCGCCCGCTTTCGACCACTTGAAATAGTTATCGACCTTCAAGGGCTGGCCGTTCTCATAAACGCGCACCAAGCTCATGTCGATGTTGAAGCGCGGGAAATTGAAGTTATCCGGATCGCCCCCGAAGAACGCGGCCTGAAACTCCGGCGCGAAGACGAGCCGCACATCCGTGTATTTTTTATAGCGATAAATGTTGTAACGCCCGCCCTGATAGAGCGTCACCACATCGCTCTTGAGGCCGGTGGCCTTAGTCGATTCCGCCTCGATCTGGCTAATGGCCGCGCGTCGCGCGCCCGCCGCGTCCGCCGCCGACATGTTCGACTTGACCGCCGCATTGGCGCGCTCGGTCACGTCCTCGATGCTGACCAACTGGTTCAACTCGTAACCCGGCAGCTTCAATTCCTGCTCGCGGCTCCTCGCTACAAACCCGGTCTTAGCGTAGTCACGCTCGGCGGTACTGAGTTTGCCGACTTCGTCCTCGATGATGTGATAATTGGTCAACACCAATCCGTCCGGCGAGACAAATGATCCCGATCCATTCGGAAAGCGCACCGAAGCCATCTGCGCTTTCTTCAACCACTCGTCTGTAATCTCGAAACCGTACTTCCGCTTGATCTCCTCGCGCGGTACTTGATTAAACGGCCACATCCCCTCGTCCGCACGCGCCGTCAAACCCGACAGCGGCGCGACGAGAAAGAGCGCAGCCAGCAATAAGCTCATCAATTTTTGGCTCATCATCTGTATCCTCAAAAGTTAAAATTTAGTCGGAGTAGGTTTAGAGTATCATAACGCCGTTTCAGATGTCTCTGAATTTAGTCCAAAGTCCAAAGTCCAAAGTCGAAGACAAGGCTTGTGACATTGGACATTGGACTTGAGTCATGGACAACGAAGAAATCGCCCGCCAACTTGAGCGGATGGCGATGCTGTTGGAGATACGCGGCGAGGATCGCTACCGCGTGCGCTCGTACCGCAATGCGGCGGAAGTGTGCGAGGCGTGGCCGACGCCGCTTCAGGAGATAGCACGCGAAGAGGGCGTCAAAGGCTTACAAGAATTACCCGGCGTCGGCAAGGCGATCAGCGGCAAGATCGTCGAGATGATCGAGCGCGGCACGTTCGCGGCCTACGAAAAGCTGACCGCCGAGACGCCCGAATCGGTGCTTGATCTTTTAGACGTGAGCGGCATCGGATTGAAGACCGCCGGCATACTCTACCGCCAATTCAAGATCACCACGCTCCAAGACCTCGCCCAATTCGTCGCGGGCGGCGGGCTGGATTTGGTTGACGGTGTGGGCGAAAAATCGGCGGAGAGGATTAAGGAGAGTTTGGAGCGAATGGGTTTTCAACTGTAGAGCGCAAAGCATGTCAGACTTCCCGCAGGAAATCTTCCACATTCACGCCCGCATCGCGGAGTGCGCCCTTCAAAGTGTAACGATCAACTTCGTCGTGAAAGGGAAAGACGATTGTTTTTCCGTCTGAGTGCTTCATCTTGACGTGGCTGCCCTTGCGATGGACTTCAACGAAGCCGAGCCGGTTCAGCACCGCCAGCACTTCACGCCCTGAGAGCAGCGGCATCTTTATACCATCAACTCGACGACTTCTTGATTCTCACCCTCGCCTAATGCCGTCGGCTCTGGCTCAAGATACAAGTCAATCGCTTCTTTAATATTTTCGAGAGCCTCTTCCCTCGTCCGACCTTGCGACCAGCAACTTTTCAGCGCCGGCACATGCGCGACGAAATAACCGTCTTCGCCTTTTTTAACAACGACTTTGATGTTCATTAAGCCCTCACTAAGATTCTTCATCAAGAATTCGCGAACTTTTGAGCGTCAAGGCAACACACGCTCATGTCGTATTCATCAATAACGCGCTCCACAACTGCATACGGCGGGCCGTTGAACCATGACGGATCGTCAGTCACAATCTCAGTGGTAGTGTTTCCTTTACCATCAGATTTGCAAACCTGCACTTGGTCAATTCTAATGGCGATAACTACGCGCGTGCCAATATCTGTGCATTGCCACTTGCCGGTGCCCATGTAAAATTCAAGACCGATGTAAAAATCTGCTTTTCTCATCTTTCACCGTCTTGAGAAGCCAAAGGCTTTTTATGCTTGCCGTTTCACGATCACTAACGTGATGTCGTCCACCGAGTCTGTGCCTTGCGCGAATTTGGTGAGCGCGGATTCGATCTTGTCGCGGATGCCGGCGGCGGACGCTTCCAAGTTGCGGGAGACGGTGTCGTAGAGGCGCATGGGGCCGAACTCTTCGCCAGTGACGTTTTGGGTTTCGGTGACGCCGTCGGAATAGACGACGAGGGCGTCGCCGGGGTGGAGTTGGGTGCGGCCTTCGCGGTAGGGGAAGTCGGGCATGATGCCGAGGGGGATGCCGCCCGCGCCGAGTTGTTCCATTGTGCCGCCGGCATGAGCGATGAGGGGCGGGTTGTGGCCGGCGTTTAAGAAGTTAAGCGTGCCGGTTTGCGGATCGAGTTCGGCGAAGAAGAGGGTGACGAAGCGGTTGGCCGGGATCGTCTCGGCGAGATAGCGATTGACGGCGGAGATCGTCTCGCCGATGGATTTTTGGGTGGCGGCCTGCGCGTGAATCGCGGCGTGGAGAGACGACATCATCAGCGCGGCGCTGGTCCCCTTGCCGGACACATCGCCGAGCGCGATCACGACGCGACCATCGGGACGCTCGATGAAGTCGTAGTAGTCGCCGCCGATTTCGTAACAGGGGAAGCTGATGCCTTGCAGCTCGTAGCCCGGAACTTGCGGCGACGTGGTCGGTTGAAAGCGTTGCTGAATCTCGCGCGCCAGATGCAATTCACGCTCTAAACGTTCGCGGTCCCACTGCTCTTCGACGAGGCGGGCGTTCTCGACGCGAATCGAGGCGACGGAGGCGAGTGTCCGCAGCACCGTCAAGTGATCTTCCGAGAAGCGGGCTTCGGCGAGCGGCGAGTCGGCATAGATGATGCCGAAGATTTTGCTTTCTTCAACGCCGAGCGGCACGGCCAACACTGAGCGAATACCTTGAATCGTCATTGTGCTGGACATGAAGCGCGGGTCGTGTTGCGCGTCGGAAGTCAGGACGGCTTGGCCGCGCCCGACCACCTCTTCGATGATCGAGCGGCTGACGCGAATCTCGCCCACGTCGGATTTGCTGTCGCGCACTTGGGCGACGCGCACCTTCAAATCTTGGCTCGCCTCGTCGCGCAGCATGATCAGGCAACGCTCCGACGGGACGGCCTCAAAAACGAGCGCGACGATCTGGCGCAGGATTTCGTCGAGCGTCGCGGGAGCCAAGAGCGTGACGCTGACTTTGCTGATCAGCGCGAGCAGATCGCCGTGCTGCGCGGAGATCGTGGTCGGTTGCGGCGCGGTGATCTTCGGCTGCGTGGCCGTCGCGCCGGAACTCTGCGCGGCGGAGGGCGGAGACTGCCCGGCGCGGATCGGGCCGGAGCTTTGCGTGCGCGCGCCTTCGATGGCTTCGAGCAAGCCCGAAGTGGTGTGCGGCCCGGAACTCAAAGCGATGGTCGCTTCGGGCAGCCGCGCACTCGGCAGATCGTTAATCATCGTCGCCATCGCGCTCGCCGCTTGATCGCGAAACTCGATGGCGGTCTCACCGATCTGAATCAGATCGCCCGGCGCGAGCGGGAGCGCGCCCTCGACGCGCGAGCCGTTGTAAAGCGTGCCGTTGGCCGATCCCAAATCCTGCAAAAAGTATTGGTCCCCTTCGCGCCGCACTTCGGCATGAACGCGCGAAGCGAACGGATCGGGAATACACACATCGTTGCGCGCCGAGCGCCCAATCGTGATCCGCAAGCGGCCCAGCGGGAACGTGTCAACCGCGCGGTCGGGATAAGTGACGATGAGTTCTGGCATTACTTGGGAGTACTGAGTACTGAGTACTGAGTACTGAGTGAAAAGAAATTTGCTTTCACTCAGTACTCAGTACTCAGTACTCAGTACTATTTCCTCCGTTTGTCGTACTCTTTGCCGAGTTGATCTTCGTAGCGGCGCGCTTTGTCGGAGAAGCGGCTGCCGCGCGCGCGTTGGAAGTAGTTGAGGGCGGCGACGAGTTCGGCGCGGCTCAATTTTTTCGGCTCGCGGCCTTCGGCCATGCCGAGGCCGAGATAGTAGTAAGCATCGGGGCTGCCGGCTGCCGCCGCCGCGCGGAATTCGGCGAGCGACGCCGCGCGGTTTTGCGGCCACAGCGTCAGACCGCGTTGGTAATGCCCGGCGGCGTCGGGCGGTTTCGGCACTTGCTTAGACGTTTCGGCAGGCGCGGGCGGCGGCTGACGTGTGGCGACTGGCGCAGGCGTTATTGGCGCGGGCGTTTGCGGCGCAGGTGTTTCATTCGCGGCCTGCTCTTCCCGTTTAGTTTTGTCGGCTCGTTTGTCGGTCGTTGTCTCGGCGAGATCGAGTTGCGCGAGGCGTTGGCGGCTCGCGCGCGCGATCTCGGCGGCGGCAGAAGAAGCAAGACGTTGATAGACGACGCGAGCTTGCGCCGGTCGTCCGGCGAGGCGCAAGGCGTCGGCGTAAGCGAGTTGCGTATTCTCGTCGGCAGTCGGCTCGCCCGTGATAGCGAGCAGACGTTCATAGCTGTCCGCCGCTTCGCGGTATAAACCTTCGGCGAACTGCGCCGCCGCTAATTGCCGCCAACTCTCCGCGTCGTTCGGTTCGAGTTTGACGACCGCTTGAAATTCCGTAATGGCCTCGCCGTGCGCTCCGTGCGCCAACAATAAACGCGCCAGACGCCGATGCGCTTCGGCGTTCGTCGCATCCAAAGCCACCGCCTCGCGCAAACGCCCGATGGCCGCCGATGTGTCGCCCGCCGCGATTAACTGATCGGCTTCATTCAGTTTGGCCTGCGCGTCCGGTTGAGGAGCAGGCGCGGGTGCGCTGACCGGAATAGTTTCGCCGCTGACAGTTGTTGCTGAATTGCGTGAGCGCGTCAGATACCAAGCCGCCAACAGACTGCTGCCTACTCCAAGCGCGATCAGGATCGATAAACCCGCGCCCAGCCACACGCGCAACGCACGCCGCTCGATGGCTTGCGAGTTGGCGGGCGCGGGTTTAACCGAACCAACCGAAGCGGTGGGAACGGAAGAGACACCGGCGGCGTGCGGCGGCGGAAAGCTATGCGCGGCATCCGTCGAACGACGCGCCGGCAGCCTAACGAGCGTCTCTTCACTTTCGGTATCCGGCGCGACGAAATCGGGCGTGGCTAAAAATTCATCGAGGTCTGGATCATGCTCCGGCGTGGTGACGACGTGGCCGTACTCGTCGGCCAGAAACGGTTGGCCCTGTGCTAACTGCGCTTCGAGATCGAACGTGTGGCGGTCGCCGTCCTGTTTAGACTCGTGCGTATCGTGAAATTTTCGCGCGCCGCGCTCGTCTCTGTCCGCCTCGCCCGCCGCTTGTTCACGCTCGACGAGTGGAACAGTCGCGGCCAGCGGCGAGACGGTCGCGCCGCCGAGATTCCCCTGCGTGGCGTGCCGCAACAGCGCGCCGCAGTGACGACAATAGCGCGACGCTTCGACGGTGACGGCCCCGCAACTTGAACAAAACTTTTGCGACATAGCTATATCGTTGCTCCCCTACTTCCGGTTAGCGCAAGCGCCCCCCGGCGTGTCCGCGGCGGCGAACGACGACTGTGCCGCCGACGAGATCATGTAGCGCGCGGCCTTTCGCGTTGAAGACGGAGAGCAGAAAACCGATCCCCAGCGTGAGGAGAGTGAGAAGATAGCCGACGGTGTGGCGCAACAACACGTTAACGAGCGTCGGCGTGCGGCCATCGCCGCTCCGCACGAGCCGTAGTCCCGTCGCCCACTTGCCAAGCGTCAGCCCCGTCAAGAGCGGCAGCACGATGAAATCCAGCGCGGCCAAGCCCACCGCGATTAAATACCCAGACATCAACACAGAGTCGTCCCGCGAGCTACCGCCGCCCATCATCCGCGAGATAATCGTCGTGAACGCCACGACACTGACGATCAGCGTGTAATCAATGAGCAACGCGCCGCAGCGCAAAGAGAAAGGTGCGCTCTGCCACACGACGATGCCCGCGCTCGCTTCCCTCTGCGCCGCTTCAACCGCGCTGGCCCGCCGCGCTGTGGTTTGTTCGATTCGTACAGACATAAATCAGGAGGCAGGAGGCAGTCGGCAGGAAGCAGGAGGAAAGCATGTCTTCATGCTGCTTCCTGCCGACTGCCTCCTGCCTCCTAGCTTATTAAAAAATGCAACGTCGTCTCGCCGAGGCGGAGTTTGTCGCCGCTTTCGAGGGCGCGCGGTTGATGTGGTGCGAGCCGGAGCGAGTCGTTGATCACCGTGCCGTTGCTGGAGCCGAGGTCTTCGACTAGATAGACATCGCCGCGCCGGTAGATGCGCGCGTGACGACGCGAGATTTTAGTTTGCGGATCGAACCGCGAGAGATCGACTTCCGGGAAAATGTTCGACTGCGGATCGCTGCGGCCCACGAGACTGTTCTCTTTGTGCAGTGCGAATGAAGAATCCAATTCAGTGGTCCCCATCACAACGAGTTTCGCGGTGGCGCGCGCCGACCTGAGCGCGGCGCTGGCGACGGCGAGCGGTTGGCGTTGGCCGCAGTGCGCGCAGAACACGTCGTCCGCCGCGATGCGCCCGCCGCAGAAACCGCAATAAACCATTTCCGTCTGCACGGTCTTCGGCACGGCGTGGCCGCCGGGAACGATTTGGCCGTAAGTGACAAGGCCGGCGCGCAGTTTTTCGACATGGCTGATCAAAGTGTCGCGCAGTTCTCCTGCCGAGCGAAAGCGGCTCTCCGGCTTGTACTCGACTGCGCGCATTAGGATCGCTTCCATTTCGTTCGAGAGGTGCGGCGCGATCTGTCGCGGGCGCGGATGCTTGTGAAAGTCGAAGATCAAAAGCGGGTTGTCTTGCGGATCGGCTCCGGTCAGCAAATGAAACATCGTCGCGCCGAGACTGTAAATGTCGGAGCGCGGCTCGACCTTGCCGCTGAACAGTTCCGGCGGCGCATAGCCCATCGTGCCGACGGCGGTGACGCCCTTCTCCTGTGTCGAGACCCAACGCGCGATGCCGAAATCAATGAGCATCACGCGCCCGCTGTTGCCGTCGATCATCAAATTGGCGGGTTTGAGATCGCGGTAGATGATCGGCGGGTTGCGGCGATGTAAGTACTCAAGCACATCGGCGATCTGCGCGGCCCAATCGGTGACGGTCTTCTCGTCGATCCGGCCTTGCGGCGCGTTCCGCAGGCGCGCGAGAAAGTCGCCACCGGAGATGTACTTCATCACGAGATAAAAGCGGTTCGCGCCTTCGTCGTAGAAGTAATCGTAGATGGTCGGGATCGAGGGGTGTTCGAGCGAAGACAAAAGCATCGACTCGCGCTTGAAATCATTGACCGCTTTCTCGTGCTGCGACTCGTCGATCTGCGATTGAATCATCTCTTTGACGGCGCGCGGTGCGTCGCCCAAGTTGTGATCCTTTGCTAAGTAAACTGCACCCATCCCGCCGCCGCCGACGCGCCGGACGATCTCGTAACGCGAGTGCAGAATCGTCTCCGGCTCAAGCTGCTTGACGCCGGAGCGCAGCTTGCTGGTTGACTCGTAACGCCGCGCCCGTTCGTCTTCGGCCACGCGCCCACTTTCATCCCCGCCCCGCCCCGTCGATGATGCCGCGAAAGCAGCGCTATCGACGGGGCTGCCAGCCGGCGACTGTTCTCCGGTGATGAACGGCGTCGGAGCTTCGGCGTTGGTCTCGGCAGCAATCGGACTGGCTTCCTCTCTCGCGGCCTGCACGGCGCTGCCGCCTCCGGCGCTGGAGCTTTCCGCCGGCGCGTCTTCGCCCGCCGCGATCTCCAGCAGGGACGGCGATTCAATTGATGAATGAAGAGCTTCTGCTTGATCGAGTGCGGGTTCAGCATCAAGCGATTGCGACAGTTCGACGGGTGCGCCTTCGCTCACTTCGCCGGTTGTGACAGAAGGCGGTGCGTCTGCTGCGCTCGCCGCGACAGAACCGGACGCACTCGCTGGCTCCACCACGTCGCCGGATGCAGCAGGCACGCCCTGTTGCACGGTCGAACCGCAGTAGCCACAAAAGCGATCCGTTGGGGCGACGCTCGCGGCGCATTGAGGACAGGAGGGCATCTCTGTACAGGAGGCGGGAGGCGGGAGGCAGGAGGCAGGAGGCAGCTATTTGTCTTTGCTGAATCCTGAATCCTAACTCCTCAATCCTGCCTATTTGATCACTTGGAATTTCAAAAAGGTCTTGCCGATAATCAGCTCGTCGCCGTCGTTGAGCAATTGGCGGTCGCCGGGAAGCAGGCGTCTGCCGCGATTGATGAAGGTGCCGTTGGTCGAACCTAAATCTTCGACGAAATACTGTTCGCCGAGCCGGGTGATGCGGGCGTGGCGGCGCGAAACTTTCGCTTCCGGGTCGTCGGCGTCCAAGTCCACATCCGGGAAGATACCACCGTCGGCGTCCCAACGACCGATGTACGCCTCATCATCGTTGAGTGGAAATTCTTTCCCGGCGGAGCGCCCGCGATGAATGATCAGGCGCGCGTGCGCGGGAGACGCCGCGTCATCTGCGCCCGACGCTTTTAACGAGGCGGACGAGATGCGCCCGCCCGCCACTTTTTCCGCCGACGAAGAGAGGGCGGCCCCAACTGCTCCGTCGCTGCTGTGCGCCCCGCTGTTCGCTCCCGATGCGCGATTTTTCCGCGCACCGGGCTGCGAGTCCGCCGTCGCCGGCGCTTCACTCTGCTCGTGGCCGGAGTGGCGGCCCTGTGCCAAGAGAGATGCGCCGCACTCGTCGCAGTACTGCGCCTCGTCCACGTTCTGCGTGCGGCAACGCTCACAGATAATCATGTCGCTGCTTCGATCCTTTCACCCACAATGCGCTGGAATAAATTGTCCTTCAGAATGATGGGACGCGGCAAGAACGCGCGCGGGTCGCGCAACCGCTCCCGCCAGCAGACACCCCGCATTGTAACGCGAAAACAGAGAGTTCAAAAGCAGTGACGAGCGACGAGTGACGAGTGACGAGCAAGAAGACAAGTTTTCATTCTCGTCACTCGTCACTCGTCGCTCGTCACTGCTTTTTGAAACTGTTTCCAATAATTTGACGTAGAAGGTTTGTCGGCGCAGGCTTAAACTATTGAAGGGCTTAGATGGATGCCGCGCCGGCGCTTCACTGCATCTAATAGCATTTTAGACTTCCCCAATTGAAGGAAACGAAGAATTATGGCTCTGAGCCGGAAGAAGAAAATTATCATCGCGGTCTCGGCGGTAGCCGTGCTGGCCCTCGTCATTATCATTAGCGTCGCGGCCAGCCGGAAGGACGAGCCGGAAGTGCAAATCGTCAAAATCCAGACGCGCCCCGAACTGCGCTCGACCGTCACGGCTTCGGGCGAAGTGCGTCCCGTCAAGTTTATTAACCTGACGAGCGAAGTGGCCGGGCGGATCGAAGAGATTTACGTCCAAGCCGGCGCTCAGGTAACACAAGGCCAACCGCTCGTGCGCCTCGATCCGACGCAACTGCAATCGGGGCAGGAAGCGCAGGCCGCCGCCGTGCAGGCCGCCTTTAGCGACGTGCAGAACGCGCGCGCGCAAGTCGCTTCCGCTGAAATCAACGTCGCGCAGCAACAGCAGGGCATCCTCACGGCGGAGGCCGCCCTCGCGCAGGCGCGGCAGGCGGTTGTCACCGCGCAGACGAATGTTGATCGCGAGCAAGTAAATCTCAACACGGCGCAGCGCGAGTTAAAGCGCACGACCGATTTAATCGAGTCCGGTGTCGCTTCGCGCTCTGAGTACGATTCAGCGAGCGACCTTGTCGAACAGGCAAAAGTCTCCCTCCGCACCGCGCGGGCGCAACTCGAACAGCAAAAGATCGCCATCGAAGAAGCGAAGGCGCGCGTCAATCAAGCACACATTAACTTGCGCGAAGCGCAGAACGGCGTCGGGCGCGCGCGCACCAGCGTCTCGACGAGCGAAGCCCGCGTCAATCAACAGCAGGCCATTCTGCGCGGCGACGCCAGCCAGCGCGCCAAAGCCACGCAGGTCTCCCCGCTCACCGGCGTCGTCGCCGACATCCCGGCGCGCGAAGGCCAATTCGCCCTCGCCAACTTTTCCTCGACGCCCTTGATGACCATCGCCGACATGTCCACGATCAATGTCGAGGTCAACGTGGACGAGACGGAGATCAGAGAAGTCGCTGAGGGCCAGCCCGTGAAGGTGAAAGTCGATGCGCTCGGTGAGCGGGAGATCGAGGGCGTCGTCAGGCAAAAGAATCCGCTCGCCATCGGCAAATCCGACACGCAAGGCGGCGGCATCAGCACCCGCGTCAACGTGCAGGAGGCCAAAGAATTCAAAGTCGTGATCGAACTCAGAAACATGCCGGACGAAGTCCGCGCCTCGCTCCGCCCCGGCATGACGGCGACGGCTAATATCACGACGATAGTCAAACAGAACGTCTTGGCCGTGCCGCTCCAAGCCGTCGTCGAAAAACCCGCGCCGACGCCGCAGCCCGGAGCCGGCAGCAACGCACCCGCCCCCACGCCCGCCGGCGAAAAGCCGAAGGACATCAAAGGCGTCTATCTTTTCGACAACGGCAAGGCCAAATTCGTCGAAGTCACGACCGGCATCACCGGCGAATCCGACATCGAAATCTTGAGCGGCTTGCAACCGAACGTGGAAGTGATCACCGGGCCGAGCCGCATCCTGCGAACGCTGAAGGAAGGCATGACGGTCAAAAAGCAGACGCGCAAGCCCGGCGAGGGCAACTCGAACTCTGAAGAGAACAAATAAGGCAATGATGAAAGATTGCGGATTGCGGATTTGAAGACAAAATTATTTCTGTCTGCTCCTTCCGCAATCCGCCTTCTGTCTTTTCAATCTGCATTCCGTAATTGAAGAATATGAGCAACGCCACATTGATGGAAACCCCGATGCCTTCCTCGACCGTCCCGTTGGAAGAGCGAATCGAACATGGCGACTTGCTGGCGCATGACGCTGTGCCTGCGGCGCTGATCTCGATGCGCGACATCTGGAAAACTTACCAGATGGGATCGGAAGAACTCCACGCGCTGCGCGGCGTCTCGTTTGACGTGCAGCGCGGCGAGTACGTCGCGATCATTGGCCCCTCCGGCTCCGGCAAGTCAACCTTGATGAATTTGATCGGCTGTCTCGACACGCCGAGTCAAGGGCGTTACTGGATTAACTCGAAACTCGTCTCCGAAATGGACGACGATGAACTCGCTCGTATCCGCAACAAAGAGATCGGCTTCGTCTTCCAGACCTTCAATTTGTTAGCCCGTGCCACTGCGCTGCACAACGTCGAACTGCCACTGATCTACGCCGGCATCAGCGCATCAGATCGCCACGAGAAAGCCAAACGCTCTTTGGACTCGGTCGAACTCAGCGACCGCATGATGCACAGGCCGAACGAACTTTCAGGCGGCCAACGCCAGAGAGTCGCCATTGCCCGCGCCCTCGTCAATCACCCGTCGCTGCTCCTCGCCGACGAGCCGACCGGCGCGCTCGACACCAAGACCAGCGCCGAGATCATGAACCTCTTCGAGCGGCTTCACGCCGAAGGCAACACGATCATTGTCGTCACACACGAACACGACGTCGCCTCCCGCGCCCACCGCATCATCCACATCCGCGACGGAAATATCGAAAAGGACGAGCGAATCAAATGAAAAAGGCGACGGGGTAGTGGTTCAGTCCGGGGAGTCAAGGCAGTAGGCGCGACCGTGAGGGAGGGCGTCGTGAGCCGCGCGCTCATGTCCTCCCTCACGGTCGTGCCTACTCTGCCTATTTCCCTCCGTTAAGCGACTGCCGGCGACGGTGAGGCAGCAGTAATCTTCACGACGAGACTTCTCATGATTCATATAACTCTCGATGCCGCTTCTTCAGCGTAAGGTACTCAGCATCTTCTCTGACCCTGCGCCACTTCGCGCGAAATATCTCTGCTGATTCGGCCTTCACTTGATCATTTTGTCGCGGCAAGACAGAGCGCTTGCCTTTGTCATACTTGCGACCACCTTTGTAGTTGGCGTAGCGGCGTGCGCGTGTGTATCCCATCTGTAAAAACTTACGCGCCATGTCCATGCCGACGAAATCTTCCTTCTGCTTGTATTGCAAATATAGTTGATAGATTTTCTCTGCGGACTCGCGCGCCATTGCGGGCGTCTTGAATCGCCAATGCGGAAGTATCTCGCTTTTGTATGGCTCAACTAAGAGAACCCCCTGCTCGCCGCGTCCGATGCGGTAGAGTTCCGGGTGTTCACGGAAATTTATACGGTCGTAGTCGAGCGTGTAGTCAAATTCCAACATGCTTTTTAGCGGTCAGAGCATGATAAACTTCAGCAATTCACCCAAGCTTTTTGCGTGCAGGTCTGCGGAAAATCTCTGGCGGACGGGTTCCGGGGCGAAACCTGCTCCGCCGATCACGATCTTGATTGATGTGCGCGCGGCAGCGCGGCGAGGCTCCTGATACTCACGCGCAGCGCGATCCACATCGAAAAGGATGGTGGCTGCGATGCAGACGAGTTGCGGGGCGTAGCGAGTCATCGTCTCCTGTAGAGTAAAGAAAGGAGTGTTCGCGCCTAGACTGACGACTTTCCATCCTTCGCTCTCAATAAGCGTTTGCGCGAGTAGCACCGGCAACTCATGGAAATCATCTTCCACCGCGCAGCAGACGGCGAGCAAATCTGTGGGTTCGCGTGAGGCGAGGACGCCGCGCAAGGCTTGCACTGCCGTGATTACCGTCCGCGTCGCCAGATGCTCATGAGCGATGGTCAGTTCGCCCGCATACCAAAGGTCTCCGATGCGTCGCATCGCCGGACAAATCATCTCGTCGAAGATAATTGTCAGATTGCGCCCGCGCACGTATTCGCCGATCAGAATTTCTTTAACTTCTTCTTCATTGCCGTTAATAAGCGCGTCGAAGATGGAATACGGCGAGCGTTTAGCGGATGATCTAACTGCCTCTGTCGCGCGTAGCTTTCGTCGCTTAGGCGGTGTGCTGATTGGATAGTTCGCTTCTGGTCGCCGGAGACTCCTGCTAAACTCGCGGCGAAAACGCGCCACTTCCTCGATGTTAAAGCGCCGGTGTCCGCCCGCCGTCTTCTCCGATAAAAGCAGTTCGTCATCCGCCCAACGCTTCACCGTCGCGTCGCTCACTCCTAAGATTTGCGCCACCCCTTTCGTCGTCAGAGGTTTTCGAGTCGTCTTAGTCACTTGCTCTCTATGATAGCCGCTCTCAAGGTCAATTCTGAAACTTATAAGGCATTAAACCACACATTTGTGGCCTTGACTTTACTATCTTTCGCTATATGCTCAGAATCGCTCAAATCGCTCAAAATTGATGATAACGAAAACGGAGGATGAGGCTGTGGCAGAACCTAACTTCAAAATTGGAGACTGCGTAGAGTGGGACAATTCCGGCGGTACAGCCGAGGGGAAGATTGTGCGCGTCGCGCGTGAGAGCGGCAACATCAAGGATTTTGTGTATCAGGCTTCCGCTGACGATCCGCGCTACATCATCGAGATCGACGAAGGCAAGCACGCGGCGCACAAAGCCGAAGCACTCAGGAAAGCGTGAGCGCGGAGGCATAAAACATGGCGAGCAGCAAAAAGTCGGCGAAGAAGAGCGTGCAGAAGCAACCCACGAAAGACCCGCGCGGAGGTCTCACGGCGGCAGGGCGATAAGTATTTCAAAAAGAAGGAAGGATCTCTGACTTGCGCCCCGGCATCACGAAGCCAGAGAGCGAAACGACGCCGGAGGATATGCAGCGTAAAGGCTCTTTCCTGCGCCGGCACTTCGCCAACCCGCGCGGTCTCATGAAGGATGAGGTGAGCCGACGCGTCTTGCTCTCTCGGCACACGCATGGGGCGAGCCTGTGCCTGAAACAATGGCGGACGCGAGGAAGTTAGCGGCGAAGGGCAAACGATTGTTGGAGAAATACCAAGCTGCTAAGAGCAAGAGAGACGGCGCGAAGAAAAGCGGCAAGAAG
>Ga0136614_10000251_pt1 | contig 24220 bp, 21 predicted proteins | sample AntDrymUQ2792106_2_FD_106643 | JGI IMG/M metagenome (GOLD analysis project Ga0136614, IMG submission 106643) | Polar desert sand microbial communities from Dry Valleys, Antarctica - metaG UQ279 (21.06) | ecosystem: Environmental > Terrestrial > Soil > Desert | place: Antarctica: Dry Valley... | reverse complement strand
GACTGAAGGGTTCGCACGACCGCTGCTAGCATCGGCGTGATGGCCGATCTCAGCACCGTCGAAGGTCTGCACGAGTCGGGCGACGACGTGCAGCTCGTGGACTGCCGCGAGCAGTACGAGTGGGACGCGGGACGCATCCAGGGCGCCCTCCACATCCCGCTCAACGACGTCATGGCCGGGGTTGGCACCGACGTCCTGGATCTCGCGAAACCCGTCGCCGTGATCTGCCGGACCGGGAACCGGAGCGAGCTCGCCGCAACCATGCTGCAGGCGCGCGGGTACGACGCCACCAACGTCGAGGGCGGCATGGAGGCGTGGGCCGCGTCCGGCTACGAGTTCTCGGCTCCCGACGGGTCTCCCGGTCGCGTGGCCTGATCGCCCGCGCGCCAGCGACGATAGACAGGCTCGTCCTCGTCGTAGGTCGTGCCGACCGCCTCCTCGACCGACATCGCGTAGAACGCGAGCGGGTAGGGAACCTCTTCGGCGGATCGGCGAGTCGCGGGAAGGTCCGGCGAGACCTGTTCCATCCAGCCGTTGACGAGGAACTCTCCGCCGATCCCCTCCGGGTTGTCCATGGGCGAGTGCAACGCATACCGCGCGTCGCGCGCCACCTCGCGGACCTTGGGGCTCCGTGCCCGGAAGCGAACGAGCAGGAGTCCGGTTGCGATCCACGGCTCGACGGGATGAACCCGAGGCGCGCCGTCGAATCGGAGGGTGGCCTGGAAGCACACCGTCCCGTCCAACCGGTCGCGACCGAACGCCGCGAGCTCGGCGTTCGAGCGCTCGAACTCGGCCCAGGTGGCCATCGCGGCCTACCCTAGCCTTCGATGTCGGACCTGGACGAGGCGCGACGCGAGCTGCAGGAAGCGCTGGGCGCCGACGCCGTCCTGTCCGATCCCCTCGCTCTTCGCCTCTATGCCCGCGACGCGTCGATGGTCGAGGGGTCCGCCGGGCTCGTGGTCTTCCCCGGCTCCACCGACGACGTGGTGGCGTGCGTCCGAGCCGCCGCCGCCCACGACCTGAACCTCGTGCCTCGAGGGAGCGGCACGGGGCTCGCGGGAGCCTCCACGCCCATCGGTGACGCCCTCGTCGTCGTGACGTCGAAGATGACCCGCATCCTGGAGATCCGGCCGGAGGACCGCCTCGCCTGGGTGGAACCGGGACTGTTCAACCTCGACCTCGGTCTCGCATTGCGAAGGACCGGCTTCACGTACATGCCCGATCCGTCTTCGCAGCAGGTGTCGTCGATCGGCGGCAACGTGGCGACGAACGCGGGCGGGCCGCACTGCCTCGCGTACGGCGTCACGTCTGCCCACGTGCTGGCCCTCGACCTCGTCCTCTCCGACGGAACGGTGACCCGGGTGGGCTCCGAGGGTCCCGAGGCCGCCGGATACGACCTCCGCGGCGTGGTCGTGGGATCGGAGGGCACGGTGGGGATCGTCACCGCCGCCTGCGTTCGCCTTACGCCCGAACCGCCGGCGATCCGAACGATGTTGATGGATTTCGACACGGTCGAGGACTGCGCGGCCACCGTGTCCGCGATCATCGCCGGGGGGGTCGTGCCCGCCGCGCTCGAGATGATGGATCAGGGGATCGTCCGCGCGGTCGAGGCGTTCGCGCACGCGGGCTATCCGACGGACGCGGCCGCCGTGCTGCTCGTGGAGGTGGACGGAATCGAGGCCGGCGTCGACGCGGAAACCCGTGCGATCGAGGAAGCCGCCCACGCACACTCGGTCGGTTCGATCCGCGAGGCCGAGTCGCCGGATGAGCGGGCGCTGCTCTGGAAGGGCCGGAAGTCCGCGTTCGGCGCGATCGCTCAGATCGCACCCCACTACCACCTCCACGACTGCGTGGTGCCTCGAACGAAGTTGGTCGAGGTCCTCATCGGCGTCTACGCGATCTGCCGTCGCGAGAACATCACCGTCACCAACGTGTTCCATGCGGGCGACGGCAACCTGCACCCTCTGCTCTCGTTCGACCGAAGCGAGCCGGGTGTGCTGGAACGCGTGCTCCGATCGTCGGAGGAGATCGTCCGGCTCTGCGTCGACGCCGGAGGGTCATTGAGCGGCGAGCATGGGATCGGGCTCGAGAAGCGCGACTTCATGCCGCTCGTGTTCACCGAGGACGACCTCGCAGCACAGGCATGCGTCCGGAGCGCGTTCGATCCCTCGGGGCGGATGAACCCCCAGAAGGTCCTGCCCGACGGCGCGCGCTGCGGAGACTTCGCCGTGGCCGCTGCGGGCACGAACGCGGAGGCGATCAGTGAGGCCATCCCGGAGGGCACGTGGATCTGATCGAACCGTCGTCCACCCCCCAGGTGCGCGAGGCCCTTCGAGAGGCGAGCCAAGGCGGGCGAAGGGTCTCGATCGTCGGCGGCAGGACACACCTCGACAAGGGCAACGCGACCGAGGTCGACCTCGAGCTCGGGATGGGCGGGCTCGACCGCGTGATCGCGTACGACCCGGCGGAGATGCTCGCCGTCGTCGAAGCGGGGATGCGGATCGGCGATCTCCGCCGCGTCCTCGCCGAAGGAGGGCAGGAGTGGCCCGTCGGTGCGTCCGACCACGCGACCGTCGGCGGAACGATCGCCACCGCTCCCTCCTCACCTCGTCGTCTCCGGATGGGTCCCCTCCGCGACACCGTCGTGGAGATGGAGCTCGTGATCGGCGAGGGTCGGATCGTCCGGAGCGGCGCGCGGACGGTGAAGAGCGTCGCCGGCTACGACGTCCACCGACTCGCGACGGGATCGCTCGGAACGCTCGGCGCCATCGTCCAGGTCGCCGTCAAGGTCAGGCCGCTCCCGAAGGCGCGACGGGTGGTGAGGACGTCCGAAGGCGGACTGCTCGCGGGCCGCACGATCCTCGACGCGGTCCCGCTCCCCTCCGCCATCGTGGCCACCCCGCAGCGGGTCGAGATCGCGCTCGAAGGCTGGCCTCAGGAGGTCGAGGAACAGACGGCGGCCATCCGGACCGCGGCGGGAGACGTCGAAGTCATCGACGGAGAGGGCATCGAAGGGGCCGAAGCGATCGTGGCATCGATCGTGGTCGAGGTAGCCGTACCGCCGTCGAAGCTCGAGGCCGTGCTCGACGAGGAGTCCGACTGGCGGGCCCTGATGGGCGTCGGGATCGCATGGGTGGGCCTGAGCGATCCGGGAGAGCGCCTGGCCGCTCTTCGCGTGCGCGTCGCGGAGGCCGGCGGCATCGCGCCGGTGATCCGTGGTCCCGGCGGCCTCGGCGACGTGCCGGTCCCCGCCATCGAGACCCACCGGCGCCTCAAGGCGGCGTTCGACCCCGCAGGGATCCTCGCTCCCGGCCGCTTCTGGGCGGGGCTCTAAGACGACGATCCGAGACTCACACCAGGAGCTCCGCGGGGTTACGTGCGACCCTCTAGGATTGACTTTATGACGTTATAGCGTCATAATGCAACCATGGCCAAGCGGAAGACCACTGTCTACCTGGATGAGAACGTCCTCCGTGAGGCCCGGATCCAGGCTGCTCGGACCGGACAGAAAGACTCCGAGCTGATCGAATCGGCGATCCGCAGCTACCTCGGGCTCGACGTGCTGGATGAGGTCTGGTCGAGGAGCGATCTGAACGAAGAGAGCGCACTCCGGCTGGCATACGAGGCCCTCGAAGCGGCTCGCCGACCGGATTGACCCGGGCAGTCATCGACACCGGCGTTCTCGTCGCCGGCATCATCTCCTCCGCGGGTGCTCCTGCCTCGCTCGTACGCTCATGGCGACTCGGGGAGTTCGACCTCATCGTCTGTCCCATGCTCCTGGCGGAGCTTCGGACGGTCCTCGCGTACCGCAAGGTGACGCGCTACCTCACGGGGGATCAGGCCGGCCGGCTCCTCCTCGCGATCGAGAACGCCGCGCTCGCCCTCCCCGACCCGGACCAGATCCCTCAGATCTGTCGAGACCCCGCGGATGACTATCTGTTCGCTCTCGCCGGCGGGTATGCCGACGTTCTCGTCTCAGGACACAAGGACATCCTCGAAGCGACCGATCCGGGGGTTCGTGTTCTCACGCCCGCAGGCTTCGCCGAGATCCTCAGGAATCGCTGGAACTGACCGCTCGAGACCGAAGCCATCCGATCAGCGAACCTGGCGAGGGCGGAGGGAGCGCAGGCGCTCGCCCGCTTCCTTCAACGTCTCGAGCTTCTTGCAGAAGGCGAAGCGAACCAGGTGCGCCCCGAGCTCGGGTCGAGAGAAGAAGGACGAGCCGGGCACCACCGCGACGCCGATGTCTTCGACCATGTGCCGCGCGAACCGCACGTCGTCGGGGAACCCGAAGGCCGACGTGTCGGCCATCACGTAGTACGCGCCCGCCGGCGGCTCCACACCGAATCCTGCTTCGCGGAGCGTTCCGATCCAGAGGTCCCGGCGCTCCCGGTACTCCTCGGCCGTCCGTCGGTAGTACTCTTCCGGGAGTCCGAGCGCGGTCTCACCCGCCTCCTGTAGCGGCGCCGGCGCCGCGACGGTCAGGAAATCGTGGACGGAACGGATGCCCCGGGAGAGCGGCGCCGGCGCCACCACCCACCCGACGCGCCATCCCGTCACCGCGTAGGTCTTCGACAGCGCGCTGATCGTCACCGTTCGGTCCTCGAGCCCCGGCACGGCGCCGGGTGGCACGTGCACGGCGCCGTCGTACAGGATGTGCTCGTAGATCTCGTCGGTGAACACGATCGTGTCCCACTTCTGGCAGAGCGACGCGATCACGTCGAGCTCCGTCCGAGAGAACACCTTGCCCGTCGGGTTGTTCGGCGTGTTGATCACGATCCCACGCGTGCGCTCGTTGAACGCGGCCGCGAGCTCAGCCTCGTCGAACGTCCAGTCCGGCACGTGCAGCGTCACGGTCCGTGGTACGGCGCCGGAGATGATCGTGTCGGGGCCGTAGTTCTCGTAGAAGGGCTCGAAGACGACGACCTCGTCTCCCGGATCGAGGACGCCGAGCATCGAGGCCACCATCGCTTCGGTGGATCCGCACGTGACCGTGATGTCGCGCTCCGGATCGACCCACGCCATCCCGTAGCGCTCGCGATAGGTCCGTGCGAGCGCCTGGCGGAACCCCTCGGCACCCCACGTGATCGGGTACTGGTTGATGTCGTCGGCGATAGCCTTCCGGGCTGCTTCCTTGACCTCCTCGGGCGCCGCGAAGTCGGGGAAGCCCTGCGAGAGATTGATCGCGTCGTGGAGCATCGCGAGCCGCGTCATCTCGCGGATCACCGACTCCGTGAACGAGACGGCCTTCTTCGAAGGGCGGATCCGCTCGGTCATCGGACCGGAGCGTACACGCGGGCTGCGAGCGCGAAGCGTCAGGAACGGAGTGCCAGTCGGTACACCGCTCCACCGAGCGATATCGCGTACAGCTCTCCCTGCGCGTCCTCGCCGAACGAGCTCACGTTGGGAACGACGGGACCGAGGACACGGTGGCCGGTCACCCGACCGTCCTCCACCCGGATGGCCTCGAGTCGGCCGAGGCAGAGGTCGGCGAAGACGTACGCGCCCACGAGGTCGGGGATGGACTCCCCGCGATAGACGTAGCCGCCAACCACGGTGCATCCGCCGCCGTCGTGGGAGTACTCGAAGACGGGACGGATCACGTCGGCGGGCGGGTCCGCGCCGTCGTAGGCGTGAGCCCCCTCCATCCGGTTCCAACCGTAGTTCTCTCCTCCCGAGGATCCGGACGGCTGGAAGTCCACCTCTTCCCATGCGCTCTGACCGACGTCTCCGATCCAGAGATCGCCGGTCTCGCGGTCGAACGAGTAGCGCCACGGATTTCGCAGGCCGTACGCCCAGATCTCCGGGCGCGCCCCCGAGCGATCGACGAACGGGTTATCCGGCGGGATCCCGTACGCGCTCTCGCCCGAAGGACGGGGATCGATCCGAAGCATCTTGCCGAGCAACGCCGAGAGGGACTGGCCGTTGCCGTGGGGATCGCCCCCGCTCCCTCCGTCCCCGAGCCCGATGTAGAGGTACCCGTCGGGTCCGAACGCGAGATTGCCTCCGTTGTGGTTCGCGTAGGGCTGCTCCACGAACAGGACGTCGCGCCGGGTCGCCGGATCCGCTCGCTCGTCCCCAATCGCGTACTCGGTGACGTGCGTGTCGCCGTTGGTGTCGGTGTAGTTCACGTAGAGGAACCGCCCGCTCGGTGAGAAGGCGAGGCCCAGGAGGCCCTGCTCGCCGCCGAGCGAGACCTGTCCGGTTAGATCCAGCACGGGGGCGGGATCCACGATTCCGTCGCGGACCGCCACCACCTTCCCGGTCTTCTCCGCGACGTAGAGCGCGGGATCTCCGCGTCGCACCGCCATCGCGAGCGGCTGCTCGAGCGTCGCCACCTGGACCAGCCGGATCCGAACGTCGGCGAGCGTGGGCCTAGGCGATGACGTCGCCGTGGTCTGGGACGGGGAGGTCACCGAGGGACTCAGCGGGTCCAGGGGCGTCGGCGTGCTGCCGCAGGCAACTGAGATCATGGCGATCGTGAGCGCCAGGGAGAGCTGCCTGATCCCGCTCCGATCGCTCACCTCACGATGGTACGGACCCTTTCGTTCTTCGCGAGCCCGCATGCACGGCTAGCGTCCGGTCAAGGAGAAGTGCATGTAGTCCTTCAGGGTGTGCCAGTCCCCGCCCCACTCCCAGCCGATGCGCCCGAAGGACCGGACCACGACGTCCCCGTCGTGGATCATCCCCTTCCGCTGGAACGAGCGGTTGCGGAACGGCTTCGCGATGTGCCGGAGCACCGTGCCGTCGTTGCGTACGTACGGGTTCTGGAGCGGGTTGATGTCGATGGCCCATCCGTAGGAATGCTGGGACAGCGTGGTGCTCTCGGTGGCAGGCCGGCAGTTGAACGACGCCGTCACACTCCACCTGGTCCTGTCCCAGTAGTCCTCGGGCCTCATCGGGCGGTCCTTCGCCGCGAGCTTGATCTCCTGGATCGGGAACTTCGCGCGGAAGAGCCGCTTGAAGACCCAGAGCACGTCCGAAGCGACACGCTCGTGAAGCACCAACGGCCCAGTCCCCACCTCTCCTTCGAAATTCCAATGACTGACCCGGACCAGGCGGAGGTCCTCCAGCGGCACCGGGCATCGCGGCGTCCAGTTCCGCCCGGTGAGGACCTCGCGGAGCTTGGGGCCGATCCGAGATACGCCGCCCTGGAAGACCGGGACGGTTGCAGGGGCAGGTGAGGTGGGCATCGCTCCGGGTGATGACATGGGCACCGGAGACCCCGGGGATCCGGACGGCGGAGCCCCACCCTCCGCCGGAGCACGACCGCACGCAGCCATCACCACGGCGAGGCACGCGAAGACCGTCACGAACCGAGGCATCGCTCCATCCTCCCACCCGAGACCTGCTCGGAACCTGTATACGTGGTGGCAACGGGCCGGACGAGGAGCGGGACGACGGGCACGCAGCTGACAAGGGTCGTGATCGAGCATGTGTCGCCCGCCGTCGACGGTGGACTCTTCCCCGCGAAAACCTCGGTCGGAGACGTCGTGCCGATCGAAGCCGACGTGTTCACCGACGGCCATGACCTGCCGGCGGCTCGCGTGCTGATGCGTCACGAAGATGCGGACCGAGGGGACGTGCCGATGGTTCCCCTCGGCAACGACCGCTGGCGTTGCGACGTGGCGATCGAGGAGCAGGGAACGTACCGGTTCCGCGTCGAGGGCTGGATCGACTCGTGGGCGACGTGGCGCTCCGATCTCGAGATGCGGCTCGCGGCCGGACAGGACGTGGCAGTGGATCTGAAGGAAGGGGCGGGGATCGTCGGCGGCGGCGCGCGGCGCGCACGCGCCGCGGGCGCCGCCGACGACGCCGAGGGGCTGAAGCGTGCGGCCACACGGCTCCGACGCCTCGGAGCCGACGCGGCCGCGCTCGCGATGTCGGATGAGCTCGACGCCCTGATGTCCGCGCACCCGGACAGGCGCCGCGGCGCGGCCGCGTCCGGGGAGTTCGAGCTCGTCGCGGCTCGGGAGCGGGCGCGCCACGGCGCCTGGTACGAGCTGTTCCCCCGCTCGGCCTCCCCCGATCCCGAGCGACACGGGACGCTCCGCGATGTCGCGGCACTCGTGCCGGACATCGCGGAGCTCGGCTTCGACGTCCTCTACCTCCCGCCCGTCCATCCGATCGGCCGGACCAGCCGCAAGGGCTCGAACAACACCACGACGGCCGGTCCGAACGACCCGGGGAGCCCGTGGGCGATCGGATCGGAGTCGGGAGGCCATACCGCGATCCATCCCGAGCTCGGCACCTTCGACGACCTGCAACACCTCCTGGCGGAGCTGAAGCGCCAGGACATGGAGCTCGCCCTCGACATGGCGTTCCAATGCTCGCCGGATCATCCCTGGGTGGAAGAACATCCCGGATGGTTCCGGCACCGCGCCGACGGCACGATCCGTTTCGCCGAGAATCCGCCGAAGAAGTACGAGGACATCTACCCTTTCGACTTCGAGACGAAGGACCGCGATGGGCTCTGGAAAGCCTTGCGGGACGTGATCCTGTTCTGGGTCGAGAAAGGGGTGTCGATCTTCCGCGTGGACAACCCCCATACGAAGCCGTTCTCCTTCTGGGAGTGGCTGCTCGCGGAGGTGAAGCGCGACCACCCGGACGTCGTGTTCCTTTCGGAGGCCTTCACGCGCCCCCGGGTGATGGAACGGCTGGCCAAGATCGGGTTCGACCAGTCCTACACGTACTTCACGTGGCGACGCTCGAAGGCCGAGCTGACGGAGTACCTGACCGAGCTCACGCAGCCACCCGTGCGCGACTTCCTCCGGCCCAACCTCTGGCCCAACACCCCCGACATCCTCACCGACCAGCTCCAGGAGGGCGGCCCTCCGGCATTCCGGCTGCGATACCTGCTCGCGGCGACGCTCGGCGCGAACTACGGGATCTACGGGCCCGCGTTCGAACACATGGAGCACACGCCGAGGGAGCTCGGCTCGGAGGAGTACCGCGATTCCGAGAAGTATCAGCGCCGTTTCCGGAAGGTCGCGGCCAGCGGCATGCGAGAGCTGATCGCCCGAGTGAACCTCATCCGCCGGGAGCACCCTGCGCTCCAACACGACCGGACGCTGCGCTTCCACCCGGTAGAGGACGATCGGATGATCGCCTACAGCAAGACGCTGCCCGACGGCAGCGACCCCGTCGTCGTCATCGCCAACCTCGATCCGGAACAGCCCCGGTCGGGCTGGGTGGACCTGCGCATGCCCGAGCTCGGGATGGCCTGGGACGCGCCCTTCACCGCCCGCGACCTCCTCGCCGGGGAGTCCTTCGCGTGGACCGGGGCTCGGAACTTCGTGGAGTTGGACCCCGGGCATCAGCCGGGACACGTGCTCGCGATCGAGCCCGGGAGTCGCACTTCGTGACGGTTCGTGCGCGAACCCGCGCCGGTACGTCGCCCACCGAGACGCCGCAGTCTCTGAGCGTGGCGGCGCTCGGAGCGGCCGCCTCCCGCTGGTACCAGGACGCCGTGATCTACGAGCTCCACGTACGGGCGTACCAGGACAGCAACGCCGACGGGGTCGGCGACCTGGCAGGCCTCGTCCAGCGCCTGGACCACATCCGAGACTTGGGCGCGACGGCCGTCTGGCTGCTCCCGTTCTACCCGTCGCCGCTCCGCGACGACGGCTACGACATCGCCGCGTACAAGGCGATCCACCCCGCGTACGGGACGATGCGAGATTTCCGGACATTGTTGCGCGAGGCCCACCGGCGGGACCTTCGGGTGATCACCGAGGTGGTGATGAACCACACCTCGGAGGAGCACCCCTGGTTCCAACGTGCTCGCGCCGCCAAACCCAAGTCGTGGCAGCGCAACTTCTACGTCTGGGCTGACACGCCGGATGGCTATCCCGACGCCCGCGTCATCTTCGGCGATTTCGAGTCGTCGAACTGGGCCTGGGACGCCGTGGCCGGGCAGTACTACTGGCACCGGTTCTACTCCCACCAACCGGACCTCAACTTCGACGAGGCGCGGGTACGAGCGGCGATGTTCGACGTCGTCGACTTCTGGCTCGCCCTCGGCGTCGACGGGCTCCGGCTCGACGCCGTCCCCTACCTCTTCGAACGGGAGGGAACGAACTGCGAGAACCTCCCGGAGACGCTCGAGTTCCTGACCGATCTGCGCCATCACGTCGACGCGAAGTTCGAGAACCGGATGCTCCTGGCTGAGGCCAACCAGTGGCCGGAGGACGCGGTCGCCTACTTCGGGAACGGCGACCGCTGTCACATGGCGTTCCACTTCCCGTTGATGCCGCGGATGTTCATGGCGAACCGGATGGAGGATCGCTTCCCGCTCATCGACATCTTGAACCAGACGCCCGCGATCCCCGAGAGCGGGCAGTGGGCCACCTTCCTGCGCAACCACGATGAGCTGACCCTCGAGATGGTGACCGACGAGGAGCGGGACTACATGTACCGGGTCTACGCCGAGGACCCGCAGGCGCGGGTGAACCTCGGGATCCGGCGGCGCCTCGCCCCGCTGCTCGGCAACGACCGACGCCGGATCGAGCTGATGAACGCCCTCCTGTTCTCCCTCCCCGGCACGCCCGTCATCTACTACGGCGACGAGATCGGCATGGGCGACAACATCTACCTGGGCGATCGGAACGGCGTGCGAACGCCGATGCAGTGGAACCAGGACCGCAATGCGGGATTCTCGGCTGCCAACCCCCAGCGTCTGTACCTGCCCCTCGTGGCCGACCCCGAGCACCACCCCTCGGCGGTGAACGTGGAGGCCCAGCAGAACAACCCGTCGTCGCTGCTGTGGTGGATGCGGCGACTGATCGGAGCGGCCCGCCGATCGCCGTCGCTCTCACGCGGCGACATCGAGTTCCTCTACCCCGAGAACCGCAAGGTCGTGGCGTTCCTCCGCACGTTCGGCGAGGACCGCACGTTGGTGGTCGCGAATCTCTCCCGGAGCGCGCAGTTCGTCGAGCTGGACCTCTCGCGCTTCGACGGCCAGGTCCCCGTCGAGCTGTTCGGACCGACCCACTTCCCCCGGATCGGGCAGTTCCCCTACTTCATCACGCTGGGGCCGTACGGCTACTTCTGGTTCCGCCTCCAGGCCGACGAACGGGAGGAGGAGATCGCGACATCGCCCGTGCCCACGCTCAGGTCGATGGGCTCGTGGGACTCGGTCCTGGAGGGGCCGGAGCGGAGCGCCCTGGAGCGATCGCTGCCTCGGTTCCTCGTGCGGCAGCGATGGTTCGGCGCGAAGGGCAGGAAGATCTCGACCGTGACCATCGCGGACACCATCCGCGTCCAGAGCAACGACCGCGACGGTCTGCGCGGCCTGATCGCCCTCGTCGACGTGACCTTCACCGAGGGCGAACCCGCCACCTACGCTCTCCCGCTCGCGGGCAAGCGCGAAGGCGAAGACATCGGGCCCGAGTTCGTCGTAGCGAGGGTCGAGACGCCCGACGGGTCCTGGCTGCTCGTGGACGGGCTCCGGGACGCGGCGCTGACCGTCGCGCTCCTGGAGATGATCGAACGCAGACGGGTGGCGCGCGGCCAGCGCCGCCGCCTCGTCGGTACCCGCGCCGAAGGGTTCGCGCGACTCCGCGGACAGGGACCGCTCGAGCCGCAGTTCAGCTGGGGCGATCAGAGCAACACCTCGGTCACCTTCGGCGACCGGCTCATCCTGAAATTGTTCAGGCGTCTCGAGGAGGGGATCAACCCGGAGCTCGAAGTGGGTCGCTTCCTGACCGATCGCACGATCTTCCGCCATGCCGCGCCCACCGCCGGGGCGATCGAGGTTCCCGACGACGGGAGTGGATCGACGGTCGCGATCCTCCAGGGATACGTACAGAACGAAGGCGACGCCTGGGCGTACTCCCTCGACGCGATCCAGGAGTCCTTCGAACGGGCGCTGGCACGTCCGGCCGATCAGCCCACCCCCCGCGTCGAGCGCCCGGTGATGGACATGGTCGGCGAGCTCCCGTCGCTCCTCACCTACGATCTGGTCGGGCCGTTCCTCGGTTCTGCCTGGCTGCTCGGTCGCCGCACGGCGCAGCTCCACCTCGCGCTCGGATCGCGCGCCGACGATCCAGTGTTCGCGCCCGAGCCGATCACGCGCATGTACCAGCGCTCGCTCTACCAATCGATGCGCTCGCAGGCGGTGACCACTCTCCGGCGGCTGGGCGTGCACGAGGTCGGGCCCGAGGTAGAAGAGCTGCTCGCTCGCCAGGACGAGCTCTTCGCTCGCTATTCCATCGTCACCGGCGACCGCATCAGCGGGCAACGGATCCGGGTCCACGGCGACTATCACCTGGGCCAGGTCCTGTGGACCGGCCGCGACTTCATCGTCATCGATTTCGAAGGCGAACCCGCGAGACCGCTCAGCGAGCGGAGGATCAAGCGCTCCCCGCTCCGTGACGTCGCCGGGATGCTCAGGTCGTTCGACTACGCCACCAAGACCGCGATGCGGTCGCCATGGGTCGAGGACCTCTCTCTCGAGGAAAGGGAGTCCCTGGCGGACTGGGCGCGATCCTGGAGCCACTGGGTCTCGGCGACGTTCCTGGATCACTACTTCGAGGTCGTGGGCGACAGCCCCCTGCTGCCGGAGACGGAAGAGGAGACGCGCCGGATCCTGCACGCGCTGTTGCTCGACAAGGCCGTCTACGAGATCGCGTACGAGCTCGACAACCGGCCCGATTGGCTCCCGGTCCCGGTCCGCGGCGTGCTCGACCTGCTGGACGAAGGCCCGTGAGCGACGAGCGGCGAGCGCTTCGAGAGCTTGCCCGCCTGTACGGCGTGCAGGAGAGCTACAAGAACGTCTTCGGCACGCGCGTGCAGGCGAGCGTCGACAGCACGATCGCCGTGCTCCGGGCGATGGGGGCGCCCGTGGGATCGCTCGGTGACGCGGCCGAGGCGTTGCGGGCTCGCAAGCACGACCTCGCCCGACGTCGCCTCGAGCCCGTGATCGTCGCATGGGGTGGGCGGCTGTCCGGCGTCGAGATGCGGGCGCCGGCATCGGAACGGGGCCGGGAGACACGGTTCGCGCTCACGTCCGAAGGCGAGGAGCCGGCCCGGTGGGAAGCGGGGACGGCGGTTCCGAATGGTCCGACCGAGGACGGATCCGGACCGGTGCGACTGGCGATCGGTCATCGACTTCCGGCGGGGCGACACTCCCTCTGGGTCGAGACGGGCGAGGGGCCGGTCCGAGCCCTCGTCCTGTCGGCGCCACGCACGTGCCCGCAGCCCGACGGGCGATGGTGGGGTTCCTTCGCACCTCTCTACGCGCTCCGCGCGGAGGACGACTGGGGGGTCGGGAGCTTCTCCGAGCTGGCCGCGTTCCGAGGGTGGATCGACGATCTGGGCGGGTCGGTGGCGGCGACGCTCCCTCTGTTCGCGCAGTTCCTCGACGAGCCGATGGTCGAGCCGAGTCCCTATTCGCCGGCCAGCCGCCTCTTCTGGAACGAGACGTACATCGACGTGGGCCGGGCGCCTGGTCTGGATGCGTGCGAAAAAGCCCGCGGAGCGCTGGAGGACCCGTCGTTCCGCGAGCAGATCGCCAGGCTCCGCAAGAACGAGCTCACGGACCACCCGGCCGTCGCCGCCGCGAAGCGACGGGTTCTCGACCCCCTCGCTCAGCAGGCCTTCCGGGGGAACCCCCCGGAAGGCCTGATGGAGTTCGCCGCGAACCCGCGCGCCGCCGACTACGCGCGGTTCCGCGCGGAGGTCGAGCGACGCGGCGCCTGGTGGGGCGCGTGGCCGCGGATCGAACGCGAAGGCTCGCTCTCCGGTTCGGCACTCGACGACGACCGCGCGCGCTACCACCTGTTCGTCCAGTGGGTGGCCTCCCAGCAGCTCTCGGAGGCCGCCGGGGGTGCGAGCGCGGCCGGCGGCCTGATGCTCGACCTACCGATCGGGGTGAACGGCGCCGGCTACGACGTCTGGCGCGAACGCAACTCATTCGCGCCGGACGTCGCAGCCGGCGCCCCTCCGGACGCGTTCTGGTCCCAGGGCCAGGACTGGGGGGCGCCTCCGCCCCATCCCCACGGCGCACGTGAAGCCGGCTACCGCTACCACGACGAGGTGTTCCGCACCCTGTTCCGCTACGCCGCGGTCGCCCGCATCGATCACGTGATCGGGCTGCACCGGCTCTATTGGGTGCCGCGAGGAGCCTCGGCCAGAGACGGCGTCTACGTCCGGTATCGAGCGCAGGAGTGGTACGCCCTGCTCTCGATCGCCGCGAACGACACCGGAGCCGTGGTCGTGGGTGAGGACCTCGGGACCGTCCCCGGCTACGTCCGTCCCGCGATGAAGGCGCGCGGGCTCCTGCGGACCTACGTCGCGCAACGGGAGGCCGGCGGTGCCGGCCTCCCCGAGCCGCCGGCCGAGTCCGTGGCCGCCCTGAACACCCACGACATGCCCACGTGGGCAGGCTTCTGGCGCGGCACCGACGTCCCGCTCCGAGAGGAGCTCGGCCTGATCGACCACTCACAGGCGGAGCTGATCCTGGAGGCGCGACGCCAGGTGCGCGGAGCGCTCCCCGCGTCGCTCCCCGGGCTGCTCGCCGACCCCGACGGCGAGGACCCTCGCTCGTCGCTGGAGGCATCGCTCGAGCGGCTGGCCGCGAGCCGGGCAGCCATCGTGATGGCCTCGCTCGGCGACCTGTTGCTGGAGGCCGACCCGCAGAACGTGCCGGGCACCGGACCGGAACGGCTGAACTGGCGTCGCCGGTATCCGTGGACGCTCGATGAGATCAAAGCCCGCCCGGACACCGCATCGACGCTCGAACGCATCCACCAGGCTCGACGAAGCGGAGGGGCCGGCGTGAGCGGAGAGACCGGAGGACCGGCGTGACCGGAAGAACCAGAGAGTCGTGAACGAGGTCACCATGGAGCAGGAACTGACCGCGGACGACCTCCACCTCTTCGCGGAGGGAACGCACGGCCGGCTCGCAACGAAGCTCGGCGCCCATATGCGCGACGACGGTGCATCCTTCGCCGTCTGGGCCCCGAACGCCGAACGGGTCTCGGTGATCGGCGACTTCAACGGCTGGGACCCCGAGTCACATCCTCTCGAGCCTGTCCGTACCTCCGGCATCTGGTCGGGCGATGTCCAAGGAACGCTGCTCGGCCAGACCTACAAGTTCCACATCCGCTCACGCCACGCCGGCTATCGCGTCGACAAGGCCGACCCGTTCGCGTTCCGCTCGGAGACGCCGCCCAAGACAGGTTCCGTCATGTGGGATCTCTCCTACGACTGGGCCGACGACGAGTGGCTCGCCGGCCGCGCCCCGCGGAACGAGGTGTCGGCGCCGATGTCGATCTACGAGGTCCACCTCGGTTCGTGGCGCCGCGGCGAGGATGGGGGCTGGCTCGGCTATCGGGACGTCGCGCCTCAACTCGCCGAGCACGCACTCGACCTCGGTTTCACCCATGTGGAGCTCCTGCCGATCATGGAGCATCCGTTCTACGGCTCGTGGGGATATCAGACCACCGGATACTTCGCGCCCACGGGCAGGTTCGGCACGCCGCAAGACCTGATGTTCCTGATCGACCATCTGCACCAGCGGGGCCTCGGGGTGATCCTGGACTGGGTGCCTTCCCACTTCCCCGCGGACGAGCACGGCCTCGCGTACTTCGACGGGACGCACCTGTACGAGCACGCGGATCCCCGCCGCGGGTACCACCCGGACTGGCACACGCTGATCTTCAACTACGGGCGCAACGAGGTCAGGAGCTTCCTGCTCTCCAGCGCCGACCACTGGCTCCGCACCTATCACGCGGACGGGCTGCGCGTGGATGCCGTCGCCTCGATGCTCTACCTCGACTACTCCCGGAAGGAAGGTGAGTGGCTGCCCAACGTCCACGGTGGTCGCGAGAACCTCGAGGCGGTCTCGTTCCTCCAGCGGCTGAACGAGGACGTGTACCGGGAGCACCAGGGCATCCAGACCTTCGCGGAGGAATCCACCGCCTGGCCGATGGTGTCGCGTCCGACCGACGTGGGCGGGCTCGGCTTCGGGTTCAAATGGGACATGGGCTGGATGCACGACACGCTGCTGCACCTCCGCCGCGAGCCGATCCACCGGCGTTATCACCACAACGAGCTCACCTTCCGAGAGGTGTACGCGTACTCGGAGAACTTCGTGTTGCCGCTCTCTCACGACGAGGTCGTCCACGGGAAGGGCTCCCTCCTCGGCAAGATGCCGGGCGACGATTGGCAGCGGTTCGCCAACCTCCGGCTGTTGTTCGGCTACCAGTGGGCGCAGACCGGCAAGAAGCTCCTGTTCATGGGCGACGAACTCGGTCAGTCGGGCGAGTGGGACCACGACGCGAGCGTCGAGTGGTCCCTCCTCGACGATCCTCGGCACGCCGGCATCGCCCGCTGGGTGCGCGATCTCAACGCGTTGCATCGAGTCGAGCCCGCGCTGCACGCGTTCGACGCGGACCCCCGCGGATCCGAGTGGATCGACGCCTCGGATGCCGAAGGAGGGACGCTGTGCTTCCTCCGGCGAGGTCCGTCCGAGCGGGACGTGGTCGTGGTCGTGCTCAACCTCACCCCGATGCCGCACGATCGCTTCCGCATCGGGCTGTCGGACGGAGGCGTGTGGCACGAGGCCTTGAACAGCGATGCGGAGAGCTACGGAGGCTCGGGCATGGGGAACCTGGGGCGCGTGATGGCGGAGCCGACGCCGTGGCACGGTCGACCGCACAGCGCGCAGATCGTGCTCCCCCCACTGGCCTGCCTGTTCTTCCGGCCCGGAGCCGAACGGCACGGAGAGGTTCGGGGCTCGTGACGATCCGGGTGTGGCCGGGGACCCCGTACCCGCAGGGAGCCACGTGGGACGGCGAGGGTGTGAACTTCTCGATCTTCACCGAGCACGCCACGGGCGTCGACCTCTGCCTCTACGACCGGCCGGACGACGCCGTGGAGGCCGAGCGGATCCCGCTCACGAATCGGACCGATCTGCTCTGGCACGCCTACCTCCCCGATGTGCGGCCGGGTGGCCTCTACGGCTACCGCGTGCACGGGCCATACGAGCCGCGTGAGGGTCATCGGTTCAACCCCCACAAGCTCCTCCTGGATCCGTACGCGCGGGCGATCAGCGGGCCCGTCCGGTGGCACGACGCCGTGTACGGCTATGAGATCGGCCGTCCCGAGGAGGATCTCTCGTTCGATGAGCGCGACAGCGCAGGCTCGATGCCGAAGTGCGTCGTGATCGACCCCGCGTTCACATGGGGGGAGGATCGACGCCCCCAGACGCCGTGGAACCGCACGGTGGTCTACGAGACCCACGTCCGAGGATTCACGAAGCTCCATCCGTCGATCCCGCCCGAGATCAGGGGCACGTACCTCGCGCTCGCGCACGATCCTGTCCTCGAACACCTGCGGTCGCTCGGGGTCACCGCGGTGGAGCTCATGCCCGTGCACCAGTTCGTCGACGACCGGGTCCTGGTCGAGCGCGGGCTGTCCAACTACTGGGGATACAACTCCATCGGGTTCTTCGCTCCACATCACGGCTACGCGACGCGCACGGTCGGTCAGCAGGTCTACGAGTTCAAGTCGATGGTGAAGACGTTGCACCGCGCCGGCATCGAGGTGATCCTCGACGTCGTCTACAACCACACGGCCGAAGGCAACCACCTCGGGCCGACCCTGTCCCTCCGAGGGATCGACAACAAGGCTTTCTATCGCCTGTCACCCGATGATGCCCGCTACTACATCGACTTCTCCGGGACCGGGAACAGCCTCAACATGCTGCACCCGCGGGCGATCCAGCTGATCATGGACAGCCTCCGACACTGGGTGCTGGAGATGCATGTGGACGGCTTCCGGTTCGACCTGGCGCCGGTCCTGGCCCGGGAGCTGTACGAGGTGAACCGCCTCGGGACGTTCTTCGACATCATCCAGCAGGACCCGGTGCTCTCGCAGGTGAAGCTGATCGCCGAGCCCTGGGATGTCGGACCCGGCGGGTACCAGGTGGGCAACTTCCCGGTCGGCTGGGCCGAGTGGAACGGCAAGTACCGCGACTGCGTGCGGAGGTTCTGGCGCGGCGATCCTGGTCAGCTTCCGGAGCTCGCGTTCCGGCTGTCCGGCTCCAGCGACCTGTACGAGGCGAGCGGCCGCAACACCTACGCCTCGGTCAACTTCGTGACCGCGCATGATGGCTTCACCCTCCGAGATCTCGTGACCTACGCCGAGAAGCACAACGAGCCGAACGGCGAAAGCAACAAGGACGGAACCGACGAGAACTTCTCCTCCAACTGGGGTGACGAGGGTCCGACCGACCAGCCGGAGATCGTCGAGATACGACAGCGCATGAAGCGCAACCTGATGGCCACGCTCGTCTTCTCACAAGGCGTGCGGATGCTGCTCGGCGGCGACGAGCTCGGACGCTCCCAGCGCGGGAACAACAACGCCTACTGCCAGGACGATGAACTGAGCTGGTTCGATTGGGAGCGCCGCGATCTGGACATGCTCGCGTTCACGCGGGAGACGCTGAAGATCTTCCGGTCGAATCCGGTCTTGCGGCGGCGCTCGTTCTTCAGCGGGATGCTCGACGGCGGGCGGCACAAGGACGTGATGTGGGTCCGCGCCGACGGCGTGGAGATGACCGACGAAGACTGGTCCGATCCCGAGAACCGTATCCTCGGGATGCTGATCCCGGGGCGGGCGACGGATGAGCGTGACGAACGTGGCCGCTTGATCCGAGGCGACACCGTCCTGCTGCTGCTGAACGCTGGCTCCCGGTCGAGGAAGGTCACGCTCCCGCGCCTCGAGGGAAGCGGGCTTTGGCACGAGGTCCTCAATACCGCGCGGCCGGGTCACGCGCGGGTGGTGCGCCGCGAGGCGTTGAACCTCGTCGCGCACTCGTTGATGCTTCTGCGGTTCGAGGGAGCGGAGCGCTCGTCCGAGCGCTCCGGGGGCGGCTCCTGATCCTTCCGGATCAGGTGCCCGCCACTGGGCGCTACGCCTGGAGAGCTTCTCGGGCCTTCTCGTTGTCGCTCGTCACGAGCACCGCTCGATCGCCGGTCGCGAGATACGCGATCGAGATGTTGATCCCGGCGGTCGCCACCTTGCCGGCAACTCGCCCGAGGGTGCCCGGTCTGGCGGCATCCTCGTCCGTCAGGTCGATGACGACGGCGTCGGCCTCGCCCTCCACCTTGATGTCGGCGAGGATCAACGCGTTCTGCGCCACCATCGCGTTCTCCACCAAGACGTGCACGACACCGACCCCGTCGTCGGTCGTCGCACAGATCCCCTCGATGTTGACCCCTGCGTCGCCCAACGCCTCACCCATGTGGGCGAGCTGGCCCGCAAGGTCATCGAGCACTACGGTCAGATCCGTGGCCATCTGATCACCCTCTCCTACATCCCGAGCGCAGCCCGCGCTCTTTCGTTGTCATCGGTGACGGCAACGGCTCGGTTGTTCGTCGCGAGATACACGGCCTGCATGTTGATCCCTGCATCTGCCACCGCGCGCGCCATCTTGCCCATCGTGCCCGGCGTTCCTGCGCCCTCCGACACCTCGCTCACGATCGCCGAGGACTCGGTCTCGACGGTCAGTCCGGCGCCTTCGAGAGCGGCCCGCGCGGCGGCGCCGTCCTCCACCAGGAGATGGATCACGCCGCGATCGCCCAGTCCGACACCGCAGAGGCCCTCGATGTTGATGCCGGCGTTACCCAGCGCCTCTCCGATGTCCGCCAACCCTCCGGGACGATCCTCGACGGTGACACCAAGATCAGTCGGCACGGTTCCCCCTTCTGCTCGCTGCTCTCGGTCTACGCCCCGAGTGGAAGCCCGTCAAGTTCGCCGCGGTCGCTTCCGGCGGCCGACCGGCCGCCCCGCGGGCGCTATCAACCCACTCCCTCCGGCGGCGGTTCCTCATCGGGGCTGGGAGCGGGGACCTCCCGAGGCGGGTTCGCCACCTGGGTTCGCGGCGCCGCGATCTCGACGTCGAGAACCAGTGCGGCCGGCGCGTCGAGACCGAGACCGTCGACCGCGAACAGATCCATGGCTTCGCCGCAGCCCCCGGCGGCGACCAGAAGGGTGGTCCTATCGAGCCATCCCAGCGCCTCGGTGGGTCGCGTCTCGCCCGGCATGGCGGTTCTCGTCTCGCCCCGGCTCAGGACCAGGGCCATGCGCTCCTCGCAGGCCTTGCTTTCGGTGACTGCCTGGAGGGTCCCCGACGGGGCGAGCCGGAGACCGCCCGAGACACTCCCCTCCGTGCCGCGCCATGCCGTACCGAATCCGGTCCGGCTCTCGAGCTTCATGAAGTGGAGCTCCGGGTAGCCCTCCTCGTGCTGGGCCGTCCACCACAAGGTCCGCCCGTTCGGTGAGAACGCGAGCGAGGTGAACTCGGTCCCGCGCTCGGAGAAGATGAGTCGCTGCGGATCCGTCCCTTCGTTCGTCGACAGCCAGATCTCTTGTCCCTCGATCGTCTCCACCACGAACGCCAGCGCGAGACCGCTGGGGTGATACGCGACCTGGAGATACGTCCCCGGGGGAAGTGAGACGAGCCGGATCAGGCGGCCGTCATCGACGAAGCGCTTCCTCGGGATGCCCTTCGCGTCCGCGAACACCACCGCGAGGCCGAGCGGATGCCCCCAGTCGAAGGCGCGCAACGAGGTGTCGATCGCCGGGAGATCCGGGGCGTCGCCGCCGACACCGCGGATCTCGAACCGGTTCAGGAGCACCCGATCGCCCTGCGGGCCCCAGGCGAACGGACCGGCGTCCTCCACCGGGAACAGACATGCCAGATCGCCCTCGTCGGGGTCGAGCGCCCACGCCCGGCCCTCGGCGACGAAGGCGACGCTATGGGATGCACCGGCGCCGCCGGTGCATCCCGGGGGCAACGGCGTGCCGTCCGGCATCCGAGCGCCGGTGGTCACGACGGACGGGGATCCTGTCGTGCCCACCGATGGCGTCGGAGTCTCGTCGTCGGTCGCCGGCTGCGTGCACGCGCCGGCGAAGAGCGCAGCCGCGAGCACGAACCGGGTCCATCGCATGGTCGGTCTCGGACGGTACACCGAGGCGGCCCTCCGGGCGAGGGACCCGATCAGAGGTTGCCGCGGAGCCCCCAGAGCTCCGGGAAGAACCGCTTGTCCAGCGTGGTGCGGAGGTACCCGACGCCCGAGGAGCCGCCCGTCCCCCGCTTCGCTCCGATCTCACGTTCCACCATCAGGACGTGGAGCGAGCGCCAGCGAGCGACGTTCTCGTCGTGGTCGAGCAATGCCTCCGAGACCGCGAACAGCTCCTGTTGCTCCCGCGCCATCGCGACCAATGAAGCGGACCGCTGCTCGTCGTCGTCCGCGGGCATCGGCAGGCCATTGGACTCCAAGAGCGCACAGAAGCCGTCCCAGAGGGTCGGCTCGGCGAGTCGCCGCTTGAGACGATCACGCTCCTCGGGCGAGGCGGCGAGATCTTGGAGGAGCCGCTCGTCCTTCAGCCCACTGATGCATTCGAGCTCCCGGAACTGCGCGGACTGGAATCCGGACGCTGGCGCGAGGTGGTCACGGAACGCGAGGAAATCCTGCGGGGACATCGTTTCGAGCACCTCGATGTGTTCGATCAGGACGCGTTCGATCGCGTGCACGCGCTTCAGATAGTGGCGAGCGCGCTCCGTATCCCCGTCGAAGAGGCGATCGCGAACCGACTCCAGCTCGAACAGGCTCTGCTTGAACCACAGCTCGTACGCCTGGTGGACCACGATGAACAGGAGCTCGTCGTGGACCGGAGGATCCGACAGCAGCTGCTGGAGCGACATGAGCTCGGGCAGCTTCAGGTAACCGCTGTAGGTGAGGAGATCTATGTCCGTTTCACTCGTCCGGCCGAACCGCCGTTGTCTGCCCTCTTCCATCGCACGGAGCCTAGCGAAGGCGCGCTGCAGCTATCCGGCGGTTCGCGCGTCGCCCGCGTCGCTCGACTCTGAGCTCTTGGATCAACTGGCGGACGCCGTGCTCGTCGCCGACACGGACGGTCACTACGTCGAGGCGAACCTCGCGGCCGCCACACTGCTCGGCTCCTCGCGGGCGGAGCTCTTGTCGATGGGTGTCGCCGACGTGACGATGGGTCCGCTCGGAGGTCTCGGTCCGAGTACGTCCGATTCTCCAAAGATGGCTACTGGCGAGGGATGGTCGACCTCCGCCGGAAGGGCCATCGGCTGGCGCGAGAGATCGACGGCGAGGATCCCACCGTCGCGCTGCCGTTCGACCGCGAGCGCGGCCTGCCCGATGTCGAGCCCATCGCGAGATGATGTGGGGACATGGACACGAAGCCGCTCGGCACGGATCTTCCCGGCGGCGTCCGGTTCATCGGACCGGAGGTCGATCGCGAACCCGGGTGGATACCGGGTGAGGCGCCGACCCTCGCAGACCTGAACGCCTGCGTCGCGTGCGGGTTGTGCTTGCCGCACTGCCCCACCTATCGACTGACCGGGGAGGAGTCGGCGTCGCCGCGCGGCCGGATCACCGCGATGCGTGCCGTCCACGAAGGCCGCGCGGCGCCCGACGAGACGTTCTCGCGCTTCATGGACCTATGTCTCGTGTGCCGTGCGTGCGAGGACGTCTGTCCGTCGCACGTGCCCTTCGGTCGGATGATGGAGGCGGCCCGCACGCAGATCGAGCCACTCCGTTCACGGCGCACAAGGTTCCTTCGCTGGCTCGGCCTGGACGTGGTGCTTCCGTCGAAGAGGCTCACGTGGCTGACGGGCGTGCTCGCTCCGCTCGCGCGACCCTTCCTCCCGACACGGGTCCGGGCGTTGATCCCTCGAGGAGGCGGCGAGCCGTTCAGCCGACTCCCCCGCGTCACATCGCCGGCGGGCGACCCGCGTGGAACCGTGGCATTGCTCTCCGGCTGCGTGCAGGACCGGTGGTTCCGGAGGGTGAACCGCGCCTCGATCCGGGTGCTCGCGAGGAACGGCTGGCGTGTCGTCGTGCCGCGCGCGCAGACGTGTTGCGGAGCGCTGGCCGCGCACAACGGACACCTCGAGACGGCGCGGAGGCTCGCGAAGAAGAACGCGGCAGCGTTCGCTTCGGTGGATCACGTCGTCGTGAACGCCGCCGGTTGCGGCGCGCACATGCAGTCGTACGGCGAGCTGGTCGAGGGGGCGGATCTCCCCGTTCGCGACGTGATGGAGTTCCTTCACGGAGAGGGCGTCACAGGCGACCCGGGCTCGCTTTCGCAGCCCACCCGCGTCGCCTACCACGATGCGTGTCACGCGCTGCGTGCCCAAGGGATCCACGATCAGCCGCGCGAACTGCTGGGCAGGATCGGCAACCTCGAGCTCGTCGAGATCCCGAACGGCGACCGCTGCTGCGGCGCCGCCGGGATCTACAACGTCACCGAGCCGGAGATGTCCGATCGCCTGATGCGCGAGAAGGCCGAAGCGGTCGCCTCGACGGGGGCGGCCGTGGTTGCCTCCGGCAACCCCGGCTGCACGATGCAGCTTCTCGCCGGCCTGCGAAGGATCGGCGCGCAGGCCGACGTCCTGCACCCGATCGAGGTGCTCGACTCCGCCGCACGGAGGCACTGAGCTACCAGCGAGGATCGGCCGCGAGGAGGGCCGCCCGGCCCGTGCACTCGGTTCCCACACCGTAGCGAGGGTCTTCGCCCACGCCGAGGCGGATGTAGAAGCACGCGCCCGGCCGCGCCTGGACGGCCGCCGCCCAGACGGTCTCGGAAGCAGACACGCTCACGTCGTCCAGGCCGACGGACGATTCTTCCTCCGGCCGGAACGACAACTCGGGGACATCCTCCCCCAGCGCGTCGGCATCGGCTTCCCGGAACGACGCCGTGCGGCTGCGCACGATCTCCGCGGCTGCCTGCGCCCGGCGGAGCGTGTCCTGCGCGTGCCCGATCGAGTTCGCGAGCGGCCTGTTCGCGAAGATCTCCACGAGCAGGAACAGGCCACCCACCAGCAACGTCCCCGCGATGATCCAGAAGCCACGGTTGGAGCGCATCGGTTCGGGTCCGAGCTCGTCGTCGTAGGCCCGGATCAGCTCGTCGTCGGTCGCCATCACCGAAAGGGTACGAAACGCCCGATCCGATACGTTCGCCGCATGCCCGAGAAGATCGCGCCGAACGTGCTGTCGTGGGCGAGCGAGCTCGACGAGCTCACGCGCGCCCAGGCCGCGACGACCGCCCGCCTTCCGGTCCTGGCCGGGTACCTGGCGCTGATGCCCGACGCGCACCTCGGGAAGGGCGCCACGATCGGCTCCGTGATCCCCACCGAGAGCGCGGTGATCCCGTCCGCCGTGGGGGTCGACAT
>Ga0136614_10000250_pt1 | contig 24232 bp, 22 predicted proteins | sample AntDrymUQ2792106_2_FD_106643 | JGI IMG/M metagenome (GOLD analysis project Ga0136614, IMG submission 106643) | Polar desert sand microbial communities from Dry Valleys, Antarctica - metaG UQ279 (21.06) | ecosystem: Environmental > Terrestrial > Soil > Desert | place: Antarctica: Dry Valley... | reverse complement strand
GCGGTGCTGGTGCGAGCGCCGCTCGGGCGAGTCGGGCATCAGGCGGCCACCTCCTGCAGCGCGCCGCGCAGGGCGGCGACGAACGCGTCGTTCTCGTCGGACGTGCCGACGGTGACACGCAGGCACCCCTCGAGTCGAGGCCAGCTCGAGAAGTCGCGGACGAGCACTCCCCGCTCGACCAGTCGCTCCCACAGCCCGTGCGCATCACCGGCCACCCGCACCAGGACGAAGTTGGCACCAGACGGGTACACGGTGAGCGATTCGAACGCCCCGAGCGCCTCGACGAGCCGGCCGCGCTCCCGCACCAGCAGCTCGACCCGCGCCTCCATCTCGCCTCCGAAGCGCAGGGCGAGGAGGCCGGCGAGCTGGGTCGGCACCGCCAGGTGGTACGGCAGCACCACCTTCTCCAGCTCCTCGACCACGGCCGGAGGCGCCACACAGAAACCCAGCCGCAGCGCGGCCATCGACCACACCTTCGAGTACGTGCGCGCCACGACGAGACGGCCGTCGTCGCCGACGAGGCTCATCGCGGTGTCGCCGGCGAACTCGCCGTACGCCTCGTCCACCACGACCAGGCCGGCGGTGGCACCGAGCAGGGCTTCGATCGTGGCCGAGGGCTCCACCGTGCCGGTGGGGTTGTTGGGGCTGCACGCGAACACCACCGAGGGCTGCGCGTCCTCGACGAGTTGCGCCGCCGCGCTCGGGTCGATCGTGAAGTCCTCGCGCCGCTCCCCCACCACGACCTCGGTGCCGGTGATACGGGCGATGTGCGAGTGCAACGCGTACGTCGGCTCGAACACCGCCGCCCGCCGTCCCGCGCCCCCGTACGTCAACAGCAGCGTCTGGAGCACCTCGTTGGAGCCGTTGGCACAGAACAGGCGCTCGACCGGCTGGCCGAGGTGGCGCGCCAGCGCCGTGCGCAGATCGCGGGCGGCGCGGTCGGGGTACCGGTTGAGGGGGACGCCGCCGAGCGCGTCGAGCCAGGCCGAGACGAACCCGGGCGGCGGCGGGTACGGGCTCTCGTTGGTGTTGAGGCGCACAGCCACGTCGAGCTGGGGCGAGTGGTAGCCGGTGAGCTCGCGCAGGCCGTCGCGGGGTTGCACCGGCGCGTCGCCGCTCACGGGTTGTCCTGACGCAGGGCAACCGAGCGGCCGTGGGCGTCGAGGCCTTCGATGTCGGCCAGGGCGCGCATGTGCGGCGCGACCGTCGTGAACGCAGCCTCGTCGAGGGTGACCACGTGGACGTGCTTCTGGAAGTCGGCCACGCGCAGCGCGCTGGCGAATCGTGCGGTGCGCGCCGTCGGGAGCACGTGGTTCACGCCCGCGACGTAGTCGCCCACCACCGCGGGCGCCCATGGACCGCAGAACACAGCGCCGGCGTTGCGCACGAGTGGGACGAGCGACTCGGGATCCTCGGTCATCAGCTCGAGGTGCTCCGGCGCGATGATGTTCGCCACCGCCATCGCCTGTTCCGGTCCGTCGACGAGCACGGCCCGGCCGCCGGTCGCCAGGGTCGCGTCGATCTCCTCGCGCCGCTGGGCGTGTTCGAGCAGCTGGTCGAGGGCGACGTCGACCGCCGCGATCACGGCCTCGCTCCAGGTAACCAGGACGGCGGCACCGTCGGGACCGTGCTCCGACTGGGCCAGCAGGTCGGCGGCGACGAGGTCGGCGCGGGCCGAGTCGTCGGCCACCACGACCAGCTCGGAGGGACCGGCGAACGACTCGATGCCGACGACCCCCGCGACCTCCCGCTTCGCTCCGGCCACGTAGACGTTCCCCGGCCCGACGATCACGTCGACGGGGCGGATGCTCTCGGTGCCGTAGGCCATGGCGGCGATCGCTTGGGCACCGCCGACGCGGTACACCTCGTCCACGTCGACCAGTGCCGCCGCTGCCAGGGTGGGCCGCGCCACCCTGCCGTCGCGGTCGGGGGGGACGCACAGGGCGATCTCGCGCACGCCGGCCACCCGGGCCGGGATCGCGGTCATGAGCACCGTCGACGGATAGGCCGCCCGGCCACCGGGTACGTACAGACCCGCCCGGTCGACCGGCACGACGACCTCCCGGACGGTGATCCCGTCCTTGTCGAGCTGTACCTCGTGCTCGAGCTGGGCCTCGTGGTGCGTGGTGATCCGGTCGCGGGCGTAGTCGAGCGCCGCCCGGAACTTGGGGGGCGCGCCCGCGAGCGCTTCCTCCAGCTCGCGCTGGGGGACCCGAAGGTCACCCAGCACGGTCTCGTCGAAGCGGACGGTCAGCCGCCGGACCGCGGCATCGCCCTGCTCGCGGACCGCGGCCACGATCTCGCGCACGAGCGCGGCTGTCCCCTCTCCGGCCGGGGCGGGCACGGCGAGAACGTCGGCGAGATCACCGTCGAAGGCGCGCAGATCGAGGCGCGTGAGCACGCTCATCAGCGCCTTCATCGTAATGGGCACCCTCGTCCCGACCTCCGAATTGCCCGCGTCCGGGCCTGGCGTCAGGCTTCGCGGCGTGTCGTCGTCGGACCGTGCCGAGCTGTCGACGCTGCGTTCGCAGCTCGAGGAGCTGACCGAGCGCGTGGTCGCGGTCGCCTCCCGTTACCGCGACACCTTCGACTCCGCGGTCGCGGGCGACCTCTATGCCGCGGAACGGTCGCTGTTCGGTGCGCGACGCGCCCTCGACCGGGCTATCGCCACGCTCGAGGACGGCTGAGCGTCAGGCCGGTCGAGCCGTTCGGCTGCGGGCCACCCGTGTCTCCACCTTGAACGCCGAGGGGCAGATGTCGGCGAGCATGCACTCGTCGCAGTGGGGGCGGCGGGCCATACAGACGGCGCGACCGTGGAGGATGAGGCGCAGCGACAGCCGGCCCCGCTCCTCCGCGGGAACGATCGCGTTGAGCTCGTGCTCGGCCTTGACCGGGTCGGTCTGGTCGGTGAGCTTGAGGCGACGGGCCAGCCGACCGACGTGGGTGTCGACGGGGAGGCCGGGCAGGTCGAACCCGACCGACCGGATCACGTTGGCAGTCTTGCGCCCGACTCCGGGCAGGCTCACGAGATCTTCCAGGTCGCGGGGCACCTCGCCGCCGAAGCGCTCCTCGAGCGCCCTCGCCATCCCGATCAGGCTGCGCGCCTTCGACCGGAAGAAGCCCGAGGAGTGAATCAGGGTCTCCAGCTCCTCGGGATCGGCGTGGGCCAGGTCGGCGGGCGTCGGGTACCGCGCGAACACCCCCGGCGTGACCTTGTTGACCGTCTCGTCGGTGCTCTGAGCCGAAAGAATGGTGGCTACGAGGAGCTGGTACGGATTGTCGTGCACGAGTGCGCACAACTCGCGCCCGTCACCGGGATACTCCTCGGCGAGACGGCGCACGACCTCCTCGGCGCGCTGCTTCGCTCCCCGAGGCCGCGCCATCACATAGGTCCCTCGCTCGGCGCCGGGATACCCGGCACCGCCCCTGCGGGGGCGCTCGTCCGCACAAACGCGGACGATACCGTGACCTCCGTGACCACCCTTCGGCGGCTCCAGCCGGTGGCGCCCGCCGACGTGGTCGCGATCGGGCGGCTCCACGACGCCGCCGAAGCCGCTGATGGCCACCCGGCGCTCAACGACGCGGTGTGGCGCGACCTCGACGCCGGTGGGCACCCGGGGTCGGCCGGCGTCCTCGCCACCGACGGCGAGCACGCGGTCGGCTACGCCCACGTGGCCCGCAGCGACAGCTTCTCCCCTCCCCATTGGGCGGTCGGGCTGGTCGTGCACCCCGATCGGCGCGGCACCGGGCTCGAGGCCGAGCTGCTCGGGGCGGTCGTCCACCACGTGGAGGCCGAGGGTGGAGGGCCGGTGGTGCTGTGGCTGCTCGGCGCCGACGAGGACGACGACGACGCGGTCGGGGCGGCCGGATTCACGCCGCAGCGCGATCTCCTGCAGATGCGGGTCGCGCTTCCGCTGTCAGAGGAACCGCGCTGGCCACCCGACACCGAGGTCCGGACGTTCGTTCCCGGCCAGGACGACGACGCCTGGCTCGAGGTGAACAACCGGGCCTTCGCCAACCACCCGGAGCAGGGCGGGTGGATCCGGGACACCTTGCGGCGGCGTCTGGCCGAGCCGTGGTTCGACCCCGCCGGCTTTCTCCTCGCGGTCGACGATCAGGGCATCGCCGGCTTCTGCTGGACCAAGGTGCATCCACCCTCGCCCGGTGAGCAGGGCCCGCTGGGTGAGATCTTCGTGATCGGCGTGGACCCGTCCCGCCAGGGCACCGGACTGGGACGAGCGTTGACGCTCGTCGGGCTCGCCTCGCTGGCCGATCGGGGCGTGCGCACCGGCATGCTCTACGTCGACGGCGCCAACGAGCCCGCGCTCCGGCTCTACCGGTCGCTGGGCTTCGAGACCCACCGGCGCGACCGGGCCTACGCCCGGGAGGTGGTCGGGTCGGCCAGAATGGGTCAGTGAACGAACGTCGCTTCCTCAATCAGGCCCAGCCCCAGACCCTCGTCATCGCCACGCTGCTGCTCTATGTCAACGCGGTGTTCGATGTCATCTCGTTGGTCCCGATCCTCATCCTCTTCGGCCTGGCTCTCGCCGCCGGCGGGTATGGGATTGCCAACGAGCAGAAGTGGGGCTACGGCCTCGCGGTCGCGGCGGCGGTCTTCCGCGTCGCGCTCCTCCTGTTCTGGTACGGCATCGACGTCCTCGAGTTCCCGATCATCCTCACCTTGATGTTCGACGGCGCCCTCGTCGCGCTCCTCTTGCATCCCGAGAGTCGCGACTACCAGCGCATCTGGTTCAAGTGACGCGGTGACGCCGATTCGTCGTCTCCTGACCGTGGTGGTCGCAGCGGTCGCGCTCCTGGTCGCGGCCGCGCCTCCGGCATCGGCCAAGCCGAAGCCGGATCCGTCCGCCGGATGTGGCCAGCCCCACGCTCCTGGCGTCACCGCCGAGACCCTCGCCACCGCCGATGGCGTCCGCGAGTACCGCCTCGCGGTCCCCGACGACTACACCGGCGAGAAGCCGCTGCCGCTCGTCCTCAACTACCACGGCCTGGGCTCGAACGCGGAACAGCAGGCGGTGTACAGCGAGCTGGAGGAGAAGGGCCCGGCGCGTGGCTACATCGTCATCACGCCCCAGGGGCAGACCCTGGCGGGCTTCCGCCTCTGGAACGTCCTGCCCGAGCTCGCCTCCCCCGACGACGTCGGCTTCACCGGCGCCCTCATCGACACCGCGGCGGCGGCGCTTTGCATTGACACCCGCCGCGTCTACGCGACGGGGATGTCGAACGGCGGCGGCATGTCGGCCTACCTGGGGTGCAACCTCGGGAGCCGGTTGGCCGCGATCGCGCCCGTCGCCGGCGTCAGCCTCGAGTTCGGCCCCTGCACCAGCGAGGAGCGCGTCCCGGTGATCGCCTTCCACGGCCAGCAGGACGCGATCGTCCCGTACTTCGGAGGTCCCCTCGGCATCCTGCTGCTCCAGGATCGGATCCTCCCGCAGGTCGAGGAGGCAGTCGCCGAGTGGGGTGATCGCGACGGCTGCAAGCCCCGGCCCAAGATCAAGATGGTGAGCGAGCACGTGCAGCTCACCGACTACTCGGGCTGCGACGGGAAGACCGACGTGCAGCTCTACTCGGTCAGCGGCGGCGGGCACACCTGGCCCGGGAGCATCCCGGTCGGGCCACTGGGCGAGACGACCACCGAGATCAACGCCGCCGACCTCCTCCTCAACTTCTTCGGAAAGCACGCCCGCCGCGACTGAGTCAGCGGAACTCGGGCATCACCTGCTCGGCGAACAGCCGCAGGGTGGTGTCGTCGGGATAGTCCGAGCACCACGGCACGAAGTAGGTGCAGCCGAGGTCGACGTACGCCCGGATCTTCTCGCACACCTGCTCGGGCGTGCCGACGAGGTTGCCCGCGACCCAGGAGTCGTAGGGCTCGTTCCAGCGTGATCCCGCCGTGCCGGCGTCGACGAGCGCCCGGATGTCGTCCTCCTTCTGGCGTACCAGGACCTCGCCGCTGATGGTCTTACGGATCTCGTCCTCGTCGCGGCCGACGTCCTTGCAGTGGCGCTGGAGCACCTCGCGCTTGTGCGCCCATTCCTGGGGCTTGCCGCCGAAGTTCGCGCAGTCGGCGTGACGGGCCACCACCCGCAGGGTGAGCTGCTCGCCGCCGCCACCGATCCAGATCGGGGGGTGGGGTTGCTGGACGGGCTTGGGGTCGCACTGCGCGCCCAAGACGGCGAAGTACTTCCCTTCGAACTCGGCGTCCGGCTGCGTCCACATCGCCTTCACGACCTCGACCGCGTCCTGGAGCTTCCCGATCCGGACCTTGTTCTCCTCGAACGAGTAGCCGTAGGCCTCGTACTCGTGCCAGTACCAGCCCGCGCCGACGCCCCAGTCGAGCCGGCCGCCGGAGATCACGTCGATGCTGGAGGTGATCTTGGCGGTGAGTGCGGGGTTGCGGTACGAGGTGCAGCTCACCATCTGGCCCAACCGGATCCGGCTCGTCGCCTCGGCGAGCGCGGCCATGGTCGTCCAGCACTCGAAGACGGCTTCGTGCGACGGCTCGGGGATGTTGTGGAAGTGGTCGTAGACCCAGACCGAGTCGAAGCCCAGCTCCTCGGCGAGGAGTGCGACCTCGCGGCACTTCGCCCACTGCGATTCGGCGCCCTTGATGGATCGAAGCTCGGTCTTCCACCCCTGGGGCGCGAACACGCCGAATCCGATGTCAGCCATGCCGTCCTCCTTACCCCGTTGCGGGGCTCGGCGGAACGTACCCTGACCCCATGGCGGTGGGCGAAGGTGCGCCGCGGGGCCCTAGGAGACTGATGAACAAGTCACTTCTGGGACGTTGTCCACAGACAAACGCGCTGGTCAGAGCGTCGCGCGGTCGGCGAATCGCGCATTATTCAGCAGTCTCCTAGCCGGCACGGCCAGCTCTGGATCCTGTTCGTCGCCAACGCGACCTCGTGGCTCATCGGGCTGCCTCTCGTGTTCCTCGTACCGATCGACGCCGAAGGGAGCGCGCTGGCCGTCGCGCTCGCGGTCACGGCGACGACTGTGGTCGGCACCATCGTCGTCCTCCTCGTCCCGGTCGTGTCGGAGCGCGCCCGCCTGCGCGTCGGCTCCGCCGGGGCTCTGGTGCGGTCGTACTTCGTCCGGTACGTGCTGCGGGTCGGGTTCGTCGATCTTCCGGTCTGCGTCGGTGCGACGGGGTGGGTCCTGACCGGTGAGCCCTTCGTGTACGCGATCGGGATCCCGTTCACGCTGTTGGCAGCGGCGCGAGCGGCGCCCACGCGCCAACGGATCGCGATCGACCAGCAGGAAGTCGACGAGATGGGCAGCACGCTGTCGCTCCGCGGGCTCCTCGACCGTCCGGCGCGGCTCGCCCCGTAGACTGTCGCGCTGGTGTCCGACCCCGAACAGCTCGTCTCCGGTATCGAAGCGCGGTTGCGGCCGCTCGAGGTCGCGTTGGCGGAGGCGTGGTGGGAGACGAGCACTCACGTCTCCGAAGAGGCGAAGGAGCGCCGCGAGCGCATCGAGCTCGAGCGCCGGGCGCTGCTCGCCGATCCGGAGGCGTTCGCCGCGATCCGGGAGGCGCGCGGCACCGACGTCGACGACCCCCTCGTACGTCGCCAGCTCGACGTGCTCCACGACGCGTTCGCGCCTCACCAGGTGCCCGAGGCTCTCCGGCGGCGGCTGGTCGGGCTCGAAGTGGAGGTCGAGGCGACGTTCAACTCGCACCGGGGCGAGATCGGCGGGCAGCGGGTCGACGACAACCACATCCTCGAGATCCTGCGTTCGAGCGACGACACCGGCGAGCGCAAGGTGGCGTGGCAGGCGTCCAAACAGGTTGGCGCGCAGGTGGCGGAGCAGGTCCGGGAGCTGGCGGAGCTTCGCAACCAGGCGGCCCGCGGGCTCGGCTACCGCGACCACTTCGAGCTCGCCCTCGCCACCGGCGAGCTCGACGAAGGCCGGCTCTTCGCCACCCTCGACGAGGTCGACCGGGCGACCGCCGGACCGTTCACGGAGTGGAAGGGCCGCCTCGACCAGTCGCTGGCCGCTCGCTTCGGCTGCGGCGTCGCCGACCTCCGGCCCTGGCACTACGACGACCCGTTCTTCCAGGACCCGCCGGTGGCGGGCGCGGTCGACCTCGACCCGATCTTCGAGGACGCCGACATCGAGGGGCTCACGCTGCGCACCTACGACGGCCTCGGCCTCGACCTGCGCCCGGTCCTCGAGCAGAGCGACCTGTTCGCACGCGAGGGCAAGAGCCAGCACGCGTTCTGCATCGACATCGACCGCGAGGGTGATGTGCGCGTCCTCTGCAACGTCGAGCCCAGCGAGCGGTGGATGGACACAATGCTGCACGAGTTCGGGCACGCTACCTACGACCGTGGGATCGACCGGGGGCTCCCCTGGCTCCTGCGGGCCGCCACCCACGCGCTGACGACCGAAGGCGTCGCGATGCTCTTCGGTCGACTCCCGCGCGATCCGAACTGGCTGCGCAGGATCGCGGGCATCGACGCCACCCGCATCGACGAGCTCGCGCCCCGGCTGGCGGAGTCGCGTCGGGCGAACCTCCTGGTGTTCGCCCGCTGGGTGCTGGTCATGACCACTTTCGAGCGCGACCTCTATGCCAATCCGTCCGCCGACCATGAGGCGCGGTGGTGGGACATCGTCGAGCGGTTCCAGCTGCTGCACCGGCCCGAGCCGGGATCGGCGGAGGCAGCGTGGGCGTCCAAGATCCACCTAACCGTCGCGCCCGTGTACTACCAGAACTACCTGTACGGGGAGCTGGTCGCGTCGCAGCTCGGCGACGCGGTCGCGGCGCGCGCCACCGGCCTCGTCGACCACGTCGACGCCGGCCGCCTGCTCGTCGACGACTTCTTCGCCCCCGGCGCGTCGCTGCGCTGGGACCGGCTCGTCGAGCGCGCCACCGGCGAGCCGCTCGGAGCCGGCGCGTTTGCCCGGCATCTCGCCGCGTGACGGCGTAGATTCCGACTACATGGACCTCGGGCTCCGGGGACGCGCGGTGGTCATCGCCGGCGGCTCACGCGGGATGGGCCGGGCGACCGCCGAGCTGCTCGCAGCCGAAGGCTGTCGGGTCGCGGTGCTGGCCCGCACCGATCCCGAGCTGCGTGAGGCGGAGACCGAGCTCGCCACCGCGGGCGCGGCCGACGCCATCGGTCTCCAGTGCGACCTGCTCGACACCGGCGAGGTGGAAGCAGCGTTCAGCTTCCTCGACGAGCGCTGGGGCGAGCTCAACGCGCTCGTCAACGCCGCCGGGCCCACCCGGATCGGTGCGCTCGACGACCTGAGCGACAACGACTGGATGGAGTACTTCGACCTGGGCGTACTGACGATGGTGCGCACGGTGCGGGCGGCCCTCCCCTTGCTGCGCAAGGCGTCATTCGCCCGGGTCGTGAACCTCGCCGCCACGTCGATCCGTCACCAGGCGCCGGGTCTGATCGGCTACACCGCGGCCAAGGCGGCGCTGGCCAGCGCGTCGAAGAACCTCGCCCGGTCGCTCGCGCCCGACGGCATCGTCGTGAACACGGTGTGCCCGGGCACGGTGATGTCGCCCGCGCTCGAGGCGTACCTGGAGGACGCCGACCGCGCCGGCCTCCCCGACGGCCCGCTCGAGGCCGCCTACGCCGCCGTCACCCGCGACTTCGGCGCTCCCAACGACCTCGGACGGGTGGGGCTGCCCGAGGAGGTGGCGGCGATGACCGTGTTCCTGTGCTCGGAGCCGGCCGGGTTCGTGGTGGGCGCGACCATCGCCGTCGACGGCGGCACCGACTTCTGACCCGAATACGCTGACCGGCGTGTGCGACACGCTGTGCGCGATCGGCGCCGGCCGGACGCTGTTCGGGAAGAACTCCGACCGACCGGTGGCTGAGGCACAGGTCGCGGAGGTGCATCGGGGGCGGGCCGGCGGCGGCCGGTTGCGCACCACCCATCTCGATCTCGGAGACGCCGGCGCGGCGCGACTGCTGGGCTCGCGGCCGACGTGGATGTGGGGGCTCGAGCACGGGATCAACGAGCACCGCGTCGCGATCGGCAACGAGAAGCTGTACACGGTCGACGATCCGCACGCGGCCGAGCCCGGGCTCCTGGGGATGGATCTGGTCCGCCTCGGCCTCGAGCGCGGTCGGAGCGCCGACGAGGCACTCGCACACATGACGGAGCTCCTGGAGCGGCACGGCCAGGGCGGCAGCGGCGAGGCCGACCACGACGAGCCCTACTTCTCCTCGTTCCTGGTGGCCGATCCGACGAGCGCGTGGGTGCTCGAGACCAGCGCCCGGACCTGGGGGGCCCGGCAGGTCGAGGACGGCGCGGCCATCTCCAACCGCATCACGTTGGGCGCGGATTGGACCCGGGCGTCGAGTGATGTCGCGCCGGGGACCGACTTCGATGAGTGGCGCGACCCGGGCGCCCCCACCGGGATCGCCGACCACCGCCTCGCCGCGACCCGGCGGTGCGTCGCGACCGGCGCGGCTGCGTTGACACCCGCCGATGTCGTCGCCACCCTCCGCCACCACGGTGACCGACCGTGGGGCGCGCCCGGTGGCGATCCGAGCGATGTCTCACCGCCGCCGACCGACGTCCATGACGACTGGACGGGCGTCACCGTCTGTATGCACGTGCGCGACTACCAGGTGACGAACGCGTCGATGGTGGCCGAGCTGCCGGAGGACGACGGCACGCCCCTGCGGGCTTGGATCGCGCTCGGCAGCCCGTGCGCCAGCATCTACGTGCCTACGTTCCCACCGACCGGCGTGCCTCCCGGGCTCGGGGATGCGGCAACATGGTCTCGCTTCGCCGCGCTGCGCGATCGCGTCGAGGGCGAGCGCGGTGACGACGAGTTGGCCGAGATCCGGTCGATCCTCGGGCCGCTCGAGTCGGAGTTGTGGGAACACGCGGATGCCGTCGCCGGCGACCCGTCGTCGCGAGAGGCCTTCGTCGCATCCGCCTGGGATCGACTCGAGCCCGCGCTCGAGAAGCTGAGTGTGTGATAGGACCGCGAGCACATGCAATACAACCTGGCTGACCTGTGGGAGAAGGTCGTCGACACGGTCCCCGACCGCGAGGCGCTCGTGTGCGGCGATCGCCGGCTGAGCTTCGCCGCCGCCGAGGAGCGCATCAACCGTCTCGCCCACCATCTGCAGTCGAGCGGCGTGGGTCCCGGCGACCACGTCGCTCTCTACCTCTACAACGGCACCGAGTACCTCGAGGCGATGCTGGCGGCGTTCAAGCTGCGCGCCGTCCCCGTCAACGTGAACTACCGCTACGTCGAGGAGGAGCTCCGCTACCTGCTCGACGACGCCGATGCCAAGGCCGTCACCTTCCACCGTGAGTTCGCGCCCAAGCTCGCGGCGGTGATGCCGCAGCTGCCCCTCCTCGGCACCTTCGTGGCGGTCGATGACGACAGCGGCGCCGACCTCGGCGCTCTCGGCGCGGTCGAGTACGAGGCCGCGCTGGCGGATGCGTCCCCGGAGCGAGACTTCCCCCCGCGGACGAGCGACGACCTCTACATCCTCTACACCGGCGGCACGACGGGGATGCCCAAGGGCGTCATGTGGCGTGCCGAGGACATCTTCTTCGGGGCCTTCGGCGGTGGCGGCATCGGCAACGAGATCAAACAGCCCGAGGAGATCGCCGACCGGGCGCGCGACGGCCGCACCCGCTGCCTGCCCGCCTGCCCGTTCATGCACGGGACCGCCCACTGGATGGCGTTCCAAACCCTGTTCACCGGTGGCACCGTGATCATCTCGCCCGATCGCCACTTCGACCCGGTGGGGCTGTGGAAGCTCATCGCCCGCGAGGAGGTCAACTTCCTCGTCATCGTGGGCGACGCCTTCGCCCGTCCGTTGGTCGAGGCGCTCGACGACGGCGCGTCGGACATCGACGTCTCGGGCTGCACCGTCATCCTCTCGGGCGGCGCGATCCTCTCCCCCACGGTGAAGCTCCGCTTGGCCGAGAAGCTGCCGGGCAGCCTGATCATCGACGGGTACGGGTCCTCGGAGTCGGGTGGGCAGGGTCAGTCGGTCACGGTTGCGGGCAGTGACGTGCATTCGGCGCCGCGGTTCGCGGTGAACGACCAGACGACCGTCCTCGACGACGACCTGCTCCCCGCGCCTCCGGGCGTCGTCGGCAAGCTCGCTCGCCGGGGGAGGATCCCGCTCGGCTACTACAAGGACGCCGAGAAGACCGCGGCCACCTTCCCCGTCGTCGACGGGGTGCGCTGGTCGGTGCCGGGCGACCACGCCCGCATCGAGGACGACGGCACCATCACGCTCCTCGGCCGCGGATCGGTATCGATCAACACCGGCGGCGAGAAGGTCTACCCCGAGGAGGTCGAGGCCGCCCTCAAGGCCCATCCGGCGGTGTTCGACGCGGTCGTGGTGGGCGTCCCTGACGAGCGCTGGGGCGAGCGGGTAGTCGCGCTCGTACAGCCGCGTCCAGGAGCAGAGCCGGGGTTCGACGAGCTCGACGAGCACGCGCGGGAGTACGTCGCCGCGTACAAGGCGCCGCGCGACGTCGTGCTAGTCGAGAGCATCGTGCGCTCACCGTCGGGCAAGCCCGACTACCGCTGGGGCAAGGCGACCGCGGTCGAGCGTCTCGGCCTCCCCGCGTCCGCCCGGGGGTAGGTTCGCCTCCGTGAACCGTCTCGCCGCCGAGACGAGCCCGTACCTCCGCCAGCACGCCGACAACCCCGTCGACTGGTACCCGTGGGGCGAGGAGGCGTTCGCCCGCGCCAAGAAGGATGACAAGCCCGTCCTGCTGTCAGTCGGCTACTCGGCGTGTCACTGGTGCCACGTGATGGCGCACGAGTCGTTCGAGGACCCCGACGTCGCCAAGGTCATGAACCGCCTGTTCGTGAACGTCAAGGTCGACCGAGAGGAGCGTCCCGACGTCGACAGCATCTACATGCAGGCGGTGCAGGCCATGACCGGTCACGGCGGTTGGCCGATGACCGTGTTCCTCGCCCCCGACGGCCGGCCGTTCTTCGGCGGGACATACTTTCCCAAGGACGACCGGCCCGGCACGCTCGGCTTCCTGCGGCTGATGGAGGCGATCGACGACGCCTGGCGCAACCGGCGCGACACCCTCGACGAGCAGGCGGGCAAACTCCACGAGCTGCTCGGCCGCAGCGGTGGCCTTGCCGGCGGAGGTGGCGAGGGTGGTGACGGTCTCTCGAGCGAGGTGCTGGCGCGGGCCCACGAAGGGACCCGCTCCCAGTTCGACCCGCGTTTCGGTGGGTTCGGGGGCGCACCCAAGTTCCCGCAGGCGATGACGCTCGAACTCCTGCTCCGCACGTACGTGCGCAACCAGGCGCCCGAGACGCTCGAGATGGTGACGGTGTCCTTGGATGCGATGGCCGCCGGTGGGATGTACGACCAAGTCGGAGGCGGGTTCCACCGGTACTCGACGGACGAGTTCTGGCTCGTCCCCCACTTCGAGAAGATGCTGTACGACCAGGCGCTGCTGGCAGGGGCGTACCTACACGCGTATCTCGTGACCGGCGTGCCGAGCTACCGACGCATCGTCGAGGAGACGATCGGATACGTGCTGCGCGATCTGACGCACCGGTCCGAGGCCGCGTTCTTCTCCGCCGAGGACGCCGACTCCGAGGGCGTCGAGGGCAAGTTCTACGTCTGGAGCCAGGAGGAGATCGAGGAGATCTGCGGCGAGGACGCCGCCGAGGTGATTCGCTACTTCGGCGTGACGCCGGGCGGCAACTTCGAGGACCCGCACACCGGCCACCGCGGAAACATTCTCCACGTCGTCGACCGGACGGCGGAGGCCCCGCCCGCGGTGGTCCGCGCCGTGCGCAAACTGTTTGCCGCGCGCGAGAAGCGCGTCCGTCCCGGCCTCGACGACAAGGTGCTGCTGGCCTGGAACGCGCTGTTCCTACGGGTGCTAGCCGAAACGGCGGCGGCGCTCGAACGTGACGACTGGCTGGAGGTCGCGCGGGCGAACGCGCGCTTCCTGCTCGAAGAGATGCGGGACGAGCGGGGCCGGCTGCTGCGGTCGTGGCAGGAAGGCCGGGCCCGGCATCTGGCGTACGCCGAGGACTACGCCGCGCTGCTCGAGGCATTGGTGACGATGGCCGAGGTCGACGACGTCGCGTGGCTGGCGGAGGCCCGAGCGATAGCCGACGACCTGCTGCGACTCTTCCACGACGACGCCGAGGGCGGGTTCTTCACCACCGGCAACGACGCCGAGGTCCTCATCGTGCGGCCCAAGGACTGGCAGGACAACGCCACCCCGGCCGAGAACTCGCTCGCCGCCAACGGGCTGCTGCGGCTGGCCGCGCTCACCGGGGAGTCCCGCTACGAGAGCGCCGCGCTCGAGGTGCTCGGTGCGCTCGCGCCGGTCATGGGCGAGCACCCGACCGCGTTCGCATACCTGCTGGGCGCGCTGGAGCGGGCGGTCACCACGCCGCTCGAGGTGGCGATCATCGGTGATGCACCCGACCTGCGCCGGGAGGTGTTCGGCCGCCTGCTGCCGGCAGCCGTCGCGGTCAGCGCCCCGCCCGACACCGGCGCCGACGTGACTCCCCTGCTCGCCGCCCGCCCGCTCGTCGAGGGCCGCGCCACCGCCTACGTCTGCGAGCGCTTCAGCTGCAAGCAGCCCGTCACCGACCCAACCGCTCTCCGCACCCAACTCGACGAAGCCCTCGCCGCCCGCCGCACGTCCTAACCCCGTTCTGGCGCGGGAAACGTGCCGGGATGCAGCGCGTTATCGCCACCAGTTCGCCTTCTCTTCTGGCGCCCGGCCCTTACAGCTGCGCAGACTTCGTCGGCGCGATACCAGATCTGGAAGTCCGTGAAGCGGAGGACCTCGAAGCCAGCAGCCTCGAGCTCGGCGGTCTGGTGGTCATCGGCTTCCTTGTCGATCAGCGCCGAGTGGAAGCGTTCACTGTCGATCTGCACGATCAAGCGCGCCTCGCGATCGTAGAAGTCGATCCGCCCCAGCCAGCTTTCGCCTCCGACGTCGATCTGGCGCACCATCGGACGCTGTCCGTCACAGATGAGGATGTCGCGGAAGCGACCCTCGAGGCCGCTGTCAGGCGGGATGTAGTCGGGACCGCGCTCCGCGAGCAGTTCTCTCATCACCGTCGTGCCCGTCCGACCGCGCTTGCCGAGATCGGCGAGTATCGCCGCCATGCGGATCCCATCGAGCAGATGCTTCGACCACGCGGCATCCAGCGTGCGCTTCACGCGGTACGGGTGAACAACCGCGGCGAGATCGAAGATGGTCCGGGCCGGAGTGGTGACCGGGATCCCGTCGTGCACGGTTACGTGGTGGCCACGAAGGATTCGGCACACATGGAGAACCGACAAGGAGCTCGGCCGGCGCGAACCGTCACGAGGTCGGGTGACGTGGAGGTCGAGGAGGTGGAAGCCGGGTAGCTCCCAGAGGGCTGCTGCCGAGTGGTGCGAAAGAACTGCCCCTGGGCCGGCATCGAGCGCGGCAACCATCGCGGCTTGCAACTCCGTGTTCGGACTGCCATGCACCAGGAGGACTCTCGGCGTCACGGCCCTCCACTGGCCTCTCCGCAAACGACGGGTCAAGCCGGCACGGCTCACCCCGAGTCCTCTCGCCTGCTCGCGCGACGCGGCTCCATGCTGTGATTCGGCAAGCCGCCAGACAAGATCGTCGACTGGCATCGCAGCCCTTCCTCGTTCTGGCGCGTGGAACGCGCTGGACGTCGGCGCGTTTCACGCGCCAGAACGGAGGAAGGAAGGAAGAAGTGGGTTACTTGCGGGTGACGAGGCCGTCGGCGAGGGCCTCGGCCATGGCCCAGCCGAAGGCGATGACAGCTTCGCCCTTCTCGGGCTTGACCGTGCCGATCAGGTCGGTGGCCGCCTTGCCGCCGGCCTTGACCGAGCGGGCGTCGAGCACGGGCTCGGAGGCGCCGTTGGCCTTCAGGCGGAACTTGCGATCGTCGTAGCGGGCGTCGCAGCCGAAGCGGCGGGCCAGGCGTCGCCCCCAGGCCCGCTCCTCGCCCGTCGGGGCGTACTTGGGGCGGGGGCACACGTCATCGAGGGCCGCGAGCAGGGCGTACGACGCGGGGTGGGCGAACCGGCCCGCCACCAGCACGTCCTCGTCGGGGAACGAGATGGCCGCCCGGCGGTAGAGCTCGCCGACCAGGCCGTCGAGGTGGCCCCGGGCCTGCTTGCCCCGCCGGATGCCGCCCAGCCCCCACAGGATGCAGGGGGTGCCGCCGATGCGCTCGAGCGAGCCGAACAGGAACCCGTGGAGCTCGTCGTCGGCGCTCGCCACCGCGATCAGGGGGAACTGCTCCACGTGCTCGTCGAGGCGTTCCTCGGCCAGCGGTAGCCCGAGGGCGGTTAGGAGCTGGCCGAGCTCGTCGAGCTCGGCCGGTTTCAGCGAGACGGAATCACGGGACTCGACGCGCATCGCCGCATCATTCTTGCCGACGCGCTCGGTGGTCGGCCAGTCGAGTTGACCGCCCGGTCAAGTGCCCGGGCGGGCCCGGCTCATATCCCAGTAGGCCTTCAGGAGCGTGATCTTGCCGTCGTCGTCGACAAGAAAAGTCTCCACCGCGTCAAAAATCATCGTCGTGTCGCCGGTCTGGGCGTTGATGGTGAAGACCATCGCCGCCTCGGGGCCACAGACGACGACGTCCTTGGGCTCGAGGACGACCTTGTCCGCCATCGTGTGGACGGTGTCCCAGAAGGCGCCGATCCCCTCGTGGCCCTCGTGCGGCGGAGCACCGACCGGGTCGTGCCAGACGGCGTCGGGAGCAAACGTCGCCAGTAGCGCCGCGCGGCTGTCCTGGCGGTAGGCGTCGACGTAGGCGTCGACGGCGGCGCGAACCTGCTCGGGCGTCGGCACCGCCGGGACTCTATTCGGTCGACGCCGTCCCGGTGCTTGTGAGAGAATTCACAAAGTAGAGGAGGTGGTCCGATGAGGATCCTCGTGAGCGGGGGCGGCTTCGTCGGCGCCTACGCGGCCCTCCGGCTCGAGCGCCGGCTCCGCGGCAGCGGGCACGAGGTCGTGCTGGTCAACCCGGAGAACTACCTCCAGTACCAGCCGTTCCTCCCCGAGGCCGCTTCCGGGAACATCGAGCCCCGCCACGTCGTGGTGCCGCTGCGCGAAGTGCTGCGCCGCACCCGGCTGGTCGTGGGCGAGGTCGAGGCGATCGACCACGGCGCCCGCCGGGCCCGCATCCGCACGCTCGCCGACGAGCCGCTCGACCTCCAGTACGACGCCCTCGTCCTCGCGCCGGGATCGGTCTCCCGGGTCCTGCCCGTGCCCGGACTGGCTGACCGCGCCATCGGCTTCAAGACGATCGCCGAGGCCATCCACCTCCGCAACGTCGTGCTGTCGCGACTCGAGGCCGCCGCCGATACCACCGACCCCGAGCACCGGCGCGCCCTGCTCACGTTCGTGTTCGTGGGGGGCGGCTACGCCGGCGTCGAGGCGCTGGCGGAGCTGGAGGACCTCGTCCGCGCCGCTCTCCGCCGCTACCCCGAGCTCCACGACGTCCATCCCCGCTGGGTGCTGGTCGAGGCGGCCGCGAGCCTCCTCCCCGAGCTCGACGCCGGGCTGGCGCGCTACGCGCAGGCGCTCCTCGCCCGCCGCGGCGTCGACGTGCGGCTCGAGACCCGACTCGATTCTGCCGAGGGCGGCGTCATGCGACTCTCCGACGGCGACGTCTTCGCGGCCGAGACGTTGGTGTGGACGACCGGTGTGCGCCCGCACCCGTTGACGGCCCAGACCGGCTTCCCCGTCGACGACCAAGGTCGCATCGCCACCGACGAGGACCTGCGCGTCCTCGACGAAGCCGGCGAGGCCATTCCCGGCGCGTGGGCGGCGGGCGACTGCGCCGCCGTACCCGACCCTGTCACCGGGCGACCCTGCCCGCCCACGGCCCAGCACGCCCTCCGCCAGGCCCGGTGCCTGGCCGACAACCTGGTCGCCACCATCGAAGGCCGTCCCCTCCGGCGCTTCCGCTACCGCAACCGCGGGCAGCTGGTCTCCCTCGGCCGCTACCGGGGCGTGGCCCAGCTGCCGGGCCGGATCCGCATCCGCGGCTTCTGGGCGTGGTGGCTCCATCGCACCTACCACCTGGCGATGATGCCGACGCTGAACCGGCGGGTGCGGATCGCGCTCGACTGGACGGTGACGCTGCTGTTCCCCCGCGACATCACCGCGCTGGGCTCGCTCCAGCGGCCACGCGAGGCCTTCGAGCGGGCGGCCGAGCCCCCGCCGGGCACGCTCCCCGAGTCGCGGCGCCGGGCTCCGGTCACGCGCGACCCGGGCACCGCCCGGCTGGCCCGGCCCTGACGCCGGCTACTCCACGACGAGATCCTCGAGGCCAGGCGCGGACGGGGGAAACTGCGGGTCCAGCGCCCCGATCGCGTCGACCAGGATCGTCGCCACCGCGACGTCCCGCACCCACTTGTGGTCGGCGGGGACGACGTACCACGGCGCCCACTCGGTCGACGTCGAGGTGATCGCGCGCTCGTAGGCGGCCTGGTACTCATCCCAGCGGGCGCGGACGCTCAGATCTCCCTTCCGGAACTTCCAGCGCTTCTCGGGGTCATCGAGACGGGCCTGGAGCCGCTCGCGTTGCTCGTCGCGCGAGATGTGGAGGAAGACCTTGACCGGGGAAGTCCCCTCTTCGACGAGCATGCGCTCGAACTCGCGCAGGTGCCGATAGCGGAGCTCGCAGCGGCTCTGGTCCACCACGCCCCCGAGCAGCGCCGCCACCACGTCCTCGTAGTGGGACCGGTTGAACACGCCGAGCTGACCCCGCGGTGGGCACTGGGCGTGAATGCGCCACAGGTAGTCGTGGGCGAGCTCGGCGTCGCTCGGAGCCTTGAACGCCGCGACCCGGAGACTCTGGGGATTGAGGCCGGTGAGCACCCGCCGGATCGCGCCGTCCTTGCCGGCCGTGTCCATCCCCTGGAGCACCAGGAGCACGCTGCGGGTCGCCTCCGCCCACAGCCGGTCGTGGAGCGCGTCGAGCTCGGCCCGCAGCGGTTCGAGCGCCGCCCGCGCCTCCCTCTTGCCGGCGAAGCCCAGGCGGTCGGCCGGGTCGCGCCGGTCGAGGCCCGCGGGGATGCCGGGCTCGACCCGCAGCCCCGTGGTCAGATCGGTCGAAGGCGGCATCAGTACCGCAGCTCGGCCAGCACGGCGTAATGGTCGGACGGGTGCACACCATCGACCGGGTCGACGGCCTCGACCGCCGCCGCGACCACATGCCCCGCGCCCCGTGCCTTGGGCCAGCCGACCAGCACGTAGTCGATGCGGCGATCAGCCTCGAGGTCACGCGCCGCGAACGGGTTGGCGTTCGCCCACGTGTAGCCGGGCCCGTCGCCGGCCACGTCCCACGCGTCGACGAACACGAGCCGCGGCACTGGCACCGCGGCGCGACCGGTCAGCATCCGGATCTCGTCCGACACCGGCTCAGCGTTGAGATCGCCGCAGACGATCGCCGGGTAGGCGCGCCCGTCCGACTCCCCCACCATCTCGGCCAGCGCCTTCACCTGGAGCTGGCGGACGTGGCTCTCGTCGTAGCGCCAGTTGAGGTGGGTCGTGAACACGTCGAAGCGCCCCCGGGGGCCGTCGATCCCGGCCTTGAGCATGATCCGAAGCTCGTCCACGCCGGGGAGGCTGGGGAGCGGCCGGACCTCACTCTCTGCGATCGGCCAGCGGGAGAGCACCGCGAGGCCGAACCCGACCGAGCCGTCGTCGAATCCGGGGGCGAACGCGTGGTGGTAGCCGAGCCGCTCGGCCAGCACCCCGGCCTGGTCGCGCCCCCCGACCTCCGACCAGACCTCCTGGAGCGCCACGACGTCGGCGTCGATACGGGCGAGGGTGGCTTCGATGGCGGGCTGGCGCCGCTCCCACGGCCCGAACCGCCACCACACGTTCCAACTGAGCACGCGCAGGCGGGTGTCGATCAGATCACGCGAGCCGACGTCCGATTCGGGCACGGCGTGATGATGACAGATCCGGTATTTCTCCTCACGGTGGCGACGACGAGCAGTCGACATCGCGAACGCGGCACGAGTGTGCAGTGCCGCCGCCCAACAGCTCCTCCCGGGTCGGGGCCCCATATGCTCGCCCGGTGCCGACGAAGCAGTTCGACGTGGCGCGGGTCTGGGTGAACGACGAGGTGGTCGACGTTCGACGTGCCGGGCTCGTGGTGCGTCGAGACGACGCCACCGAATCGGAGATCGGGCTCTTCGACTGGGAGGTCTCGGCCCACTGCGACGAGAAGCGCTGGCTCGTGCAGGGCGAGTACCGCCTGCGGCTCGAGGCCGAGGACGGTCGGGAGTTCGGCGGGCGGGCGATCCTGACCACGACCGACGGCACCAGCTACCTGTTCCGCGGTCTGGGAAATCTCCGGGGCTTCGAGCAATCCGAGTTCGGCTCGGCGAGTTAGGCCGGGGTCCAGCGCATCGACGCCGCCCGGCCCCACGCCATGCCCGTCTGGGCCGTGTAGCTCGACGGACACCTCTACTTCAGCACCGGGCGGCTCACCCGCAAGGCCCGCACCCTGCGCGCCGGCCCGAGTGCGTCGTCTGCCCCGAGTCGGCGGCCGAGGCCGTGATCGTGGAAGGAACGGCCGACGAGTTCGCGGGCGCGGCCACGCGCTGGCGCTTTCCCAGGCACGTAGGCTCCGGCCGTGCGATCCCGCCTCCTTCGCCCGCTGGCGGTGCTCGTTGCCGCGGCCATGTTCCTCGCCGTCGCGACCCTGTCCTCGGGCGCCGCGCCCGGCCACAAGCCGAAGGTTCTCCGCATCCTGGTCACCAATGACGACGGCGTCACCGCGCCCGGGATCGACGCACTGGTCGAGGGATTGCGTGACCTCTCTCGGGTAAAGGTGACTGTGGTCGCGCCCGCGGCCAACCAGAGCGGGACCGGTGCCCAGACGACCGCCGGCGAGTTGGTGACCACCGAGACGACGACCGCCGGCGGATACCCGGCGATCGCGGTCGAGGGCTTCCCCGCCGACACGGTGAACTTCGCCCTCGACGGCGGCATCCCGAAGATCCCGCACGTCGTGGTGTCGGGGGTGAACCAGGGCCAGAACCTCGGGCCCGTGTTCACGGTTTCCGGCACCGTGGGCGCGGCGCGCACCGCGGTCGGGCGCGGGATCCCGGGCGTCGCGGTCAGCGCCGGGCTCGGGGACTCCCCCGATTACGCCGCCGGCGTCGACGAGGCGATCACGTGGGTGAAGCAGCACCGCAAGGAGCTCGTGAAGGACGACGATCCGACCAACGTCGTCAATATCAACGTCCCGACCTGCGCCGCGGGAGAGATTCGGGGCCTCGTCGAGGTACCGGCGGCGCCCACGGGTGACGCGCTCGCGGCCGTCGACTGCACGTCGACGCTCGAGGATCCGACCGACGACCTGATCGCCTTCACGAACGGCTTTGCCACCCTCAGCAAGATCCCGCCCGACGGGCCGACCTGAGGCTTTGGCGTCGCAGGACCCGCGGCACCGTCGGCGGGGTCGGACACCGATTATCCGGACTGCGCGACGCCAAAAGTGCAGGGCTATTCGTGCTGGAGGGCGGCGGCGACCTCGGCGTCCGGGTCTCGCGGCGTGAGGGTCGCGATCTCGAACGCGACCTGACGCAGCGTCCCGGTGAACGGGAACGGAGGATCGTAGTCGTCGCAGACCGGGAAGCCGCGGTCGCGTCCCAACAAGAGACCCGCCCCGCCGATCTGCCACCGGAACGGGACGTCGGCCGGGAGCCGGCCCTCGTGGACGACCTCGTCGTCGACCACCAACGCCACCGGCCCACCGGCAGGAGGCTCGCGGCGATAGGCGACGCCGAGCGTGTGCGGGCCCGATGACAGCAGTTCGGGCGCGGCCACGCGGTGGGGTGTACCGAACAGGTTGAACGTCACGACGGGCCTTCCCCTGAGGAGGTAGACGGCCCAGCCGTTGTTCCAGTCGCCGAGGGCACACACGATCCCCTCCGCTTCCGCCTCCATCTCGACGTCGGCGATGAGGCGGAACCCACCGCCGAGCGGCGGGAGCGCGTCCTCCGAGATCGCCCCACCACCCGGCCGGTACGTCGTGCGGAAGCGGGGCGGGTTGGGCGACGGCTCGAGCGCGATCGCCCGCCCGATGAAGCTATCGTCGAGTGGGAGCACCTGGTTGCGGCCCGCCTCCGCCCACCACAGCTCGACCAGCGCCCGAACGCGGTCGGGCTGATCGTCGGCGAGGTCGCGCGCTTCGGAGAAGTCGGCCTCGAGGTCGAAGAGGCACCACCGATCGGTGTCGAAGTCGTGGCTCCCTTCGAGGAGCTCGCGTTCGACGCTGAGTTGGTCGCCGACGTGGTCGGTCGTGGCTTTCCAGCCGTCGTGGTAGATCGCCCGGCTCCCGAGCATCTCGAAGTACTGCGTGGAGCGCGGGTTCGCGCCGGCGGCGTCGGCGAATGTCGGGACGAGACTGGCGCCGTCGATCGGCTGCTGCGCGACGCCGTCGACGCTCGCGGGAGCGGTCACCCCGGTTGCGTCGAGGACCGTGGGGAGGAGGTCGACCGCGTGGCAGAACTGCGGGCGGACCTGACCGGGCGCGCCGACGCCGCCGGGCCAGTGCACCACGAGCGGAGTGCGGACGCCGCCGAGCCACGTATACCGCTTCCACAGCCGCAGCGGCGTGTTGCCCGCCCACGCCCAGCCCCACGCGTAGTGGTTGTACGCCCGGAACCCGCCGAGGTCGTCGATCCGGGCGATGGAATCGGCGAGGTCGTCGGTCATGTCGTGGGTGAAGCGGTGCTCGTTCAGGGTTCCGAGCGGGCCGCCTTCCGCGCTGGTGCCGTTGTCGGAGATGAGCAGGATGAGGGTGTCGTCGAGCACGCCCCCGTCGGCGAGGGACTGGACGACCCGGCCGATCTCGCGGTCGGTGTGCGAGAGGAAACCGGCGAAGACCTCCATCTGGCGCGCGTACAGGCGGCGCTCGTCCGCCGGCAGCGCGTCCCAGTCGCGCACCCAGCTCGGGCGCTCGGTGAGCTCGGTCCCGCCGGGAACGACACCGAGCTCGAGCTGGCGGGCGAAGATCCGCCGGCGCAGCGCCTCCCAGCCGTCGTCGAACCGGCCCCGGTAGGCGTCGCTCCACTCGGACGCGACGTGGTGGGGCGCGTGCATCGCCCCGGTGGCGAAGTACAGGAAGAACGGCTGGCTCGGTCGCGCCTGCTGCTGGTCCTGCACGTACCCGATCGCCCGGTCGGCCAGGTCCTCGGTGAGGTGGTAGCCCTCGGCGGGCGTTCGGGGCGGCTCGACGAACTGGTTGTCGCACACGAGCTCGGGCGTCCACTGGTTCGTGTCCCCGCCGAGGAACCCGTAGTAACGCTCGAAGCCGAGCCCGAGCGGCCAGCGCCCGAACGGGCCGGCGGCGCTCTGCTCCCAGCGGGGTGCGAGGTGCCACTTCCCCACCGCGAACGTGCCGTACCCGGCGTCGCGCAACATGCGCGGCAGCGTGGCCGCCGACTCCGGGATGCGGCCGTCGTAGCCGGGGAAGCCGATCGGAATGTCGGTGAGGAACCCCATGCCGACCGCGTGATGGTTGCGGCCGGTCAGCAGCGACGCCCGGGTGGGCGAGCACAGCGACGTGACGTGGAAGCGGTTGTAGCGCAGGCCGTTGGCGGCGAGGGCGTCGATGTTCGGGGTGACGATGTCGGAGCCGAAGCACCCCAGCTGCCCGAAGCCGAGGTCGTCGAGCACGATCACCACGACGTTCGGAGCGCCGTCGGGCGGCCGGGTGACGGGCGCGAACCAGGCCGAGGACTGGGCGATCGTCCTGCCCACCCGGGCCCGCTGCGTCATCCGTTCTGCCCCCACCACCGTCTTGGGAGTGCCGGAGCCCGAGCGTAGTGACCGCTACCGTCTGCCCGTGGGCCTCCGGACGCTCGCCGACTCGGCCTGGTCGGGTGCGCGCTCGTCGGGCTCGTGCTGCCGGTGTCGACGTCGGGAGGCGCGCAGACGGCCAGCTACACCGGGCTGGGCGATTCCTACGCCGCCGGCCCGGTGGTCCCGACCCAGCAGCCCACCCCGATCGGCTGCCTGAAGTCCGACCACAACTACGTGCACCTCGTGGCGACCGCGCTGGCGACGCCATTTCGTGACGCGACCTGCAGCGGCGCCAAGACCGACCACATGACGACTCCGCAGAACGTGGACGGCGGACCCAACCCGCCCCAGTTCGACAGCCTCGACGCGTCCACCACGCTCGTCACGGTAACCATCGGGGGCAACGACATCGGCTTCACCG
>Ga0136614_10000249_pt1 | contig 24232 bp, 24 predicted proteins | sample AntDrymUQ2792106_2_FD_106643 | JGI IMG/M metagenome (GOLD analysis project Ga0136614, IMG submission 106643) | Polar desert sand microbial communities from Dry Valleys, Antarctica - metaG UQ279 (21.06) | ecosystem: Environmental > Terrestrial > Soil > Desert | place: Antarctica: Dry Valley... | reverse complement strand
TGCCGGCGGCCACAGCGGCGGGGAAACGCCCGGACCCATTCCGAACCCGGAAGCTAAGCCCACCAGCGCCGATGGTACTGCACCCGACAGGGCGTGGGAGAGTAGGACACCGCCGGCACCTAATTGATAGACAAAGGCGGTCTCGTTTCGGCGAGGCCGCCTTTGTCGTTTTGGCGACCCACATCGCACCGACAGTTTCGCGCCTCGTGAACGCACTCCAGCCCATTTGTCCACACCGTCGCGCGCTGTACACAGCTTCTCCTCGCCACGACCTATGCGTCGCCCTACCGGCAGATGCTGGTGACGCGCCGGTGACCTACCGGCATTCGGAGCGGGAGCGAAGGAATCAACTGGTGAACGAGACTGTGACGACCATCGTCGGCAACGTAATCAGCGAGCTCACGCCTCGACGCACCGCGGCCGGGGTGCGCGTCGTGGGGTTTCGGATGGCCAGCAACGAGCGACGATTCGACAAGGCCACCGGGGAGTGGGTCGACGGGGACAGGTTGTACGTCTCGGTCACCTGCTGGCGCAAGCTCGCGATCGGTGTGTCTGCATCGCTGGTCAAGGGCGATCCGGTCGTGGTCACGGGCCGGCTGTACACGCGCGAGTACGAGTACGAGGGGAAGCACCGGTCGGTCACCGAGCTCGAGGCCAACGCGGTCGGGCCGGACCTGTCTCGGTGCACCGCCGACGTGCAACGAGTGCGGCGGGAAGCCACCGCAGACGTCGCCGAGCAGGTTGAGCCGAAGGCGGCCACCAGTGAGGACGCCGCTCAACAGACTGCGACCGAGGGCGGCCAGGAACCGGCCGACGAAGCTCCTGCGCAAGCCCTGCAGGTGGTGGCCGCCGGTACCACAGGCTGATCATTCGGGGCCGAGCCACCGTGGCCGTCACCTTCGCGAGTGCGCAACTACCATCGCGGCCGTGGCTGAGTTCATTTACACGATGCGAAAGGTGCGCAAGGCGCACGGCGACAAGGTCGTTCTCGACGACGTGACCCTGGCCTTCCTGCCCGGCGCGAAGATCGGCGTGGTCGGTCCGAACGGCGCCGGCAAGTCGAGCGTGCTGCGGATCATGGCTGGAGTGGACCAACCGAACAACGGCGACGCGTTCCTCAGCCCGGGTGCGAGCGTCGGCATCCTCGAGCAGGAGCCGCAGCTCAACGAGGACAAGACGGTGCTCGGGAACGTCGAGGAGGGGGTCGCGGGCGTCAAGCGACACCTCGACCGGTTCAACGAGATCGCCGAGCTGATGGCCACCGACTACTCCGACGACCTGATGGAGGAGATGGGCAAGCTCCAAGAGCAGCTCGACCACGCCGACGCGTGGGACCTGGACTCGCAGCTCGAGCAGGCCATGGACGCGCTGCGGTGCCCGCCGCCGGACATGCCGGTCACCCACCTGTCCGGCGGTGAGCGCCGGCGGGTGGCGCTCTGCCGGCTGCTGTTGAGCAAGCCGGACCTGCTTCTGCTCGACGAGCCGACCAACCACCTCGACGCCGAGAGCGTGCTGTGGCTCGAACAGCACCTCGCCCGCTACCCGGGCGCGGTCCTGGCTGTCACGCACGACCGGTACTTCCTGGACAACGTCGCGCAGTGGATCCTCGAGCTTGACCGCGGACGCGCGTACCCGTACGAGGGCAACTACTCGACCTACCTGGAGAAGAAGGCCGCTCGCCTGGCCGTCCAGGGTCGCAAGGACCTCAAGCTGCAGAAACGGCTCACCGACGAGCTGGCGTGGGTCCGGTCGAACCCCAAGGCCCGGCAGGCGAAGAGCCGGGCCCGCCTGCAGCGCTACGAGGAGATGGCGACGGAGGCGGAGAAGACTCGCAAGCTCGACTTCGAGGAGATCCAGATCCCGCCCGGGCCGCGGCTGGGGACCGTGGTCGTGAACGTCGAGCACCTGGACAAGGGCTTCGACGGCCGCATGTTGATCAAGGACCTGTCGTTCTCGCTGCCCCGCAACGGCATCGTCGGCGTGATCGGTCCAAACGGCGTCGGCAAAACGACATTGTTCAAGACGATCGTCGGCCTTGAGCATCCGGACTCAGGGACGGTCCGGGTGGGCGACACCGTGCGGCTGTCCTACGTCGACCAGGAGCGTGCCGGGATCGACCCGACGAAGTCGGTCTGGGAGGTCGTGTCCGACGGCCTGGACTACATCCAGGTCGGGCAGGTCGAGATGCCGTCGCGCGCCTATGTGGCCGCGTTCGGGTTCAAGGGGCACGACCAGCAGAAGCCCGCGGGTGTGCTGTCCGGTGGCGAGCGCAACCGACTCAACCTCGCCCTGACGCTCAAACAGGGCGGCAACCTGATCTTGCTGGACGAGCCGACGAACGACCTCGACGTCGAGACGCTGGGGTCGTTGGAGAACGCGCTCGACCAGTTTCCCGGGTGCGCCGTGGTGATCTCCCACGACCGCTGGTTCCTCGACCGGGTCGTCACCCACATCCTGTCGTGGGAGGGCACCGACGACGCTCCTGCCTCGTGGTTCTGGTTCGAGGGCAACTTCGAGGCCTACGAGCAGAACAAGATCGAACGGCTCGGAGTGGAGGCCGCGCGACCGCACCGTGTAACGCACCGTAGACTAGTTCGTGACTGACAGTGGCCGATGATCGCTCGACCGGCCGCCGAGTACGGACAGGTGGTGTGGGTCCCAACCCACCAACACGGTGAGCCCGGGAGGTCCGATGAGCGCAGTCGCGCCGGCCGTACTAAGAACGGCCGAGGCCATGCGGTGGGCTGCTCCGGAGCTCACGGTCGCGCTCGCCGAGCACGCGGCGCGGGCCGCTGCGGCAGCGGGGGACGACGAGACGGCGCGGTGCGCCTGGGGCTGGGCGCTCGACGGCAGGATCGCCCTCGGCGAGGGCTGCTCCGCAGTCGTCCGTGCGGTGGACGCCGTCGGCGGGCCAGCCCGGCTCGGTGACACGCCGGCCGGTGCACGCCTGCGGCTGGGGGTCGCCGCGGTCGCAAGGATGGTCGGCGAGGTCGCGGTTGCCCGCGAGCTGCTGACGCAGATCCTGGAGTTAACAGCCGAACCGTCGCAGCTGCGGGCCGACGCGCTCGTCGAGGTCGCCCGGTGCACCGCTTCGGACCCGCACGCCCCGCAGGCTCAGCTAGCCGAGCGAATGTCCGCCGCCGGCAAGGCCTATGTCGCGGTGGGCCAGGAAGCTGAGCTGATCGGCGGCGCTGTCCTGCTTGGTATCAGCGCCGAGGCGGACCGGCTGCGCGGGCGCCTCGGTCACGGGCTTGTGTTCGCACGTGCAGGTCTTGATCGTGTGCGGTCGGGGCTCAGCGCACCGAGCGTCGCTGCCGACCTCAGCCTTGCCCTGGTCGAAGCGCTGCTGGCCGCTGGCAAGGCCGACGCCGCCGCGCAGGCGGGCGACGAGGCTTCCGCCGGACACACGGAGGCCGGCGCGGTTGCCGCGTTGGGCTGGCTGCGCCTGCTGCTCGTCCGACACCAGCGCGCGTCCGGGGCCGCGGATCAGGACGCTGCGCTGAAATCCCTCGAACTGGTCGTTCGCTCGCTCGGAGGCCGCGAGCTCCCCGAGCTCGAAGCCGCCTGCCACACCACCATCCGCGAGCTGCACGAGCAGCGTGGCGACTTCGGCGCAGCGCTCGCCGCCAGCCGTGCCGCGCACGCCGCCGCCACCCAGCATCGGGCGGCTGTCGAGGCCGTCCGGTTGATGCTGGCTCGGATCCCGCGTGCGGAGACTGCGTCGGCGACGACGGCGACGGTGGCAACGGCCGGGCCGCATCATCGAGCCGAGCCCAACGGCGGACCGACGCACAGCGTCGGCGAGGCACCTGACGCCCCCGTGGCAGCCGAGGTCGCTGACGCGACCGACGCGACCGACAGCGCCCATGCTCTCGCCAGCGTCGTCGCGTCGGACCGGGCTGGCGCGGCGAACTGGGCCGACGCGCCGGACGGGGCGCGGCCGACACAAGCGGCCACGCTGCCGTCCGAGGGCCTGATGGCCAGCGCGGTCGTGGTCCACGCCGGCTTCACCTCCGGCCCGGCGGCGCCGGAGACGGTCGACGAGCTGCTGGTGCGCATGGGCGCCAAGGTGTGCGGCGCACTTCCCACCGGAGGCCGGCTGCACCCGCTCGGTGACGGCGCGGTGGCCGTCGTGCTGGCCGGTTACGGCGCGGACGCGGCCCGGCAGTGGTCGGACTCGCTGCGCACGAACCTCACCGAGCACTGGTCGGAGCTGGCCGGTGACCTGCCGGCGGCGGAGTTCCGGCTCGCGCTGGGTCATCAGGTGGCGGGCCAGAGCTTCGAGGCGTTGATCGGCAATCTGCGCGCCTCGCTCCCAGACCGAGAACAGAGGACGCGCCGCGTGGCACCGGTGGTTTGATCACCCGGCCGATGCCCGTGGTCCGGCTCACCGACCACGACCAGGTCGCACGCGAGGCGTACCACCACCGGCGCACCACTACCCGGCGCATCACCACCCGGCGCATCACCACCGCAACGGCGCCGTCGGCGACAGCGATGCGCTCGGCGGCAGCGGTCCCCTGGAGGCGAACGGTTCCCTGGACGCCAACGGTGCCCTCGACGGCGTCCGGAGCGCTCGGAGTCTGCGTGAACAGTGGGCCGCTGCCGGCGCACTGGGCCAGCGGGCTCGGGCGAGCGTGCAGGTCGCTGCGGAACGGCCGGAGCGCGAGCCGGCGATCACCGCTGCGGAGCCGCGGCTCGGTGAGCTCAGCTTCGCCGAGCTGCTGGCCGGCGCCCTGGACGCCTACCGCGAGGAGTAAGCCACCGCCATCGGGTGGCTAGGGTGGGCGCTCCGATTGCCCGGAAGGACCGCCTGGAGGTCGCCTGCGATGAGCCGTTTCGTCGTGGATGTGCCGTTGCGGTGGTCCGACCAGGACGCGTTCGGCCACGTCAACCACGCCCGGACGGTCACCCTGCTCGAAGACGCCCGGGTGGCGCTGCTGTTCGACCGGGCGGCCGCCGACGGCGGCCTGACCAGCCTGTCCACCGGGCTGCTGGTTGCCGCGATCAGCGTGGACTACCGGTTGCCGATCCCGTACCGCCCGCACCCGGTCCGCACGCAGCTCTGGGTGCACGGCATGCGCGCTGCCTCGTTCCTCGTCGAGTACCTCGTCCACCGTGGACCTTCCGAGGACGACCCGGTGGCGGCCACCGCACAGACCAAGATGGTGCCGTACGACCTGGCCTCCGGTCGGCCGCGGCGGCTCTCAGACGCCGAACGTGGGTTCCTCGCCCAGTGGAGCTCGGACTAGCAATGCCAACCAAGCTGACGCTGCCGGACCCCTCGGCCCGCGACCGGCTCGCCGCATTCGTCGCCCGGGTCGTGCGGCTGGACCAGGCCGCCGTGGTCAGGTTGCACTCCGCCGAGGGCGAGGTGGACGCCTGGGCGCAGACGACGTTCGACGCCTTGACCACCCTGTCCGTCCCTGGCGACGTCCAACCCGCCGACATGACCGTCGTGGGGAACAAGCTGCTGGCGGCTCTAGCGGTCGAGCGCGCGGCGGACATCGACCCCGGAAGCCGAGCTGACGCGAGCTGGCGGGCGGAGCTGCCGCCGCGGGCGGGCTGGCAGCAGGCCACCGAGGTCCCTGCCGCCGAGCTCGACGGGCTCACCGAGCGCGGCCTCGCGCTGGCCAGGGAGCACGCCGATCCGCATGGCGCGCCGCCGGCGAACCTGCTGGATCAGATCGTGCTCACCGCGGGCGAGCCACCCGGCACCGTGCAGGTCCCGCTACGGTGCCTGTTCGCGTTGGCCGGTATGGGCCTGTCCGACGGCGCGGCGCCCATCCGGGTCGCTTCGATGCCGGGCTGGCTCCGGTTGGACGCCCCGTTCGGCTCGGTGGTTCGCCACCGCCGCACGGTGCTGCCCCTGATCGCGACCCGCTAGGCCACCCAGACGGCGGTGTCCGGCGGCAGCAGACCGTCGACCAGCTTCGCGCTGCTGAGCAGGACCTCACCCGCGGGCAATGGCACGGCTTCCGCCGAGGTGTTCAACATGCAGACAAGCGACGAGCCGGCACGGCGGTAGGCGAAGCAGCCGTCCGGCGCGGGCAGCCAGTCCAGCGCGCTGGCGAAACCACGGTGCTCGTGCCGCAGCTCGATGGCTCGCCGGTACAGCGACAGGGTGGAGCGGGGCTCGTCCAACTGGGCCGCGACTGTCAGCTTCGACCACTCCGTCGGCATCGGCAGCCACGGCCGGCCGGTGGTGAACCCGAACCCTGGCTCGTCGCCGTCCCACGGGACCGGCACCCGGCCGCCGTCGCGCCCCCGGCTGGTGTGCCCCGAGCGTTCCCACACCGGGTCCTGCAGCGCCTCGTCGGGCAGCTCGACATTCGCCAGCCCGAGCTCCTCACCGTTGTAGACGAAGATCACCCCAGGCAACGCCAGCTCGACCAGTGCCATCGCCCGCGCCCGACGCAGGCCGAGCTCCCCGCCGCCGTAGCGGGTCACCTCCCGGGTGACGTCATGGTTGGACAGTGTCCAGGTCGGGGTCGCGCCGACCTCGGCAACCGCGTGCAGCGAGTGCTCGATCGCCTCCCGCATGTCCTCGGCGCCGTACGGGGCCTCGGCCAGCCGGAAGTTGAAGCCGAGGTGCAGCTCGTCCGGCCGCAGGTACATCGCGAACCTGGCGTCGTTGCGCACCCAGATCTCACCGAGCAGCACGCGGTCGGGGTAGTCGTCGACCACCCGCCGCATCAGCCGGTGGACCTCGTGCACGTCGTCGTGGTCGAAGCGCACGTCGCCGCCGGAGTCGCTGATCAGGCCCTGCTGCGCCGCCTCGGCGTCAGGCAGTCCCGCCGGCTTGGCCATCCCGTGCGCCACGTCGATCCGGAAGCCGTCGGCGCCCCGGTCGAGCCAGAACCGCAGCGTCTCCTCGAGGTCGGCGTGGACCTCCGGGTTGTGCCAGTTCAGGTCCGGCTGCTCGGGGGCGAACAGGTGCAGGTACCACTCCCGCTGGCCCTCCGCCCCGGCCTGGTGCCACGCCGGCCCGCCGAACTGGCTGGGCCAGTTGTTCGGCGGCTCCGAATCATCGGGCCCGCGGCCGGGGCGGAAGTGGAATCGCGCCCGCTCCGGGCTACCCGGCGGGGACGCCACCGCCTCCTGGAACCACCGGTGCTGCGAGGAGGTGTGGTTGGGCACCAGGTCGATGATGATCCGGATGCCGCGCTCGTGGGCGTCGTGGACCAGCGCATCGAAGGCCTCCAGGTCGCCGAACAACGGGTCGACGTCGCGCGGGTCGGCCACGTCGTAGCCGCCGTCGGCCATCGGGGACCGGTAGAACGGTGTGATCCACACCGCGTCGACGCCGAGGTCGGCCAGGTAACCCAGCCGGCCGCGTATCCCGTCCAGGTCACCGACCCCGTCGCCGTTCGAGTCGGCGAAGCTGCGCACGTAGACCTGGTAACAGACTGCATCGCGCCACCACTGGGTGGCAGGCTGAGCGGACATCGACCCCTCAGAATCCGGTGTTGACCATGCTGGCGGCGGCCATCTCTAGGTAGGTCCACAACTGACGGCGATGAGGCTCGTCGAGACCGGCGTCGTCGACCGCGATCCGCATGCAACGCAGCCAGGCGTCGCGCTCGATCGGCCCGATGGAGAACGGCGCGTGGCGCATCCGCAGCCGGGGGTGGCCGCGCTGCTCGGAGTAGGTCCGCGGGCCGCCCCAGTACTGCTCGAGGAACATCCGCAGCCGATCCTCGGCCGGCCCGAGATCCTCCTCTGGATAGATCGGCCGCAGCACCGAGTCGGCCTTCACCTCCTCGTAGAACCTGGACACGATCTTGCGGAAGGTCTGCTCGCCACCGACCTCGGCGTAGAAGTTCTGCGGATCGCTCACCCCTCCATCCTGACTCAAGCACGGCTCGGCGGGGGAGCCGGTGAGGCCTCGGCCGGTCCGGACGGCCGCGCGCCGGTCGCCGGCCGGGGCAGGTCCTCGGCGTCGAACGCCTCGGCGAGGGCGGCGTTGAGCGCGCGCTGCACCGCGAACTGCCGGCCGGGGTTGGTCTTGGTGGTCACCCGCAGCGTGATCCCGTCCGGCGTGACGGTGTCGACGCCGAGCACCTGCGGTGGCTCCAGCACGTCCGGCGCGACCTCCGCCCGCGCGACGACCTCGGCGGCCGCCCGGTCGGCGATCGCGGCGGCCCTGGTGGGGTCCGCTCCGTGGCCGAGCGGCACGTCCACCACAGCCACCGCGTAGCCGTGGCTCTTGTTGCCGACGCGCAGGATCTCGCCGTTGCGGACGTGCCAGACGGTGCCGTGCACGTCCCGCAACGTGGTGGTCCGCAGCCGCACCTGCTCGACCGAGCCGCTGGCCTGCCCGAGGTCGACGACGTCGCCGACCCCGTACTGGTCCTCCAGCAGCATGAACATGCCGGACAGGAAGTCCTTCACGAGGTTCTGCGCGCCGAACCCCAGCGCGACGCCGACGATCCCGGCCGAGGCCAGGATGGGCGCGAGGTTGACGTCGAACTCGCCGAGGATCATCACCGCGGCGATCACGAAGACGACGATCGACGCCGTGGAGCGCAGCACCGAGCCGATGGTGCGGGCACGCGGCTCACGACGCTCCGGTAGCAGCGGCGCCGCCATCTCGCGCAGCCGCCGGGGCGTCCGGCGCCACAGCATCCGCGGCAACCGGCCGTTCACGGCGCCCAGGACGAGACGGTCGACGGCGCGGTGCAGCACCAGCCGCACGAGCAGCGCGACGATGACGATCAACGCGATGCCGAGCAGCACGTCGGCGGAGCGAGCAAGCAGGTCGTTGCCCGTCCACCGGTAGATCTGGTCGCACCATGAGCCGGTGTCGTCGGCACACGCCGGCCGCGACGGCAGCACGGCGATCGACGCGACGCTCACGCGCAGGGAGGTTACGTCAGGCGCTCTCCGCGGCGACGCCCGACACGACCGTCGCCGACGCAGATCACGTGCGCTGCACCCACTCGATGTGGTCCACTGTTCCCATCGCCAGCGCCCGCTATCCCCGCGGCGCGAATGACCCGCTGGAGGTGGTCGAGTGCCCTACCGACAACCCGGCCCCTCCGGCGCAGACCCGAACCCGCGGGGAGCGCCGCGAGCTGCGCCGTGTGACGGCGTGGGCTCGAGGGGGTGGGGCTCGTGATGTCTTCCCGGGTGCTGTTGCTCAACGCAACGTTCGAGCCGCTGGCGGTGGTGACCGCTAAGCGAGCTGTTTTGCTCATGCTCAGCGGGAAGGCTGAGTGTGTCGAGGCCGCGCTGCAGGGCGCGGCCTTTCGTTCGGAGAACCTGACCATCCCCGCGCCGTCGGTGATGCGCCTGTCCCGATACGTCCGGGTGCCCTACCGCCGGGCGGTGCCGATGACCCGCGCCGGCGTGCTGCGCCGCGACCGCCGCAGCTGCGCGTACTGCGGCCGGCGAGCGGACACGATCGATCACGTCGTGCCCCGTAGCCGCGGCGGAACGCATTCCTGGGAGAACTGCGTGGCCGCCTGCCGGCCGTGCAACGCGCGCAAGGCCGACCGGTTGGTCGACGAGCTGGGGTGGTCGCTGCGTGTGAAGCCCGCCGCGCCGCGCCGTTCCGGGCACAGCCTGCTGGTGCTCAGCGTCGAGCCGCACCCCAACTGGGAGCCGTGGCTGGGCGTCGCCGCCTGAGCAGAGCCGCCTAGGCAGTGCCGTCTGATCGGCACTACTGGGCGAATTCCCTCGTCCGCCCGGCAGGTTCCTCACTCCTGATGATGACGTCGCATGCCCGAAGAGCGCATGATGAGGGTGTTCGGTAACAACCTCGTCACGGGGAGTGGCATAGTGCACACGTTAGGACCGGGTGAGTCCGGTTCGTCGCGCGCCCAGCCGGCCGTGCTGACCCCGCCGGTGGGCATCCCGGTCGCCCCACAGATCCCGGCGCAACGAGCCCAGTCCAGCGCACCGGTCGACTCGCATGCGGCGGCGCCCTCAGTCACTCCGGCCCCGCCGAAGCGTCCGTCGCGCCGTGAGCTGCGGACTATGTGCGGCTGCGGGCACGACGCGGACCAGCACGAGCACCTGCGGCCCGGAAAGGACTGCGGCGCGTGCGGACCCGAGCTCTGCCCACGTTTCCGGGCGCGCCGACGTAACTGGCTGATGCGGCTGCTCAGCCGCTGACTCGCGGCCTGCGCTGCGCCGAATGAGGTAGTCAACGGCGTGTGCGCGGTAGCATGCGGGCGTTTGCGGCCCCGCACCCCCCGCGGGCCGACGACCAGGGAACGAGTTCTTGAGATGCTGCCCGCTGCGCGCGATCTGATCTGCGTCGCCGCGCTGGCCGTTGCCGCTGCCTTGGGCATTCCGGCGCTGCTTCGCGGCGTCGTCCCGGCTGAGCAGGCCCACCTCGTTCTCACCTTCGCCGCCGCATCCGCCGGCGTGGCCGCCGCGATCCTGGCCGACATGGCGTGGCGCCTGTCGCAGGACCGCCGTTTCGCCTGGCTCAGCGCCGCCCTCGCCCTCTACAGCGTCGGTGTCGTCCCCTCCGCCACCATCGACGTGATCACCGAGCAGGGTGGCGCCGCGCTGCAGGCCGGACGACTGATGGCGCTGCTGACCGTGGTGCTGCTGCTCGGCTTCGCCGTGTGGCCGCCGGCACGGCTCAGTGCGCTGGGCGGATGGGTGCTGGCCGGCGTCGGGCTGCTGCTGACGCTGGCCACCATCGGCGTGCTGCTGATCGTGCCCGACGCGCATGCGGTGGTGGAGGCGGTGTCGGCCGCTCCGCTGGTGCTCGTCGCCGGGCTCGTCCTGGCCGCCGTCGCGCTCGCGCTCACCGGCCTGCGCGAGCACCACACCGCGTACTGGCGGGTGGCTCTCGGCCTGCTGGTACTCGGCGGCGCCCACCTGTACCGGATCCGCCACGCCGGCCCGGCTGAGCCGGCCCAGACCTTCGCCGTCCTCCAGCTGGCGGGGCTACTCGTGGTGCTCTTCGCGCTGGTCGGGCTGGTTCGGGCCGCGCTGCAGGCCGTCCACGACGAGCAGGACGAGCTGCTGGTGGCCAACACCGACGCTTTCCGGGCCAGCGAGCAGGCCAACGAGCAGGCCGCGGAGCGCGACCACGAGCTGCGCAACGGGCTGGCCGGCCTGTCCGGCAGCATCCAGCTGCTCGGCCTGGCACGCAGCGACGACGACCACCGGCGGCTGCAGGCAGCCGTGGACGCCGAGCTCAACCGGCTCTCCACCATCCTCGACCCGTCGCGGCCACGGCAGGAACCTGGCAGCTACGCCGTCGGCGAGGTCCTCGACCACCTCGTGACGCTGTGGCAGGCCTCGGGTTCGCGTATCGAGTTGACCACCGACCCGTCCTTGCGCGCGGCCGGTTCAGCCAGCGTGCTCGCGCAGGTCGTGACCAACCTGCTCGCCAACTGTGACCGGCACGCCCACGGCGCGGCGGTGATGATCCGCGCGTTCCGCCGCGCTGACCGCGCGGTCGTCGAGGTCGCCGACGACGGCCCGGGGATCCCGCCGGACGTGGCAGAGGCGGTGCTGCGCCGTGGCGTGCGGCTGGGCAGCGGGGCCGGCGAGGGCCTCGGGCTGCACATCAGCCGCCAGCTGGCCGAGGGCGTCGGCGGCGCGGTGCGGGTGCTGGCGGCGGAACATGGCTGCATGGTCCAGGTGGAGCTACCCGTCACGGCCGCGCCCGGCGGCCATCAACGCGGCGTCTCGGCAGTCCTTGCACGCTGAGAGCCCCGACCCAGACCCGGCGGCCCCCTCCGTGGTGGTCATCGATGACCACGAGCTGGTCAGCGCCGCCATGGTGCTGGCGCTGCGGGAAGCGGGTCTGCACGCCACCCGCTGCCCGGTGACCGACGCGGCCGGGGTGCTCGCCGAGGTCGCCACCACGCCGCCGCGGCTGATCCTGCTCGACCTCGACCTCGGTCACGACGCCGAAGGGCGGCCGGTGGACGGGGTGAAGCTGATCGGCGGGCTGCGCGCGCAGGGCTGCGCGGTGCTGGTCGTCAGTGGCACCGCGGACCGGCGGCGGGTCGCCGCGGCAATCGCCGCCGGCGCGCAGGGCTGGGTGTCCAAGTCCGCGCCGCTGCCGACGCTCACCGCGGCGGCCATCGACGCGGTGGCCGGCCGTCCGGTGATGTCCGAGGTCGAGCGGGCGGAGTGGCTGGCCTACGAGCGGGAGCACCGCGAGCAGGCCGCCGCGTTGACACGCCGGCTGGAGCGGCTGACCGCGCGGGAACGCGAGGTGCTCGACCGGCTGGTCGAAGGGCGGCGGGCGGCCGCGATCGCCGCCGAGTTCGTCGTGTCGCTCACGACCGTGCGCAGCCAGATCCGTTCGATCCTGCTCAAGCTCCAGGTGCGCTCGCAGCTGGAGGCGGTTGCGTTGGTGCGGGAACGTCGGCGGTGGTAGGCCTGCACGATGACCGAGCCGCATGAGCTGACCGCACTGCAGCAGGCGCAGGCCGTGCGCAGTGGCGAGCTGAGCCCGACCGAGCTTGTGGAGCACGCGCTGCGGCGGGTGAAGGAGCTGGACCCGGTGCTCGGCGCGTTCGTCACCCTCAGCGTCGACCGCGCCCGCGAGCAGGCCGCCGAGGCGGAGGCACAGCTGGCGCAGGCGTCGGACCCGACTGGGCTGTCGCCGTTGCTCGGCGTACCGACCGCCATCAAGGACCTCGCTGTGACCGCGGGCGTGCCGACGAGCTTCGGCGCGGTGGCCTACGCCGGCTTCGTGCCGGAGATCGACGACGACTCGGTGCGGCTGCTGCGTGCCGCCGGCACGATCAGCATTGGCAAGACGGCCACCCCTGAGTTCGGCCTCCCGCCCTACACCGAGCCGGCGGGACGGCCGCCGACCGTGACGCCGTGGGACACCGGCCGGCTCGCGGGTGGTTCCTCCGGCGGGGCGGGTGCGGCCGTGGCCGGCGGGTTGGTGTCCATCGCGCACGGCACCGACGGCGGCGGCTCGATCCGCATCCCGGCGGCGGCGTGCGGGCTCGTCGGGCTCAAGACCAGCCGGGGGCTGGTCTCCCGCGGCCCGCTGGGCAGCGACCCGCTGGGGATGTCGGTGTCCGGTCCGCTGGCCCGCACGGTCACCGACGCCGCGGCGATGCTCGACGCGCTGGCCGTGCCGGTGCCCGGCGAGCCATATCCAGCGCCTGCGCCGCCGACCACGGACGGCTACCTCAGCCGGGCGGAGCGGGCGCAGCCAGGGCGGTTGCGGGTCGGCCGCTACGCGAGGCCGGTGCTGACCGACGTCGCGGTCGAGCCGGAGTGCATGGCCGGCTATGAGCGGGCCAGCGAGCTGCTGGAAGAGCTGGGCCACGAGGTGGTGGAGTTCGACGTCGGCGTCGGCCAGGAGTTCGTCTCGGTGTTCGAGACCGTGTGGGCGGTGCTCGCACACAGCCACCCGGTATGGACCGACGCCGAGCCGCTGCTGACCCCGCTGACCCGTTGGTGGCGGGCGCGCGGCGCGGCGGTGAGCGGGCCGGAGCTGCTCGCAGCCATGCAGAACGCGACCCGGCTGGCCAGGCAGGTGGCGGCGCGGCACGCCGAGGTCGATGTGGTCCTGACGCCGACGCTCTCGCAGCTGCCGCGCCCGGTGGGCTGGTTCACCGACGGTGGCGACCCGGCGGAGGACTACGAGCGGCAGAAGCGCTTCACGCCCTTCACCGCCCTGTACAACATCACTGGGCATCCGGCGCTGAGCCTGCCGTTGCACTGGACCGACGGGGTGGACGGCCCGGTGCTGCCCGTCGGCGTGCAGCTCGTCGGGCCCCGTGGAGGTGACGCGCTGCTGCTGGAGCTGGGCGCCCAGCTCGAAGCCGCTGCCCCCTGGTGTGATCGACGACCTCCCACCGGGTAGGCCGTCACCCCGGCCGGTCGGCTAACGTGCGCGCCGTGAGCGTGTTGCAGACGGTGCTGACGTTCGTAGCCGCCCCACTGGCGCTGTACCTGCTGATCGCGGCGCCGACGATCGCGCGGCGCGGTCGTCGTCGCAAGTACAAAGCCGGCAGTCCGTGGCCGTACCCGCCGGTGCTGTGGACGGCCGACCCGGAGGGCGCCGACCTGCCTCCGCTCGCCGACGCGCCCGCCGACCCCCGGGTCGGCGTGCTGACCGACGGCGGATCGAAGACCTCAGGAGGTGCCCGTGGCAGCTGGTGAGCACGGCACATCGACGGAGGTCGACCGGCTGGCACCCCTCGAGCCGGGCGCGGTGGTGACGCCGTCCGGCCGGGTGTCCGTTGCAACCGAGCTCGACCCGGATCGCCGCGACAGCCCGTTCACCCCGGCGCAGCTGGCCCGGCTGGACGAGGCCTTGACGATGGCGAGCCGCGACACCGGGCTGCGCTTCAACCTCTACCTCGGCGACCTCGGGTCGGACCCGCCCGCGGTGGCCCAGCGGATCCTCGCCCGGCTCGGGGCCGCGGCCGAGAACTCCGTACTGGTCGCGGTGTCGCCGGAGCAGCGGCAGATCGAGATCATCACCGGACACGAGGCCGTGGCGCGGCTGCCCGACCGCGGCGCGAAGCTCGGCGTCATGACCATGGTGGCGTCCTTCAAGAAGGGCGACCTGTTCGGCGGGCTGCTCAGCGGCCTGCACATGCTGGCCGACCAAGCCTCCGGCCGCCCGCGCCGCTCCTGAGCGCCGACCCGACTTGTGTACACCGGTGAGTACATTTTGCTAAGCTGCCGTCATGGCGAAGACGGTTCCGGTCAAGGATCTGCGACGTGACCTCGGGCCGTTGCTGGATGAGGTCAGTGATCGCCGCGAGCACGTCATCGTGACTCGCCACGGTCGGCCAGCAGCCGTCATCGTCCCGCACGACGAGTACACGGCGCTGGAGGAGACGGCCGAGGTGCTGTCGGACCCCGACACCATGGACGCGCTGGCCGACGGCCTGGACGCCGACCCCGCCGACGACGTGCCGCTTGAGGAGCTTCGCCGGCACGTCGCCGAAGCGCGCGCTGTTGGCTGACGTTGTCGTCACCCGGCCGGCAGCCACCGCGCTGCGCGAGCTACCACCGCCGTTGGATGAGGCGGCCCTGGACGCCTTGACGCTGCTGGAATCCGATCCGTACGCGGGTCACGCCCTCCGCGGGCGACTGCGTGGCGTGCGCTCCTTGCGCGTCGGCGTCTTCCGCATCCTCTACACCCTGCAGGCAGATGGCGGCCGAGTGCGGGTCCTGGCGGTCCGGCACCGGTCGGTCGCCTACCGGAGCGATCCACGCTGACCGCGGGGGTGGGTGGCTAGCTGCGGTCGAACTCCCGCGCGGTCAGCGCCCGCACGATGCCGGCCCTGCCCTCCGAGACAAGCCGCCGCAGGGCAGGCGGATGCGAGTCGTCGGCCAGCCAGGCGTCCGCGGCGTCAACGGTCGCCTTGTCCACGGCCCACGACGGGAACAGCCCCACGACTACCGTCTGCGCCCGCTCGCTGGTCCGACGCGCCCAGACGTCGGCCACCTCGGCGAAGTAACGTTCGGTGTATGGCGCCAGCAGCGCCTTCTGGGACGGGTGCGAGAACCCGGAGATGATCGCCTCGTTGACCGCGTTCGGCAGCTCGTCGTCGTGCACGGCGCGTTGCCACGCGGTGGCCTTCGCCTCCTCGGTCGGCACCAGCGCACGGGCTCGTTCAGCCTGCCGGGTGCCCGTGGACGTGGGGTCCCGGTGCGACTCGGCCGCGATCTCCGCCTCGCCGGCCACGCCGTGCGCCACCAGCGCGTGCAGCAGCCGCCAGCGCAGGTCGGTGTCGACGGTGAGCCCGTCAGGGACGTTCGAGCCGGCGAGCCAGTCGGCGAGCGTGCCCAACGTGGCCTCGTCCAGCACGCTGCCAGTCAGGGCGTTCACCGACGCCAGCTGGCCGTCCGAGCCGGGCTCGGCCGCCTCGATCATGGCCCGCAGCGTGCCGACGATCTGCGGCCAGCCGCGCTCGGCAGCCCACTGCTCGTCGGTGTAGGAGTTCAGGGCGGTCTGCGCCTGCATCAGCAGCCGCTGAACGACGCCGATCTCGGGCTCCGCAGGCAAGCCACCTGCGGCGAGCGCCACGAAGTCGCGGGACTTGAGCTCTGCCTCGCGGGTCATCTCCCAGGCCGCCGACCAGCACAGCGTGCGCGGCAGCGGGTCGGCGATGTCGGAGATGCGGTCCACGAGCACCGCCAGCGACTCGGCGTCCAACCGCAGCGTGCAGTAGGTCAGGTCGTCGTCGTTGACCAGCACCAACCGCCCGCGCGGCACACCGACCAGCTCGGGCACCTCGGTGCGCTCCCCGGCCACGTCGACCTCGACGCGATGGGTGCGGACCAACTTGCCCGAGCCGTCATCGTCGTAGACCCCGACCGCGAGCCGGTGCGTGCGCAGCTCGCCCGCACCCGGCCGCGCCCCGCCCTGCAGCACGGCGAAGCTCTCGAACCGGCCCTGTTCGTCGACGGTGAACGACGGCCGCAGCAGGTTCAGCCCGGTTGTCTTGAGCCACTGCGCGCCCCAGTCGGACAGGTCGCGGCCCGACGCCTCCTCCAGCGCCCCCAGCAGGTCGTCGAAGGTGGCGTTGCCCCACTTGTGCGCGTCGAAGTAGCGACGCAACCCGGCCAGGAAGTTGTCCAGCCCGACGTAGGCGACGAGCTGCTTGAGCACCGAGGCGCCCTTGGCGTAGGTGATGCCGTCGAAGTTGACCTCGACGGCCTGCAGGTCCGGGATGTCGGCCGCGATCGGGTGCGTGGAGGGCAGCTGGTCCTGGCGGTACGCCCACGACTTCTCCACGTTGGCGAAGGTCGTCCACGCGTTGGTGTACTCGGTGGCGTTGGCCTGGCACAGCACCGAGGCCCAGGTGGCGAACGACTCGTTGAGCCACAGGTCGTCCCACCAGCGCATGGTGACCAGGTCGCCGAACCACATGTGGGCCATCTCGTGCAGCACGGTCTCGGCGCGCCGCTCGTAGAGGAACCGGGTCACCCGGGAGCGGAAGACGTAGTCCTCCAGGAAGGTCACCGCGCCGGCGTTCTCCATGGCCCCGGCGTTGAACTCCGGCACGAACAGCTGGTCGTACTTGCCGAACGGGTACCGGATGCCGAACGCGCCGTGGTAGAAGTCGAAGCCCTGCTTGGTCTCGGTGAACAGCCGCTCGGCGTCCATGTGCTGGGCGAGCGACGTGCGGCAGTAGATGCCCAGCGGGATTGCCGCGCCGTTGTCGTCACGGTGTTCGTCGGTCCACTGCGCGTACGGGCCGGCGATCAGCGCTACCAGGTAGGTACTCATCAGCTCGGTGGTGGCGAACGTGTGCCGCACCGCGCCGCCAGCAGCGGCAGGGCCGTCGGAGGTCCGCTCCGCGGTGGCGTTGGAGATCACTTTCCAGTCGGCGGGCGCGTCGACGGTGAGCTGGTAGCGAGCCTTGAGGTCGGGCTGGTCGAAGCAGGCGAACATCCGCTTGGCGTCCGCGGTCTCGAACTGGCTGTAGAGGTACACCCCGCCGTCGACCGGGTCGACGAAGCGGTGCAGCCCCTCACCGGTGTTCATGTACCGGCCCTCGGCGACCACCACGAGCTCGTTCTCGGCGGCCAGGTCGGGCAGCGCGACCCCGTCGTCCTCCCGGTAGCCCGAGACGTCCAGCTCCACCCCGTTGAGCACCGCGCTGTGCACGCTCGCCGCGACGATGTCCGCCCACGTCGAGGCGCCGGGCTCGCGAGCGGCGAACTGCACGGTCGTCGTGCTGCGGAAGGTGTCCTCGCCGGGCTTGCCGCCGCCGTCGGTCAGGTCGAGCTCGACACGGTAGGTGTGCACGTCGAGCAGCGCGGCGCGCTCGGCGGCCGCGGTGCGGGTCAGGTTGGGCGGAGCCACAGATCTCCTCGTGCGCTCGATGGGGTGATCGCTAGCGGCGATCCAACCACGAGCTGGCCGGCGCTGCCGTGGCCGGAACACCCCACGGCGTCGCTGTGTTGAGCCTGACAGCATCGCTGACACTGGCCGGGGGTACGGAAGACGTATGGACTGCGACAACGCTCGCGTGGACTTCTGGTTCGACCCGGCCTGCCCGTGGGCCTGGCTGAGCTCGCGTTGGATGCTCGAGGTCGGCACGGTGCGCGACATCGACCTGAATTTCCACGTCATGAGCCTCGCGCTGCTCAACGCCGACCGCGAGCATGGCGAGAAGTACCAGCAGTTCCTTGATCGGTCCTGGGGGCCGGTGCGGGTGGCGATGGCAGCCGCCCTGCAGCACGGTCCGGAGGTGCTCGGGCCGCTCTACACTGCGCTCGGCACCCGGATCCACGATCAGGACAACAAAGACTTCCCGCAGGTGATCACCGAGGCGCTGGCTGAGGTCGGGTTGCCTGCGGAGCTGGCGCAGGCCGCCACCAGCACCGACTACGACGCCGAGCTCAAGGCGAGCCACGACGCGGGGATGGAGCCGGTCGGGTCCGACGTCGGTACGCCGACCATCCACGTCGACGGCTCGGCCTTCTTCGGCCCGGTGCTCTCCCGCATCCCGCGCGGTGACGAGGCGGGGTCGATCTTCGATGCGGCCTGCACGCTGGCCAGCTACCCGCACTTCTTCGAGCTCAAGCGCACCCGGACCGAACGCCCGGTGTTCGACTGACGCCGGCCGCAGCGCCGGCGCTCAGTGGCGGGCGATATAGAGATCCCGCAGCACCCCGGTCTCGAGTTCCACCTCGGACAACCGGGCAGCGATCACGTCGCCGATGCTGACGAGGCCACCCAGCTCTCCGCCGGCAACCACCGGAAGGTGGCGGGCACGCTTGCGCGTCATCCGCGCCATCACCTCGGGAAGGGTGTCGTCTGGGCTGCACGTCGGGCCCCCGCGCGACATGATCTCGCTGACCGCCATCTCCGTGACCGCTGAGCCGTGCCTGCCGAGCCCGCGCACGACGTCCCGCTCGGAGATCATGCCGTCGATCTTCTGACCGTCGCGGGTGACGACCAGCGCACCGATGTTCGTCGCCGTCATGCGCTGCACAGCGTCGGCGACCGTCGCGGTCGGGAGGATCGTCTCGACCGTGCGACCCTTCGCGGTGATGATTCCCTCGATGTTCACGGGGCTTCCTCCGGTGTCGCAGGCAACCAATAGTGACCCTTCCCGGGCCTTCCGACAATGGCCGCGCGGCGCCTCGGGTCAGCTCCGCTTCGCCGGCTGCCACTCGTGTGGCTTTTCTTGCGCCCAGCGGATGTTCTGTCACATGTGAGTGGGGGCTGCCGTCGCTCGGGTCAGCTCCGCTTCGGACGGGCGGCCGGCGCGGAGGGCGGCGGGACGACCGGGCCGGCGTTGCCGTCGGGCGCCTCGTCCAGGTCGACGATCACCGGCGCGTGGTCGCTCGGCCCACTGCCCTTGCGGGCCTGCCGGTCCACCCACACCGCGTGCACCCGGCCGGCCGGGTCTGCGCCCGCGAGCACCAGGTCGATGCGCATCCCCAGGTCCTGGTGGAACCGGCCGGCGCGGTAGTCCCAGTAGGTGAACACCCGGTCGTCGGGCCAACGCTCGCGCAGCACGTCGCGCAGCCCGAGCCCGATCAGCTTCGCGAGCGCGGCACGCTCGGGGGGCGTGACATGGGTGGAGAAGCGGAAGACGGCCGGGTCCCAGACGTCGGCGTCGGTCGGCGCGATGTTCATGTCGCCGCACACCACGCTGCAGTCCACCGGGCCGTCGGCGACGGTGTCGTGCAAGCGGGCCAGCCAGGCGAGCTTGTACTGGTAATGCGGGTCGTCGGGCGTGCGGCCGTTCGGGACGTACACACTGGTGACCCGCAGCCCTGCGCAGGTCGCCGTGACCGCGCGCGCCTCGGGGTTCGGGAATCCAGGCTCGTCGGGCAGCCCGCGCATCACTTCGTCGAGGCCCACCTTGGACAGGATGGCCACACCGTTCCAGCGCCCGTCGCCATGGTGGGCCACCTGGTAGCCGCGGTCGGCCAACTCAGCGCCGAGCGCCTCGTCGAACGCCGCGTCGCTGAGCTTGGTCTCCTGTAGGCAGACGACGTCGGGCGCGCGCTGGTCGAGCCACGGCAGCAGCCGGGGGATGCGGATTTTCGCGGAGTTGACGTTCCAGGTGGCCAGTCGCACGCCAACTAGGCTACGACCGCACCCCGACGTCAGTCGCCGACCCGGCTCCAGAACTCGGCCGGCACCGGGCCGTCGGGAGCCAGCAACGCGGCCAGCCGCACCACGCCGTCTCCGGAGCAGACACGTCGCATCAGCGCGAGGACGTCATCACCCGGGGCACCGCCGAGGGCCTCGACCAGCAGCGGGACGTCCGCGGCGCGCACTGTGTGCGTCCATTCGTACTCGGTCAAACCCGGCCCGAACGCTCGTTCCACCCCGGGGCCGAGATCCTGCCCCTCGACGACCACGTCCCCCTCGGCGGTGACATGGGCGTCGAGATGGCGCGATCCGTCGGCATCGCGGATGGAACGCAGCGTGACGCGCTTTCGTGCCTGCACCTGTCGATCGTGACACTCCGCTGTGCCGAGCGCGGCTCCCGCTCCTACCCTGGGGCCGGTGACGACCACGGACGACACCGAGAAGGTCCTCGTCGCCGGCCGATACCGGTTGGACCGGCGCATCGGCTCCGGCGGGATGGGCGTCGTGTGGGAGGCCACCGACGAGAAGCTGCGCCGCACGGTGGCGATCAAGGAGCTGCTGGCCGTCGTCGAGCCACGGCTGGACCCTGACGGCCGATCGTTCGACGAGGCGCGCGACCGTATCCAGCGCGAGGCCCGCATCGCCGCGCGGCTGCAACACCCCAACGTCATCTCCGTCTACGACGTGGCGCTGCACGACGACCGGCCGTGGCTGGTCATGGAGTACCTGCCCTCGCGCAGCCTCGACACCGTGCTCGCCGAGCGCGGCCCGCTGCCGCCGCGCGAGGTCGCCGAAATCGGACGGCAGGCCGCTGCCGGGCTCGCCGCGGCCCACGGGGTGGGCGTCGTGCACCGCGACATCAAGCCCGGCAACGTCCTGCTCGCCGACAACGGCAACGTCAAGATCGTGGACTTCGGGGTGTCCCGCGCGGCGGACGAGGTGCAGCTGACCCGGACCGGCCTCATCGCCGGCACTCCGGCGTATCTCGCGCCCGAGGTGGCCCGCGGCCAGACCCCCACGCCGGCCTCCGACGTCTTCGCGCTCGGCGCGACGCTGTACGCCGCCGTCGAGGGCGAGCCGCCGTTCGGGCTGTCGGACAACGCCTACGCGCTGCTGCACACGGTTGCCGGCGGCAACGTGCGGCCGCCCACCAACGCCGGGCCGCTCACCGCCGTGCTGATGCGTCTGCTGCGCGCCGACCCGGCCGAGCGACCGACGGCGCAGGCCGCGCAGAACGAGCTGACGGTGGTCGCCGACAGGGCGCCGATGACCGGCGCGCACTCCGATCGCGAGGCGACCGTTCCTGTCGCGCCGGCGCAGGAAGCGCAGGCGCAGGAAGCGACGGTCGCGGTCGCGGGACCTGTGGCGGCTGGCCTCCTCGACCCGGTGGGCGAGGTGTCCCCGCCGCGACCTTCGGTCGGCTCACCGGTCGGCCCCGCGGCCGGGCCGCCGGGCGGCACCCGGCTGGACGTGCCTGCGGCTGCGACTCCCGGCGCGTCATCGCGGCGCCGGCCCACGTTGATAGCGCTGGCGGTGATCGTCGCCGTGCTGGCTGTGGCGGCCGTGCTCCTTGCGACGCTGCGCAACACGGACGGCGGACAGGCGACCGCCGCCTCACCGCCGGCCTCGTCCGCGCCCGCCTCCACTCCGGACGTCGCGGGCCAGACGCCTGCCGGCACCGGGGCGCCGGCAGCGCCTGCGGCAGTGGCGCCGACGGCGGTGGCGTTCGTGCAGCAGTTCTACGCGTTGTTGCCGGGCAACGTCGACGCGGCGTGGGCGCGACTCGGCCCGACGGCGCAGAGCCAGTCCGGCGGCTTCGAAGGGTTCCGGAACTTCTACGCCCGGATGAGTGCGGTCGGCGTCAGCGAGGCCACCGCCGTCAACGACGGCACCGTGCGCGCCACCATCCGCTTCGACGAGAGCAACGGCCGCTCGACGCGGGATCTCTACGAGTTCACTGTCGTGCCGAGGTCGGACGGCAACCTGCACATCCAGTCGTTCCGCCGGCTCGGCTCGGCCGGCAACTCGGGCCCAGGCAGCGACAACTCCGGCTCAGGCTGACACCGTCGCTTCGGGGTCGTTGGTCTGCAGGCCCGAGGCCCCAGGCGCCGTCTGCCGGCGTCGCTACGGAAGGATCGTCGCCTGTGCGCGTCTACCTTGGCTCCGACCACGCCGGGTTCGAGCTGAAGGCTCACCTGCTGGCCCATCTCGCGGATTCCGGGCACGAGGTGGTCGACGTCGGGCCGGCGTCCTACGACGCCGACGACGACTACCCCTCGTTCTGCATCCACACCGCACTGCGCGTCGTCGCCGACCCGGACAGCCTGGGGATCGTCCTGGGCGGGTCGGGCAACGGCGAGCAGATCTCGGCCAACAAGGTCAATGGGTGCCGCGCGGCGCTGGCCTGGAGCGTGGAGACCGCGCAGCTCGCCCGCGAGCACAACGACGCACAGGTCGCGGGCATCGGCGCCCGGATGCACACGCCCGAGCAGGCCGCCGAGATAGCCACCGCGTTCGTCAGCACGCCGTTCTCCGGCAACGAGCGGCACGCCCGGCGCATCGCCATCCTGAACGTCTACGAGGACACCGGCGAGCCGCCGCCGCTGCCGAGCTAGGTCGGGCTGGTGCCAGAGGGTCACACGCTGCACCGGCTGGCGCGGGTCCACCGCAAGCACTTCCGCGGCGCGCCCGTGGCGGTGTCTAGCCCGCAGGGCAAGTTCGCGGCGGGCGCCGCAGAGGTCGACGGCCGCCCCCTGCTACGGGCTGAGGCGCACGGCAAGCACCTGTTCCACGTCTACGACCGCGACCTGGTGGTGCACGTGCACCTCGGGCTGTTCGGCTCGTTCACCGAGGGCGCGGTGCCGGTGCCGCCGACCCGCGGCCAGCTGCGGATGCGGATGGTGGGCGAGCAGCACTGGGCCGACCTGCGCGGGCCGACGGCGTGCGAGGTGCTGCGTGACGCGGAGGTCAAGGCCTTGCGGGCTCGGCTCGGGCCGGATCCGCTGCGGCGCGACGCCGACCCGCAGCGGGCCTGGCAACGGCTGCAGCGTTCGCAGGCTCCGCTGGCGGCGCTGCTGATGGACCAGCGCGTGATCTCCGGGGTCAGCGTAGAATTAGTGACCCCACGCCGGGAGGGCCACCATGGATCTTCAGCTCGACATCTACGCCAGGGTCTCGCGGCTCGGTGACGACCGACAACGGTCGGAAGCCGGGCAGGTCGAGGACTGTGAGGCGCGCGCCGTCGAGCGCGGCGCCCGGCCTGGTGAGGTCCACGTGGACAGCGGACGGTCGGCATGGAACCCCCGCGTCCGCCGTCCCGCGTGGGAGCGCCTGATGAGCCGCCTGGAGACCGGCGCGACGGGCGGCGTCGTCGTGTTCGACATGGCGCGCTTCTCTCGTCGCCCCATCGAGGGGGAGCGGCTGATCGTCGCGGCTGAGCAGGGACTCGTCGTGCTCGACAGCGAGGGGGAGTACGACCTGACGACAGCGAACGGGCGCAAGACGTTCCGTGACCAGCTCAACGCGGCGGCGTACGAGTCGGACCGCCTGTCCACCCGGACCAAGCGCGGGAAGCGGGTGAAGGCGTCGCGCGGGGAGTCGAACCACTCGCGCCGACCGTTCGGGTTCGAGCCCGACGGTCACACCCGCCGTCCGGCCGAGGATGCCGTCGTGCTGGAGGTCGCCGAGCGCGTCCTTGCCGGTGAGAACCAAGATCGCATCACGGTCGACCTGAACGAGCGCGGCATCCTGACGTCGACGGGCGGCGTCTGGACGCGCGAGTCGCTCAAGCAGATGTTGATCAGGCCGCGCAACAACGGGCAGGTCGTGTACGACGGCGTGACCGTCTCGCGCCTGCCGGGCGAGCCGATCTTGAATGACGAGATGTGGGGCCACCTGACGGCCATGTTCGCCGCACGCCGTCGCGGTCGGCCCGTCTCCGACGCCTACCTCGGCTCGGGCATCCTGACGTGCGGGCGCTGCGGGCACACGCTGAGCGGGCGACCCCAGGTCAGCCGCTCGCCGTACCCGGACGGGGAGGTGCGGCGGCAGTACTGGTGCCAGCCGCGCGCCGTCGGCGGCGGCTGTGGCCGCCTCACGATCGACCAGCGGGCGGCCGACCGGTACATCGGCGGCTTCGTCGTGCGCACCCTGTCCGACCCCCGGCACGCGAGCGCGCTGGAGACCGCCGCACACGCGTTGGAGGAC
>Ga0136614_10000248_pt1 | contig 24243 bp, 22 predicted proteins | sample AntDrymUQ2792106_2_FD_106643 | JGI IMG/M metagenome (GOLD analysis project Ga0136614, IMG submission 106643) | Polar desert sand microbial communities from Dry Valleys, Antarctica - metaG UQ279 (21.06) | ecosystem: Environmental > Terrestrial > Soil > Desert | place: Antarctica: Dry Valley... | reverse complement strand
GGCGCGGCTGCTGCCGCCCGCGCCGCCGCCGGAGGAGCACCGGCCGCAGTGGCGGCGAGCCATCGAGGGGACCCGGCACTCCCGCGCTCGGGACGCGGCGGCGATCCGCCACCACTACGACGTGTCCAACCGGTTCTACGAGCTCGTGCTCGGGCCGTCGATGACCTACACCTGCGCGGTCTACCCGGAGCCGGACGCGACGTTGGAGCAAGCGCAGACGGAGAAGTACGACCTGGTGGCCCGCAAGCTGGGGTTGAAGCCGGGGATGCGCCTGCTCGACGTCGGCTGCGGCTGGGGCGGCATGGTGCTGCACGCGGCGCGCGAGTACGGGGTCGAGGCGCTGGGCGTCACGCTCTCGCGCCAGCAGGCGGATTGGGGCAGCGACGAGATCGCGCGCGACGACCTCGGCAAGCTCGCGGAGGTCCGGCACGGCGACTACCGCGACGTACGTGAGAGCGACTTCGACGCGATCAGCTCGATCGGGCTGACCGAGCACGTCGGGCTGAGGAACTACCCCGAATACTTCGGGTTCCTGCTCGAGCACCTGCGCCCTGGCGGCCGCCTGCTCAACCACTGCATCACCCGCCACGACAATCGGACCAGGTTTATCGGCGCGTTCATCGACCGGTACGTGTTCCCCGACGGTGAGCTCACCGGGTCGGGGCGGATTATCTCCGCGGCGCAGGACGCGGGCCTCGAGGTGCGGCACGAGGAGAACCTGCGCGAGCACTACGCGCTGACGCTGGCCGCGTGGTGTCGCAACCTGGTGGACAACTGGGACGAGTGCGTCGCCGAGGTGGGCGCTGGCACCGCGCGGGTGTGGGGGCTCTACATGGCCGGGTCCCGGCTCTCGTTCGAGCGCAACCAGATCCAGCTGCACCAGGTGCTGGCCTCCCGTACTGAGGCGGACGGCACTTCTGGCTTCGGCCTCCGCCCGACCTGGGCCAGTTGACGGCCCGGCTGACGGATGGGACACCCCGAGTACGGCGCGGTGGAGCGCGCGCTGCTCGACCGCTGGCCGGAGACCCGCCTCGACCCGAGCCTGGACCGGATCCGCGCCCTGGTCGACCTGCTCGGTGACCCGCAGCGGGCGTGCCCGGTGATCCACCTGGCCGGGACCAACGGCAAGACCTCGACCAGCCGGATGGTCGACGCGCTGCTGCGTGCCCGCGGCCTGCGCACCGGTCGCTACACCAGCCCGCACCTGCAGCAGATGACCGAGCGGATCAGCATCGACGGGTCGCCGCTGACCGAGGAACGGTTCGTCCGCGCCTACGCCGACGTGGCTCGGTACCTGGAGGTCGTCGACCGCTCCGGGCCGCACCCGGTCAGCTATTTCGAGGCGGTGACCGCGATGGCGTTCGCGGCGTTCGCCGACGCGCCCGTCGACGTCGCGGTGGTCGAGGTCGGGATGGGCGGCACCTGGGACGCCACCAACGTGGCGGACGCCCAGGTCGCGGTGGTGACGCCGGTCGCGGTCGACCACGCGGCATACCTCGGCGACGAACCGGCGGTCATCGCCGGCGAGAAGGCCGGGATCCTCAAGCCGGGGAGCGTCGGCGTGCTCGCCCAGCAGGAGGCCGACGTGGCCGAGGTGCTGCTGCGCCGGGCCGCGGAGGTCGGGGCCACGGTGGTGCGGGAGGGGCTCGACTTCGGGGTGGCCGAGCGGCTGCCCGGCGTCGGTGGCCAGGTGCTCACCCTGCGGGGTCTCGGCCGCGAGTACGACGACGTGCTGCTCCCGCTGTTCGGGGCGCACCAGGCGGACAACGCCGCGTGTGCGCTGGCCGCGGTCGAGTCGTTCGTCGGCGGGGGCTCAGAGCTCGACCCGGAGGTGGTGCGGGAGGCGTTCGCCGCGGTGACCTCACCGGGACGGCTGGAGGTCGTGCGCCGGAGCCCGACCATCGTCCTCGACGGCGCCCACAACCCGCACGGCGCGCGGGCGACCGCCGAGGCGGTGCAGGAGGCGTTCTCCTTCAGCCCGCTGGTCGGGGTCGTCGGTGTGATGCGGGACAAGGACGTCGAGGGCGTGCTCAGCGCGTACGAGCCGGTGCTTGCCGAGCTCGTCTGCAGCCAGGCCGCGACCGAGCGGGCGCTGCCGGCGGCGGAGCTGGCCGATGCGGCGACGCCGCTGTTCGGGGCGGACCGGGTGCACGTCGCTCGCCGGCTCGACGACGCCATCGACCTGGCGGTGGAGCTGGCCGAGCGCGGCGGTGGGTCCGGGGAGGGGCTCGGCAGCGGCGGTGTCCTGATCACCGGCTCGGTGATCACCGTGGGCGAGGCGAGGACGTTGCTCGGCGTCGACCCAGACACGGGGTTGGACGAGTAGTGCGCACGATGTGCGCCGCCGTGCTCGGCTTCGAGGCGGTCGTGATCGGGCTGTCGGTGCTGGTCATGATCAAGGTGAACGATGTGGAGCCCGCACCCGCCGCGGTCGCGGGGCTCGGCTTGGCGCTGCTCGCGGTGGTGACGGCCGCGCTGCTGCGCTTCCGCTGGGCGTACGGGTTGGGGTGGGCGGTGCAGGTCGGCGCGGTCGGGCTCGGGTTCCTTACCGCCGCGATGTTCGTGGTCGGCGGGCTCTTCGCCGGGCTGTGGGTGCTGGCGGTCGTGCTCGGCCGTCGCATCGAGTCTGCCCGCTAGGTTGAGCGCCGTGTCCGACCTCGAGCGCACCCTCGTGCTGATCAAGCCCGACGCCGTGCGGCGCGGCCTGGTCGGCGAGGTGCTGCGCAGGTACGAGGCGAAGGGACTGTCGGTCGTCGCGATGGACCTGCGGACGATCGACGGCGACCTGGCCGACCGGCACTACGCCGAGCACCTCGAGCGGGACTTCTACCCGCCGCTGCGGGAGTTCGTGACCTCCGGCCCGTTGGTCGCGCTGGTCCTCGAGGGCGACGAGGCGGTCGAGGTGGTCCGCATCCTCAACGGTGCGACCGACGGCCGGGTTGCCGACCCGGGGTCGATCCGCGGCGACCTGTCGCTGTCCAACCGGGAGAACCTCGTGCACGGCTCGGACTCGCTCGAGTCCGCGACCCGGGAGATCGCGCTGTTCTTCCCCGACCTGGGCTGACCACTCTCGTGCCCCGTCAGCCGGCCAGCGTGCTGCTGGCCACCTGTGCCGAGATCCCTGCGGGCCACGAGGACGACCGGCTGGGCGTCCAAGCCCTGCTCGACCTGGGCGTGCGGGCCGACTGGGCGGTCTGGGACGACCCGCGCGTTGACTGGGCCGCCGCAGACCTGGTGGTCGTCCGGTCCACCTGGGACTACGCGCGGCGGCGCGACGAGTTCCTCGGCTGGGCCCGGTCCGTCCCGAGGCTGGCCAACCCGGTAGAGGTGCTCGCCTGGAACAGCGACAAGACGTACCTGCAGGAGCTCGCCGACGCGGGCGTGCCGGTGGTGCCCACCACCTGGTACGCGCCGGGCGACGTCCCGGTCGCCCCCGACGGGGAGTCGGTGGTCAAGCCGGCGATCAGTGCGGGTGCCCGGGACACCGGCAGGCATGCGGACCCGGAGGCCGCCCGGGCGCACGCGGTGTCCCTGCTCGACGCCGGGCGGGCGGTGATGGTGCAGCCGTACCTGCACGCCATCGACTCCGCCGGCGAGACCGGGCTGGTGTGGATGGCCGACCGGTTCAGCCACGCGTTCGGCAAGGGGGCGCTGCTGGCGCGAGGGACGGATCCGGCCGGTGGGCTGTTCGTCCGCGAGCACGTCAGCACGCGGGAGGCGACGCCCACCGAGCGCGAGGTCGCCGAGCGGGCGCTGGACGCGCTGGCCGCGGTGGCGCCGGTGGGCCGCGGCCGGCTGCTCTACGCCCGGGTGGACCTGGTGCCCGGCCCGGACGGCGGCCCCGTACTGCTGGAGCTCGAGCTCACTGAGCCGTCGCTGTGGTTCACCGCCGACCCGGATGCGCCGGCCCGGTGGGCCCAGGCGGTCGCCGACCGGGTGAACCGCCCCACTTAGCGGCAGGGGGCTGGCGGCGCGTGTCGGAGGCGGGCTGGGGCCGGCCGCCCACCTAGCCTGTAACGCAACGTAACGGAAGTGACTGCTGCGACCCAGGGGGCCGCATGGGCAACAGCGTGCTCGGGCGAGACCTGGCGGTCGACCTCGGCACCGCGAACACGCTCGTCTACGTGCGCGGGCGGGGCGTGCTGCTCAACGAGCCCTCGGTGGTCGCGCTCGGCGCCACCAGCCGGGAGATCCTCGCGGTCGGGTCCGAGGCCAAGCGGATGCTCGGGCGGACGCCGGGCGGGATCACTGCGATCCGGCCGCTCAAGGACGGTGTGATCGCCGACTTCGAGTCCACCGAGCAGATGCTGCGGCTGTTCATCCAGCAGGTGCACCGGCGGCGCTACTTCGCCAAGCCTCGGCTGGTGATCTGCGTGCCGTCCGGCATCACCGCCGTCGAGCAGCGCGCGGTAAAGGAGGCTGGCTACCAGGCCGGCGCCCGCCGGGTCTACATCATCGAGGAACCGATGGCGGCCGCCATCGGCGCCGGTCTCCCGGTGCACGAGGCGACCGGGAACATGGTGGTCGACATCGGCGGCGGCACGACTGAGGTCGCGGTGATCTCGCTCGGCGGCGTCGTCACCAGCCTGTCCATCCGCACCGCCGGTGACGACCTGGACGCCGCGATCGTCACCTGGATGAAGAAGGAGTTCTCGCTCATGCTCGGCGAGCGCACCGCCGAGGAGGTGAAGATCGCGCTCGGCTCGGCGTTCCCGCTGGCCACCGAGACCGAGGCGGACGTCCGCGGCCGCGACCTGGTGTCCGGGCTGCCGCGCAGCGTTCCGGTGTCGTCGGCCGAGGTTCGGCAGGCGCTGGAGGAGCCGCTGCAGGACATCGTCGACGCGGTCCGCACCACCCTCGACAAGACCCCTCCCGAGCTTGCCGGCGACATCATGGACCGCGGGCTCGTGCTCACCGGCGGCGGCGCGCTGCTCCGCGGGCTCGACGAGCGGCTCCGGCACGAGACCGGGATGCCGGTGCACGTCGCCGAGGACCCGTTGCACTCGGTGGCGATCGGCGCCGGGCGCTGTGTCGAGGAGTTCGAGGCGCTGCGGCAGGTGCTCGTCGCCGAGTCACGGCGGTGACGCCGTGCCGTCGCTGAAGCCAGCGCAGAGGCCGTTGCTGCGGCTGCCGTTGAGGCCAGCACGGAGGCCGTCGCTGCGGCCGCGCCCGGTCGAGCTGCGCGAGCGCGACCACGCCCGCGCGCGTACCGCCCTGGTGCTCAGCGTGCTCACCGCGGCGGCGGTGATGACGCTCGATGCCGCGGGGGACGACGGCTCCCCGGTCGACCCGCTGCGTACCGGTGCGGCGGAGGTGTTCGGCCCGCTGGAGAGCGGCGCAACCGCGGTTGGCGACCCGATCGCTGAGGCCGTCGACTTCGTCGGCGAGATCCACCGGCTGCGCTCGGACAACGAGCGGCTGGAGTCCGAGAACGCCGCGCTCGCGGCAGAGGTGGCAACCGGCGTCGTCGACCGCAACCGGCTCGCGGAATACGACGCGCTCACCGAGGTCGCCGACGGCGGCGGGTTCGAGCTGGTTCCGGCCCGAGTGGTCGCAATCGGGCCGGCGCAGACCTTCGCGCGCACGGTGACCATCGACGCCGGGTCTGTCGACGGGGTGCGGCCGGACCTCACCGTCGTCAACGGCGCCGGCCTCGTCGGGCGGGTGCTCCGGACCAGCCGGCACACCGCCACCGTGCTGCTCGCGGTCGACGCCGGCTCGGTCATCGGCGGGCGGCTGGACCGCTCGATGGAGCTCGGGTTCCTCCGCGGCGACGGCAGCCTCGGCGCCGACGGCGTGCTCACCCTCGACCTGGTCGACCCGCAGGCGGTCCCGGCCGGCGGCGACACCGTGGTGACCTGGGGCTCGCGCGGTAGCGCGCCGTATGTCGCCGGTGTGCCGGTTGGCGAGGTCACGAGGGTGGACACCAGCGCCGGCGACCAGTCGGTGACCGCGTCCGTGCGGCCGTTCGCCGACATGTCGGCACTCGACCTGGTCGGAGTCGTCGTCGGCCCCGACCGCTCAGGGCAGCGTGCCGTGCTGAGCCGACCCGAGCCGCGGGGCACGCGATGAGCCTGCTGCGGGTGGTCGCGTCGGCGGTGCTGATCCTGCTCGCGATCACGTTGCAGGTGAGCCTGTTCGCGAACCTGTCCGTTGCGGGCGTCGTTCCCGACCTGGCGCTGCTCGTGGTGGTGGCCGCGGCGATCGTGCGCGGGCCGGCATACGCCACCGTGCTCGGCCTGGTGGCGGGGCTCGCGGTCGACCTGGCCCCGCCCGCCGACGGCGTCGCCGGTCGGTGGGCGCTCGCCCTGGCCGTCGCCGGGTGGCTGGCCGGTCAGGTCCGCGCAGACGCCCGGCAGTCGGCGCTCGCGACCATCGTCACGGTCGCGGCCGCGTCGCTCACCGCCACCTCGCTCTACGCGCTGAGCGGGCTGGTCCTGTCCGAGCCGGGGGTAAGCGTCGCCGCGGCGCTCGAGGTGCTGCCGGTCACGGTCCTCTACAACCTCGCGGTCACCCCGCTGGTCGTGCCGCTGGTCGTCTGGCTGCTGCGCCGGCTGGACCCGGCGCCGGCGCGGTGGTGACCCGGTGACGGCGCGGACTCCCAGCGCGCCCCGGCCCGGGCGGTCGCGGGCGTACGACCTGTCCCGCACCCGGCTCGTCGTCATCCAGGTGCTGGTGGTCGCGCTGATGGCGACTTTGCTGGCCCGGCTGTGGTACCTCCAGGTCGTCGGCGGTGACGCGTACCAGGCGCAAGCCAACGAGAACGCCGTCCGCGACGTGGTCGTGCAGCCGCAGCGCGGGCTCATCGTCGACGCGATGGGGCGGCCGCTGGCGGCGAGCCGGCTGTCCTGGGTGGTCAGCGTGGATCGGACGCTGCTGGAGCGGCTGGCTCGCGGGGAGCGGGAGCGGCTGCTGCGCCGGGTGGCCGAACTGGTCGACACGTCCTACCGAGACGTCCGGGACCGGCTCCGGTTGTGCGGCGAGGTCGGCGCGCCGCCGCCGCCGCGCTGCTGGAACGGCTCCCCCTACCAGCCGGTCCCGATCGCGGAGGACGTCGACGAACGGGTGGCGGTCGACATACAGGAGCGGCGCGAGGACTTCCCCGCGGTGCTCGCGGAGCAGCGGCTGGTCCGCGACTACCCCGCGCCGTACGGAGTGAACGCGGCGCACGTGCTCGGGTACCTGTCGCCGGTGACGGGTGACGAGTACGAGCACGCGCGCGCCGACCGGGACCGGACGATCACCGCGACCTCGCTCGTCGGCCGGTCCGGCGTGGAGAAGCAGTACGACCGCTGGCTGCGCGGCGTACCGGGTGCGAACGGGCTGAACGTCGACTCCCAGGGCCGGGTCCTCGGACCAGAAAGCCGCCGCCGCCCACAGCCCGGCGGGACGCTGGTGACCAGCCTCGACGCCCGCGTGCAGGCGGTGGTGGAGCGGGAGCTGGAGTCCAGCATCCTGCGCGCCCGGCGCACCCAGGACCCGGTCACCGAGCGCCCGTACGAGGCGCCGGCGGGCGCGGCCGTGGTCCTCGACCCCGACAACGGGCGGGTGGTGGCGATGGCGAGCTACCCGTCGTACGACCCGGAGGTCTGGGTCGGGGGAATCAGCGACGCGCAGCTGCGCCGGCTCTACTCCAAGCGGGCGAGCGAGCCGCTGCTGTCCAGGCCGACCCAGGCGCAGCTCGCGCCTGGGTCGACGTTCAAGCCGTTCATGGCGATGGGTGCGCTGTCGCATGGGCTCGAGCCGACGACGCGGCTCAACTGCTCGTCGTCGTTCACCGTCGGCAACCGCGCCTACCAGAACTTCGAGTCCGGCGCGCACGGCTACATCGGCTTCGACCAGGCGCTGCAGCTGTCGTGCAACACGTTCTTCTACCGCGTCGGGTACGACTTCTGGCTGCGAGCCGGCGGTGACGACGCTCCGCTCGCGACCCGCGACCCGCTGGTCGAGTCTGCCCAGTCGGCCGGGTTCGGCGACGCCACCGGCGTCGACCTGCCGGCCGAGGCGAGCGGCCGGATCGCCGACCGGCGCTGGAAGCAGCAGTACTGGAAGGACAACAAGGACTACTACTGCAAGCTGGGCGAGGAGCCGGGCAGCGACTTCCTGCACGTGTTCGCGCGCGAGTTCTGCATTGACGGGTACGCCTACCGCGCCGGTGACGCGGTCAACTTCGTGATCGGCCAGGGCGACACCATCATCACGCCGCTGCAGCTGGCGGTCGGCTACGGCGCGATCGCCAACGGCGGCACCTTGTACGCGCCGCGGGTCGGCAAGGCCCTGCTCAGCCCGTCCGGCGCGGTGCTGCGCCGAATCAAGCCCGAGGTCGAGGGCAGGCTGCCCTTCCCCGACCGCGTCGTCGACTACGTCGACACCGCGCTCCGCGGCACCCCGGTCAGCGGCACGCTGGCGTGGAAGATGGGCGGCTTCCCACTCGACGAGGTGCGGCTGCGCGCCAAGACCGGCACCGCGGAGGTCTACGGCCGACAGACCACCTCCTGGCTGGCGACGTACAACAAGGACTTCGTCGTCGTGATGATGGTCGAGCAGGGCGGCACCGGGTCGGGCACGACCGGCGACTCCACCCGCCGCATCTGGGAGGCGCTGTACGGCGTCGACGGAAAGGACGTGCGGGCGGCCGACGCGCTGATCCCCGGCACCAACCCCCCGACCGCACTGCCGACCGTTGATGCGGGCGGCGCGATCGAGCCCCCGGCGATGAAGCCGACGTCATGACGGTCAACCTGCGCCGGCTCGACTGGTGGCTCATCGGCGCGGTCGCAGGGCTGCTCGTGATCGGCCTGGTGCTGGTGTGGTCGGCCACGCTGCACCGGGTCGACCTCACCGGCGGGGACTCCACCGCGTACCTGCGCAAGCAGGCGGTCAACGTCGGCATCGGGCTGGTGCTCGCGGCCGTCGTGGCGGTCACCGACCATCGCTGGCTGCGACTGTGGGCGCCGGTGGTCTACGCCGTGTCGGTGGCCGGGCTGGCGCTCGTGTTCGTGCCGTCGGTCGGGGCGACGATCAACGGCTCGCACTCGTGGCTGCTGATCGGCGGGCTGTCGCTGCAGCCGGCCGAGCTGGCGAAGTTCGGCGTGGTGCTTGGCATGGCGTTCGTGCTGGCCGAGCGGTCGGAGGCACACCTGCGGCAGGGCGTGAACGCCGTCGACGTGGTGCCTGCGCTGGTCATCGCGGTGGTGCCCGCGGTTCTCATCCTCGCCCAGCCGGACCTGGGCACGCTGATGGTGCTGACCGCCACGGTCTTCGGCGTCGTCGGGCTGTCCGGTGCGCCGAAACGCTGGCTGTTCCTGCTGGCCGGTGCCGGTGGGGTGGTCCTGGTGGCGGCGGTGCAGTCCGGGCTGCTCGCGTCGTACCAGCTGCTCCGGTTCGCCGCCTTCGTCGACCCGTCGCTGGACCCGCGGGGCGCCGGCTACAACACCCAGCAGGCGCGGATCGCGATCGGCAACGGCGGGCTGACCGGGCAGGGGTTGTTCGAGGGCAGCCAGACGCAGGCAGGGTTCGTGCCCGAGCAGCACACCGACTTCGTGTTCACGGTTGCGGGGGAGGAGCTGGGGCTGGTGGGGGCGGCGACCGTGGTGGCGCTGTTCGCCGTGCTGTTGTGGCGGGCGGTGCGGATCGCGCGCGACGCCGGCGACCTGTTCGGACGGGTGGCGGCGGCCGGTATCGCCTGCTGGTTCGGCTTCCAGGCCTTCCAGAACATCGGGATGTGCCTCGGCATCATGCCGGTCACGGGGGTGCCGCTGCCGCTGGTGTCCTACGGCGGCACGTCGATGTTCGCCTCGCTGACCGCGGTCGGCCTGCTGCTCAACATCCACCTGCGCAGCACCGGGCGGGAGGGACACGGCGTCGTCGTGCGCTCCCGGCTGGCCCGCTCCCGCTTCTGATGCAGGTGGAACTTTCGCTGGCGCCCCAGCGAAAGCCACGCTGACCCAGCGAAATTTGGCTGGGGCGGCACGCATGTGGCTGGGGCCGTGAGAGCCGGGCAGGCGGGAGCGCGGTCGAGCGTTAGGCTGGATTGGTCGCTGTGATCGCCCGACCGCAGGAAGTTCGCGCATGCCCGTCACCGTTCCCGGAGCGTCGATCTGGTTCCAGTTGGAGCCGCTGCTCCCGCTGGTCAGCAAGCCGATCCAGTACGTCGGCGGCGAGCTCAACTCGACCCGCAAGGACTGGGACGCAGCGGCGGTGCGCTGGGCGCTGATGTACCCGGACGCGTACGAGGTGGGCCTGCCCAACCAGGGCGTCGCGATCCTGTACGAGGTGCTCAACGAGCAGGACTGGGTGCTGGCCGAGCGCACGTACTCGGTGTTCCCGGACATGGAGGCGGTGATGCGGGAGCACCAGATCCCGCAGTTCACCGTCGACGGGCACCGTCCGGTGCGGGACTTCGACCTGCTCGGGGTTTCCTTCGCGACCGAGCTCGGCTACACCAATCTGCTCACCGCCCTCGACCTGGCGGGCATCGCGCTGCACAGCGTCGACCGCAGCGACGAGGACCCGCTGGTGGTCGCGGGCGGGCACGCGGCTTTCAACCCGGAGCCGATCGCCGACTTCCTCGACGCTGCGGTGCTGGGTGACGGCGAGGAGGTCGCGATCGCGATCAGTGCCGTGGTGCGGGAGTGGAAGGACGAGGGGCGTCCCGGCGGTCGCGACGAGCTGCTGCTGCGGCTGGCTGCATCAGGCGGGGTGTACGTCCCGCGGTTCTACGACGTTGAGCACATGCCGGACGGCCGCATCCACCGGGTGGTGCCCAACCGCTCGGGCGTGCCGTGGCGGGTGGCCAAGCACACCCTGATGGACCTGGACGCGTGGCCCTACCCGAAGAAGCCGCTGGTGCCGCTGGCCGAGACAGTCCACGAGCGCTACTCGGTCGAGATCTTCCGCGGCTGCACCCGGGGCTGCCGGTTCTGCCAGGCCGGGATGATCACCCGCCCCGTACGCGAGCGCAGCATCGACACCATCGGCGCGATGGTGGCGAACGGCATCAAGGCCTCGGGTTTCGAGGAGGTCGGGCTGCTGAGCCTCTCGAGCGCGGACCACTCCGAGATCGAGGACGTGGCCAAGGGGCTCGGCGACCGCTACGAGGGCACCGACATCTCGCTGTCGCTGCCGTCGACGCGGGTGGACGCGTTCAACATCACGCTGGCCAACGAGTTCAGCCGCAACGGCCGCAGGTCTGGGCTCACATTCGCGCCGGAGGGCGGGAGCGAGCGGATCCGCAAGGTGATCAACAAGATGGTCACCGAGGACGACCTGATCCGCACCGTCACCGCCGCGTACTCGCACGGCTGGCGGCAGGTCAAGCTCTACTTCATGTGCGGCCTGCCCACCGAGACCGACGACGACGTGCTGCAGATCGCCGACCTGGCCAAGAAGGTGATCGCGACCGGCCGTCAGGTGAGCGGGCGCAACGACATCCGCTGCACGGTCAGCATCGGTGGGTTCATCCCCAAGCCGCACACGCCGTTCCAGTGGGCGGCGCAGCTCGACCAGGAGTCGACCGACCGCCGTCTTGCCAAGCTACGGGACGCGCTGCGGTCCGACCGGCGCTACGGGCGGGCGATCGGGTTCCGCTACCACGACGGCAAGCCCGGCATCGTCGAGGGACTGCTGAGCCGCGGCGACCGGCGGGTCGGACGGGTGATCGAGGAGGTCTGGCGCGACGGGGCCAGGTTCGACGGGTGGAGCGAGCACTTCTCGTACGACCGCTGGGTCGCCGCCACGAACCGAGCGCTGGCCGACGAGCCGGTCGACCTCGACTGGTACACGACCCGCGAGCGCGGTCCGGCAGAGGTGCTGCCGTGGGACCACCTCGACTCGGGGCTCGACCGGGACTGGCTGTGGGAGGACTGGCAGCGTGCGCTGGATCCCGATGACCCCGAGGTCGACGACTGCCGCTGGACGCCGTGCTACGACTGCGGCGTCTGTCCCCAGCTGGGCACCGAGATCCAGATCGGCCCGACCGACCGCGTGCTGCTTCCGCTGTCCGTGGTGTGACCAACCCGAACGCCCGTCCGCCGAGCGCGCGCATCCGGCTCGCGACCGACGCCGCCGCGGCGCACGCCGACGAGCACGCGCTCGTGCGGCTCGTGCTCAGCCCGTCGCCCCAGTCCGTGCCGCTGTACATACGTGCCGGGTTCGAGCCCGCGACATCGCTGCTGCTCCGACCGCTTCCCTGAGAGTGGCGCCAGTGTCCGATTCGTCCCGCGTGTCTTCGCAGAAACGTCACTCTCACGGGAGCGCGAGCTCTCAGCGGAGGGCGAGCTCCAGCTCGTCCTCGAGGGGGGCGGCGCGGGCGATGCGCAGGCCGGTCCAGAGCATCGGGGCGGTGAGCGCGAGCAGCACCGCGATCGGCACCGTCCACCCTCCCGTCGCCTCGCGGAGCAGCCCGGTGCCGAGCGGGCCGACCGCGGACAGCAGGTAGCCGATGCTCTGCACGAAGCTCGACAGCGCGGCGGTGCCCGCGAGCGTGCGGGTGCGCAGCGCGAGCATCGCCAGCACCCAAGGGAAGGCGGCACCGCCCAACCCCATGCAGGCCGCCCAGAGCCAGGACAGGGTGCTCGGCACCAGCATCAGCCCGCCGAGCCCGACCGCGGTGAGGACGGCGAACCCGACGACCAGCGGACGATGGTCGCTGGTGCGGCGGGTGTACGCGGGCAGCACCAGCGGTGCAGGCACGCCGACCGCCGTCGCGATCGTCAGCATCAGCGCGGCGGTGGCGGGGGACAGGCCGGCGTCCTCGTAGATCGTCGGCAGCCAGCCGAACTGCGCGTACGCCTGTGCCGACTGCACCCCGAAGAAGACCGCCATCGTCCAGGCCAGCGGAGAGCGGACGAGCCGGCCCGGTGTGAGGGCCGGTCGCGTCGGCTCGTCCCGCTCCCGTACGTCGTGGCGTAGCAGCACGAACCAGGGCACGGCGGCGACCGCGGCGGTGACCGCCCACAACCCGAGCCCCCAGCGCCAGCTGCCTGCGGCGTCGGCAACCGGAACGGTGACCCCGGCCGGGATCGCCGCCCCGCTGAGCAGCGCGCAGGAGTAGACCGCGGTGACGGTCGGGATGCGGTCGGGGAAGTGCAGCTTGACGAGCGGGGGCAGGGCGACGTTGCCGACCGCCATCCCGGCGAGCCCCACGGTCGAGGCCACCGTGAAGACGAGCGAGGAGTCGGTGAAGGCGCGGACCCCGGTGCCGGCCACGATCGCGAGCAGTGACAGCAGCGCCGTGCGGTGCAGGCCGAAACGGTGCGTGAGCGGATGAGTGACCGCGCCGACCGCGGCGAAGCACAGCACCGGCAGCGTGGTGAGCAGGCTGGTAAGCCAGCCGGCGAGGTCGAGGTCGCGGTCGACCTCGCCGAGCACTGCGCCGAGGCTGGTCACCGCCGGGCGGAGGCTCACCGCGAGCAGGACCATGCCGAGCAGGACCAGGGCCCGCTCGCGCTGCCTCACCCTGCTACCTCGGCCACCACCTCGGCGAACGTCTCGGTGTGCCGGTCGACGTCGGCCTCCGACGTCGCCGGACACATCAGCGCCATGTTGTGGAACGGCGTGACCAGGATGCCGCGGTTGAGCAGGGCGAGATGGAGGTACTCGTCCAGCTCCTCGTCCTCCGCCGCTGCCGACTCGGTTCCGGTGCGTGGCGCAGGCGCGCAGAAGCGGTACTCCGCGCGGGCGCCGAGCCGGGTCACCGACCAGGGCAGCTGGTGCCGGTCGATGGTGTCCTGCACGCCAGCGGTGTAGCGCTCGGCGAGTGCACTCATCCGTGTGAACGCGTCATCGGTGAGCACCTCGCCGAGCGTGGCCCGGGCGGCGGCGAGCGACAGCGCGTTGCCGGCCAGCGTCCCGCCGACGCCGCCGACGTCCACCAGGTCCGCGCCGCCGGGTCCGGTCGCTGCCTCGATCCGGTCAGTGAGGTTGGCGCTGATGCCGTACGCGCCGATCGGCACTCCGCCCGCGATCGCCTTGCCGACAACGACGATGTCCGGCCGCAGGCCATGCGTTGCCGTCATGCCGCCCGGCCCCGCGCTGAGCGTGTGCGTCTCGTCGATCAGCAGCAGGGCGCCGTGCCGGTCACAGGCGTCACGGAGGCCGTCGAGGAAGCCGTCCTCCGGGAGCACGATGCCGATGTTGGTCAGGGCAGGTTCGGTGATCACGCAGGCGATGTCACCTTTTGCCAGCGCCTGCTCGACCGACTCCAGGTCGTTGAACTCGGCGGCGCGGGTGGTCTTCGACACGGCGACCGCCGGCCCGACGTTCCCGGCCCGCGGCTGCGCCGACCCGTCCTCGCCGCGCACGACGAACGTCTCGTCCACCGAGCCGTGGTAGCAGTACGCGAACGCCAGCACCTTGGACCGGCCGGTGACCATCCGGGCCAGCCGCAGCGCCCAGCGGTTCGCATCGGTGGCTGTCAGCGCGAACGACCAGCGCGGCAGTCCGAACCGCCGGGCCAGCTCGGCGCCCACCCAGCCGGCGTCCTCGGTGGGCAGCATCGTGGTCAGCCCGCCCCGTACGAGCGCGCGGCTCTCGATCGCGGCCATCGTCGGCGCGGGGGAGTGGCCGGCCATGGCGCCGGTGTCGCCGAGCGCGAAGTCGACGTACGTGTGCCCGTCGACGTCGGTCACCAGGCTGCCGGAGGCGGTGGCCAACACCACCGGGAAACCGCCGGCCCACTTGGTCATCCAGGTCATCGGCACCCCGGACACCAGGTGCCCGGCTTCGGCGTGCACCGCCCGGGCACGTGGGTGGGCGTCATGGAACCGCTGCCCCTCCTGCGCGGTGGCCTGGGCGAGCCGGTCCCGGTTGATACCCACCGGCACACTCTCCCACTGGCCGAGACCGGCTCGTGGTCCGCGCCGGGCAGCGCCCGCTCCCAGCCGAGATCGTGCGGCGCCGTTGAGCCGAGACAGACCGTCGGCATCGATCGCGATGGCGGTAGCGTTCGAACTCCGTGGAGATCGTCGAGGAGCCCCCTGCTATGGCCATCACCATTGCGTCAGTGACGCTCGACTGTGCCGACGCCCTCACGGTTGCCAGATTCTGGTCCGCCGCCCTCGAACGACCCCTCGACCCCAAGGCATCGAGTGACTTTGCCGCCATCGGCTTCGCCGGGCGTCGCGACACAGCGGGGTGTGGGCTGGTTGCGCATGACGGCGAATCGACCTGGATGTTTGTCAGGGTTCCCGAGCCCAAGACCGCCAAGAACCGCATCCACCTCGATGTGATGACGACTGACCCTGAACACGAAATCGATCGCCTCGTCGGACTTGGTGCCACGCGAGCTCGCGACATGGAGGAGTACGGGTACATGTGGACCGTCATGGCCGACCCCGAAGGCAACGAGTTCTGCGTGGCCACGACCCGGTAACAACGCCCAGAGTGCGACGCAAGGCGCGCGTTGCCGCTGGGAAAGCAGTTCCCTGTGGTGCGGTTGCAATCGGGTCTGCGAAGCACCTCGTCAGTGCAGGTGTCTGACGGTACGGAGAGCGGGCCCGATGCCCAGGAGAGCGCGACTAGCCTGACTCCATGGCGGTCGAGTCCACGATGGTGCCGCTAGGCACCGCGATGCCCGAGTTCACGCTCACCGACGCGAACGGCCACCAGGTCACGAGCACAGACTTGGCTGGCGCGCCGGCGCTGGTGATGTTCCTCTGCAACCACTGCCCGTACGTCCGACACGTCGAGACGCGGCTCGGTGAGGTCCTGCACGAGTTCGACGATCTTTCGGCGGTGGGCATCTGCTGCAATGACGCTGACGCCTATCCCGACGACGCACCGGAACGACTTGCCGAGCAGGCCAAGCGGGCCGACTGGCGGTTCCCGTACCTGGTGGACAGCACCCAAGATGTCGGCCGGACGTTCCGGGCGGCGTGCACGCCGGACTTCTTCCTCTATGACGGGGACGGGCGGCTCGCCTACCGCGGCGCCTTCGACGCTTCGACGCCGGGCAACGAGGACCCGGTCACGGGCGATCTGCTCACCCCCGCGATTAGACACGTGTTGGCTCACGAGTCCGTGCCCGAGCCACACCAGCCCAGCATGGGGTGCTCCATCAAGTGGCGGACGTGACGGCAAGTCGTCACATGTGGCTGCCCGTTCTCCTTGCCTTGCACTTCTAGGTATGCTTACCTAGAACCTCTAGGTAACGGCGGATGGGGACCGGGCATTGGTGCACATCGACAAGGACCTGGTCGCGGCGTCGGCGACGCCGCTGGTGCTGGGGATCCTGGCCGAGGGGGAGTCGTACGGCTACGCGATCCTCAAGCAGGTCAACGAGCTGTCCGCCGGTGAGATGACGTGGACCGACGGGATGATGTACCCGCTGCTGCACCGGCTGGAGCGGCTCGGGTACGTCCGGGCCTGTTGGCGGGTCGCCGCGAGTGGCCGGCGACGCAGGCACTATGCGATCACGCCGGCCGGGGTGCAGCTGTTGTCCGAGCGTCGCCGGCAGTGGGCGGTGGTGACCCACGCGCTGAACCGGGTGTGGGCGGAGGCGGCGCCGTTGGCGCCGGCGACCGCCGTGGCCGGGCCGAGCCGGTGACGGCCGTGCCCAAGACACCCGACGCCGGCCTGGAGGCCCAGATCGGGCAGTGGCGGGGCTACGTCCAGCGGCATCGCGTGATCAGCCCGGACGATGTTGATGAACTGGAGGGTCATCTGCGCGACCGGGTCGCCGACCTCGAGGAGGCGGGTCTGACCGGCGACGAGGCGTTCGCGGTGGCGGTCAAGCGACTGGGCGTCCTCGACGAAGTGTCGCGGGAGTTCGCCCGCGAGCACTCCGAGCGACTGTGGAAGCAGCTAGTCCTCAGCCCCGAGCTCACGCAGGCATCGCCCGCCCGGTCTGGCCGTGAGCTGGGGCAAGTGCTCGCGCTCGCCGTCGCGGCGGCGGTGGCGATCAAGGTGCCCGAGCTGGTCGGCTACGACGTTACCGAGGACGGTCCGTGGTACGCCCGCAACGTCGGCCTGCTCGTGCTGCCCTTCCTTGCCGGCTACTTCGCCTGGAAGCGCCGCACCGGCTGGGCGAGGTCGCTGCTTCTGCTGGCGCCGTCGTTCGCATTAGGAGCGCTGGCCGCCAACGCCTACCCGTACACCGACGGCGGGGCCACCGAGGTGCTGGTCGTGATTCACCTGCCCATCCTGCTGTGGCTCGTGGTCGGGCTGGCGTACGTGGGCGGGGACTGGCGGTCGCACCCGCGGCGGATGGACTTCATCCGGTTCACCGGGGAGTGGGTCGTCTACTACACGCTTCTCGCGCTCGGTGGTGGTGTGCTGGTCGGGCTCACGCTCGCCGGGTTCGCGGCGATCGGCCTGGAGATCTCCTCGTTCTTCGCCGAGTGGGTGCTCCCCTGCGGCGCGACGGGCGCAGTCCTCGTCGCTGCCTGGTTGGTTGAGGCCAAGCAGAGCGTGGTGGAGAACATCGCCCCGGTCCTCACCCGCGTCTTCACCCCGCTGACCACGCTGATGCTGCTGGCGTTCCTGGTCGCGATCCCGGCCACCGGCAATGTCGTCGACGTGGACCGGGACCTGCTGATCCTGGTCGACCTGATCCTGGTCCTTGTGCTCGGGCTGCTGCTCTACGCGATCTCCGCCCGGCACCCGCAGGCGCCGCCTGACCTGTTCGACCGACTGCAGCTGCTGCTGGTGCTTAGCGCCTTGTTGGTCGACGTGCTCATGCTGGGCGCCATGCTCATCCGCATCACCGAGTTCGGAGCCAGCCCGAACAAGACCGCCGCGCTCGGTCTGAACCTCATCCTGCTGGCGAACCTCGCGTGGTCGGCCAGCCTCAGCGTCGGGTTCCTGCGCCGGCGGCGCCCGTTCAGCGCTCTCGAGCGCTGGCAGACGACCTACCTGCCCGTCTATGCGGCCTGGGCAGCCGTGGTTGTCGTGGTCTTCCCACCCGCGTTCGGCTACGCCTGACCGACAGCATGACCTCACCCATGTCCGGTCCACCGACCAAGCAGCCCACCCAGCAGCCGCCGCCCGTGCAGCGGTTGCGGATCCGGTACGCCAAGCGTGGCCGGCTGCGGTTCACCAGCCACCGCGACATCAGCCGGGCGTTCGAGCGGGCGGTCCGACGTTCCGGGTTGCCGGTCTCGTACTCGTCCGGCTTCAACCCGCACCCTCGGCTCTCGTACGCCGGGGCGGCGCCGACAGGGGCCGCCAGCGAGGCGGAGTACCTAGAGATCGCGCTGGCCGCCGAGTGCGATCCCGCACAGGCGCAGGCGGCCCTCGACGCGGCGCTCCCGCCGGGGCTGGACGTGCTCGACGCGGTGCCGGCGCGCCCGGGGGGCTTTGCCGACCGACTCGAGGCCAGCCGGTGGAGCATCCGACTGCCCGGCGTGTCACCGGACGCGGCGCGGCAGGCGGTCGCCACGTTTCTCTCGGCGGAGTCCGTGCAGGTCAGCCGGATGACCAAGCGCGGACTGCGCACGTTCGACGCCCGTGGAGCGGTGCGGGAGCTGCTCGTTCACACGGACGGGGGTTTCGAGCCGCCGTGTGCGATACTGGGGCTGGTGGTACGGCACGGGGAGCCGTCCGTACGGCCCGACGACGTTCTCGCTGGACTCCGCGAGGTCGCCGGCCTCGAAGCCGCCGCGGCACCAACGATGTGCCGCCTGGCCCAGGGACCGCTCGACCCGCGGGACGGCACGGTGGGTGATCCGTTGGCACCCGACCGCGACACGCGCGGTCGCTGACTCCCTGATCGGGAGCGGCGGCCCGCGTTGACCGCGGCGGGTGGCGAACGTCGCCGCTCGGTCCCGGCACCCGCCGGCGGCCGGGGGCACCACACGCTTACGCCGGACCCGACCTGACGGTCGGTACGGCGACCGACCCGCCCCTGTGCGGCGCCTGGCGCCCGGGGGCAGAGGAGAGCAGATGCTCGACGACGACACCAGCGCCGCCTCGGCGCCGGACACCGACACCGCCGCGAAGCCGGCGGCCAAGAAGACCGCGACGAAGAAGACCGCTGTCAAGACGACCGTGGCGAAGAAGACCACCGCCAAGAAGACCACCGCCAAGAAGACCACCGCCAAGAAGACCACCGCGAAGAAGGCGGCCGCGAAGAAGACCACCGCGAAGAAGGCGGCCGCGAAGAAGGCGGCCGCCAACGAGCCGGCGGTGCCGATCCCGCTGTTCAAGCCCGCCGACCCCACCGATGCCCCGCCGGTCGTGCCCAAGGCCACGCCGGCGGCGACGGTGTCCACCGCGGAGGGCGGCGGCGACGAGCAGGACGGCACGGGCACCCGCCGGCGACGTCGGCGTGGGGGCCGCCGCCGGCATACGTCGGACGACACCGGCGAGGGCACCGAGCAGACCGAGGCCAAGGGCGACCAGACCAAGACGACGGACGACGACAAGGCCGCGGCCGAGGTCAGCGAGGGCGGCACCAGCAGCAGCCGGCGTCGCCGGCGCCGACACCGGAAGGGCGAGCCGGCCGACCCGGGTGACGACCCGGGCAACACCGTTGTCAAGGTGCGCGAGCGGCGCAGCGCCGAAGCGGAGATCAAGGGTGTTGAAGGGTCCACCCGGCTGGCGGCAAAGAAGCAGCGCCGGAAGGAGGGGCGGGAGTCCGGCCGCCGCCGACCACCGATCCTCAGCGAGTCGGAGTTCCTGGCCCGCCGGGAGTCGGTGCAGCGGGAGATGGTGGTCCGTCAGCGCGAGGGGCTCATCCAGATCGCTGTGCTGGAGGACAACGTCCTCGTTGAGCACTACGTCGCGCGGGAGTCGCAGACGTCGTTGATCGGCAACGTCTACCAGGGCCGGGTGCAGAACGTTCTCCCGAGCATGGAGGCCGCGTTCATCGACATCGGCAAGGGGCGAAACGCCGTCCTGTACGCCGGCGAGGTGGACTGGAAGGCGCTCGGCATGGACGGTAAGCCGCGCCGGGTCGAGGAGGCACTGTCGTCCGGCCAGCACGTCTTGGTGCAGGTGACTAAGGACCCTGTCGGTCACAAAGGCGCTCGGCTGACCGGCCAGATCAGTCTGCCCGGCCGGTTCCTGGTGTACGTGCCGAACGGACACACAAGCGGGATCTCCCGCAAGCTGCACGAAGGCGAGCGGGCCAGGCTCAAGGCCCTGACCAAGGACGTCGTGCCCGAGGACGCCGGGGTAATCATCCGGACCGCTGCGGAGGGCGCGACCGAGGAGCAGCTGACCCGCGACGTGACTGCGCTGACCGCCCGCTGGGAGGACATCTCGGCCAAGGCGAGCGACAAGGGCAAGGGCCCGACGCTGCTGTACGGGGAACCGGACCTGATGATCAAGGTGATCCGCGACCTGTTCACCGAGGACTTCGCGAGGCTGGTGGTCCAGGGCGACGACGCCTGGGAGGACATCCAGAACTACGTCGGTCACGTGGCCCCCGACCTGTCCGACCGGGTTCAGCGGCACGAGGGCGACGACGACGCGTTCGCGGCGCACCGGGTGGACGAGCAGATCGCAAAGGCGCTGGAGCGCAAGGTGTTCCTGCCGTCGGGTGGCTCACTGGTGATCGACCGTACGGAGGCCATGACGGTCGTCGACGTCAACACCGGCAAGTTCACCGGCGCGGGCGGCAACCTCGAGGAGACGGTTACCAAGAACAACCTGGAGGCGGCCGAGGAGATCGTGCGCCAGCTCCGGCTGCGCGACATCGGCGGGATCATCGTCGCGGACTTCATCGACATGGTGCTGGAGGACAACCGCGACCTTGTCCTGCGGCGGTTGGTCGAGTGCCTGTCCCGGGACCGCACCCGGCACCAGGTCGCCGAGGTGACCTCCTTGGGCCTCGTGCAGATGACCCGGAAGAAGATCGGCACCGGGCTGGTGGAGGTCTTCAGCGAGCCCTGCGACCGCTGCGGTGGGCGCGGCCTGATCCTGCACTCGCACCCGGTGGAGCCGGCAGCCGACAAGGGGGCCGATGACAAGGGGAGGCGGGGCCGCCGGCGCGGGGCCGGCTCAGGGGGCCGCGACAAGGCCAAGAGCGACGAGACGTCGAAGAACGACGCCCCAGACGTAGTGGCGCCGACGAAGGAGCCGACCAAGCAGGAGCCGCCCACGGACGAGGCGCCCAAGCAGGTCCCCGAAGCGGCGGCGCCGACGTCCGAGCCGGTGGTGCCGGTCCAGCTGGGCGAGGCGATCACGCCGAAGAAGCGGGCCCGCAAGCGGGTGACCCGGAAGGCCGCTCCGCCGGCGCCCACTCCCGCAGACGTCTGAGGTTGCTTTGACCGGCCAGGCGGCGGCTCCGTACAATCGTCGGTTGGCGCGAGAGCAGCGCCGTCCCCGTACCAGCAGAAGGTGGGTCAGGCGTGTACGCGATCGTGCGTAGCGGCGGCAGGCAGCACAAGGTGGCCGTCGGCGACGTCATCGAGATCGACCGGACCGCAGAAGAGCCCGGTGCCAGCCTGAGCCTTCCCGCGGTGCTGCTGGTCGACGGCCAGACGGTGACGTCGGAGGCGGACAAGCTCGCCAAGGTGTCCGTGACCGCCGAGGTGGTCGACAACACGCTCGGCCCGAAGATCCGCATCTTCAAGTACAAGAACAAGACCGGCTACCGCAGGCGGCAGGGACACCGCCAGCGCTACACGCGGGTCAAGGTCACCGACATCAACGGCACGGGCACGGCCAAGACGGCCACGGCCGAGAAGGCGCCGGCCAAGAAGACCACAGGCAAGAAGGCGCCGGCCAAGAAGGCCACAGGCAAGAAGGCGCCGGCCAAGAAGGCCACGGCCAAGAAGACGACAGCCAAGAAGAGCAAGAGCTGAGCGCGAGGGCGGACGGATGGCACACAAGAAGGGCGCGGCCTCGACCAGGAACGGTCGGGACTCCAACAGCCAGCGGCTCGGCGTGAAGCGCTTCGGCGGCCAGCAGGTCAACGCGGGCGAGATCATCGTCCGGCAGCGCGGCACCCACTTCCACCCCGGTGCGGGCGTCGGTCGCGGGAACGACGACACCCTGTTCGCCCTCGTCGAGGGCGCGGTGGAGTTCGGCACCCGGCGCGGCCGCAAGGTCGTCAACGTGGTGCCCGCCGCCGTGGACTGAGACTCCGACGTGGCGGTCCCGACGTTCATCGACCGGGTGACGCTGCGGGTCACCGCTGGCCGCGGTGGCAACGGGGTGGCGTCGGTCCACCGCGAAAAGTTTCGTCCGCTGGGCGGTCCGAACGGCGGCAACGGCGGCAACGGCGGCACGGTCGTGCTGCGGGTGGACCCTGGCCTCACCACGCTCGTCGACTACCACCACGACTCGCACCGGCGTGCCGGGCACGGCGGTCACGGCGGCGGGTCCAACCGGCACGGCGCCCGGGGCACGGACCTCGTGCTGCCCGTGCCCGACGGCACCGTCGTACGGACGGCTGCCGGCGACCAGCTCGCCGACCTGGTCGGAGCCGGCACCGAGCTGGTGGTCGCCGCCGGCGGCCGGGGCGGGCTGGGCAACGCCGCGCTGGCCTCGGCCAAGCGCAAGGCGCCTGGGTTCGCGCTGCTCGGCGAGTCAGGCGAGGACGCGAGCGTCGTGCTGGAGCTCAAGGTGGTCGCGGACGTCGGCCTGGTCGGCTTCCCGAGCGCGGGCAAGTCCAGCCTGGTGGCCGCGATGTCGCGAGCTCGGCCGAAGATCGCGGACTACCCGTTCACCACCCTGGTGCCGAACCTCGGTGTGGTGACCGCCGGGGACACGACGTTCACGGTGGCGGACGTGCCCGGCCTGATCGAGGGCGCCAGCGAGGGCCGCGGTCTGGGCCTGGACTTCCTGCGCCACGTCGAGCGGTGCGCCGTCCTCGTCCACGTGGTCGACTGCGCCACGAATGAGCCGGGTCGGGACCCGCTGACCGATCTCGACGTCATCGAGGCCGAGCTGGCGCGGTACGGCGGGCTGGCGGACCGGCCGAGGCTGGTGGCGCTGAACAAGGTCGACGTCCCCGAGGCTCGAGACCTGGCCGAGCTGGTCGGCCCTGACCTGCGGGCGCGTGAGCTCGAGGTGCACGTCGTGTCGGCAGCGACCCGGGAGGGGTTGCGCGAGCTGGCGTACGCGATGGCGCGCGTCGTGGCGGACGTACGGGCGGCCCGGCCGCCCGCCGAAGCGACCCGCATCGTGCTGCACCCGCCGCCGGTGGCCGGCCCGGAGTTCGCGGTGGCGCGGCAGGGGGAGGGGTGGCGGGTCCGCGGGTCGAAGCCGGAGCGTTGGGTGCGCCAGACCGACTTCGGCAACGACGAGGCGGTCGGCTTCCTCGCCGACCGGCTGGCCCGGCTCGGGGTGGAGGAGCGGCTGCTCGAGCTGGGCGCCAAGCCGGGCGACGCAGTCGCGATCGGCGCGGGCGACGACCCGGTGGTGTTCGACTTCGCCCCGGGGGTTGAAGCGGGCGCCGAGACGCTGCTCGGCCGGCGCGGGCGCGATCCCCGGCTCGGCTGACTGGGCTGACCGGGCTGACTGGGCTGACTGAGCAACGTCATAGCGAACGAGCGCTACGACCCTCCGCTTCGATGACGTCGCGGAGCCTTCGCTACCCTTGTGATGCACAGGCGTCGACCCGGCCATCACCGGCGAGCCTCCGGAAGAACCGGTCCCGCAACCCAGCGGACGCCGCAGTAGAACCGGACGGGACCGGCCCGTCACAGCCGACGAACGAGCGGCCCCCGCCAGATCAGCGGTGTGGGGCACGCGAGGTGGTACCGCGGAGCCCGCCGACGGCGGGCGTCGTCCTCGCAGCAGAGCAGAACGGCCGGCGAGGACCACATGAGCTACCAGCAGACCGGCGACGGCACGGTCTCGGCGACCCCGGACTTCCCCGCGCTCGAGCGCGCGGTCCTCGAGCACTGGCGCACCGACGGCACGTTCCTCGCGTCCGTCGAGCAGCGCGAGACCGGCGCCGACGGCGCCAACGAGTTCGTGTTCTACGACGGGCCGCCGTTCGCCAACGGGCTGCCGCACTACGGCCACCTGCTCACCGGCTACGTCAAGGACGTGGTGCCGCGATACCAGACCCTGCGCGGCCGCCGGGTCGAGCGCCGCTTCGGTTGGGACTGCCACGGGCTGCCGGCCGAGGTCGACGCCGAGAAGCGGCTCGGCATCGGGCACAAGTCAGAGATCGAGGCGATGGGGGTGGCGGCGTTCAACGACATCTGTCGCACCTCGGTGCTGCGCTACACCGAGGACTGGCAGGAGTACGTCACCCGGCAGGCCCGCTGGGTCGACTTCGACAACGACTACAAGACGCTCGACACCGACTACATGGAGTCGGTCATGTGGGCGTTCAGGTCGCTG
>Ga0136614_10000247_pt1 | contig 24267 bp, 26 predicted proteins | sample AntDrymUQ2792106_2_FD_106643 | JGI IMG/M metagenome (GOLD analysis project Ga0136614, IMG submission 106643) | Polar desert sand microbial communities from Dry Valleys, Antarctica - metaG UQ279 (21.06) | ecosystem: Environmental > Terrestrial > Soil > Desert | place: Antarctica: Dry Valley... | reverse complement strand
GTCCAGGGCGACGTTGCTGTTGTTGGCATAGGTGTCGCACGCCAAGTGGTAGCACGGGTCGTAGGGCTGACCCGCCGTCCCCCCGTAGGTCGCCGCCTCGCCGGTTGTCTTGACTCCCTCGGCACCCGTGAAGAGCCCGCCGGCGGGGATCCCTTCGGCGATGAACGGACCGTAGTCCGAGCGACCGCTGAACGGGGTCTCCGCGCTCGCGAGCCCGCGAGCCTCGAAGTAATCGTGGAACGTCTTCTCGATGGCGCCTGAGCCGGGCGGTCCCAGGGCCGCACCCGGGCCGACGGGGAACGCCGAGTTGTCGCCGTCGTAGACGAACCGAACGAAGTTCGGCGAGCCGACCATGTCGAAGTTCAGCATCAGCTCGATGTCGTCCAGCTCGTCTTCCGACAAGGAGTTCACGTAGTAGGTCGAGCCGATCAAGCCGAACTCCTCCGCGCCATACCACATGAAGCGGATCTTGTTCCGCCGAGCACGGAGTAGGTGGATCTATTCCGAGTGCGAGTATTCAACTGAATCTCACCTCCAGGGACGTGGGTTCGACCTGATACCTCGAGTCAAGCGGTGGCGCGGTCTGCGCGATCAACCTCCTCTCTTCTGATCGAGACGCAGCATGATCCAGAAGCAATATCGCGAAACAGGCGTCTCTAGGCAAATCGACGGACGCAACCCACCGCCAGCCTTCGATAGCCTTTCGCAGTGAGTAAGGAGAGGCATCCGCGGCTCTTGCCGGTCCCCGAAGAGGCGCGGGTCACGCCGATCGAGCTGTTCTTCGACCTCGTCTTCGTGTTCTCGCTGACGCAGGTCACCGCCCTCATGGCGGACGACCTCACGGCGCACGGGGTCGTGCGAGGGCTGCTCGTGCTCGGGCTCCTCTGGTGGTCGTGGGTGGGCTACGCCTGGCTCGCCAACGTGGTGCAGGCGGAGGAGGGCCTCGGGCGAGTCGCGGTGTTCACCGCGATGGCCGCGATGTTCGTGTTGGCCGTTTCAGTCCCCGAGGCGTTCGATGACCTCGCCGAGGGGCTCGACGGACCGGTCGTGGTCGCATTCGCCTACCTCGCGGTTCGGGTGCTCCACCTCGTCATGTTCTTTCTGGCGTCGGGCGACGATGCCGGCCTGAGACGGCAGGTCTGGAAGTTCACGCCCTCGGTGATCGGCAGCACCGCGGTGTTGCTGGTGGCCTCGCAGCTGGATGGATGGGCACAGACCCTGACGTGGGTGGCCGCGTTGATCGTGGACTACGTCGGGACGATCCTCGGAGGCGCGTCGGGATGGAGGCTCCGGTCGGCTTCCCACTTCGCCGAACGCCACGGGCTCATCCTGATCGTCGCGCTCGGTGAGTCGATCGTCGCGATCGGTGTGGGCGTGGCGCACGTGCCGATCTCGTGGCCGATCATCGTGGCGTCTGTCCTCGGGCTGACGGTCGCCGGGTGTCTGTGGTGGGCCTACTTCGACGTCGTGTCGATCGTGGCCGAACGCCTGCTCCGGCGCGCGGAAGGCGAGGAACGCGCGCGACTCGCCCGCGACGCGTACAGCTACCTGCACATGCCGATGGTCGCCGGCATCGTTCTGGTTGCCCTCGGCATGAAGAAGGTGCTGGAGTTCGTCGGCGACTCGACGCAGCACGAGCTGTCCGAGGCGCTCCCGCTGCTCCCTCTCGGCGCGCTGTACGGAGGCGTCTCGCTTTACCTGCTCGCCCACTCGGCGTTCAAGTACCGGACCTGGCACCGGGTGACCGGGCGGCGGCTCGTGGTCGCGGTGATGCTGGGTGTGCTGATACCGGTCGCCGGAGCTCTGCCCGCCCTCGCGGCGCTCGGACTGTTGACCGCGGTCCTGATAGCGATGATCGCCTCCGAGGCCATGCAGTACTCCGAACTTCGCGAACAGGTCCGGCACGAGGACGATCCGCACGAGGACGATCCCGTGGAAACCCTTGAGCAACACGACGTCTGAGCGGAACTCTTCTAACGTAGAGATTGACGTTCATCGATGGATGGCGATAGCGTGTCATCGATGAACATCGATAGATGGGCGCGGTCTGTGGTGACACGGTGAGAGAGCTCACCTCGCAGGACGCATCCTCGCCGGCCGCCACGTGTGTGCCGATCGCACGGACCGGGATGTCCAAGGGCGGCGCGGAGGCCACGGCGGCGGTGTTCAAAGCACTGGCCGACCCGGCGCGGGTTCGCGTGGTCAACCTGCTCGCCGCCACCGGAGAACCCGTGTGCGTCTGTCACCTGACCGATCTGCTTGAGCTCTCGCAGCCCACCGTGAGCTTCCATATGAGGAAGTTGATGGACGCCGGGCTGCTGGATCGCGAGCAGCGGGGGGTATGGGCCTACTACTCGCTGCGCGCCGACGCCAGGCGGCGTCTCAGTGCGATCCTGACCTTCGACGAAGCAGATCTTGGCGAGGAGGAAGACGATGGCTGAGCTCCGGGACACGGTGCGGGACCGCTATGCGGCGGCCGCGGTCTCCGTGAACGAGGGGAAGGCTGCCGACGACTGGAGCGAGGTCGCGGGCTGTTGCGACCCCGCCGACGGCTGCGGCGTGAAGTTCTACGACGTGAAAGAGCGAGGAGATCTCCCCGAGGAGGCGGTGCTCGCCAGCCTGGGTTGCGGGAATCCGATGGCCGTGGCCGACCTCAGAGAGGGCGAGACCGTCCTGGATCTCGGATCGGGCGGTGGGATCGACGTGCTGCTCTCCGCCCGAAGGGTCGGCCCCACGGGACACGTGTACGGCCTGGACATGACCGACGAGATGCTCGACCTCGCCCGGGAGAACGCCCGCAAGGCGGAGGCGACCAACGTCGAGTTCCTGAAGGGATATATCGAGGACGTGCCGCTGCCCGATGCCAGCGTGGACGTGGTCATCTCGAACTGCGTGATCAACCTGTCCACGGACAAGCCGCGGGTGGTCCGCGAGATGTTCCGCGTGCTCCGTCCCGGCGGGCGCCTCGGGATCAGCGACGTGGTCGCCGCGGACACGCTCTCGCCAGACGAGCGCGCCGAGCGTGGGAGTTTCGTCGGCTGCATCGCGGGAGCGCTCTCGTTCGCCGAATACGAGGCAGAGCTGACCGCGGCGGGATTCGAAGAGATCTCGATCGACCCCACCCACGAGGAGACCGATCAGATGTACGGCGCTATCGTGCACGCCACCAAGCCTCGTACCTGAGTCAAAGCGGTTGGTCGGCTTCATCCCCTCGGTCCGCGGGTGGCGGCTCAGCTACGCGCGAGGACGAAGCAGAGCACGGCCAGCACGAGCGCGAGCGGTCCCCAGAGGAAGCGCTCCCACGGGCTCGATGACGCGAAGTTCATCAAGGCGCCGACCAAGAGCACGCCCACGAGGACCCAGGTTCCCCATCGCGCGACCGTGTCCGGTATCGGAGAGATCTGGAACTCGGCGCGTCCGAGCACGATCAGCGCGGCGAGCGCCCAGAAGACCGTCGCGACCGCGCTGGCGATGCGGAGGCCCCTCGGCAGGTGGGTCCGGGTCCCTCCCCACGCGGCCCGGCCGAGCGGTGCGCCAAGGGCCAGCGCCGCCTGGAAGATCGTGATCACGAGGAAGCCGACTTGACGCAGCGACGGCCGCGCTTCGAGCCGTTGCCGCGATCGCGAGCAAGGGACTCATCGTCCGTCCCATCGGCCGCTCCGCTTGGCCTCCTCGATCTCGGCAAGACCTGCCTCGGTCATCCGTCCTTCCTCGATCAGCGTCGCGACCCGCGCCTTGTTGCGTTCGGACCAGTTGCTTCCTTTCCTTCGAGGGGTGAAGCGGAGTGCGTACCGGTCCTCGTCGATCGGTTGCATGCTGCTGTCAATCCACCCGAAGCAGAGCGCCTCTTCGACCGCTTGATCCACCGTGACGGAGACTGTTTCCGAGTGCCTCTTGTAGATCATCAGCCAGACCCCGACCTCGGTCGCGTGGTTCCCCTCCAACCAGTTCCGCCACTCCTGGGCGGTCACGAAGTGGATCGGATCTCCCGTGATCTTCATGTCCACACCTTAGGCAAACGTGCACCCTTCGTAGACTCGCCGCCGTGAACGGGGAGAGCGACATCTCCGACCGGCGTGTCGCGCGCATCGAAGCATGGGCTTCACCTGAGCGTGCGCACAGGTTTGCTACGGTGAGGTCGTGACCAAGTCGTTGATGGGAGATGCCTTTGCCCACCACGTGTGGGCGACGCTGCGAGTGATCGACGAATGTCTCGCACTCAGTTCCGAGCAACTCGAGACCGCCGTTCCGGGGACGTACGGCTCGATCCTCGACACCGTGCGCCATACCGTCGGGGCCGACTCCTCCTACCTGTTCGTTCTGAGTGGTGGGCTGACTCCCCTGATCGACGAAGATCACATGGACCTTCCGGAGCTCCGGACCGTGATGGAAAGCTACGGCGCGGCCTGGTCGGGAGTCCTGAGAGATGACCTCGATCCGGATGCGGTTCTCGAGAGGCACCGCGACGACGGCTCGGAGACCCACGCCCCGCTCAGCATCCGGCTCGCGCAGGCGCTGCACCACGGGACCGATCACCGGAGCCAGATCTGCACGGCCCTCACGACGCTCGGCGTGGAACCACCGGCGATCGATGTCTGGGACTTCGGCTGGCAGGACGGCCGCGTCGTGGAGATCCCACCCACATCCTGACGAGCTCTACGCCGGTTCGGTCCGCGTTTCCTCGGAGGCCGCGGGCCGCCAGCCCCCGAACGGCTCCGCCAGTCGATCGGCCGCCGGGGGTCCCCACGACCCAGGCGTGTACGTCTCGATCGGGGGTGGATCGTCGAGCAGTGGTTGGACGATCCGCCACATCTCCTCGACCACGGCCTGCTGCGGGAACAGCGTGGCGTCGCCGCTCAGCGCGTCACCGAGCAGGCGCTCGTAGGGGCTCGGGCCTCGGGCGAGATGCTCCTGGAACGAGACATCCAGATGCACCGGCTCCGCCGATTCGCCCGACGCGTCCTTCACGAGGACGCCGATGCTGGCGCCCGCATCCTTCCCGATCCTGATCGAGACGTGGTTGTGATGTCGGACCTGCTCCGTGTGGTCGCCGAGCAGGATCGGCGGAGGTCTCCGGAAGAGCACGTGAACCTCCGTCATCGTGGTCGCCATCACCTTCCCTGCCCGGATCAGGAACGGAACGCCGGACCATCGCCAGTTGTCGATCCGCAACCGAAGGGCGGCGAACGTTTCGGTGTCGGATCCGGGACGCACGCCGTCCTCGTGGGCGTAGCCCTCGTACTGCCCTCGCACGTACTCGGTGGGGTCCGCGGCGGGGATCGCGCGGAGCACATCGAGGCGGCGATCGGCGATCGCGTCCCTGCTTCCCGCCGGCGCCTCCATCGTGACCAGGGCAAGGACGTGAAGGAGGTGGTTCTGGACCACGTCTCGCAACGCTCCCACGCCGTCGTAGAAGCTGCCTCTCCCCTCGATGCCGAACGACTCCGCGAGCGTGATCTGCACCGCTTTGACGTGGTTCCGGTTCCAGATGGGTTCGAAGATCTCGTTGGCGAAGCGCAGGTACACGATATCTTGCACCGGCTCCTTCCCCAGGAAGTGGTCGATGCGGTAGATCCGGTCCTCGTCCACCACCTGGAGGAGCCGGTCGTTCAGGGCACGGGCGGAGGCGAGGTCGTGCCCGAACGGCTTCTCGATCACGACGCGAGCTCCCTCGGTGAGGCCTGCACTGCCGAGCATCTCCACGATCGGTGCGAACAGCGAAGGAGGCGTGGCGAGGTAGAAGACGGGCTTCTGCGCAGGGCCCAACGCTTCGGCCAGTCGCTCGCCGGAGGAGGGGTCAGTGGCGTCGGAGGCGATGTAGGAGAGTCGCTTGGCGAACCGCTCGAACGCGTCTTCGTCGACCGAGGCCTCCGCCCGCTCGACCGACTCCCGAGCCATCGTTCGAAGCTCGTCGGTCGTCAGCTCTTGCCTGGCCACACCGATCACATCGCAGGGGAGCGCACCGATCCGCTCGAGCCGGTACAGGGCGGGCATGGTCATCCGGCGCCCGAGATCGCCCGTGATCCCGAACACCACGAGCGCATCCGCCGTCTTGTCCATAGGCTCCGTCATGGCCGTCGGCCCGTAGAGAGACCGGCCGGCCGCACGGGCGGAGATCGCCAAGGAGATCGAAGGAGGCCCGGATGACGACTGACCGACCGATGGAGCTCGGGGTGGTGGGGATCGGCCGGATGGGCGCGAATATCTCCCGGCGGTTGATGCGAGACGAGCACCGATGCGTGGTCTTCGACCTCGATCCGGCCGCGGTCGAGCGGCTGACGAGCGAAGGCGCTGTCGGCGCCGCGAGCCTCGAAGAGCTCGCCGCCGCCCTCGCACCGCCGAGGATCGTCTGGGTCATGGTGCCGGCCGGTGAGGCCACCGAGGCGGTGATCCGCGAGCTGGCGGATCGACTCCAACCGGGCGACATCGTGATCGACGGCGGCAACACCCAGTACCGCGACGACGTGCGGAGGGCGGGCGAGCTCGCCGAGCGGGGCATCCGGTACGTCGATTGCGGCACCAGCGGTGGCGTCCACGGGCTGGAGCGCGGGTTCTGCCTGACGGTAGGCGGCGACGCCGATGTCTTCGAGCACGTGGGACCCATCTTGGCATCGCTCGCGCCGGGCGTCGGCGCCGTACCCAGAACCCGAGGACGAGAGGGAGACCCTTCCCCGGCGGAGCAGGGGTATCTCCATTGCGGGCCGGCCGGCGCGGGGCATTTCGTGAAGATGGTCCACAACGGTATCGAGTACGGGCTGATGGCTTCCTACGCCGAGGGCCTCAACATCTTGCGACACGCCGAGAGCGGGGGCGCCGCGTACCGGATCGAGGTCGCCGAGGTCGCCGAGGTGTGGCGCCGCGGGAGCGTGGTCGCGTCGTGGCTGCTCGACCTCGCGGCCGTCGCCCTCCACGACGACGCCGACCTCGAGGCATCCGACGAGCGCGTCTCCGACTCGGGCGAGGGGAGGTGGACCGCGATCACGGCGATCGAGTCAGGCACACCCGCCGAGGTGCTCACCGCGGCCCTGTACGCGCGGTTCGCGTCGCGGGACGAGGCATCGTTCGCCAACCGAGTGCTCTCGGCGATGCGGCGCGAGTTCGGGGGGCACGTGGCCGACTGATGATCCGCGTCGAGGTGCTTCCGGATCCAGGGTCGGTGGACGAGCGTGCCGCCGACCTGATCGCCGAGGCGGTCCGCCGAGCGATCGCCGAGGGACGTCGGTTCGCGTGGGCGATCAGCGGCGGCCGTACCCCGGTCCCGATGTTCCGTCGGCTGGGCGCGCTCGAGCTTCCGTGGCACCTCATCGACATATGGCAGGTGGACGAGCGAGTAGCGCCACTGGGCGATCCGGACCGGAACCGCTCGCTGCAGGCCCGGTCGCTTCCCGCCGAGGCGTTGCACGGGGTCAGGTGGATGCCAGTCGAGGACGACGACCTGGAGGCGGCGGCGACTCGCTACGCCGCGACACTCCCGGATCGGTTCGACGCCGTGCACCTCGGCATCGGCGTCGACGGTCACACGGCGTCGCTCGTTCCAGGTGACCCCGTCCTCCAGGTCCGGGATCGTGACGTCGCGGTAACGGGAGTCTACGAAGGCCGACGCAGGATGACGCTCACCTACCCGGGGCTATCGCGCGCCGAGCGTGCGATCTGGCTCGTGCCCGGATCCGAGAAGCGGGACGCCTTGAGGAAGCTCCTCGCGGGCGATCGCTCGATCCCCGCAGCGAAGATAGCCGTCCCCGATCAGGTCGTCGTCACGGATCAGATCCTGGACGAGGAACCGGTCGGGCTCGTTTGAGTTACCCCGTGTGCGACGTGCTCGGGCTGATCGTCTGGATCTTCCCGGGGATCGGCACGGTCGGCATCGTGTGGCTGATCGCGTCCTACGCGATCGTGTTCGCCGTGCGGGAAATGTGGTGCGGTAGGTTCTGGCCCGTGCATCAGGACGACGGCTACTTCGATGAAGGGATCGCTGCGAGGTACGACGACGATTCTGCCGAGATGTTCGACCCGGCGATCCTGGAGCCGGTCATCGACTTCCTCGGAGAGATGGCCGGGAACGACCGCGTGCTCGAGCTCGGGATCGGAACCGGCCGGGTTGCGCTGCCGCTCGCTCGGCGCGGCGTGCAGATCCACGGGATCGATCTGTCGGAGGCGATGGTCGCGAAGTTGCGCTCGAAGCCGGGCGGCGGAGAGATCGACGTGACTATCGGTGACTTCGCCACGGCTTCGGTGGACGGGCCGTTCGCCCTCGCCTACCTGGTCTTCAACACGATCGGGAATCTGACGACGCAAGACGCGCAGGTCGCCTGCTTCCGAAACGTGGCGGCGCACCTCCAGCCGGGGGGCCGTTTCGTGATCGAGGTCGAGGTGCCCCAACTCCGTCGGCTGCCGCCGGGTGAGATCTACCGGGTCTTCGAGTCACGCGACGGCTACTGGGGGATCGACGAATTCGACGTCGCGAACCAGGGGCTCATCTCCCATCACCTCTCCCTCGTCGACGGGGATCTCGAGCGCTTCTCGATGCCGTTCCGCTACGTGTGGCCCGCAGAGCTCGATCTGATGGCGCGACTCGCCGGGATGGAGCTGCACGAGCGCTGGGCGGATGGAACCGAGAGCCGTTCACGAGCGAGAGCGACAAGCATGTGTCGGTGTGGGAGAAGGTGGCGGTCTCCGTTGCATAGGTTCGTGCGGACACGATGAAGGCGATCGTCCAGGAGCGGTACGGCTCACCCGACGTCCTCGAGCTTCGGGAGATCGAGCGGCCGACCTTCGGGGATGACGAGGTGCTGGTCCGGGTCCGTGCGACGTCGGTCCACCCGGATGTATGGCATGCGCTGCGAGGGATCCCCTACGTCCTTCGCGCCATGGGATCCGGATCACGCAGGCCGAAGAACCCGGTGCCCGGTACCGACCTGGCAGGGTTCGTCGAGTCGGTGGGCAGGGATGTGACGCGATTCCAGCCGGGCGATGAGGTGTTCGGTCAGAGCGTGGGTGCCAATCTCTGGGGCAACGGCGGCACCTTCGCCGAGTACGCGGCGGTTCCCGCAACGAAGCTCGAGCCGAAGCCGGCCAACCTCACGTTCGAACAGGCCGCGGCCATCCTCACCTCCGGTCAGATCGCGGTCCAGGGCATCCGCGACGAGGGACGGGTCCAGCCGGGACAGAAGGTCTTGATCAACGGCGCGGGTGGGGGTGTGGGGACCACCGCGGTGCAGCTCGCCAAGGCGTACGGAGCGGACGTGACCGCCGTGGACAGCCCCACGAAGCTCGACATGCTCCGATCGATCGGTGCGGACCGGGTCATCGACTACACCCAAGAGGACTTCACCCGGAGCGGCGAGCGCTACGACCTCGTCCTGGACATCGCCGGGAACCATCCCTGGTCAGACCTCAAGCGCTCGCTGACCCCGGAGGGGACGTACGTGCTGATCGGGCACGATCAGTACGGAGGCTCGGGTCATCGTTGGTTCGGAAGCCTGGGTCGATTCTTCAGGCTCATGGTGATCGCCCCGTTCGTGAGCCAGCTACATCCCTTCCGGGGCGCCAAGGACCCCGGTGACCGCCTGGTCGTCCTGAAGGAGCTCATCGAAGCCGGGAAGATCACGCCCGTCATCGACAGGACCTTCCCCCTGAGCGAGGTTCCGGAGGCGATCCGCTACCTGGAATCGGGACAGGTGCAAGGAAAAGTCGTCATCACCGTCTGACGGTGGGGTGCGACCGCGCGCCGATAGCCCTCGTGGTCAGAATGGCTTCGTGACCATCAGGACGATCACGGTCGCCACCATGAGCCGTTCGTACAACCGCGTCGCGCGAACCGCCGTGTCGTCGAAGGCGGCGGTCAGTGCGCGCGTGACTTCGCCTCGCTCCACCGCGTCCGTGAGTGCGAGCTCGAAGACCTTGCCGCGGGGGATGAACACGAGGGGGATCAGCGGTAGGAGGGAGAGATAGAGCAGGAGCGAGGTCAGGAGCCACCAGTTGCCGGAGCCGGTGAGCGGGCGTCCCTGGGTCCACATCGTGAGGAGTCCGAGCACGAAAACCGCGATCGACCCGGGCACCACCATCAGCCGATCGAATCGTCCGGCCAGTTCCGCGAGCTCGGCGACGACCCCGATGTCGCGAGTCGTCTTCGCCTTCCCGAGTGTCACGTCCCGGCCGACGAGACCGGCGACGAACCAGAACGCGGTCAGGACGTGAAGGAGCACCATCCATCTGGACACGGCCGCAACGTTCCTTCCGGTCCGTCTTCGAGGAGCAGAGGTCAGCTGGGCATCGGGGGTGGCGGAGGAGGTGTCGGGATGGAGGTGGCAGGTATGGACGGAGCCTGGCCCCTGATCACCAGTGTCCCGGCGAGGATGTCGTGGAGTCCCTGTTTCCGCTGCGTGAATGCGACCATGAGGAACCCTATCCCGAGGATCAGCGCAGAGAGGATCTTCGCGAAGTGACGGCCGGTCGCCTTGCCGAATCCGATCCGGCGCCCTTCCAGGTCCGTCACGATGATGCCGAGCGCCATCTTCCCGAGGGTCGCTTGCTTCGCGGAGCTCTCCATGAGTGCGTAGTACAGCCACCCGATCACGGTCGAGATCGAGGAGGCGGCCGTGGATCGAGAGGCTTCCGCGTAGGTATCCCCGCCGCCGACCGCCAGGGTCAGCGGCACCATGACCACGCCCACGATCAAACCGTCGAGGATCACCGCGGCGACCCGCCGCCAGAAACCCGCGTACATCGTGGTGACACCCGCCATCGCCGACACGGACCCTCCTTCTCGGAAGGCGTCATGGTCGCACATCGATGGGATGCCCACATCCACCCCGCGTGACGCCGCTAGTTCTTGGCGCGGTAGCGGAGGTACACGACGCCGTTGCCGAATCGGCGTTCGGCGAGCAGTTCGAGCTTCACGCGGACGCCGTCCGGGAGCGCCCGTGTGCCGCCGCCCACGACGATGGGCGAGAGGAACAGGTGGATCTCATCCACCAACCCGGCCCGGATCGCCTGCGCCGCGAGCTCGGGGCCGCCCACGCTGATGTCACGTTCCGCCGACGCCTTCATCTCCCGGACCGCGTCGGAGTCGAAGCTCCGTTCGAGGCGAGTCCTCGCACTGGAGACCGCCTCCAGGCTCCGGGAGTAGACGATCTTGTCGGCGGCGCGCCAGAGCTCCGCGTAGTCACGCATGAAGGGCTGCTCGTCGGTGATCGTCTCCCACGCGACCATCACGTCGTACATCCGACGTCCGTAGAGGTAGGTGCCGATCGGCCGTTCGAGGTCGTTGACGAAGGCATGCACCTCCTCGTCCGGTTCGGCCCAATCGAAGTTGCCGTTCTCGTCCGCGATGTAGCCGTCGAGCGACATGATCGCCGAGTAGATCAGCTGGGCCATGGACGACTCTTCATCTCGAGATGCTCGAAACTATCCGTCCGCCCCTGCGAACTCAGGTTCCTCGACACGGAAGACCGAGAGTGTCTCGTCGTCGACGACACGACCGAGCGCTTCGGTGAAGACAGGGTCGATCGCCCGGGCGGGGACGGTCCGATCGAACAACTTGATGTCGACCCGTGCGCCCACCGGGAGCGCGCTGCCCTCGGCTGACGATCCGTCAGGGAACCGCATCGTCAACCGCTCGTCGGCCATGGACCACGTCGACAGGATCGGCATCAGAGGTGCCTTCGAGATGCCGCGCAGCCTCGCCCCGTCGGGTCTCGCGAAGAGGAAGCGACGATCACCGACGGCGCCTTCGTGCTGGAGATCGATCGCGTCGGGATGGTGCAGCGCGGTCGACTTCACCGGCGTCACGTTGAATCGCGCAACGGTCGCCAACGGCATGCGACGAGCCTAGTCGCCGCTCCAAGCCTGCGCCGCGCAGCTCATCGTGACGACCCGGAGATCCACTAGGAGGCGCCGCTCGGCATCTACATCAGGTGGGCTGAGCTGGCGAGAGATACTGGCACGGCCGCGTCCTTGAGACCCAAGAGGGCACCGATCTCAGCGGGGGGCAGCGGGTTGGCGAAGAAGAACCCCTGGCCCGTCGCGCAGCCCGATTCCTGAAGCCCCGTGAGTTGCTCCGGCAGCTCGATGCCTTCCGCGACGACGTCCAGGTGCAACGCCCTGGCGAGGCCGAGGATCGCCCGTACGAGGACCGGTCCCTCCTCGGGATCCTCGGACATCCCGCGGATGAACGTGCGATCGATCTTCAGCTCGTCGAGCGGGAACTCTCGGAGGTAGCCAAGGGAAGACGAGCCGGTACCGAAGTCGTCGATCGCGAGCCGGACCCCGAGCGCCTTCAGATCTTTGAGCTTGTGCTTCGTATCATCCACGCCCTGCAGGAGCGCCCCTTCGGTGATCTCGAGGGTCAGCGAGCCCGGGTCGATCCCGTTCAGTTCGAGCGCGGCGCGAACCCTGCTCACCAGATCCGGCTGGAGCAGCTGCCGCGCCGAGATGTTCACGTTGACCGACAGACGCCGTCCGGGGAAGGCGTCCTTCCAGGCGTGCATCTGACGGCAGGCCTCCTCCAATACCCAGTTCCCGAGAAGAACGATGACCCCGGTCTGCTCCGCCGCGGAGATGAAGTCGTTCGCCGGCAGGATCCCTCGGGTCGGATGGTTCCAGCGGATCAATGCCTCGACGCCCGTGATCGTCCGATCGGCGAGCTCCCATATGGGCAGGTAGTGCAGCTCGAACTCCCCTCGTTCGAGACCGTGCTGCAGTTCTATGGTGAGCTCGAGCTGCTGAACGGCCCGGGAGTGCATCGAGGGCTCGAACAGCTGATACCGGTTCCTCCCGTGCGCTTTCGCGGAGTACATCGCTGCATCCGCGTTCCGGAGGAGGTCGTCGGTGGAGGTGGCGCCCGTTCCTTCGCCGAACGCGATGCCGATACTGGCCCCGATCGACACCTCGCGACCCAGGCACGTCAACGGCCCCCGCAGGATCTCGAGGATGCGCTCGGCCACGCCGATGGCCCGCTGTTCGGTCACGTCCTCTTCGAGCAGCACGACGAATTCGTCGCCGCCCAGCCGCGCCACCGTGTCGCTCGTGCGGCACGACGTCAGGACGCGCTTCGCGACGGCCACCAACACCTCGTCACCGGCATGGTGTCCCAAGCTGTCGTTGATGATCTTGAACCGGTCGAGGTCGAGCAGCAGGACGGCGATCTCCTTGGCGCCGCGGGCGACCCGGGAGAGCGCGTGGTCCGCTCGGTCGTGGAACAGGGCACGGTTCGCGAGCCCGGTCAGCGAGTCGTAGAACGCCTGCTTCGCGAGCTGTTCCTGGAGGAGCTTCCGCTCCGTGACGTCGAAGATCGCGCCGTCGAGCCAGAGGACGGTTCCCTCGGGGCCGAAGACGCCCTGACCCTTCTCGTAGACCCAGCGGACCCCGCCGTCGGCCGCGACGATCCGATACTCGAGGATGTACGGCTCTCCCCGGGTGACGGCGTCGCCCACCGTCTGCTCGACGCCCTCTCGATCCTCCGGGTGGATGATCGACGCGTACGTTCGGACGCTGCTCTGGATGAACTCGGACGCCGGATATCCGGAGATCGACTCGATGTTGTCGCTGATGAACTCCATGTCCCAGTTGGAGTCGAGCCCGCAGCGGTACATCGCACCGGGGATGTTCGAGAGCAAGGTCCGGAAGCGTTCTTCGCTGACACGCAACTCCGCGAGCGTTCGGTCGGCATCGGTTGGAGCACGCTCGGGCGTCATGCAACGGTTATCGGCTGAGCACGTCCGCTACTGAAGGCGACCAGCAGTTCCTGGCCGCGGGGCTCGTGGACGAGATCAGGATCCATCTTGTCGATGTCCTGCTCGGGGGCGGCCGTCGGCTGTTCGACAGCTCCCTGAGCAGATGGAGCTGGAACGGACGGGCTCGATCAGACCGGCGGCGTAACGCATCGCGAGTACCGCGTAGTCCGCTAGCGTCGCCGGCGCGGCGAACTGAGCGATCGTTCTCAGCGCCAGTCGATCGTCACGATCTCGACGGGATCCGAGATACCTTTGAGTCGTACTTCGCGCGCGTCAACGACGGGGATCGATCGAGCCGAGCTCACGGTGTCGCGGCTGGCGATGATCTCGCCCCCTTCGGCCAGCGAGGCGATCCTTGCGGCCTCGTGGACGCCCTTGCCCCGGAACGTTCTCCCCAACCTCGTCGCCGTCGCCGCATGGACGCCGATCCTCACGGTGGGTGCGAACCCGTGTGCACGTCTGTGGTCTGCGAGCGCTCGCTGGATCGCGACGGCACATCCGATCGCCGAGGCCGGATCGTCGAAGGCGACGAAGAACCCGTCGCCGGCGTGATCGACCTCCTCGCCACCGTGCCCCACGAAGAGCGATCGGAGCTTCTCGTCGTGCCAGCGCACGACGTCCAGCCATGCCTCGTCACCGATCGCGGAGACGAGATCGGTCGACCGCACGATGTCGGTGAAGAGGAACGTCTTGACCCCACGCTCCGACACGAGATTGGCGCTCGCGGCGAGTCCCGCGAGGATGTCGTCGACCGCGTTCCGATCCGGAACGGCACCGAGCTTCTCGAAGGTCGAACGCGCAGCCCGGAGCTCGAGAGCTGCCGTCTCGTCGTCTCCCTGATCGCGGATGGCCTGGGCGAGCAGCGTTCTCGCGCGAGCCGCCTCGAAGGGGGCACCGACGTCCTGCCAATGCGTCACCGCGCGGCGGAGGGTCCGCGCCGCCTCCTTCGGATCGTCCGCCGCGAGGAGCACCGTGCCTCGCGCGACGTGCGCGGCTGCATGCAAGGCGGGCGCGTTGTAGGTCTCGGCGATCGTTCCGAGCTCGTCGGCTGCCTTCTTGGCTGCTTCGAGGTTCCCGGCCTTCAGCGAGATGTGAACTGACGAAGGGAGGAGCCGAGCCCGCGAGAGCTTGCCGGTCTCTTCGTCGAGCGCCCGCTCGATCGAGGCCTTCGCGGCGTCCGCCCTCCCCTGCTGCAGGAGCAGGAGCGAGAGCCCCGGCTGCGGATCGCGCCCCAGCTCGCCGGCTTGACGGAACAGGTCCTGAGCGGCAGCCACGTCGCCCATCAACCGGCGGATCTCGCCGATCCGATAGAGCCCCTCGCCGACGTGGACGAGCCGATTGAACGCCCGCAGCTCGTCGGCGCCGCGCCGAGCGGATTCTTCCGCTTCGATCCATTCCCCCCGCAGGACGAGGACCTCCGCCTGGTGGATCCGGCAGTCCCCAGGCGTGGTCCGGACGCCTCGGCGCAGCGCCGCCTCCGTCCACTCCCCGGCCCGCCGGTAGTCCGCGAGCTCGCAGCACGTCCCGATCATGTTGCAGTACACGGACCCGGTGACGTACGGCGCGAGCTCCCCGCTGATCGCTGCGAGCGCCGCCTCGTCGATCATGGCGAGTCCGTTTCCGACGTCGCCCCTCTCCACGAGGGCCATGCCCCCGAACATCATGCCGGTGGCCTGCACGTCTCGATCTCCCAGCCGCTCCCCGATCTCGGCGGTCCGGCGTGCCAGCTCGATGGCCTCGTCCAGGTTGCCGGCTTGCAGCGCCCGCAGCGACTGACGGCCGTAGAGATAGCCGTGCTCGGGTCCCTCCGGCTCCGACTCGAGGTGTCGCTTCGCCCGGTTGAACCAGCCGGTGGCCACCGAGCCTTCGAGCTTCGCGCCGTGCTCGCGAGACAGGGTGAGCGCGACCAGCGCAGCCCGCGGGTTGTCGTGTGCACGGACGAAGCCCGCGTAGGCGCGTTCGAGAACCTCGATGGCGTCGTCCGGACGCATGGCCCACCACGCCGCTTCCGCCATGATCTCGAGGTCTTCGGGGCCGAGCTCGACGGACGCGTCCGCATCTTGGAAGAGCTCGAGCCCGCGCTCCCATTCGTGGCGAGCGACTACCTCTCGTGCTTCCGCCAGGGGATCTTCGGTCGTGGTGGTCATCGCTCCGGTTGAACGATAAGCCATCGCCCCTCGGAGCCGTACCCGACGCTCGCGGCCGACCGGCTGTCGTGCACGACGTAGAGGAGGAGCGTCTGGCGATGGTGACCGCTGGCGGCGATACTTCGCTTCTCAAGCAGGGAAGGAGTCCATCGCGTGGGCCAGGAGTCCGACTTCTACGAGACGATCTACTCGACGGTCGGCACCGACGTGCAGATGCGCATCCGGAACGAGACCTACGACGAGGATCTCGGCCAGGCCGGCTGGCTCCAGGCTTCCGAAGCTCGTGAGCTCGCGTCGTGGCTCGGAGGTGGCGCCAGGACGCTGCTCGACGTCGCCTGCGGTTCCGGCGGGATCTCCAGCTTCCTCGCCGACGCGCTCGGCGCGGAGGTGGTCGGGATCGACAACGATCCACACGCGATCGCTTCGGCGAACGAGCGGGGCGCCCCAGGGTGCTCCTTCCAGGTCGCGGACGCGAACGAACCGCTCTCCTTCGCCAACGCGTCGTTCGACGTCGTCTTCTCGAACGACTCGGTTCACCACCTGCGAGACCGGTCCGCGGTCCTGCACGAGTGGGCGCGCGTGCTCCGGCCGGACGGCCAGCTCCTCTTCACGGAAGGGCTCGTTGTGACCGGTCCGGTGTCGAACGAGGAGATCCGGCGCCGGACTTTCATGGGCTTCTTCGTGCTGACGCCCACCGATGCGAACGAGCGTGCGATCGAAGCCGCACATCTGGAGCTCCTGCGCGCGGAAGACCGGTCCGACGCCGTCGTCGAGGTCGGTCTTCGGATGCGGGCCGCTCGCGACCGCTACCGGGACGAGCTGATCGCCAGGGAGGGCGACGAGACGTTCCAGTCCTTCCAGGACTTCCTCGACGTCGCCGTGGCCCTGGCTGCGGAGCGGCGGTTGTCGCGGTGGGTGTTCCACGCTCGGAAACCCCGGTGAGGGCTCGCGCCATGGTCACCCTCCGCGATGTCAGGAGGTTCGATACGACCGTGCGACCGGTAACCGGCAGCCCCGTCAGCCGACCGATAGGGTCGCGTCCATGACCGTGCGGATCGACCCCGGAGGCAACGAGACCGCCGCCCTGTTCGAACTCGTCGAGCTGGAGGGACGTGCGGTCCTCGAGATCGGATGCGGGGACGGCCGCCTCACGCGACGGTACGCCGACCGGGCCGCCCACGTCACGGCGATCGATCCGTTCGAGGACGCGATCGCCAGGGCGCAGGAGCGGCTCTCGGAGGCGCCGAACGAGCGGATTGAATTTCGACAAGTGGCCTTCGCGGACCTCGCCGCCGCCAGCGACGCCGACGTCTTCGACGTGGCGCTCCTATCCTGGTCGCTCTGCTGAATGGAGCCCGAGGGCATGGTCCATGCCCTTGATGAGGTCCACCGGTTGACGAGGCCGGCCGGCACGCTGATCGAGGTCCATCCAGCCGTGGAGTTCCCGTTCGTCGAGGTCAGGTCGAACGAGGAACTCCTCTTCTCGGAGCACGATCCCGGGTACGACTACGAGGACGACCTCCGGGACGCGGAGGCGGCGATCGCGACCGTCGTCGGCCGAGGCGTCTTCGTCCTCGAGAAGAGCCGCCGGTTCGAGTTGCGAACGTACGCCACGTCGGTGGAGGAGCTCCGGCACTACTGGGACGTGTACGGCGCGTACGACCGGGAGGAGAAGGAGGAGGCGCTCGCCCGGCGGCAGGACGAGATGTACGCGCGGGCGCATGAGGTCCTCGAGCGCTCGCCCGGAGCCGGGCTCGTCTACGTCGAGCCGGCGACGATGTCACGCCTGACGCCCGTGGGGTGATCAGTCAGCGTCAAGTTCCAGGGCGGTGTCGGCGCGCGCGACACCTGTTCGAGCCGAAGGGCGGCGCGGCTCGGATGGAGATGTCACGATGCTCGGATGGAGATCGTTGGTATCGAAGACCTGAGACAGGACCGGACGGCGGCGGTGTTCGTCGGCCGGGACCATGGCGCGAACGTTTCCTTCTTCGTCATCAGCTGTCGCCGCGGTGAGGGTCCGGATCCGCACCGACATCCGTACGAGGAGACGTTCGTGGTGCAGGAGGGAAGCTCGGAGTTCACCGTGGACGGGGACACGTTCGAGGTCGAGGCCGGGTCGATCGTCGTCGCGCCGGCGGGCGCGGTTCACAGCTTCAAGGGATCAAGCGACGGTGTGACGCGCCAGATCAACATCCACCCGGCGGCGGAGATGGTCACCGAGTGGATCGAGTGATCAGCAAGGCCTGTCTCCCGCCGTGGGGGCTCAGAAGCTGATCCGTCTCGAGGCGCCGAGGTCGTACGCGATCCGTCCTCGTCGACCGTGAAGACGGTCCAGGCGTCGTGCGTGCGCGCCGGGTAGGCGTGGTCGACGAACCGGGCGTGGAAGACCTCGCGGATCCCGGGAACCTCGGGCTTCCACGCGCGCACTCACTCCGCCGGCGCTTCGCTCAAGAGGTGTTCCCTGCCCGCCAGTCGATCGTCACGACCTCGACGGGATCCGAGATCCCTTTGAGTCGGACCTCGCGCGCGCCAACGACGGGGATCGATCGCCCGCGATCCGAAGGAGCTGCCGAGAAGGTAGGCGTCGAGGCCGGCCGGGCGCACGGCGAGGTGTTCGCCGACGTGCGCCCGGCCAACGCGATGATCGTGGTGACCGGCTTCATCGACCCGCGGTGGAAGGTGGAGAATCGAAGCCGACGCCGTGCTGGAACGCTCGTCCCAGCCGGTCGCGTCGTCGACCCTCCTCAGTCGCCGCCGTGGCGGACGTACGTCACACAGTCTCCCTGATCGATGAAGGTCCGTGGATACGTGAACGCTTCCCAGCCGTCGCCCTTGCACTCATTGACCACCAACGGTACACCGCACCCCTTCGGAACGGTCACCGAGAACGCCGAACCGACCGGGGCCAAGAACGTCTGCACGGTTTCGACGGGGACGTCACCGGCGATCCCTCTGTGGAGGCGACCTGCAGGCTCGATGAACGCCGTCCCGGCTGGGTACACGATTTCGCCGCCGCAGCCATCTTCCACCGTCAGCGTTCCGGTCTTGACGATCGTGTACGCGCCGATCCCGGGATGCTGATGCCAGGGCAACACTTCATTGGCATCGATGAAGAGACTGCGCGCGGTCATCGTCCCGGGACCATCGAACCGTTCGAAGTGCGCGATGGTCCCGACGGCGCTGATCACACTGGTTGCGGCGTAGACGGAGGTCACACCGCCGAGCAGTAGTGCCAGAAGGCCGACCAAGATGGCCTTGTTCAGACGGGTGGTGCTCATTTCTGCTCCTCTTTTCTCTGTCCAGCCCCTCGCGGGGGATCGGGCGAACGAGCCACACTTATGCGTTCTCGCGTGCTAACGATCCTCCAAAGGAACCTCCTACCTCTGAGGATGGATCCGGGTAACCGTCCGCGTGTTCGCTCATCTCGGCTCCCACGTGAACGTGGCGAAGTTGTTGCCGAGGCCGTTCGTACGCAGCGAGTACCTCGTCGCTCGCCGCAGTCGCACGGCACGGCGACGAGGTCGTCCCCGATCTGATCACGTCCCGACGGCATGGTTCGAGCGCCGCGCACTTCAGCTCAGCCACAACGCTCGCCGTAGAGGACACCGAAGAGCTGGCCGTCGCGTTCGGTCACTTTCCAGCGGACACTCCTGAGACCCTGCTCGTCGGAAGCTTCCGTCGCGAGGCGTTCGGCGTCTTCGAAGAACTCGGCACGCTCCGAGGCCGGCGCGCCGGCCATCCGGATCTCCGGCGTGCACGCGGGGGCAGCTGCGAGGACCGCGGCGATCACGCGCTCGGCTCGCTCCGCACCGGTCAGATCCGGGGTCCGTGGCGAGTCACCTGTTGCGAGGCGTGTCAGCTCCTCGCTCTGCGGCCGCGTCGCAGCCGGAACGCGCGTCGACAGCAAGGTGGCGCCGAGCAGCATGCCGAGCACGACGCACAGAACCCCGACGGATCCGAATGACACCACGCGCGCTCGGGTCCGCGCAGGCGCCTCCCGGCGATCCGTCTCAACGCGCGGCCACTGACTGGATGCAGGAGGGCTTGGCAACGTCGAAGCGGTAGCCGCGGACTCCATCGCCGATCCGTCCGTGCTCGCGATCATGCACGCGACCGTACGCAGGTGCCGGCGCGGAGGAATCGATGGGAACCCTACGTTCGACCCTCGGCATCGGCGGCCAGTAGGAGCCCCGCGAGCTCCGTCCTCGACCGAACGCCGAGCTTCTGGTACACGCGATGGAGGTTCGCCTCGACGGTCTTCACGCTGATGAAGAGCTCGTCGGCTACCTCCTTGTTCTTCCGACCCGCCGCGACGAGATCCGCGACCTGTCGCTCGGTGGCCGTCAGGTCCGAGGCCGCTCCCGCTCGGCCACCGACCCGCGAGAGCGCCGAGCGCGCCTTCTCGAGCCAGATCGGCGCTCCCAGCGTCTCGAAGATCTTCGCCGCTTGGTCGAGCGACTCCCTCGCGGCCCGCTTCTGCTTCATCCGCCGGAGAACGTCGCCGCGCACCAGGAGCGTCCGAGCGAGCTCGAACGGCATCGCGATCCGGGCGTGCTCCGACACGGCGACGTCGAGTTGGCGTTGCGCTGCCGCGAGCGGCCGGTCGAGCGCCCTACCCTGCTCATCGAGCCGTTGGATCAACATCTGGGCACGTTCCGTCTCGCCGACGACGAGCAACGCCTCGATCAGGTCCGGCAGCAACGGGAACGCGCCGGGCTCGCGCACGCCCATCGCCTCGAGCGTCCCGGGGACCGGATCCATCACCTCGACCGCCTCGGCGTGACGGCCGAGCGATAGCTCGACGAACCCGAGCACCGCCCGGTTCCGGACGGCGAAGATCAGGTTCTCCTGGGCTTCGCATCGCGACAGCCCCTCCTCGCCGTGCCGCCTCGCATCCTCGATCTCGCCTCGCAGCGCCTCGACGAGGGCCCGCACGAACAGCACGTGACCGAGAGCATCGAGCCCCGCATCGACGACGATCTCCTGGCTCTCGTCGACGAGCGCCGTCGCCTCCGGCCAGCGCCCGGCTCGGCATTCCAGCTCGGCGAGGTAGAGCAGGGCTTCCCACCGGAGGAGCTCGTGGCCCTGCTCGGTGAGGTCGGAGAGGGTCTCGTGGAACAGGCGTCGGGCCACCTCGAAGTCCCCGGCCCACGTGACGTGACGCGCCAGGAGCTCCTTCGGCTCTCCCGTCTCGATCGTCCTGATGCGACGGTCCCTCGACAGCTCCGACAGCGCTTGCTCCATCAGGTCTCGCGCGTCTCGTCCCCTCAACACCCGGATCGTCCCGAGCGTCCCCAAGGCGTAGCGGATCGGGAAGCGATCTTCGAGCGGCTCCGCGACGGTAACCGCCCGGGCGCCGTGTCGCTCGGCGACCTCGAGCGACCCTCCGTGGACCTCGGTGTACGCGAGGTCGCTCAGGGCCCGTGCGAGCAGATGCGGGTCTTCCGTGCCCTCGTCGACGGCGAGGACGAGGAGCTCCCTCGCACGGTTGACGTCGTTCCAGTGCATCGTCGAGAGCTCGTACGCCACGCCCGCCTGCTCGACGCCGGCGGGAGCGATCTCGAGCTGCGACGTCAGCATCTCCTGCGCCCGTACCGGCTCGCCCGCGGCGAAGTGGTTCGCGGCCGCGAGCCTTCCGCGTCGTCGCCGACGGGGGCCGTCCTCGATCGGCGTGCGTCGGTACGCGAGCTCGAATAGCTCGGCCGCGGCCAGCGGAGCGCCCCGGCGCATCGCCTCGTCGGCCGCGGCGTCGACGAGGGACGCGACCCGCCCGTCGGCGGCGTCGCTGGCGAGCGCGAGGTGCCGTGCGCGTTCTTCGCTCTCGTCCGCGATCTCCGCGAGGCGCGCATGGGCCCGGCGACGGTCCTCGTCGGATGACGACCAGTACACCGCGGAGGCCAGCAAGGGGTGGGCGAACCGGACGCGGCCGTCGTCGATCTCGACGATCCCGGCCTCCTCCGCCTCCGCGAGACCGCCGGCCTCGATCTCCGCGCGCGCGTCGACGAGGGATCCGATCGTCGGCCGGGCCATCCCGGACGCGAGCAGGACGACGTCCCGCGCCGCTGCGGAGAGGCTGCTGACCCTCGCCAGCAGCACGTCCCTGATCTCGTCCGGGATCGGGAGCGGCTCCGCGTGCGCGGCTTCCGCCCCACCGAGGGCCCGCGCGATCTCCAGCGCGAAGAAAGGGTTCCCCCTCGAGCTCTGATGGATCCGCGAGACGAGCGGGCGCGGGAGCGTCCGGCCGAGCCGCTGGTGGATCAGTCGGCCGAGGTGCGAGGCCTCGATCGGTTTCACGCGGAGACGAACGGCCCGGCCTTCGTGCGTCGAGCGTCGGAGGTCCAGCGGATCCCGGGCGCCCGCGGCGACGCGGAGTGACGCCAGGACCTTCACGCCGGGCGGAAGCCGTCGGAACGCGTAGGCGAGCGCCCGCGCCGACGATCGATCCAGCCACTGAGCGTCGTCGACCGCCACCAGGACCGGTCCGGTCGAGCTGAGCATCTCGAGGGACCGGAGGAACGCCAGCGCCACCGCACGCTGGTCCGGGGCCGACCCGTCCGACCCACGCCTCAGGAGCGCGATCTCGAGGGCGCGTCGTTGCGGGTCCGGCAACTCGTCGAGGGTCTCGTCGAAGGCGTCGCCCAGGAGGTCGCCGAGCGCCGCGTAGGAGAACGAGGTCTCGATCTCCGCCGGCTGACATCGCATGACCCGGTGTCCCCGGTCGCGAGCCTCGTCGACGCCCGCCCGCCAGAGCGTCGTCTTGCCGATCCCGGGCTCGCCTTCGAGCAGCAAGACGCGAGCGTCGGGGTCTGAGGCGTCGAGGAACCCGGAGACGGATGCGAGCTCCGTTTCCCGACCGACGATCGTCTCCCTGCTGAAACCCATGTGGCCCTCCGGGGTCGGGCGGCTCATCGTGGCACGACGCGATACCGCCCGCGCCAAGCTGGCGTTCTCGCGCTCAGGGACGCCGGGGTAGTCCGGCTACCGGTTGATTCCTTGGTCGTCCGGCAACATCAAGATCAGCACGAGCATGTCCTCGGCGCCGGTCACCTTGGTGATGTGGCCCTTGCCGGTTGTGTCCTCGGCGAGCAGGATCGTTCCGGGCGCGAGGTCCCTGAGCTCCCCGTCGCTGGCCTCGATCGTCCCGGCTCCGGATAGGTACACGGCCAGGAGCCGTTGTGGCACCGGGTGCCAGTCGCCATGCCAGCCGGGGTGAACGAGCTCGAAGCTGTAGCCGCTTGCGCCCTTCAGGGCAGTCATCAGCACAGGCGGCGCGGGAGGAACGAAGTCGGTTTGCTCGAACGCGAACTCGACATCTTCGAAGCGGGACTCGCCCTCTTCGTCCGCGTAGATCCGAAGGATCATGGCTCAGGCTAGCTCCCGCTCCCAGGTCAGTCGGTGGAAGCGTGCGCCTTCGCGACGTCCCCGATGATCTCGGTGAGCTCCTTCGGACGCGACCACATCGGCCAGTGGCTGGTCGGCAGGTCGACCCAGGTGATGTTGCGCACCTCCTTGAGGCCGGCGAGCCAGGCGTAGCCCTCGCCCATCGCTTCCTTGTACTCCTGGGACGAGTATCCGGTGCAGATGAGGGTGCTCGGGATGTCGAGCCGCGCGTCGTTGGTTAGCTCGACGGCATCGCGAAGGACGCCGCCCGGCTCCGGGACCGCCCGCTGCCGGAACGTCTCGAGCTGCTCCTCACTGAGTCCGTCGAGGTTCTCCTCCGCCGAGAGCTCCTCCCACGACATCGGCTTCTCCGCATCCTCGAAGTCGGGATCGAGGGGCGGGATGCCCGGGGCGGTGTCGACGTAGACCATCGCCGCGATCCGCTCGGGGACGCGATCGCTCGCGACATAGCCCGAGAAGCCGGCCCCGCTGTGCACGGCGAGCCCACGACGGGACGGCCGGCCCCCTCGACCCCCTCGCGGATCGCGTCGACGTGGTCGGACAGGGTGATCGGGGACCGATCGGTATCGGCCGATTCGAGACCGGGAAGCGTGAGGGCGGTGATGTCGTGGCCGTCCGCGCGGAGCAGCCCGGCCACCTCGTCCCACGCCCACGCGCCGAGCCAGAATCCGGGAACGAGGATGATCGGTGGAGTCGTCATCCCTCGACCCTACGAGCTGGAACCGACATCCGCAGGTGCCGGGCGGTACGCCAGCCGCACCACGCCGGAGCCGAACGTCGTCGCTCCGATCAGCTCCAGACGGACCGGACCCATGCCGTCGAAGATCCGCGGTCCGGCCGGCCACAGCGCCGGGCTCACCCAGAACCAGAACTCGTCCACGAGACCCAGCCCGATGAGCTCGTTGGCCAGCTCGCCCGCGCCGACGGCGACCAGGGTCCGGTCATGGCGGTCCTTGAGGGCGGTCACGCTCTCGGCCAGGTCGCCT
>Ga0136614_10000245_pt1 | contig 24303 bp, 22 predicted proteins | sample AntDrymUQ2792106_2_FD_106643 | JGI IMG/M metagenome (GOLD analysis project Ga0136614, IMG submission 106643) | Polar desert sand microbial communities from Dry Valleys, Antarctica - metaG UQ279 (21.06) | ecosystem: Environmental > Terrestrial > Soil > Desert | place: Antarctica: Dry Valley... | reverse complement strand
GGCGAGGCCGACACCGCGGTGCTGTTCTGCTGGACCGGCACGGGCGCGTCGATCGCGGCCAACAAGGTGCCGGGGGTGCGGGCCGCGCTCTGCACCGACGCCGCCACCGCCGCCGGCGCGCGTACCTGGAACGACGCCAACGTCCTGGTGATGGGCCTGCGCCTGGTCAGCCCGGACGTCGCCCGCGAGATGCTCGACGCCTGGTTCGAGACCGAGCCCGACCCGGACGAGGCGGCCACGATCGCCCGACTCGAGACTCGCTAGGCTCCTGCCCGTGCCGACCTACGTGATGTTGACGACGCTCGGTCCCGACGGATGGGCCACCGTGCGCGAGCACCCGGAGCGGATCGCCGAGGTGACGACCGAAGTCGAGAAGATGGGCCTGAAGGTCGTAGCCCAGTACGGCCTGATGGGGCAGTACGACTTCCTCAACGTGATCGAAGCGCCCGACGAGCAGACGATGGCGCGCGCCGCGATCACACTCGCGGCGCGCGGAACGATGCGCACCACGACGTTCCAGGCGATTTCGATCCCCGACTTGATCGCGGGGCTGAAGAAGGACTCGGGCTAGCGGGCTCTCTGCCCTAGACCCACCACATCGACGCCGAGCGCTTCGTCTCCTCGCGCACGTCGTCGTCGACGAAGAGCGCCGGGAGCACCGAGCCGTCGGAACGGCGGCGCACCCGGTAGCGATCTTCGCCCTGGTCCTGCACGACCTCGACGAGCTCGAAGCCGCGCGCCCAGCGCTGGTCGAAGCGTGCTCTGACTTCGACACGGACACCGATGTTCACACCGCGAGGGTAACAAGGGCGGTCCGGCGTTGCATAGGCGAAACGGACATCCGAAACACGCCATTCATTGCTTGGTAGCTTCGCCGACATGGTGCCGTCGACCTCCCTTCCAACGACGGCCCCACCCGCGACCGATCCCCCGACGCCAGCCGCCCCAACGACCCCTCGGTCGGTCTCCAGACCTTCCCTGCGGCTCGAGCGGCGGTGCTGGGAGGCGGGTGACCAGGTCGTCTGCGGCATCGACGAGGTCGGACGGGGCGCCTGGGCCGGTCCGGTCACGGTGGCGGCCGTGATTCCGGCGCCCGAGCACGTCCGGGGCGTCCGCGACTCGAAGGAGCTGACCCCGGAGCAGCGGGAGCACGCCGCGGGAAAGGTGGCCGCCTGGGCGGTGGCCATCGGGATCGGCCACGCATCTCACGAGGAGTGCGACGAGCTGGGCATGACCGCCGCGCTCCGCGCCGCCGGGCGGCGGGCGCTCACGCTGCTGGCGATCCAGGGCTACGAGCCCGACCGGATCATCCTCGACGGCAAGCACGACTATCTCGGTCTCGGTGCGAGGGTGACGACGGTGATCAAGGCCGACTCCACCTCGCTGGCGGTGGCGGCGGCGTCGTGCGTGGCCAAGGTCACCCGGGATGCCCTCATGCACGGGGAGGCCGAGCACTACCCGCCGTACGGCTTCGAGTCGAACGTGGGCTACCCCGCGCCCGTCCACAAGGCCGCCCTGGCCGGTTACGGCCCCAGCGCCATCCACCGTCGGTCGTGGATCTTCATGGACGGCCTGTGCTGGCGGGGGGTGGCGCCCCCGCCGGGCAGGCTGTTCCTGTAACGCGAGGAAGGCCTGCCATGCCCCGACTTGCTGTCGCGATTGCGCGGGAGCGGCGAGCGGCCCGCAGGGCGCCCGCCGGCCAGCCCTGTCGAGGATGGCCCGGCGGGCGAGGCGAGGCGACCAAGAGGGCGGCAGGTACCCTGCCGCCGAGCGAGGGCGACCAGGGAAGAAGGGGGAAGCGATGGCGGACCTGAACCTTCCGGAACTCCACGACGAGGCGCTGGCGTCGACCCGCCACTACATCGCCGGGATCGGCACCGATCAATGGGCCGCTCCGACGCCGAACGAGGGCTGGGACGTGCGGGAGCTGGTCAACCACATCGTCAGCGGCAACTACTGGGCCGGCGAGCTCGCCCGGGGCAAGACCATCGAGGAGGTCGGCGACCGCCTCGACGGCGACATCCTGGGCGACGACCCGCTGGGCGAGTACGACACCTCGAGCGGCGCCGCCAGCGCCGCCTTCCACATGCCGGGCGCGATGGAGGCGATGTGCGCGGTGTCGTACGGCCCGGTCCCCGGCGAGATCTACGCCGGTCACCGGTTCCTCGACGTGCTGATCCACGGTTGGGACGTTGCCAAGGCCACCGGCCAGGAAACCAAGCTGGCGCCGGAGCTGGTCGAGGCGTGCTGGGCGGTGGTCGAGCCCCAGAAGGACCAGCTCATCGGGAGCGGGATGTTCGGCAGCGACCACGACGCCCCCGCGGGCGCCGACCGTCAGACCGCGCTCCTCGCGGCGCTGGGCCGCAAGGCCTGACGACCTAGTCTGCGGGCTCCATGGGCCAACCCATCACAGTGTCCGCGCAGCGGGGAGCGTCGCCTTCGGTCGTGACGTTCGACTGCGACCGCTCGATCACGGGAATGGCGATCGAGCGGTACGCGAGTGTCGACGACACCAAAGGCTCGCGGCCGCCCGACGTGTTGGCCCGGCGGCTCTTCGATCTCGGCGCCGGCGCCGTGACCATCTACTCCAGCGTGGTGACGGTCCAGGCGTCGCCCGAGCGCATGGACGAGCTCGAGCCGAAGTTCGCCGAGGCCATCGAGCACCTCTTCCTCTATTACGGCGACGAGGCCGGCTGGTCGCCCGCGGCCCGGGAAGCCCTGGGCATCGAGGTGAAAGCCCCGCCCGAGCCGGCGAAATAATCACCGCTTGCCCATCGAACATACGTTCGCTACGGTCCGGGCATGCCCTTGGCGGCGCTTCCCCGGCGTGACGAGCAGGCCCGCGCCCGCCTCGCCGAGACCGGGGAGATCGCCCGGCCGATCGTGCACGCGGGCGAGCGGGCCCTCCCGGTCTCGGGTGAGCTCGGCGAGCTGATCCCGGCGCTGCGCCGGGGTTCGGTGATCGCGGTCGAGGGCGAGCCCGGAGCGGGCGCGACCTCGATCGCCCTGCGACTGGCGGCGGCAGCGACGGCGGCGGGGGAGTGGGCGGCTGCGGTCGAGCTGCACGGCAGCATTGGTGGTCTGGCCGCGGCAGAAGCTGGGGTCGTGCTCGAACGGTTCGCCGTGGCTCGGCGGGTACCCCCCACCCGCTGGGCCGCGGTGGTGGCGGCGTTGCTCGACGGGATCGGCTTGGTGCTCGCCGAGGTCCCGCCGTACGCGCGCGTTGGCGACGCCCGGCGGCTGGCGGCGCGGGCGCGGGAGCGCGGGGTGGTGCTGGTCGGGGTGGGGGGTTGGCCGGCGGAGGCGGCACTGCGGGTGTGGGCCGAGGGCTCGGAGTGGCGCGGGCTCGGCTGTGGGACCGGACTGCTGGCGGCGCGTGATCTGGGGGTGCGGGTCGAGGGTCACGGGGTCCCCGCGCACGGGGTCGTTCCGGTCGCGCGCGCCGGCTGACGCCAGTGGCCGAGCGCACGGCTTGTCTCTGGTGCCCCGACTGGCCGGTGATCGCGCTGCGTTCGCGCGATCCGGGACTACGGGGCGTGCCGGTGGCGGTGCTCGAACGCGGTGAACGGGGACCGGTGGTGCTGTCGGCCTCGACCGAGGCGCGCGCCGAAGGAGTGACCACGGGACTGCGTCGCCGCGAGGCCGAGACCCGCTGCCCCGGACTGATCGTCGCCGACGCCGATCCTCATGTGGAGGCGCGCGCGTTCGAGGCGGTGGCACGGGCGGTGGAGGCGTTCACCCCCCGGCTGGTGCTCGATCGTCCCGGCCGGTTGGCGTTCCCCACCCGGGGCCCGTCGCGGTACTTCGGCGGCGACGAGTCGCTCGCGGCGCGCGTGCTGGCGGCGGTGGGCGAGGTCGGCACCGTCGACGCCCGGCTGGGTGTCGCGGACGGGGCGTTCGCGGCGGGGCTGGCGGCGCGGGCAGCGACGCCGGGAACCGCGCACGTAGTGCCGGCGGGGGAGTCGCCGGCGTTCCTGTCCGAGTGGTCGGTGGCCGCGCTGGGCGATCCCGAGCTCGCCGATCTGCTCACCCGGTTGGGGCTGCGCACGATGGGCGCGTTCGCGGCGCTACCCGCACCCTCGGTGTTGGGCCGCTTCGGCCCGTCCGGCGCGCGGGCGTACCGGCTCGCTCTCGGTCTCGACGAGCACCCACCCGCGCTCGAAGAGCCGCCGCCCGAGCTCACCGAGACCGCCGAGCTCGACCCGCCCGCGACCCAGGTCGAGACGGCCGCGTTCGTCGCCAAGGGTCTGGCCGACCGGCTACTCGAGCGGCTCGAGGTGCGCGGGATGGCGTGCACCCGGGTGACGATCGAGGCCGAGACCGAGCACGGCGAGCGCCTGGCCCGGTGCTGGCGCCACGACGGCGCGCTCACGCCGGAGGCGTTGGCGGCGCGGGTCCGCTGGCAGCTCGAGGGCTGGCTCACCGGTCGCGAAAACTCCGACGAGGACATCGACGTGACCGCGGGACTGACCCTTTTGCGACTCGCACCCGACGAGATCGTGCCGCTCGACGGTCGTCAACTCGGGTTCTGGGGCGGCGATCAGGCTGCCGCCGACCGCGCGGGCCGCGCGCTCGCGCGCGTGCAGGGGATGCTCGGTCATTTTGGAGAGCTGGTCACCCCGGTGCTACAGGGCGGGCGCACCCCGGCTGAGCGGGTGCGCTGGGTGCCGTGGGGCGATCCGCGCGAGCCGTTGCGGCCGGTCGACGCGGTGCGCGCCCCCGGCGCCAACGTGGCCGAGATGCCGCCGTGGCCGGGCGCGCTCCCCGATCCCGCGCCGGCACGCGTCTTCGATCTACCGCTCGCGGCCGAGTTCCTCGACCGCGATGGGCAGCCGGTCGTCGTGTCGGGCCGGGGCGACCCGTCGGCGCCACCGGCGCGACTGCGCTGCGCCGAACTGCCTGGCGGCGGCGGCGATATCGCGGCATGGGTGGGTCCGTGGGCCCACGACCTGCGCTGGTGGGACCGGAAGACCCGAGCCCGCTGCGCCCGCTGGGAGGTGGTGGTCACCCCCGGTGTCGCCTGCCTGGTCGCGGTGACCGGCGGACACGCCACCGTCGAGGCGATCTACGACTAGTGCGGGTGTCGGTGGTGCAGATCGCTGACGTGGGGATGCGCGTGGGCGAGCCGTGCGTGGCGATGCACGTGTGAATGCAGTGCCGTGGCCACCACGCCCGGCTCGTGCTCGTGCTGGTGGTGGTCATCGTGTACGTGGGCGTGCTCGTGCACGACCGACTTGTGGCGGTGGCGATGTTCGTGGCGGTCTCCGAGCATGAGCACGATGCCCCCGGCCATCACGCCGCCCGCGACCACGTCGGCGGCGGACAGCGTCTCGGACAGCACCGGGAGAGCCAGTGCCGCTCCCACAAACGGAGCGGTCGCGAAGATCACGGCCTCTCGGGCCGCGCCGAGAAGCCGGAGCGCGTAGGTGTCGAGAAGGAGGCTCACCCCGTACGAGATGGCGCCCAGGCCGAGCGCGCCCAGCGTGAGCACGATCGACGGCAGCCCCGCGCCCAGCAGGAACGCGAGCGTCAGGTTGACGGCGGCGGAGACGCTCGTCTTGACCGTGACGAGCGAGAACGGGTCTCGGAGGCTAAGCGACTGGGTGAGGTTGTTGTCCAGTCCCCAGAGCAGACATGCCGCGGCGATGCACAAGACACCGAACACGTCGGCGGAGCCACCGGGACCGCCGGCCGAGAGCACTGCGCCGCCCACGAACACGTCGCGGCGCCGAGCAGAGCCCGGGGACCCAGGTGTTCCCGGAAGACCGCCAGGCCGATGAGGAGCGTGAACGGTCCTTCGAGGTTCAGCAACAGCGAGCCGCTGGAGCCACTCACTCGCTCCAGCCCCACCAGCAGCAGGACCGGGGCCAAGACCCCGCCGCAGACGACGAGACCGATCAGCCGTGGCGCATCGCCGCGCTGCAGGCGTGCCTCGCTCGAACGGCGGCGGAACGGCACGGTTGCCGCGAGGACCATGAAGGCGCCGAGATAGAGCAAGCCGGCAAGCAACTGCGGTCGAGCGTCTTCGAGGAGTTGCTTCGCAAAGGGCGTTGCCACCCCGAACGACACCGCTGCAGCCAGGCCGATGAGCACCCCGCGCCGCGAGCGGTCGAGCTTCATGCGGTCAATGCCCCGAGAATCAGCGCAACTCGTAGATCTCGTACTCGAGGAGCTGCCCGTCGGTCGTGCCCTTGCCCACGGCCTGGATCTTGTTGATCCACGCGTAGCGCTCGTCGCCGGTCTCGTAGAGGGGCGCGGCGTAGATCGGCGCGCTGCCGACGGGCTGGGAAACGTCCAGGCGGCCCCGGTAGCAGCTGTAGATCAGCGCGCCGTCGTCGGTCTCGAGCGTCGCCCGCACGTCGAGGGTACCGGTGCCCTCGGGACCCACGGTCAGCCAGTCGGCCGCGGCGACTCCCTTTTGCTTCCCCCTGATCCGGTCGCCCTCGAAGGTGGCCGACGCGACTTCGATGATGAGTCTGGTGCCGCTGGGGGTGTTCGGGAGCATGATCGGCTCGCGCAGGTTGATCGTCGCCGTCATGAGGGGAACCAGCTCGATGGTCATGCCGGGATGGTAGAAGAGCGGCCATGACGGGACTCGATCGTGTCCAGGAGCTGGTATCTCGCGAGAACGGTCTGGCGGTTGTCTTCACCAGTCGGGCCGACGGGACCGGTCAGGCGTCCGTCGTGAACGCGGGCGTGCTCGACCACCCCGTGACCGGCGAGCCGGTGGTGGGGTTCGTCGCTCGCGGCGGGACGAAGAAGGTCGCGAACCTGCGGACCCGGCCTCGGGTCACGGCGGTGTTCCGGGTCGGCTGGGAGTGGGTGGCGGTCGAGGGCGACGCCGACCTCGCCGGTCCTGACGACGCCCTCGACGGCTTCGATGCCGCGGCGCTGCCGGGCCTCCTCCGGGACGTGTTCAAGGCCGCCGGCGGCACCCACGACGACTGGGACGAGTACGACCGGGTGATGGCGGCGGAGCGCCGCACGGCCGTCCTGGTCCGACCCGAGCGCGTCTACTCCAACCCGGGGAGCTGACCGGGCGAGGGCTGTGGATAAAGGGCGTTTCGCGGAACGCCGGGCGCTCTGGACAGGGCGAACATACGTTCGCTAGGGTCATCGGCCCGGGGTTCGGAGTCCCGGGTCAGCGGAGTAGGGCTCACACGAGGCGGAACGAAGCCCTGGCCGGACGGCCGGGAGGGCGTAGTGGAGCCGACCCATGAGGTTGGCCGGAACGGCTGATTCGGCGTATGCCGAGCTGCACTGCCACACCAACTTCTCCTTCCTCGACGGCGCCAGCCATCCCGAGGAACTGGTCGACGAGGCCGCCCGGCTCGGGCTCGCCGGCCTGGCGGTCACCGATCACGACGGCTTCTACGGCGTGGTCCGCCTCGCCGAGGCCGCCCGCCCCTACCGGCTCCCCACCGTCTTCGGCGCCGAGCTGACCCTCGACTCCCCCCGGAAACCACCCAACGGCTTCGCCGACCCTCCCGGCGAGCACCTGGTGGTCCTGGCCGAAGGACCGAAGGGGTACGCGGCGCTGGCCCGGGCGGTCAGCCAGGCCCAGCTGCGGGGGGAAAAGGGCGCGCCCCGCACGGACCTCGCCGCGCTCGCATCCGAGTCCAACCCCGGCCACTGGCGCGTGCTCACCGGCTGCCGCAAGGGCACGGTGCCCGCCGCGCTGATGCGCGACGGCCCCGCCGCGGCCAAGCGCGAGCTGGCCCGGCTCGTCGACGGGTTCGGGCGCGACCGGGTGCTGGTCGAGCTGTGGGACCACGGCGACCCCCTCGACCGCCACCGCAACGACGCCCTCGCCGAGGTGGCCACGAGCGCGGGCGTCGACGTGGTCGCCACCAACAACGTGCACTACGCCACCCCGCGCCAGCGCCCGCTCGCCACCGCCCTCGCGGCGGTGCGATCACGCCGCTCGCTCGACGAGCTCGACGGCTGGCTGCCGGCGGCGCCGTTCGCGCACCTGCGCGCCCCCTACGAGCAGCGCCGCCGCTTCGCCCGTTACCCCGGCGCGGTCGAACGCACGGTCGAAGTTGCAAGCGCGTGCGCGTTCGACCTGCGGATCGCCGCCCCCAACCTGCCCGACCTCGATGTGCCCGACGGTCACACCGACATGAGCTGGCTGCGCGAGCTCACCCGCCGGGGCGCGGCGTTGCGGTACCCGTGTACCCACCCGCAGCACGAGCAGGCGCTGCGCCAGATTGCCTACGAACTCGACGTCATCGAGGAGCTGAACTTCCCCGGCTACTTCCTGCTGCTGGTCGACATCGTCGAGTTCTGCCACCAGCACGACATCTACTGCCAGGGGCGGGGGAGCTCGGCCAACAGCGCGGTCTGCTATGCGCTGGGTATCACCAAGGCCGACGCGGTCGCGCTCGACCTGCTGTTCGAGCGATTCCTCTCACCCGAGCGCGACGGTCCCCCCGACATCGACATCGACATCGAGCACCAGCGCCGCGAGGAGGTCATCCAGTACGTCTACGACAAGTACGGGCGCGAGTGCGCAGCCCAGGTCGCCAACGTCATCACCTACCGGCCCCGCTCCGCGCTCCGAGAGATGGCCAAGGTCGCCGGGCTCTCACCGGGGCATGCCGACGCGCTCACCAAGTGGATCGACCGGTGGCGTTCCAGCGACGGCGCGTTCACCGACCTGAAGAACGACGGCCCGCCCGTCCCCGCGTTGGTGCTCGACCTCGCCAACCAGGTGCTCGACTTTCCCCGCCACCTCGGCATCCACTCGGGCGGCATGGTCATGGCCGACCGCCCGCTGGTCGAGTACTGCCCGGTCGAGTGGGCCCGCATGGACGGCCGCTCGGTGCTCCAGTGGGACAAGGATGACTGCGCCGCCGCCGGGTTGGTGAAGTTCGACCTGCTCGGCCTGGGCATGCTCACGATGCTGCACCTGGCCGTCGACCTGATCCGCGAGCACGAGGGCATCGAGGTCGACCTCGCCACCATCCCCCAGGAGCCCGAGGTCTACGCGCTGCTCGGCGCCGCCGACACCGTGGGCGTGTTCCAGGTGGAGAGCCGGGCCCAGATGGCCACGCTGCCCCGGCTGCGGCCTGAGTGCTTCTACGACCTGGTGGTCGAGGTCGCGCTCATCCGCCCCGGTCCCATCCAGGGCAACTCCGTCCACCCTTACCTGCGGCGCCGCAACGGCGAGGAGCCGGTCACGTACCCGCACCCGCTGCTCGAGGACTGCCTGCGCAAGACCTTAGGGGTGCCGTTGTTCCAGGAGCAGCTCATGCAGATGGCGATCGACGTCGCCGGCTTCACCCCGGGGGAGTCCGACCAGTTGCGCCAGGCCATGGGCTCGAAGCGCTCCCATACCCGCATGGCCGCGCTCAAGGAGCGGCTCATGGCGGGGATGGCCGAGCGGGGGATTACCGGCGCGGTCGCCGAGGACATCGCCCACAAGCTCGAGGGGTTCGCGTCGTTCGGCTTTCCCGAGAGCCACTCGGTGAGCTTCGCCTACCTCGTGTACGCGAGCTCGTGGGTGAAGCTCCACTACCCGACCGAGTTCGTCTGCGCGCTGCTCAACGCCCAGCCGATGGGCTTCTACTCGCCCCACACGCTCGTACGCGACGGCGTGCGCCACGGCGTCGAGGTGCTCGGCCCCGACGTCGCCGCGTCGCGCAAAGACTGCACCCTCGAGCCCCGCACCGAGGCCGCCGGTCCGGTCGGGTACCCTCGCCCGGGCTGGCACGCCGACCCGTCGATCCACGCGGTGCGCGTCGGCCTGCGTTACGTCCGCGGCCTCAGTGACGCGCTGCTCGATCGCATCGACGAGGAGCGCGCCCGCCGACCGTTCGCCGATCCGGATGACTTCACCCGCCGCACCGGCGCGACCACCGACGCGCTCGAGGCGCTGGCGACCGCGGGGGCATTCGGCTGCTTCGGCGAGACCCGTCGCTCGGCGCTGTGGTCGGCGGGCGCATTGCGCGACGCCCGCCCCGACAAGCTGCCCGGCCTCGTCACCGGCGCGGAGGCGCCGCCGCTGCCGGGGATGACCGACGTGGAGGAGACCGCCGCCGACCTGTGGGCCCTCGGCCTCTCACCCGGCCGGCACCCCACCGAGTTCGTGCGCGAGCGGCTGCGGAGCGAGGGCGTGGTCGCGGCCCACGACCTGGAGGAGCTCCCGCACCGCAGCGTGGTCGAGGTGGCGGGAATCGTCACCCACCGCCAGCAGCCGTCGACCGCCAAGGGCGTGATCTTCCTCAACCTCGAGGACGAGACCGGCATGCTCAACGTGATCTGCACGCCCGACATTTGGCGTCGTTTCCGCAAGGTCGCCCGGGTGTCGCCGGCGTTGCGCATCCGCGGCGTGCTCGAGCGCTACCAGGGGGTGACGAACCTGCTGGCCCAGCGCATCACTGCGCTGCCGCTCACCGTGGCCGACCTCCTCCACTCCCGGGATTTTCACTAGCTCTGCGGCGGGCTCCGCCCCCCGCAACCCCCCCGGAGTAGGTGCCGCCGCCAGTCCCGGGGACCGCCGTCAGAGCCCGAGGGCCAGCGCCACCGCCACCAGGACGAGGATCGTGACGTTGTAGGCGAGGTGGGCGCGGGTCGACTCCAACAGCGCGCCCGACTGGCTCCGGGTGGCCCGCCACCCCCGGAGATAGCACCACGTGAGGTAGAGCCCGCCGATCGACAGGGCCAGCGCCGCGCCGATGGGGATGCCGATGACGGCGTGGGCGAGCCCGAACACGACCGACCGGCGGATGTTGCTCACGGCCCCGCGGTGCTCGGCGCCGCGGCGAAAGACCCACTCCTCGCGGGCGACGAGGAGGGGGAGCGCGACGACGAGCAATCCGAGGAAGAAGGCCGGGATCAGCACGTCGAGGATCCCGAGGTCCTGATCGGTGAGTCCGATGGCCGGGTTGCCCACGCCACCGAGCGCCTGCCACCACCCGAACGAGAGCACCGGGAGCTGGATCAGCGCGAGCGCGGTGGCGATGATCGCGGCCAGGACGGGCAGCGCGAGCAGGAAGTGATGGGGTCGCAGCCCCTGGGCCACCACGAGCGACTTCCGTCGGGCCTCGACCGAGGAACGCGCCGCCTCGACCAGTCGAACGCCGACGACGGCGAGCACGACCAGCGCGATCACGTCGAGCGCCGTCACCCGGAGAGTGTGGCCGATCAACCGCTGCGGCCGCGGCCCGCCCGTTAGCCTGGGGGGCGCATCATGAAAGTCAGAGTCATGACGATGAACGAGCCTCCGAGTCCCCAATGGTGTGGCGCCCGCGTCTCCTGCGGCGGTTCGCCGCCCTCATCCGCTCCGACCCGGCCGGGGTCGGTGCGGGCTATGTCGCGCTCGTGGTCGGCACGGCCACCGGTCTCGTCGCCGGGCTGATCCTCGGCTCGATCACCGGCACGCTCGAGAAGTTCCCGGGGCTCCTGGTGATGGTGCCCGCGTTGGTGGGGATGCGCGGGAATGTGTACGGGGCGCTCGGGAGCCGCCTCGGCACTGCGATCCACACCGGTACGTTCCGGCTGTCGCGCCGGCTCGACACGGTGGTCGGTCAGAACCTCGTCGCCTCGGCCGCGCTGTCGGTCTCGGCTTCGCTCTTCCTCGCTTTGGTGGCCAAGAGCGTCGCGGTCGCGTTCGGGCTCCCCAACACCATCTCGATCGCCGACTTCGTGGTCATCGCGGTGATCGGAGGCCTGGTGCCGTCGGTCGTCGTAGGCCTGATCGCGGTGGGGGTGGCGGCGGCCAGCGTCCGGCGCGCCTGGGACCTCGACAACGTGTCGGCGACGCTGGTCACCGCGGCCGGCGACGCCGTCACCCTGCCCATGCTGTTCCTGGCGACCTATCTCGCCGGCATCCGGGTGGTCACGCCCGTCCTCGCGGCCGTGTGCGCAGTGGCCGGGCTGGTCGTGCTCGTGCTCGCGCTCCGGTCGCGCCGCGACGTGCTCCGGCGGATCGTGCAGGAGTCGATCCCGGTGCTGCTCCTCGCCGGCATCGTGGACGCCACCGCCGGGCTGCTGTTCGAGAAGCGTCTGAGCTCGTTCTTCGTGTTCCCGGTGCTGCTGGTGCTCGTCCCGCCGTTCCTGTCGCTGTCGGGCTCACTCGGCTCGGTGTTGTCGGCGCGGGTGGCGACGAAGTTGCACCTCGGCCTGGTCGATCCCTCGCGCTTCTCGCTCCGTCCCGTCGGTGAGGACGTGTTGCTGGTCAGCGCCTACGCCGTGCCCATGTTCGCGTTGCTCGGCCTGGGTGCCGTCGGCGTCGGGCGTCTGGCCGGCCTCGCCGCACCCGGCACGCTCGACCTCATGGGGGTCGTTGCCATCGCCGGCGGCATAGCCTTCGCCCTCACCGTGGTGCTCGCCTACGTGAGCGCGGTCGCCGCCTTCCGCCTCGGGCTCGACCCCGACACCCACTCGATCCCGATCGTGACCGCAACCCTCGATCTGGTCGGAGCGTTCGCGCTTATCCTGGCCGTCGTGGCCCTCGGCCTCAGCTGAAATGTCCGACTCGACTCCCCGGAACCTCAAAGCCATGTTGTCGGAGGCGAAAGACGCCTCCGAGCTCATGGTCGACCTCGGCTACGCCGCCCTCTTCTTCGCCGACGCCGACATGGCCGAGGAGGTGCAGGACCTCGAGGAACGGCTGAACGGGCTCGTCCACGAGATGCGCGAGGTGTGCGTCCTCGCCGCGCGATCGCCCCACGACGCCGAGCAGATGTCGAGCGTCCTCCACGTCGTTGCCGCGATCGAACGCATGGGGAACGCGGCAGTAGGTGTGTCCCGCATCGTGACCCACCGGCTCGGCATCCCGGCGGCGCTCGTCGCCGACCTCGCCCAGGCCGAGGAAGTGTCACACCGGGTGCGGGTCCGCGAGGACTCCACGCTGGCACACCGCTCGCTCGGCGACGTCGAGCTGCCGGTGAACCTCGGGATGCGGGTCGTCGCGATCCGACGGGGCAAGGAATGGATCATCGATCCCGACGGCGACGACACCCTCCTCCCCGATGACGTGCTCATCGTCCGGGGGCCGGCCGCCGGCATCGGCGAGTTGCGGCTCCTCGCCGGCGCGCCGGAATGGCGGCCGCCCACCGTCGAGGAGGACCCGGCGATCACCGACCTCGACCGCGCCGTCGACACCCTGGTCGAGATGAAGAACCTCTCCGAGGTCGCGGTGGGCCTGGCGTACTCGGCGCTGCTGTTCAACGACCAGAGCCTCGCCGCCGAGGTGAACCACCTCGAGGACCGCCTCGACGAGATGCGGGAACGGCTCGAGGTCTGGGTACTCCGAGGTGCGGCCGAGCAGCTCGATCCGTCGCCGCTGCGCGGGCTCCTGCACCTGGGCGCGGCCGCCGAGGAGATCGGTGATGCCGCCCAGCAGATGGTGTGGCTCATCGAACGCGGTGAAGAGGTTCACCCGGTCCTGGCCATAGCGCTCGGTGACACCGACGAGGTGATCGCGCGCGTTCCCGTCGCCGCAGGCTCGGCGCTCGACGGCCGCACCCTCCGGCGTACGGATCTCGAGCTCGAGACCGGCTACTACCTGCTCGCCATCCGGCGCGCCGGCCGCTACATCTACCGACCGCGCGGCACGGTGCAGCTCCAGGCCGGTGACGAGCTCATCGCCATTGGACCGGACGAGGGCCATGCGCATCTCGCCGAGCTGGGTGGCTTCCGACTGCTCGAGGACGACGACACCGGCGAGATCGAGCTCGTGCCGTCCGCAGGGCGCGCTTCCGGCGAGTAGCCGCGAGTACGGTCACGCCGTGCCCGTCTCTCCGCTGACCGGCGCGTCGACCGTGCCCTCGACCGCGCACGAGACGCCCGACACCGGTCTCACTGCGGCGGAAGTAGACGAGCGCGTCGCGCGCGGCGATGTCAACGAGACCGGCGAGCGGACCAGCCGCACGTTCGCCGAGATCGTCAAGGCCAACGTCTTCACCCGTTTCAACGCCATCCTCGGCTCGATGCTGGTCGTGATCCTGATCGTCGGTCCGCTGAACGACGCGCTATTCGGCATCGTGCTCGTGACGAACACGCTGATCGGGATCGTGCAGGAGGTCCGGGCGAAGCGGACGCTCGACCGGCTGGCGGTGCTGAGTGCGCCGCGGGCTCGCGCGCTGCGAGACGGTCAGATCGACGAGCTAGCGGTGGAGGACGTCGTGCTCGACGACCTGCTCGAGCTCCGCACCGGCGACCAACTGCCCGCCGACGGGCTCGCACGAGACGTGAACGGCCTCGAAATCGACGAGTCGCTGCTGACGGGGGAGTCCGAGCCCGTCGACAAGCAATCCGGGGACGAGGTCTTGTCGGGGAGCTTCGTGGTCGCGGGGTCGGGGCGGTTCCAGACCACCCGCGTCGGCCCCGATGCCTACGCCCGCAAGCTCGCCGCCGAGGCCCGGCGGTTCACGCTCGCGCACTCGGAGTTGGTCGACGGCATCAACCGGATCCTGCGCTACGTCACCTGGGCGATCTTCCCCACCGCCGCCCTGCTGCTCTGGAGCCAGCTGCGCGTCACCGACGAGAGCTGGCGGGAGGCGATGACCGGAACGGTCGCGGGGGTCGTCGGCATGGTGCCCGAGGGCCTGGTGCTGCTCACGAGCATCGCGTTCGCGGTCGCGGCGGTCACGCTGGCGCGCCGCAAGGTGCTCGTGCAGGAGCTCCCGGCGGTCGAGGGGCTGGCGCGGGTCGATGTGGTGTGCCTCGACAAGACCGGCACGCTCACCGAAGGCGCGGTCGTCTTCGACCGCTTCGACCTGCTCGGTGACGCGACCGCCGACGAGGTCGAGGCTGCGCTTGGCGCGCTCGCCAGCGAGGAGAACGCCAACGCCACGCTGGCCGCCATCGCCTACACCTTCCCGCCACCGGACGACTGGGAGCGGGTGGCGACCGTCCCGTTCTCGTCGGCGCGTAAGTGGAGCGGCGCCGACTTCGGGGAGCGCGGCGCCTGGGTCATCGGCGCGCCCGAGGTGGTCCTCCAGGGCGTCCGCTCCCCCGGGCGGGTGCGGGCCCAGGCCGACGAGATCGCCGCCGGCGGGGTGCGGGTGTTGCTCCTCGCCCGCGCCCCCGAACTCGACGGGGTGGAGCTCCCGAAGCAGCTCGAGCCGGCCGCCTTGGTTGTGCTCGAGGAGAAGGTGCGGCCCGACGCCGCCGACACGCTGCGGTACTTCGCCGAGCAGGGCGTCGAGCTCAAGGTGATCTCGGGCGACAACCCCCGCACGGTTGCGGCCGTCGCCCAGCGGGTCGGCCTCCCCAATGCCGGCGATCCGGTCGACGCCCGTGAGCTCCCGGAAGACGAGGCGGAGCTGGCCGAGATCCTCGAAGAGCGCACCGTCTTCGGACGCGTGTCACCCCACCAGAAGCAGGCGATGGTGCGCGCCCTCCAGTCCAAAGGCCATGTCGTGGCGATGACCGGCGACGGGGTCAACGACGCTCTCGCGCTCAAGCTCGCCGACATCGGCATCGCCATCGGCTCGGGCGCGCCCGCCACCCGGGCAGTGGCCCAGCTCATCCTGCTCGACGGCCGGTTCGCCACGATGCCCGGAGTCGTGGCCGAGGGCCGTCGGGTGATCGCCAACATCGAGCGGGTCGCCAACCTGTTCGTCACCAAGACCGTATACGCGATGCTCCTCGCGCTTGCCGTGGGCGTCGGTCAGCTTCCGTACCCGTTCCTGCCCCGTCACCTCACGCTCGTCGGGCAGCTGAGCATCGGGATCCCGGCGTTCTTCCTCTCCCTGGCACCGAACAAGCGCCGCTATGTCCCCGGCTTCGTGCGCCGCGTCCTGCGCTTCACCGTCCCGGCGGGGTTCGTGGCCGCAGCGGCGACGTTCGGCGCGTACGCGGTCGCCCGCGCCCACGACGACGTGCCGCTGGAGGAAGCGCGCACGACCGCCGCGCTCGTGCTCATCACCGTCGGGCTGTGGGTCCTGGTGATCCTGGCCCGACCCCTCACCGTGTGGCGGGCGTTGTTGGTCGGTTCGATGGTGGGCCTCTTCGCCCTGACCCTGTCATGGCCGTTCGCACGCGAGTTCTACGCCCTCGAGCTCTCGCCGGAGGTGGTGCTGGCCGAGGCGGCGCTGATCGCGGTGAGTGCGGCGGTCCTGCTCGAGATCGGGTGGCGCATGCGGGGCACGGTGGTCACCGCCGGCCAGCGGGTGACCGCGCGCGTCGGTGCGCTCAGATCCACTCGCGGCGCTTGAAGTAGGTGTAGAGGAAGACCGTGAGCGCGAGCATCATCCCGAGCGCCATCGGGTACCCGAAGTACCAGTTGAGCTCGGGCATGTGCTCGAAGTTCATGCCGTAGATCCCGGCGATGAGCGTGGAGCCGAGCAGGATCGCGCCCCACGACGTCATTCGCTTCATCACCTGGTTCATGCGGTTCGACGCCACTGCCAGGTTGGCTTCGAGCAGGCCCGTCACCAGCTCGCGTTGAGACTCCACGAGCTCGATGACCCGCAGGACGTGGTCGTACACGTCCTGCATGTGGACGATGGCGGCCTCGCCGATGCAGTCGGCCTCCCGGCGTAACAGCTCGGCCACGACCTCACGCAGTGGCGAGACCGAGCGGCGGAAGCGTACGAGCGCCCGCCGCAGGTCGAACACCTCGCGCGGTGTCTCGCCGGAGGTCTCGTCGCTGAACACGATCTCCTCGACCGCGTCGACCCGCTCGTCGACGCGGTCGGTCACGAGGAAGTAGCGGTCGACGATCTCGTCGAGGAGCGCCCAGAGCAGAAAGCCTTCGTCGTTCCCTCCGTCTTCGAACCGCTGGCGCTCGAAGCGCCGGGTCACGGCTGCGGGATCGAACGGTGACCGGTCCTCCGCCTCCTCGGCGGGCTGGCGCAAAGTGACCAGCCAGCCCTCGCCGAACACGACGTCGACTTCCCGGTCGACGAGGTCGTCGCCCACCATCTCGCAGTCGTGCACGGCGACGTGGAAGTGGTCGGGGTAGCGCTCGAGCTTGGTGCGCTGCCCACCTTGGTGGAGGTCCTCCGCCGCGACGTTGTGGATGCTCAGCTGCGATACGACGGTCTCCAGCTCATCCTCGGTGGGATCGGCGCAGTCGACCCACAGGAGCGACTCCTTCGGGTCGATGCTGGCGGCAAGATCGTCGAGCGCGACCGGCGAACGGTCGGGGACGTCGTCGACGTAGCGCCAGGCCTCGATCACGCTTGAGGAGGGTACCGGCAGAGGTGCCATCCCACGGTGAGTCGTGAATTGTGCGGGAGTGGCGAGCGGCCCGCAGGGCGGCGGCCGGGTATCCCGGCCGCCGAGCGCGCCCGACCAGAGGAGGAAGCCTAGGTTCCCGTTCCCCGCAGGACCTTCCGGGGGCGCATGTCGTACTCCCAGTAGAAGCGCTCGCGCGTCGGCGCCTGGCCCGGGCGCTCGATGATCCGGAAGTTCTCGACCTTGTAGCCCGTGTACCCGCTCTCGCCGGGGAGCTGCGACTCCTGGCCCGCGGGCAGGAAGGGCCAGTCGATGTACTCGACGCCCGGTGGGATCTCCTCGATCACGGTCGGGCCCTCGGCGCGCACGACCCGACCCTCCCGGTTGCCGTAGTACGCGACCGTCACCGAGTTGGCGGTGTAGCTGGTCTTGATCAGGACGCCCGAGCTCGAGTCGTTCTGGAACTTGTTCTCGATCGACCCGTAGCCGAGCGTCGCCTCCCGACCCATCGGGTAGCGGGAGATGAAGATGGAGTGGGGCGTGTGGGACACGTCCTTGTAGCCGCCGAAGAACGTCGCGTTGAACAGCGTGGTCGAGAACTGGCTCACGCCGCCGCCGTAATCGTCGAAGAACCCGGTGTCGCCCGAGAACGCCGGCGCTTTCACCCACCCGTTCTCGGGGGTGCGGGGGCCGAGCTTGTCGTTGAGTGAGAACGTCTCGCCCGGGCGGACGACCGTGTTGTTGACGATGTCAGCTGCCTTGTTGATGTTCTTCACCCGCTCCTGACCGGCGGCGAAGTTGGTCGTGAACTCCGAGACCTTCTCGGTGATGTTGAGTGCCTGCGCCGCCTCGGTGGTGAACGCGGCCGGCGTCTCGGCGGTCGTCGTGGTGATCGTCCGCTGCTCGGCCAGGATCGCGTCGCCCACGAGTGTGAGGTCGACGGTCCGCCCCGGGGTGGCCGGCACGACGGTCGCGAACGTACCGTCGGTCGTCCACGTCGCATCGACCGGGGCGACGTCGAAGGGAGTCACCGCCGCGCCGAGCGCGGTGCGCAGCAGCGTGACGTCGATCCCGAGCACGAGCTCGTCGCCCTCGGGGGCGGCGACCATCGCCGCGCCCACCTGCTCGGGCGCGATGGTGAGGGGGACGCCGTCGACGGTCAGGGTGAACGGCGCCGAGAGGATGCGCCGGGCCCGGGCGGCTGCCCGCTCGACCGCCGCCATGTCGACGGGGGGATCGGCATCGCCGACCGGCAGCTCGATCGGGTCGGTGTCACCCGAGCGCAGACGTTCCTTGATCCGGCGCTCGGCCTCGACCCGCTGGAGCCCGAAGCCCGACTGGGGCTCGACCACGATCACCTCGGCGCCCTGGAACTGGAGCCCACCGTTCTGGAGCCCGGACGCGAGCTGTGCGCCCCATTCGTCCATCACCCCATCGAGGCGGGCTTCGTCCCAGGTCGCGACGAGCGCGACATCGTCCGGGCGCACGCGCCGGAGCAGGGTCCCGGTGACCTGCGCGAAGAGGTTTCCCGACCGGCCGGCGCGGCTGGCGGCCCGCACCGTGGCTCGGGCATCGACGTCATAGTCGATGTCGGCGGGCTCGAACGAGAGGTCGAGGCCTTCTCCTCTGGCGCGAACCGTCTTGCTCTCCAGACGCGCTGCCGCCACCTCCATCTCGAGCAGGGCGCGCGACTCGTCGTCGCCTCCGATCGAGGCGGCGGCGACGTCGATGCCGGGGAGGATCTGATCGCGGAAGACGAACCGCTCGGCCACGGCCGCGGCGACCAGCAGGAGCACGATGGCAACGGTCGCGAGCGCAGGCCAGACGAGGACGCGCGCGGTATGGCTTGGAGCACCCATGGAGGAAAAATGCTACCGACCCGACGGGCCCAAACCTGACCACTCGGTCAAGGGATCGGTACCATCGCCGTATGACGACCACCGCTCCTGCCACCGAGCTGACCGTCGAGGAGCTGCGCGAGCAGACCCGGGAATGGTTGCGGGAGAACCTGCCCGCGGGCTGGCTCGAGGCCGTCGACGCCGGCGACCGGGAGCGGATGACCGCCCTCCGCAGGCAGCTCGACTACTCCGAGTGGTGCGTGCGCCTGGGCGAGGCCGGCTACGCCACGCCGACCTGGCCGGCCGAGTACGGCGCCGGGCTCTCGTTGTCGCCGGCGCAGGCCAAGGCGGTCAACGACGTGCTGAACCACTACCGGGTGCCGCGCCCGTTCAACATCATCGGGCTCGGCATGGGCGGCCCCACCGTCATGACGTGGGGAACCGAGGAGCAGAAGCAGCGCCTGCTCCGTCCCCTCGCCACCAACGAGGAGATCTGGTGCCAGCTCTTCAGCGAGCCCGGCGCCGGCTCCGACGTGGCCGGGCTCGCCACCAAGGCCGTCCGCGACGGCGACGAGTGGGTGGTCTCGGGCCAGAAGGTCTGGACCACGCTGGCCCACTTGTCCAAGTGGGGCATGCTCCTGGCCCGGACGAATCCCGACCTCCCCAAGCACCGCGGCCTCACCTACTTCGTCGTCGACATGCACGCGCCCGGCGTGGACGTCCGCCCCCTCGTGCAGATCACCGGCGACGCCGAGTTCAACGAGGTCTTCTTCGACGAGGTGCGCATCCCCGACTCGATGCGCCTCGGACCGGAGGGCGACGGCTGGCGCGTCGGCATCACCACGCTCATGAACGAGCGGGTGTCGCTGTCGGGCGCGGGCTCGGTCGGCGGTGACGCCGTCGGCGGCAGCCCCGTCACCCAGCTGCTCGACCGCCACCGGGGGACCTCCGACCCCCTTGCCCGCCAGCGGCTGGCGCAGGCCTACATCGAGAGCCGGCTGATCCGGCTCAACAACCAGCGGGCGGGCGACAAGCGCAAGAAGGGCGCCGAGGCCGGTCCCGAAGGCTCGATCACGAAGCTCATGCAGGCCGAGTTCAACCAGCGGCTCCAGAAGCTGGCGGTCGACCTTCAGGGCGTCCGCGGCGTCGCGTGGGAAGGCGAGGAGCTCAGCGCTCACTACGGCGAGCGACTCGGCGTCGTCGGCGGGGCCGTCGGCGACGACGATCTCGAGATCGTCCGCGGCTTCCTGCGCGCCCAGGCCAACACCATCGAGGGCGGCACCTCCGACATCATGCGCAACATCCTCGGCGAGCGCGTGCTCGGCCTCCCCAAGGAGCCCGATGTGTCGCGCGAGATCCCGTGGAAGGACGTGCCGCGGTCCGGCTGACGGCGCCGGGCCCGGCGGGCGCGTGAACCGGCGGCTGCGCGCGTTCCTCCGACGGCAGGGCGCCTCCCACACCGAGATCGCCCAGGCCGAGCGGGAAGGGCGCCTCGCCCTCCTCGCGTTCGACCGGACGCTGATGCCGGGAAGACCGCGCTACCGGTTCGACGACGTCGTCCGCAGGTCGGGCGTGGAACGCGACAACGCCCAGCGGCTGTGGCGCGCCCTCGGGTTCCCCGACCCGCCGCCCGACGCCCGCCGGTTCACCGACGGCGACGTCGAGGCGCTCCAGGCCCTGCGCGACATCTTCGGCACCGACACGTTTCCGGCGCAGCGCAGCGTGGAGGGGTTGGTCCAGCAGGTGCGGGTGGTCGGGGCCGCGCTCGCCCGCGTCGCCGAGGTCCAGAGCGACGCCATGCTCGACGCGTTCAAGGATGCCCGCGACAGCGGGCTGAGCGATGAGCAGGTGGCCGAGCTCGTGCCCGACTCGCTCAACTGGGATCGGATCTCGCACCTGCTCGACTACGCCATGCGGCTCCAGCTGCGGGCGGCGTTGTGGCGCAAGTACGCCGGCCGAGAGCCGGGGCAGGCCGGAGAGCAACTGCTGGCGGTGGGCTTCGTCGACCTCGTCGGGTACACCGCGCTGAGCCAGGAGCTGGAGGAGGAGGAGCTCGCCGGCCTGGTCAGCCGGTTCGAGGAGATCGCCTACGACACCGTCGCCGAGCACGGCGCCCGGGTGGTGAAGATGATCGGCGATGAGGTGATGTTCGTGAGCGAGGACACCGCCGCTGCCGCCCGCATCGCGCTGCGGCTGAGTGAGCGCTCCACGGTCGACGCAGTGCTGCCGGAGGCCCGGGCCGGTCTGGCGTGCGGGCCGGTGGTGGCGCACGAGGGCGACTACTACGGACCGGTGGTGAACCTCGCCAGCCGGATGGTCGAGCTCGCCCGGCCCGGTTCGGTGCTGACGTCGGACGATTTCCACGCCGCGCTCGCCGATGACGCGTCGTTCGGGTTCCAGCGCCTGCGGAGCCGGAAGATCCGTGACATCGGGCGGGTAGAGGTGTGGCTGCTCGAGAGCGTGCGCGAACCAGACCGCGAGGGGGACCAGGAAGCAGTCTCGTGACCGCGGTTACGTCGGGCAGCGCCGCCCGCTTCACGCGGTAGTTTCTCTTCCGCATGGCCGCGCCCCCCACGGACCATCGCTCCAACGACCATCGCCCCTCGGATCGGGCCGGCAACCCGCTCTGCCTGCTGGCGGTGCACGCCCACCCCGACGACGAGGCGTCCAAGGGCTCCGGGACGGTCGCGAAGTACGCCGACGAGGGCATTCGCAGCGTGCTGGTGTGCTGCACCGGCGGCGAAGCGGGTGACATCCTCAACCCCGCGGCTGACACGCCCGAGGTGCGGGCGAACCTGCGCGACGTGCGCATGGCCGAGCTCCAGGCGAGCGTCGACGCCATCGGGTACGCCGCGCTCCATATGCTAGGGTACCACGACTCGGGCATGCCCGACACCGACGTCAACGCCCGCGCCGACAACTTCGCCAACGCGCCGCTCGACGAGGCGGTGGAGCAGTTGGTGGCCATCATCCGAGCCGAGCGACCCCAGGTCGTCGTCACCTACGCCGAGGACCGCGAGTTCTACCCGCACCCCGACCACATCCGCGTGCACGAGATCTCCGTGCCCGCGTTCGACGCCGCCGGCGATCCCGACCGGTTCCCGGACGCGGGCGAGCCGTGGCAGCCGTCGAAGATGTATTACACGGGGTGGTCGCGCCGGCGGATCCTCGCGCTGCACGAGGAGTTCGAGCGGCGGGGGGAGGAGAGCCCCTACGCGCGGTGGTTCGAGCGGGACTTCCCCGACCACGACGACCGGTTCACGACCATGATCGACGTGGGGGAGTACCTGCACCGGCGGCGGGCGGCGCTGCTGGCGCACCGCACCCAGGTCGACCCCGAGGGCTTCTGGATGCGCCTGCCCGACGACGTCGTGCGCGAGATCTTTCCCTGGGAGGAGTACGCGCCGGCCGGCACGCTCGTCGACCCCGGCGTACCGGAGGGGCAGCCCGAGGACGATCTGTTCGCCGGGCTGCGGGCGTCGGTCGATGTCCCTAAGATCCGCGCAGGTCACTGAGGGAGAGGAATCCCATGCCCAAGTACCTCAGCCAGGAATGGCTCGACGAGGCCCGCAAGATGTCCGAGGGCCAGCCGGAGCGGCCGGGCGCGTCCGCCAAGATGCAATACGTCATCAGCGGCGGGCCCGACGGTGACATCAAGTACTACTGGGTCCTCGAGAACGGGAAGCTGCTCGAGTCGCAGCTGGGCGAGCTGCCCGACGTCGACTTCACCATGTCGCTCACCTACGACGACTCGGTCAAGGTTCAGAAGGGCGAGCTCGACCCCAACGCCGCGTTCATGCAGGGCCGCATGAAGGTGACCGGCAACATGGGCAAGCTCATGCAGCTGATGCCGCTCACCAACTCGCCCGAGTACAAAGAGCTCCAGGAAGAGATCCGCGGCATCACCGACTACTGAGCGTCAGCTTGGCGGTGCGGAAGACCCGGCTGACTCGGGCACCGCACTTGGCGTAGAAGCCCACCGGTCCCACCCAGGCGATGTCGCCTTCGGCGTGCCCGCGGGTCTCGAGGTCGGCGCAGACCGCGCCGAGCAACGCCCGCCCGACTCCTCGGTGTTGGCGCTCGGGGTCGGTCGCCATCGGGCCGATCCAGCCGGCGCGGTTCACCGAGTGGCAGGCGAACCCGAGCGGCTCCCCGTCGGCGCGGGCGGCGAAGCACGTTCCGCCCTCGACGGCGCGCGCCGTCTCGTCCACCCAGTGCGGATATTTGCGCCCCGCGAGTTCGACCGCCCCGGCGCCGGTCTCGCGCTCTACGGCGACGTCGGAGGGCGGGTCGGCGCGGAACCCGGATGCGATGGCCATGTTGCACTCGGCCCCATAGGGCTCGAAGCCGGCCGCCTCGAACAGTGCCAGCGCGGCGGTGAACCGGAAGTCGACCCCCGGCCACACGTAGCGGGGGAAGGCGTTTCCGAGGTGCAGCTCGACGGCGCCGCGTTCGCGCGCGTGGTTCACGGCGGCGTCGAGAAGGACGCGGGCACGGCGATGCCGCTGGTGATCCGGGCGGACGGTCAGGAGCAACAGCCACGCCACCGTGGTGTCGCCGACGCGTTTGACCGCCACGGCCGCCGCCGCGGTTGGCTCGCCGAGGATCTCGGTGTCGGGCCCGAAGCAGCAGGTCTCGAGATCGGCCGCGGTCAGTCCCTCCTCGGGCAGGGCGGCCCCGACCAGCGCGGCGAGCTCCGCCGCGTCGAGCGTCACGCCCGCTGGAGCTCGCGTAGCTCGCGGTAGCCGACGAGCGTCGCTCCCGCGCGGTCGATCAGGGCGGGCAGCGAGCGGTCGTTGCACAGGAACGCGTGGTCCTCGACCCGCCCGGCCCAGCTGTCGCAGGCCGCCCGCAGCTCGTCGGTGTCGAGCGCGGGGTGGAGGTAGACCTCGGTCACGCCCGGGCGCAGGTCGAACAGCACCCGTTCGATGCGCTTGCGGGCGCCGATCGGGCACAGCACGAAGTGATCGGGGAAGACGACGCCTTCGTCGGCGGCGAGCTTGCGGAACGGGAAGCCGACCACCCGCTCGGCCGAGGCGCCCGCCATTCGCAGGGGCAGGCCGAAGTCGACCGCGAGCTCCAGGTACACGTCGAAGAAATCGGCCCGCAGCTGGAGCGTGCCCATGTGGCTGTCGAGGTGGCTGATGTCGAAGCCCCACAGGATCGCCCGCTCGATCTGGGCCCGGCACTCCTTGCGCACCTCTTCGAGGTCCCCGTGGTCCCAGGTGTCCTCGACGGTGCGGGGGAACCCGCCGTCGCCGTCGAGGAGGCTGGGGGAGTGCGTGGTCGGCCCCCAGCGGTACGTCTCCCACTCGGAGTTGAGCGTGAGGTG